>Ga0194131_10000003_pt1 | contig 341771 bp, 334 predicted proteins | sample TA2KigO120mmetaG_FD_148631 | JGI IMG/M metagenome (GOLD analysis project Ga0194131, IMG submission 148631) | Freshwater microbial communities from Lake Tanganyika, Tanzania - TA2015053 Kigoma Offshore 120m | ecosystem: Environmental > Aquatic > Freshwater > Lake | place: Tanzania: Lake...
AACGAGGCAAGACAACGAAGGCGGGGACGTTCCGCGAGAAAGTAAAGCAGCGCCTCCTTTACTTACTTGCGGAACGTCCCCGGCTCCTGGGATCCGAGAGCAGCGATGAACCTCACCTACACCGATCAACACCCCTCCTTCGCGCACTCGGAGATCGCATGAGCAAGACCCGCACGTCCGCCGCCCCCGGCTGGTTCAAGATGGACGACGCCAAGCCCGCGCTGCTCGGCACGCGCTGCACCGGCTGCGGCACGGTGTTCTTCCCGCGCGAAGAGAAGTTCTGCAGGAACCCCGCGTGCGCGAACACGAAGTTCGAGGAAGTGGAACTGTCGACGCGCGGACGCGTCTGGTCCTACACGAACAATTGTTATGCGCCGCCTGCGCCGTTCGTCGCGCCCACGACGCCGTTCGAGCCGTACTCGATCGCCGCGGTCGAGCTCGAGCGCGAGAAGATGGTCGTGCTCGGGCAGGTCGTGCGCGGCGTCGACATTTCGCAGCTCGAAGTCGGCATGGAGATGGAGCTCGTGCTGGACACGCTGTTCGAGGACGAGGCGAACGAGTACGTCGTGTGGAAGTGGAAGCCCGCGGCGGCGTGATCGCGCGCGCCTTCGTCACGAACTGTTCCTAGGAGACTGACATGGTCGGGGAAGTGGCCGTTCTCGGCGTCGGCATGCATCCGTGGGGGAAGTGGGGGCGCAACTTCGTCGAGTACGGCGTGGCGGCGGCCCGCGCGGCGATGGCGGACGCGGGCGTCGCGTGGAGCGACATCCAGTTCGTGGCCGGCGGCGAGAACATCCGCAACGGCTACCCCGGCTTCGTGGCGGGCTCCTCGATCATGCAGGCGCTCGGCTTCAACGGCGCGCAGGTCGCGAGCACCTACGGCGCGTGCGCGACCGGCTCGCAGGCGATCTCGATGGCGCGCGCGCAGATCCTCGCTGGCGTGTGCGACGTGGCGCTCGTGGTCGGCGCCGACACCACGCCGAAGGGCTTCTTTGCGCCGACCCCCGGCGAACGCAGCGCGGACCCGGACTGGCTGCGCTTCCGCTTGTTAGGTGCGACGAACCCCGTCTACTTCGGCCTCTACGCGCGCCGGCGCATGGACCTGTACGGCGACACCGAACGCGACTTCGCCCAGGTGAAGGTGAAGAACTCGCGCTGCGCCGTGCACAACGAGAACGCGCGCTACCGCAAGGTCTACACGCTCGAGGAAGTGCTCGCGTCGCAGATGGTGAGCGACCCGCTGCGCCTCCTGCAGATCTGCGCGACGAGCGACGGCGGCGCCGCGCTAGTGCTGTGCTCGATGGAGTACGCGCGCAGGCGCACGACGAGGCCCGTGAAGATCGCGGGCGTCTCGACCGTGACGCCGCGCTACCCGCAGACCGTGGTCGAGGTGCCGAACTTCGCGAGCGACTCGGCCGCCGCGGTGCGCGTGCCCGACGTCGCGTTCAAGGACTCGATCGCGAAGTTCGCCTACGAGCAGGCCGGCCTCGGCCCCGAGGACATGAGCTGCGCCGAGGTCTACGACCTCAGCTCCGCGCTCGAGCTCGACTGGATCGAGCACATCGGCCTGTGCAAGCCCGGCGACGCCGCGAAGTTGTTACGGGATGGCGCGACGGCGCTCGGCGGCAAGCAGCCGGTCAACCCGAGCGGCGGCCTCGGCGCGTTCGGCGAGGCGATCCCGGCGCAGGCGATCGCGCAGGTGTGCGAGCTCACCTGGCAGATCCGCGGCCAAGCGGGCGGCCGCCAGGTCGAGGGCGCGAAGGCAGGCGTCACAGCAAACCTCGGTCTGTTCGGACACGGCTCTTCGGTCGTGGTGAAGGCGTAGGCGCGCACGAGCGCACGCAGCCAGACACGAGACGACGCCTCCGGGCGCGCAGCCCACTCCGCGTCGGCGGAGCCGTTCAACCGTGCTCGTGGCGGTGGTGCAGGTCCGGCCAGTGCGGGTGCGCGTGCGTCATGCGCTCGTGGCGATGCGCGTGGCTGTGGCGCTCGCTCGCGGCGACGCCTGCGTGCGCGTGGGCGTGGTGGCCGTCGTCGTGGCGGTGGCTGTGCGTGTGCTCGAGCGCGTCGTGGGTGTGGGCGTGAGCGTGCTGGCTGCGCAGCAACAACCAGAGCGACGGCACGAGCAGCGCGAACGCCGCGACGTGGGCGAGCGAGAGCGGCTCGCCGAGCAGTGTGAAGGAAAGTGCAGCGCCTGCGAAGGGCGCGCTCGCGAAGATCGCTTGCGCGCGCGTCGCGCCGAGCTCGTGCGCGGCGCGGATGTAGAGCGCGATGCTGGCGCCGTAGGAGAGCGCGCCCACCGCGATCGCGGCGGCGAGAGTCGCAGTGCTCGCGTCCAGCGGACCGAGTGCGAGCCCGATCGCGAGGTTCGTTGCGCCCGCGACGAGCCCCTTCACGAACGTGCTGCGCGCGGGCGAGATGCCGTCGATCAGCGCAGTGAGGTGGTTGTCGAGCCCCCAACAAGTGCACGCCGCCGCAACGAGCGCCGCGGCCGCGAGGCCGGGGCTGCCGCCGTCTGCGCCGACGAGCGCGCCTGCGAGCACGACGCCCGCCACGCCGAGCCATGCGCTGCGCCCGAGGTGCTCGCGGAACAGCGCCACGCCGAGCACGGCGGTCGCGACGATCTCGATGTTCAGCAGCAGCGAGATCGATCCCGCTCCCGCGAGCTTCAGCCCTGCGAGCAGCAGCACTGGCCCGAGCGCGCCGCCGCACAGCACTGCGCCACCGAGGCGCAGCTCGCTCGCGCGATCGAGGCGCAGCGTCGCGCCGCGGCGCGGCTCGTTCGCCACGAGCGGCGCCATGCCCAGCGCGGCGCCAAGATAGAGCAAGCCAGCGAGCTGGAACGCGTCGAGGGAGCCGAGCAGCAGCTTGCTCGCCGGCGTCGAGGCGCCGAACAGCAGCGCCGAGAGCAGTGCGAGCACGGCGGCGAACATGCGCGCATCGTAACCACGCCGCGCATGCGGCTACGCTGCCTGAATGGCGGACACCACCTACTTCGAAGTGCGCTGCGAGCGCTGCAAGACTTCGTTCGCGCCTGGCACGAAGCAATGCATCCACTGCGGCGGATCGATCGGGCGGCGCATGCTCGCGTTCGACACGCTGAGCGGCCAGCGCGCGGGCGGGCCGACACCGGGTTCCTTCGACACCCCCGACGCCGACGAGCAGCCGAAGGTGGGCCGCATCGTGCAGCTCGTGATGTTCGCGCTCATCGTCGGCGCTGCGATTCTGCGCAACTGCATGAGCGAGTCGTGAAAGGTCGGCAAAGGCGCGCCCGGCGACGGGGTGAGTCCCGAGATGCGTTCTAGGGAGGACACGATGTCCGAGAAGGTGAAGAAGACCGACGCCGAGTGGCGCTCGCAGCTCACGCCGATGCAGTACGCGGTGCTGCGCGAAGCAGCGACCGAGCGCCCGTTCACGGGCGAGTACGAGTTCTGCCACGACGCGGGCACGTATCGCTGCGCGGGCTGCGGCGCCGAGCTCTTCGACTCGGGCACGAAGTACGACTCGGGCTGCGGCTGGCCGGCATTCTACGCCGCGAAGGAAGGCGGCGCGATCGAAGAACGCGTCGACACGAGCCACGGCATGCTGCGCACCGAAGTGCTGTGCGCGAAGTGCGACGGCCACCTCGGCCACGTCTTCCCTGACGGCCCGCGCCCGACGGGCATCCGCTACTGCATCAACTCGGCGGCGATCAAGCTGGAGCGGAAGTAGCGGCCCGCCTGTCGGGCCCGCGCGTCGCGCGCGATCTCGCCCTTACTTCTCGATGATCGTCAGCGCCTGGCGCGGGCAGAGGCGCACGGCTTCGCGCGCTTTGCTCTCGAGGTGCTTCGGGACGTCGCCGGAGACGTCGTCGCTAGCGCCCTTCACGAGGTGATGGAAGGCGTCGTTGTCGTCGACCTTGTAGAGCTCGGGCGCGACGTCCATGCAGACTGCGTTCGCTTCGCAGAGATCCCAGTCGACCTTGACCTTCATCGCGTCCTCCGAAAGAGCGGCTTCTATACCACGCGAGCCTCGAACCTGCCGGGCGAAATTTCGCGCGCGCGGCCGCTCGCGACGAGGCGCGCGAGGTGCTGCGACATGCTGCGCCGCTCGACCGGATCGGCGAACGAAACCGGGTCGCTCGGTCGGTAGACGAAGCGGTGCTTGGTGATCTCATCGAGCGTGCGCGGCGCCTCGGCGAGGTACGCGTGGAGGCGCTGCTCGCGACTCGCGATCACGGCGCTGAACTTGTCGAGCCGCGCCACGAAGGTGTCGCGATCCACCACGCCGATGTGATGGAACGTGGCGTAGTGCTTCGCCTGCACCGCGCGCACGAGGCGCAGCGAGCGCTCGAAGTCCTCGAGCTCGCTCCAGGCGTCTCCGTAATAGGGGCCGAAGCTCGAGAGATCGATGTCGCCGATGTAGAGCACGTCGTCGGGCTCGACATGGAAGGCGCAGTGGCCGCGCGTGTGGCCGGGCGTGTGGATCACGCGCACGCGCACGCCGCCGCCGAGATCGAGCACGTGGCCGTCGCGGAAGCCCGCGGCGCGCGGGTTCGCGGTGTAGAAGAACTGCTCCTTCAGCTCCTTCTCCCAACCGCCGCCGAGCACCGTGTCGTCGTAGCCGTAGATCTGGAGGAATCCGGCGAAGGAGTGGAGCCCTAACAAATCGGCTTCGTGCAGCTCCCAAAGCGCATCCGGGAAGAGGTGATTTCCCGCGATGTGGTCCTCGTGGCAGTGGCTGTTCCAGACGCGGTCGACGCGCGGGAGCCTGCCCTTGCGCGCGACGACGCCGAGCGACGGGTCGACGATCAGCGCCTCGCGCGCGCCGCGCACGACGAGCGAGTTGCCGTGCGGATACTTCCCGTGCCCCGCCCCGAACAGCACGGTCACGTTTCCGATCACCTGATCTTCGAGCGACTCGTCGGCCACCTGGGCTACCTCACTTTCTCAACTTCGCTCGCCTACGGCTCGCTGCGCGTTCGCGCTCGCGCGAACTCGCGGGCGAGAGGGGAGCTTACGGAGGGCGCGATGGCGAGCGCACGCTCGTTTTGGCTCGTGAAGTCCGAGCCGAGCACGTACTCGTGGGCGCAGTTCGTCGCCGAGAAGGGCACGTTCTGGAGCGGTGTGCGCAACGCGCTCGCGCGCATGCATCTCGCCGCGATGAAGAAGGGTGACGCGGTGCTCTTCTATCACTCGGGCGAAGGCAAGGAAGTCGTCGGGCTCGCGCGCGTGACGAAGGAGTCGTACCCGGACCCGACCGCCGACGACCCGCAGTGGCTCGTCGTCGATCTCGCGCCCGTGAAGCCGCTCGCGCAGGCGGTGACGCTCGCCGCGATCAAGGCGGAGAGATCGCTCGCGGACATCGCGCTCGTGCGCATGTCGCGCCTCTCGGTGATGCCGCTGAGCAAAGCCGCTTTCGAGAAAATTCTCGCGATGGGGAAAACGAAAGCATGAGCGCGCCCAGCACTCCGACTGCACCGGCGCACGTCGACATCGCCACGATCGGCGAGGACGTGAAGCTGTTCGAAGGCATGCGCACGACGCGCGCGATTCGCCGCCTGCTGCCCGATCCGGTGCCGCCCGCGCTGATTCGCAAGGTGTGCGAGGCGGCGACGTTCGCGCCGAGCGGCGGCAACCGGCAGCCGTGGAAGTTCGTCGCGGTGACCGAGCCCGAGCGAAAGCGCTGGATCGCGGAGCGCTACCGCGCCGAGTTCTTGCAGTACATCAAGCCGGCGCAAGAAGCTGCGCAGCGCGCGGACTACCCCGAGCGCAAGCGCAAGAACCAAGCCTCGGCGCTGCATCTCGCGGAGCACATGGCGGAGGTGCCGGTGCTGCTGTTCGTCGCGGGCTGGACGCGGCGCGGTCGCCCGCAGACGCAGGCGCTGTTCCCGTGCGTGCAGAACCTCTTGCTCGCGTGCCGCGCGGTCGGCCTCGGCGCGAGTCTCACCACGATGCACACGAGCTTCGGCGAAGAGTGCGACCGCTTCCTCGGGCTCCCCGACGGCTGCCCGAGCTGCGCGCTGATTCCGATCGGCTGGCCGCGCGGCAAGTACGGCACGCCGCCGCGGCGGCCCGTCGACGAGTCGCTGTTCTTCGAGCGCTACGACGCGGCGCGAGATCCCGAGGCGCTGCGGCGCGCGGAAGCGGACGACTGAGCCGCGCAGAAAAGGGATCGGGCCCGCTGGTTCGCGCCAGCGGGCCCGATTGTTAGGAGCTCGGGGAGCTACTCGGCCTTGCGCCGCAGCAGCGAGCGGCCCACGAGCAGCGCACCGGCGCCGAACACGAACATCGCGCTCGGCTCCGGAACCGGCGGCGTGAAGAGCTGATCCTGCTTCGTCGGCGAGTGGTAGAGCAGCGTGCGGCCATAGCTCGCGTACTTGTGCCCGAGCACGTGCTGATAGACCGACCAGGCGCCGCCGCTCATCGACGCAGCGGTCGCCGTGAACGCGTTGCCGTAGACCGCTTCCCAGATCGCAGCCTGCACGCCGGTGATCGCCTGCTTGTTGGTCACGCCGAGCGTGGTCACCAACTCGTTCAGGTCGTTCGCCCAGCGGTCCGCGATCTGCGCGGCCCACGCGAACTTGCGCACGGGCGGGCCCGACGCGAAGGCCTGGCTCTCGGCCGCGGCCGGGTCGTGCGCGACGAAATCGGTGTACGTCGCCGTCGTGATGTACTGCGAGAGGTCGGCGCAGAAGCTCACGCCGGTCACGCCGTCGACCTGCTCGTGAAACTGCGTGGTCGTGAACGAGCGCGCCTGGCTGTTGAACGTGACCCTGACGACTTCGCCCGCGTCCCAGCCGAGCACGGTGAACGACGTGGCGAATGACGGGGCCGCGAGTAGCAGCATGGCTGCCATCGCGAGAAGCTTGATCGAACGCATCGCTTGGTTGTTCCTTCGAAGTTGGTTCGAACGTTTGTGGCTCTTCGTCTCGACCCTGGTGCGAGATGCGAGTCACGTCCGAACGAGCCGCGAGTGGAGCAATCGGCATGCCGTGCCCCTAATGACTCGCGCCAGCCCGAGGCCCAGCGCGCGCTTGCCTCGGCGAGTTGCGCGCGCGTGAGGTGCGAAGCGCGCTGCGCGGTGTGGAGCGCGCTTCCGTTCTAGGCGTCAGCGCGAGCGAGCGGCGGCGATCACGCGCCGCGCAGCATCTCCGCAGCGCCGGCCCACTTCGGCGGGCGGCAGCTGATCGAGCGCTGCGGAGAAGATCTCGACGCCGATCGGCGCGCGCGAGCCGTTCTGCTCGAGAATGCGCAGCCAGCGCGCAACCGGGATCGCGCCTTCGCCGGGCAAGAGACGCGCGCTGGTCGTCTCGCTGATCAGGTCGCCGCTCGGCTGCGCCGGCGCGTCGTTGATCTGAATGCTGCCCACGAGCTTGCCCGGCAGCGAGCGCAGCTGGTCCTCGCGGGTCGGCCCACGGAACGTGTGCCAGGTGTCGATCATCAGCGTCGCGTTCGGGCGCGCCGCGCGCTCGACGATCGCGCGCGCAGTCACCAGGTCCGGCACGCCGGCCCACGGTAGGTACTCGAGCGTCACGAGCAGGCCGAACTCCCATGCGCGATCGCAAACGCCAGCGAACGCCTCGGCTGCTTCGTCGACGTTCACGCTCGGGCGCGCCATCACCGCCACGTTCAGCGAGCGCGCGCGCAGCGCCTCGGCGACCGAGTAGTGCTCGGCCTCGGTCGCGGCGAGCTCGTTCTGGAGGTTGTCGCCCGGCAGCCAGTTGAGCAGCGGATCGAGGTCCGCGTACGCGAGGCCGCGCGCTTCGAGCTCGCGCCGCATCGCGCTGAGCGTGATGCCTTCCGCGCGCGCGCGACGGATCTGCGTGGGGTAGAGCGTGAGCGCCGTGAAGCCGCCCGCGACCGCCGCGTCGCACACTTCCTGAAACGAGCGGCTGCGCAGCGTTCCGGCGTGCAGCACGAGATCGTTCGGGCCCATGCGCGCAGCATGCCGCGCGCTCCCGAGCTTCGCCGCGGCTACTTCTTCGGCGCTGGCGCCGCGGCCGGCTTCAGCTCGAAGCGCTGGGTCACCATGGTGACGTGCCGACGAATCGCCGCCTTCGCCTCGTACGCGACGCCCGAGAACTCGACGCCCATGCCCGCGTCGAGCCAGCCCGCGAAGCCGCCGTCGAGCGACGTTCGCCACTTCACCTCTGCTTTCACGCTCAGCTTCATCGTGTCGATCTCGAAGGCGAGCGTGAGTGGTGTCCCGGGCTTCAGCGGTGAGCGCGACGCGATGTACGCGCCGCCCGTGGAGAGATCGATCAGCGAGGCGCGGAACGTGCGCTCCACGGTGGTCACGTCGACCGGAAGCTCGCACGGAACGCGCGGATCCCTTCGCAGCTCGGACTTGTCCGAGCTGGACATCGCGAGCGCGATGATGAAGCGCAGATCGCGCGGCGTGTGCGGATCGAACACGCCCCAGCGCACGCCCGCGTTCGCGAGCTTCTCGAGTTCACTCGGCGAGGGCTGCGAGCCGATCGGGATGGCGCACGCGATCGGCACGCCGTTCTGCGCGAGCACTTCCTTGCGGATCAGCTCGAGCTTGTCGACGAGCAGCGTGGTCGGCGCCGCGAGCGCACCGATGCGCGTGCGGTGCTCCGATGCGAGCCAGATCGCGTCGTCGAGGTTGTTCGCGTAGTGCGGATGAATCCCCATCGAAATGAGGCCCACCGCGATGTCGCCGAGGCTCGCGTGCGGATGGTCGAAGATGAGGACTGCGCGCTCGTACACGCGGGAACACATCGGCGAGCCCTCGGCGTCTCTAGAGGGCGCAACCAGCGCGGCACGCGCGAGCCTGCAGCGAACCGGCAACTCGAGTGCAGAGCCGTTACGCCCGGTCGAGCATCCAGTACGTGGCGAGCGCGTCCGCGTACTCGTTCCAGCGCGAGCCGTCGTGCGCTTTGATCCAGCGCAGCTGCACGCGCGGGTGCGCCTTCGCGAGGGCGTACAGCTCCTGCACCAGCTCGAGGTTCGCGATCGGGCCCGTCTTGCGCCGCCAGCCGCGCGCCTCCCAGCCGCGCGCCCACTCGTTGATCGTGTTCACGCACAGCTGCGAGTCCGTGTACACGGTGATCTGCGCGTCGCGAGGCAGCGCTTTGTAGGCCGCGATCAGCCCCGACAGCTCCATGCGGTTGTTGGTGGTGGCCGGATCGTGTCCGCACGCCTCCGCACGGATCACGTCGTCCTCCACCCACACGAAGCCCCAGCCGCCGGGGCCCGGGTTGCCCTCGCACGAGCCGTCCGTGAACACGCCCGTCTTCGGTCCGGCCGAGAAGCGCGCGAGCGTTTCCTTCGGACTGAGCGGCACTTGTCAGGCACCGACCCTGAAGTGCACGACGTCGCCATCCTGCATCTCGTAGTCCTTGCCCTCGAGCCGCAGCTTGCCCGCGGCGCGCGCGCCGGCTTCGCCGTTCGCGGCGACGTAGTCGTCGAACTTGATGATCTCGGCGCGAATGAACGTGCGCTCGAAGTCGGTGTGAATCGTGCCCGCGGCGCCGGGCGCCTTCGTGCCGCGCGAGATCGTCCACGCGCGCACTTCCTTCTCGCCCGCGGTGAGGAACGTGATGAGGTCGAGCAGTGCGTAGGCCGCGCGGATCAGCCGATTCAGCCCCGGCTCCTCGAGCCCGAGCGCGGCGAGGAACTCCTTGCGCCCCGCGGCGTCGAGCTCCGCGAGCTCGGACTCGATCTTCGCGCACACGCGGATCACGCCCGCGCCCGTCTTCGCCGCGTAGTCCTCGAGCGCGCGCACGTGCTCGTTGCCTTCGCTGAGCCCCGCTTCGTCGACGTTCGCGACGAACAGCACGGGCTTGCCGGTGAGGAAGAAGCTCGAGCGGTACGCCTCCTCCGCTTCCTTCGGCACCGCGAACGAGCGCGCGGGCTTGCCCGACGAGAGGTGCGCGATCAGCCCCTCGAAGAACGCCGCCTCCGCCTGCTCCTCCTTGCGCCCCGCCTTCGCCGCGCGCTTCACGCGATCGAGTCGCTTCTCCGCGGTGTCGATGTCGGCGAGGCCGAGCTCGGTCTCGATCGTCTCGACGTCGCGCAGCGGGTTCACGCCGCCGTCGACGTGCGTGACGTCGCTGTCCTCGAAGCAGCGCACGACGTGCACGATCGCCGCGGTCTCGCGGATGTGCGCGAGGAACTGGTTGCCGAGCCCCTCGCCCTTGCTCGCGCCGCGCACGAGGCCCGCGATGTCCGTGAACTCGACCGTCGCCGGAATGACCTGCTTGCTGTGCACGATCGCGTCGAGCGCTTCGAGCCGCGGGTCGGGCACGATCACGACGCCGGAGTTCGGCTCGATCGTGCAGAACGGGTAGTTCTCCGCCGCGATGCCGGCCTCGGTGAGCGCGTTGAAGAGCGTGCTCTTCCCGACGTTGGGGAGACCGACGATGCCGACGCGGAGTGCCATAGGGCGGGGCAGGGTGACGGCGCAGCGAAGTTCCGCAACCAACGCTGCGCGCCCGAGTAGCCAGGCTCACTCGCCGCGCGTGTCCGCCTTGTCGCCCTCGCCGCGATAGTTCGCGAGGAACGCCGCGCGCCAGTCGTCGTAGCGCCGAGCGAGAATCGCTTCGCGCGCCTCGCGCACGAGTCGCTGATAGAAGTGCACGTTGTGGATCGAGGCGAGGATCGCGCTCAGCACTTCGTTCGCGGCGAAGAGGTGATGGAGATAAGCGCGCGAGAAGCCGCCGGCGCAGGCGGCGCAGTCGCAGCTCGTGTCGATCGGATACGCGTCGCGGCGATATCGCCGATTCGTCAGGCGCAGTCGCCCGCGCGAGGTGAAGACGCTCGCGGAGCGCGCGTAGCGCGTCGGGATCACGCAATCGAAGAGATCGATGCCGTAGCCGATCGAGGCGATCAGATCTTCGGGGAGACCGACGCCCATCAGGTACCGCGGCTTGTCCGCCGGCAGCAGCGGCGCGGTGTGCGAGGTGATGCGGCATAACAACTCGTGCCCCTCGCCGACCGAGACGCCGCCGATCGCGTAGCCGGGCAGATCGTGCTGCAGCACGCCCGCGGCGCAGCGCGTGCGCATCGACTCGTAGGTGCTGCCCTGCACGATCCCGAACAGCGCCTGGTCCTTGCGCGCGTGCGCGCGCACGCAGCGCTCGAGCCAATCGAGCGTGCGCTTCACGCCCGCGGCGGCCTGCGGCTCGGTCGCGGGAAACGGCGTGCACTCGTCGAAGGCCATGATCACGTCGGCGCCGAGCGCGTTCTGGATCTGGATCGAGCGCTCCGGCGTCAGGTCCATCACGTCGCCGGTCACCTCGTTCTTGAAGCGCACGCCGTGGTCCGTGATCTCTTTGCTCTCGAGCGAGAACACCTGAAAGCCGCCCGAGTCCGTGAGGATCGGACCGCTCCAGCGCATGAACGCGTGCAGCCCGCCGAGCTTCTCGATCACCGCCTCGCCCGGCCGCAGCGCGCAGTGATACGTGTTCGCGAGCAGCACCTCCGCGCCGGTCGCGCGCACCTGATCGGGCGTCATCGCGCGCACCGCGGCTTGCGTGCCCACGACCATGAACGCGGGCGTGTGCACCGGGCCGTGCGGCGTCTGAAACACGCCCGCGCGCGCGGCGCCGTCGGTCGCGTGGAGCTGAAACGAGAACGGAGCGCTCATGGGCGGCGCACAGTAGCCGCGCGCGCGCGGCCCCCGACTGGGGGCCTCGCGCTCCTGCGATCCTCTCTCCTACGGTGCGCGCGCGATGACCGAAGCCTTCGCCGACCGCCTCATCCGCCGCGTGCGCGCGCTCGGACATCCGCTGTGCGTCGGCATCGATCCGCACCTCGAGCTGCTGCCGCGCTGCTTTCGCGTGGGGTCGATGGCCGCGGGCGAGCTCGCCACCGCGCGCGCGGCGGAGCGCTTCTCGCTCGCGCTGATCGAGCGCGTCGCGGGCAAAGTCGCCGCGGTGAAGCCGCAGAGCGCGTGCTTCGAGCGCCTCGGACCCGCGGGCGTGGCCGCACTCGCGCGCGTGATGGACGAAGCGCGGCGCGCCGGCCTGCTCGTGATCCTCGACGCGAAGCGCAGCGACATCGGCAGCACCGCCGCGAGCTACGCCTCCGCCTACCTCGCCGCCGACGCGCCGATGCGCGCCGACGCGCTCACGATCAACCCGTACCTCGGCATCGACTCGCTCGAGCCGTTCTTCGCGGCGGCGCACGCCGGCGGCGCGGGCGTGTTCGTGTTGTTACGGACGAGCAACCCAGGCGCCGTCGACGTGCAAGACCTGATCGTGCGCGACCGCCCGCTCTATCAGCGCCTCGCCGACTTGTTACAGCCCCTCGCGCTGAAGCTGCGCGGTCCGTCGACGGAGTGGTCCGGCCTCGGCGTCGTGGTCGGCGCGACGTGGCCCGAAGAAAGTCGCAAAGTGCGCGCGCTGCTCCCCGGCTCGCTCTTCCTCGTGCCCGGCTACGGCGCGCAGGGCGCCAGCGCGGAAGACGCGGTCGCAGGATTCGTGCGAGGCCCGGGTGGCGTGCTCGAAGGCGGCGTCGTGAACGCGTCGCGCGCGCTGGGGATGCCGGCAGGCGGGGACGATGGCAGCGCGGCGACGTGGGAGCGCGCGGTGGACGCGGCGGTGGCGGGAGCGATCAGGGAGTTAGGGGAGGCGGTCGCGTGAAGCGGCGCGGACCCGCGCCCTACTTGTAGTACCCGCGCACGCCCTTGCTGCGGCGCAGGTGCGCCTTCTTCAGCTTGTTCTTCAGCTTCGCGCGGTGGCGAGCGCTCTTCTTGCGGTTGCGGTGGGGCAGGGTCGTGGACTTGCGCATCTCGGCTCCGAGCAGCCCGCGGGCGCGAAGCCCAGGGCGAAAGGGGCGCGCAACCTAGGCGAGCGGTTGCGGAAAAGCGAGGCTCGCGACGCGCCCCGGTGGCGAGGCCAAGGGAATCGCGAACTCGGCGTCAGACGCCGAATCAGCGATTCCGCCTCGGGCGGGCCGAATCGAGGTTTTCGCGTCTGACGCCAAACCCTCGATTCTCTCGGAGCCCTGCTCGCCCTCGGATTTCCCGCCGCTCGCCCTACCTTGCGCCGCTTCCTCTTCACGAAAGGCGCACGCGATGCAGACCCCGCTCGACCGCATGGCGGACTTCGACCTCACCGAGGAGCAGCGCGAGGTGCGCCGCACGGTTCGCGAGTTCGCGGAGAAGGAGATTCTCCCGCACGTCGAGCGCTACGAGCGCGAGAGCCGCTACCCGCTCGAGCTGATCGCGAAGCTCCCCGAGCTCGGCCTGATGGGCCCGATGATTCCCGAGGAGTACGGCGGCTCGTTCTCGGACACGACGTCGTACGGAATCATCTGCGAGGAGCTCGCGCGCATCGACTGGGTGATCGCGAGCGTCGTCTCCGTCTCGAACTCGCTCGTCGCGCGCTCGATCCTCGCCTTCGGCACCGACGCACAGAAGCAACGCTGGCTGCCGGGCATCGCGAAGGGCGAAGTGATCTGCTCCGCGTGCCTCACGGAAACGGGCGGCGGCACGGATCTCGGCAACATGAAGACCGTCGCGAAGAAGGTGCCCGGCGGCTGGAAGATCACGGGCACCAAGGTGTTCATCTCGCACGCGGCGCACGCGGGTTTGTTCCTGCTCGTTGCGAGCGTCGACCTCGCGAAGAAGCACGGCGGCGTGACCGCGTTCCTCGTCGACCCGAAGAACACGCCGGGCCTGACCATCGGCGAGTTCCCGATGCGCACGCTGAAGCGCGACAACCTCGCCGAGGTCCACTTCGAGGACGCGTTCCTGCCCGACGAGGCGCTGCTCGGCGAGCCGGGCAAGGGCTTCCCCGTGCTCGGCTCCGCACTCGACACGGGCCGCTTCTCGGTGGCGGCGCGCTGTGTCGGACAAGCGCAGCGCTGCATCGATCTCGCGCTGCCGTATGCGCTCCAGCGCGAGGCATTCGGCCAAAAGATCGGCGAGTTCCAGATGATCCAGCAGAAGATCGCCGACATGACGTGCCGCACACAGGCCGCGCGCAGCATCGTCTACCAGCTCGGACGCATGAAGGACCAGGGCGCTGCGCGCGCGTCGATGGAGAGCTCGATGGCGAAGCTGATGGCGAGCCAGGCCGCCGTCGCGAACGCGCTCGACGCGATCCAGATTCACGGCGGCTACGGGCTCAGCGAGGAGTACGAGGTTGGCCGCTTGTTATTGGAGGCGAAGTCGCTCGAGTTCGGCGAGGGCACGAGCGAGCTGCACACGAAGATGATCGCCGAGTTCATGCTCGGGATCCGGAAGCAGTGATGACGAGCCTCGAGCAGAAGCGCGCCGAGCTGCTTAAGCTGATCCTCGCCGTCTCGTTCGAGCGCCGCGAGATCACGCTCTCGAGCGGCAAGAAGAGCAACTTCTACCTCGATCTGCGCACGACGCTGATGCGGCCCCTCGGCCAGAAGCTCGCCGGCGAGTTGTTACTGGCGAAGCTGATGGCCGGCGGCCCGCGGGTCGAGGCGGTCGGCGGCATGGCGGTCGGTGCGGTGCCGCTCGTGAGCGCCGTGCTCTCCGCTGCGGCGAGTCACGACCCGGATACGAAGCTGCTCGGTTTCTTCGTGCGCAAAGAGGCGAAGAAGCACGGCAAGGGCCAGCAGATCGAGGGCGCGTTCAAGAGCGGCATGACGGTCGCGCTCGTCGAAGACACCACCACCACGGGCGGCTCCACGCTCGAGGCGCTGGGCATCGTGCAAGCCGCCGGCGGGAAGGTGGCGCGCGTGCTCTGCCTCGTGGACCGCGGCGAGGGCGCCGCCGAGGCGTTCGCCGCGCGCGGCGTGGCGCTCGAGGCGCTGTTCACGCGGAGCGACTTGCCGGTGTAGCGGCGCTCGGCGCGGTCAGCGCGCGCCGCGGATGTACTCGTGAAGCTCGTCGATCGTGGCTTCGCGGTCGGCGATCACCGCCTTCACCGCATCGCCGATCGAGACGACGCCGGCGATACCTGCTCGATCGCAAGGACAGCGACATCGACTACTTCTACGAGTCGCGCACTTCACCGACCGCGCCGCTCAGCGAAGAACGCCACTTCCATCCCGTGGAGCCGATTTCGGCGCGGCTGACGCTGAGCGCGCAGTTCTAGGGCCGCTTCAGTCCTCGCGCTTCGCTCGCTGCTCGACGAGATGCGCGTAGGTGCCCGCCTTCATCGAGATGAACACGGCGCTGCACTCGGCGCACAGCCGTTCGCCGGCGTGGAGCTCTCCCGTCACGAAGATCTTGCGCCCCTCGATGCGCTCGATCTTCGCGTTGAACACCACCGGAGTGTGCAGCGGCGTGGGCGTGCGGTAGACGACGTTAAGCGTGCCGGTCATGCCGGGCGCGTTCGAGAACGTCTCGGCGAACCCTAATACCTCGTCGAACGCCGCGGCGACGTAGCCGCCGTGCACGCACCCGGGCGGGCCCTCGTACGCGGAGCCGAACACGACGCGGCCAGTGACGAGTCCGTCCTCGGTCGCGCTCATCACGATGGGCGGCGAGAGCGGGTTCGAGCGGCCGATCAGCGGGGAGAAGTCGAAGTGGCCGCCGGCTGCGGCCTCCGCGTCCTCGGTCTCGGCGTCGGCGAGCGCGCTCTCGGCGAAGCCGACGTAACGCCTGCGCTTCGGGTGGCTCTCGAGATGCTCCGCGTAGTCCTCGAGCTGCTGCGCGGCACGCTGCAGCTCCGCCTCGGGCGCATCGCTCGTGATGAGGCGCTCGATCACGGCGCGCACCGCGCTCGCGAGCCGCCGCCGCGCGGCCCACACGCCGGTGACGAGCGTCTGATTCGCCTCCCAGCGCCGACGGAAGAACTGGCGGTGCGGCGCGCGTTCGTCTCCCGTGGTCATCAAGCCGCTCCCAGCCCGAACGTCGCGAAGATCAGATCGAGGTTCTCGCGCTGCTTTTCGGGCCGCAGGCCGACGCTCGGCGGATAGAGCAGCGGGTCGCCGGTCAGGTCCTTCCACTGCGCGAGCCGGTCCTGCGCCTCGTCGGGCGTGCACGCGATCGCGATCTCGTCGACGAGCGCGTCCGGAATCGCCTCGGCCATCGCGCGCGTGTCGAACTTCTTGAGCGCGGCGCGGCAGGCGTCGCCCACGTGCTTGAGACCGTGGTGCTCGAGGATCGAGTGGTAGAGATCGGTCGTGTAGTAGAAGCCGATCTGGCCCTTCGCGTTGCGCACCGCCTCTTCGCGCGTCGGCGCGAGCGACGTGAGCACGTAGGGCGCGAGCCTGCACGAGCCCGCCGCGCGCCCGGCCTCGCGCTCGCCCTCGGCGATGCACGCGAGCGTCACCTCGCGGTGCCAGCGCCGCGTCGCGATCGGATGCCCGATCAGCGCGTCGGCGACGGCGCCGCAGGTCTTCGCGACGCCGCGGTTCACCGCCGCGATCCAGATCGGCACGCTCGCGCGCGCCGCGTTCGGCCGCGCGTAGACCGGCACGTTCAGCTTCCAGAACTCGCCATCCCAGCGGAAGCCGCCGCCCTTCTGCGCCGCGAAAGCCGCCCGTAACAACTGCACCAGCTCGCGCGTGCGCGCCGCCGGCTTCGAGAAGGCGACGCCGTACCAATCCTCGTTCATGCGCCGCGTCGCCGAGCCGAGCCCGAGGATCATGCGCCCGCCCGAGAGCTCGTCGATGTCCATCGCCGCGCTCGCCAGCAGGAGCGGCGCGCGCGTGAACGAGTTCGCGATGCCGGTGCCGAGCTGGATCGACCTGGTCTGGGGGGCCGACGCTGCGAGCGGCACGAAGCCGTTGCGGTTGAAGAACTCGATCGTGAATGCGGAATGGAAGCCGTTGCGTTCGGCGCGCGAGATCAGCTCCACGTCGCCGCGCACGGAGCCGGACACGAGCACGAGACCGAGGCGCATGCGAGACCCTCCGTGAGAGGGCGCACGTTACCGGCGCAGCACGCGCGCACGCACTCGCGCTATCAGCCGTGCGAGCGAGGAGCATGCGATGAGCGAGGAGTTCGTGGCGAAGCTGCGCGCACACATCGGCGAGCGCGGCGCGCCCGAGGTTGCGCGCGACGCGGTGAATCTCCCGATGATCCGCCACTGGTGCGATGCGATGGAGGACGCGAACCCCGCGTATCTCGACGCGGCGTTCGCGGCGAAGAGCGTGCACGGCGAGATCGTGGCGCCGCCCGCGATGCTGAATGCGTGGACGATGCCGGGGCTGCCGGGCCGGCCGCCCCGCGTCGATCCGGCGGGCGAGGTGTACCGCGCGCTCGACGACGCGGGCTTCACGTCGGTCGTCGCCACCGACAGCGCGCACGAGTACGTGCGGTACCTGCGCCTCGGGGATCTCGTTCACGGCGCCGGCGAAGTCGAGGAGGTGAGTGACGAGAAGCAGACCGCGCTGGGGACGGGGCACTTCGTCACGACGCGCACGACCTACACGACGCAGACCGGCGCGGCCGTCGGCCACATGCGCTTCCGCATTCTGAAGTTCAAGCCCGGCACGGGACGCGCGGCGGGCGCTGCGCTGCCTCCGAGCGCGCCTCGCGAGTTGCCGCCGCGCGTGCCTCGGCGCGAGGCGACACTTCGCGCGAGCGAGGTGAAGGCGGGCGACGCGCTCGCAGCGTGCGCGGTGCCGATCACCGCGACGCTCATCGTCGCGGCGGCGATCGCGTCGCGCGACTACCAGGACGTCCACCACGATCGCGAGCTCGCGAAGCTGCGCGGCTCGCCGGACATCTTCATGAACATCCTCACCACCAGCGGCCTCGTGGCGCGCTTCGTCACGGACTGGGCGGGGCCCGGCGTGTTGTTACGGAAGCTCGCGATCCGGCTCGGCGCGCCGAACTATCCGGGCGACGCGATGCTGCTGATCGGCAGCGTCGCGAGCGCGCAGGGCCGCGAGCTCGAGATCGCGCTGCGCGGCGACAACCGCCTCGGTCCCCACGTGACGGGCACGGTCGCGCTCACGTTGCCGAGCTGACGCACTTCGCGTGACTGCGCGCACACCTCGCGCGCGGCGTCGCTCCGAAACGCGCGGGATGAGAACACTCCGTCTGCTCGCGACCAGCGCTCTGCTCTCGTTCGCCCTCGCGGCGTCCGCCTTCGCCGACGGCAGGGTGACGCTCGGCCTCACCGGCGGAACGCTCGGCGTCGGGCCCGAAGTGAGCCTGCGCCCGCTCGAAGGCCTCGGCCTGCGCGGCAACCTCACGTGGCTCGGCTTCAAGCTCACGGAGGACGTGGACGACATCGCCTACGACGGCGACGTCGATCTGTTCTCCGTCGGCGCGATGGCCGACTGGTATCCCTTCGACGGTGGTCTGTGCATCTCCGCCGGCGTGCGCTGGAACGGGAACGACCTCGGCGTGAGCGCGCGTCCCGCGAACGACGTCACGATCGGCGGCGTCACGTACACGCCCGCCGAGATCGGGCGCCTCACCGGCACCGTCGACGCGAATGCGGTTGCGCCGGTCGTGACCGCGGGCTGGGGTGGGCGCCTGCGTTCGGGCTTCACGGTCGCCGCCGAGGCCGGCTTCGCGTATCAGGGTGCCCTGAAGATCAGCAACCTGCGCGCGCGTGGCGGCTTGCTCGAGGGCGATCCGGGCTTGCTCGCGGACCTCGAAGACGAGGAGGAGCGCATCGAGCGCGAGGTGAAGTCGTACAAGTACCTGCCCATCGCTCAGATCGTTCTCGTGTATCGCTTCTAGCGCGCCTCGGCTTGCGAGCGCGCGGCGCGCTCGGGAGGCTGCGCGCGATGCGGAGCCTCCTCGTCTCGTGTCTGCTGCTCGCTGCATGTACGCCCGTGCCCGCGCCGGTCGACAACGCGCCCACGCTCGAGCCGCTCGCCGAGAACGTGTGGCTCCACGGCTCGCATCGCGACATCGCGCGCGTCGGGCTCGTGCTGTCGCACGGCCTCGTGATTCGCAGCGCGGAAGGCGTGCTGCTCGTCGACACCGCGTGGGACGACGCAGACACCGAGGAGATCCTCCGGCGCGTGCGCGCAGAGGTCGGTGCGAACGTCGACGCGGCGGTCGTCACGCACGCGCACGCAGACAAGATGGGCGGCATGGCGGCGCTCCGGCTCGCCGGCATTCGGAGCTTTGCGCATGTGCTCTCGAGCGAAGACGCACCCGCCCGCGGGCTCGAGCCGGCGAGCGACGCGCTGTTCGCGGATGGCGCCCGCGAGCGAGTCGTCATGGGCGCCGTCGTCTTTCATCCGGGCCCCGGCCACACGCGCGACAACCTCGTCGTGTACTTCGCGCCCGCGCGCGTGCTCTTCGGCGGCTGCCTGATTCGCCCGGGCGATTCGCGCGATCTCGGCAACACCGCGGACGGCGATGTCGCGCGCTGGGCCGACACGGTGCGAGCCGTCCGCGCGCGCTTCCCCGAGACGCGCATCGTGGTGCCGAGCCACGGCCCGCCCGGTGGCCCCGAGCTGCTCGATCACACGATCGCCCTCGCCGAGCGCGCCGCGCGGCGCTGAGCTCGGAATTTTTTCGCGCTCGCGTTCGCGTGTGACCGCGCCTGTCACAAGCGCCCTGTTTCATGTCCTTCGCAGCGTGAAGTCCCCCTGGCGCGCTGCCGCGGCGAGGCGCCCCCCGCCTCGCCGCGGGTCTCTCGAATCGCGTGACCGGCGGCGAGCCGTCGGCTTCGGAGGAGCGAGACCGAGCCCAACACCGGGCGGCGAGACCGGGTGGAAGGAGACGGAGATGATCGCGACGACGAACCGACGAACGCGAGCGAGTGCCCGTGTCCACACGCTGACGAGCGCGCTGCGAACGCTGACGCGCTGCCTCGTGTGCGGCTTCGCCGAAGTGCGCACGGACGAGGTGGTCGACCGCGGCGTGCTGCTGCTGAACGAGTGCCCGCGCTGCGACCACCGCTGGACCGAGCGCCCGGCGGCGCCCGTGGTGCGCGTGGTGCACGACATCGATCCGCCGCTCGCGGCGTAGCGAGGCGTGCGAGCCGAGGCGGAGCCGCGCGGAAATCGAGCAGCGCCGCCCGCGCGAGTGGAGCCTCGCGGCGCCCGCGCCTCGCGCGCGCGCTTCGCGTTCGCGCACGGCCCCCTACCGTGTGCGCGTGAACGACGAAGCCGCGAGCGAGTCCCCCATGCGCGGGCGCCCGAGTGCGCCGCCGCAGCGCATCGTGTCGCTCGTGCCGAGCCTCAGCGAGGCGCTGTTCGCGCTCGGGCTCGGCGAGCGCGTCGTGGGCGTGACCGAGTGGTGCGTGCATCCCGCCGAGGCGGTGGCGCGCGTGCCCAAGCTGGGCGGCACGAAGAATCCCGACCTCGATGCGATTCGGGCGCTCGCGCCGGACCTCGTCATCGCGAATCAGGAGGAGAACCGAAAGCGCGACGTCGAGCGGCTAGAAGCCGCGGGCATTCCCGTGTGGGTGACGTACCCGCGCACTGTGCGCGAGGGCGCGGAGCTGTTCGCCGAGATGGCGGAACTCGGCGCGGCCGCCGAGGTGCGCACTCGCGTCGTGGCGCCCGTGCTGGGGGCGGTTCAGGAGGCGGAGCAGGCGCTCGCCGAGCTGCGCGCTTCTGGCGCGAGGCCGGCGCGCGTGTTCTGTCCGATCTGGCGCGAGCCCTGGATGGCCGTGGGCGCGCCGACCTACGCGGACGATCTGATCACGCTGTGCGGCGGCGAAAACGTGTTCGGCGTGCGCGACGGGCCACGAGCACCTCGCGCCGCGGCCGAGCGCCGCTACCCGCGCGTCACGCTCGCCGAGATCGAAGCGGCGCAGCCCGACGTCGTGCTGCTCCCCGATGAGCCCTACGCCTTCGGCCCACCCGATGCAGCGGAGCTTTCGCGACTCGATGCGCCGTTCGCAGCTTCAGGGCGTATCCATTTGATCGACGGCACTTTTGTTTCTTGGTACGGTCCGCGAATTCTCCGTGCGATTGAGCTGTTACGTCGCCTCCTCCTCGGCGTAACAAGGGGGTGAGCTCGGTGCCGGTTGGGTTCCGGATTCGTCCGGTCTCGTTTGCGTTATCGGCCTTGGTCTCCGCGGCGCTCGCCTCGGCGGGCTTGGCGTCTGCGCTGAAGGACGTGCGCGTCGGGCCGAACCCCGACTACACGCGCGTCGTGATCGAAACGGACGCAAAGGCGTCCTACTCGCTCAACCAGGGCGACGGCGTGATCACGGTCGAGGTGCAGGCCAGCTCGACGCCGAGGTCGGTCGCCGCGAAGAGCCAGCAGCTCTCGTGGGTGCGCGTCGAGCCCGCCGGCGCGAGCAGCATCGTGAAGATCGAGCTCAAGCGCCCCGCGCGCGTGAAGCAGATGGTGCTCACCGGCCCGCATCGCATCGTGCTCGACGTGTACGCCGATGCGAGCGCCGTCGCGCAAACGCCAGCGCCAGCTCCCAAGCCCGCGCCCGCCATCGCGCCGAAGCCCAATCCGATCGCGACCGCGCCGGTGGCCGAGGAGAAGCGGCAGCCCTCGACTCCGCTCACTGCCGAAGACGCGCTGCTGCACGAGGAGGCGAACTCGCTGCTCGGTCCCGATCCCAGCGTGACGCCAAGCGATCAGATCGCGGCGGCCGAGGGCGCGCGGGACCCCAACGAAGTGAGCGACTCTGCGGCGACTGAGGCGGCGCCCGAGCCCGTCGCCGTGGCCGAGGAGAAGCCGAAGCTTCCGCCGATTCGCGTGGCCGCCAAGAAAGATCGCGGCCTCATGGACTGGCTGATGACGCCCTGGGTGCTCGGCCTGTTCGCCGTGGTCGCGCTCGGCCTCGCCGTGATCCTGATGCGGCGGCGCCCCACGAAGCAAGCCGCGGCCGAAGCCCCCGCGGAGGAAGAGCCGTCGGTCGGATCGCTGTTCTCGTCCGAAACACCCGCGGCCGCGGCCGCGGACGCGCCGGCGGCGGATGCGACGGAGGGCGCCTTCGCGATCGGCTCGAGCGAGCCGGCGCCCTCGCCGCAGGCCGCGGACGAAGGCGCGAGCGCCTTCGACTTCGAGTCGCCGGATGCCGCGGAGCCCGAGAAGCCCGAGGAAGGCCCGGCGCAGGGCGCGATGGTTTCGACGATCGGCGCCGTTACCTCGACCGCTGCATTCCAGTCTTCGCCGACCGCCACCGGAGGACTCAACTTGGCCGAGCTCGACCGCCGCCTCGCTCTTCTCGAGCAGCGCCTCGAAGAGGTGATCGACGCCAAGGATCGCCTCGAGCGCCAGGTCTCGGCGCAGACCGAGGAGCTGCGCGTGCAGCGCGCGGCGATCGCGCGCACGCAGCGCGTGCTGCGCACCGTCGTTCGGCCCGAGGACGATCAGCCGAGCGAGCCGGTGCTGAAGAGCTGAGGCGCGCGCGCAAACGCGGCTCACACAGCGGCAACTCGCGCCCGAAGTGAAGCGCGGCCGCGCCCGGCCAATGTGCACCTCAGCTTTGACTCGGATTGCCTCGCTCGCGCTGAATCCTTCCTGCGCGCGAGCCGTCGTCAGCGCACGGCCGCGTTCGGCCGAAGCGCACGCATCGCCGCATCAAGCGGCCAAGGAGATCGCGATGAAACGAATGCTGCTCGCTTCGCTCGGCTTGTTGTGGCTCGCCGCCGGATCCGCACAGGGGGCGGACTACTTTCTGAAGATCGAAGGCATCGAGGGAGAGAGCATCGGCTCGCAGGGCCAGGACGGGGTGAGCGTCGCGAGCTGGTCGCTCGGCGCGAGCAATCCCACGAGCGTGGGCAGCAGCGGGATGAGCCAGGGCCGCATGGCGGCAGCGCCCGCCGCGGCCGAGCCGGCGCAGGGCAGCAGCGGCACCGCCACCGTGGTGAAGAAGTACGACAAGGCCTCGCCGCTGCTCGCGAAGAAGTGCGCGCAGGGTGAGCACATCAAGAGCGCACAGCTGACGCGCTGCCAGGACGGGCAGTGCCGCGTCGCCGAGCTCGAGAACGTGATGGTCAGCTCCTACTCCGTGACCCACGACGGCGGGCAGGCGACCGAGAGCGTCACGCTTCGGTACCACCGCTGGCGCTGGGCGGACGCTGCGATGAGCGAGAGCACGACGCTTCGCGAAAGTCCCACGCGTCAGTCGCTGAAGGGCGGCGGGGCCTCGGTCGGGAAGCCGAACCCGGGCAAGTGATCGCGCCGCTCGCGAGCGCGCGCCTCGATCTCGTCGCGCTGAGCGCCGAGTTTCACTAGGCGTCGCTCGCGGGTGATCGCGCGCGCATGGAGGCGCTGCTCGGCGCGCGCGTGCCCGCAGATTGGCCGCAGCAGAGCTACGTGGCGCACTGGCTGCGCCTCCTGCGCGATGACGCCTCGCTCGGACGCTGGCTCGCGCGCGCGCTCGTACTGCGCGACGAGCGCCGCATGATCGGCCACGCGGGATTTCACAGCGCGCCCGCACCCGAGTACCTGCGCGAGTTTCTGCCCGGCGCGATCGAGCTCGGTTACACGGTCTTCGCCCGCGACCGCCGCTGCGGCTACGCGCGCGAAGCCGTCCTCGCGCTGATGGCGTTCGCGCGTAGCGAGCATCCTGCTCTGACAGGCTTCGTCGCTTCGATCGCGCCGACCAACGCGCCTTCGCTCGCTCTGATCCGCGGCCTCGGCTTCGAGAAGGTCGGCGAGCACGACGATCCCGAGGACGGAGTCGAGCACGTCTACGCGCTGCGCGTGTAGGCTCGGCTCCTCACAACTCGAGGAGCCGCTCATGCCCGCTTCCTGGAACGACATCGCCAAGACCTTCGACGAGCGCGTGCGCCGCATCGTGTGGTGCACCGTGACCACGATCGACACGAAGGGCCGCCCGTTCTCGCGCGTCCTTCACCCCGTGTGGGAAGGCGCGACCGGCTGGATCGCGACGGGTCGCCAGACGCTGAAGACGAAACATCTCGCCGGCAACACGAACGTCGCGCTGAGTTATTGGGACCCGCAGCACGACACGGTGATCATCCAAGCCACGGCGCAGTGGCAGGACGACGACGCCACGAAGCGACGCATCTGGGACCTGATCAAGAACGCGCCCGCGCCGATCGGTTACGACCCGGCGATGTTCTGGCGCGGAGGCGTCACGGACCCCACGTACGGCGTGCTGAAGATCACGCCGTACCGCGTGGACTTGTTGGGCGCTCAAGAGATGATGGCGGGGAAGGGCAGCACCGTGTGGAAGGCGTGATGCGCAAGCATGCGACACGTCGCGTTCCGCAGAAGCGCGGCGGCGCGGTCGCGTTCGGCGCGGCGCGCATCGGCGTCGCGCGCTCGTGGCCGCCCCACTGGGAGATGCATCCCGCCGGCGAGGAGCTGCTGCACGTGCTCGCCGGTCGCGTCGATGTAGAGCTGCTCGTGGGTCGGCGCGTTCGCTGCGTTGCGCTACGCGCTGGCGAGTTCGCGGTCGTCCCTCGCGCCACCTGGCATCGACCGCTCGCGCGCGGTCGCGTCGAGATGTTGCACGTGACGCTCGGCGCCGGCACCGAGGCCACGTTCGAGGACACGCCTCCGCCGCTCGCGGAGAAGCCGCGAGCGAAGGCGACGCGCAGGCGTACGTAGAGCCCATCTCTGGGCTCTCGCTCGCGGGCGCGCCCGCCTGAGTTGTCAGTGCCCGGGCCGACGCGACTGTGTGAACACTCTGCGCGGGCGGCGGCCGCTGCCGACGCGGTGGGGGCGCACTTGCTCGGGGCGCAGCGCGTCGGGGCTGGCGCCGTGGTGCGCTTGATCCCCGTGCGCTTGCGGGCGGGCGCCGTGGGAGCGCGGGGCGTGCGAGCGATTGCCGCGTGAGTCGCGGTTCGCGCGCTCTCTCGCGCGCTGCTCGCGAATCTTCGCGATGCGGTCGGCGTGCGACACCTCGAGCTTCGCTTCGGGCTTTGCGCCGTAGTCGAAGCCGTCGAGCTCGACGCGCGGCACGTTGGCGCGCAGCACGCGCTCGATGCGCACGAAGTCGCCGCGCTCCTGCGGCGAGATCAGCGTGATCGCTTCGCCCGTCGCCTGCGCGCGGCCTGTGCGGCCGACGCGATGCACGTAGTCCTCGGCGAGGTTCGGCACGTCGAAGTTCACGACGTGCGAGAGCGAGTCGATGTCGATGCCGCGCGCGGCGATGTCGGTGGCCACGAGCACGCGGTACCTGCCGCGCTTGAAGCCATCGAGCGCCTGCTGGCGCTGGTTCTGCGAGCGGTTCCCGTGAATGCGCTCGGCCTTGACGCCGTGGCGCGCGAGCCACGTCGCGAGCCGGTCGGCGCGGTGCTTGGTGCGCGTGAACACGAGCGCCTCGCGAACCTCGCCGCGCGCGAGCAGCTCCGCGAGGAGCGGCGCCTTGAGCTCGCCCGGCACCGGGTACGCCTTCTGCGTCACGGTCTCGGCCGGGCGCGCGCGGCGGCCGATCTGGATCTCGGCGGGCTCCCGTAACAACTCGCGCGTCAGCTCCTCGATCTCGCGCGGCATCGTCGCGCTGAAGAACAGAGTCTGCTTGCGCGGGGGGAGGTGGCGCAGGATGCGCTTCACGTCGGGCAGAAAGCCCATGTCGAGCATGCGGTCGGCTTCGTCGAGCACGAGCACTTCGAGCGCGGGCAGCTTCGCGTACGGGTACGAGAAGTGATCGAGCAGGCGGCCCGGCGTCGCGACGATCACGTCGGAGCCGCGCACGAACGCGTCGCGCTGCGGGCCCATGCCGACGCCGCCGTAGACCGCGGCGCCGCGCAGGCCCGAGCGGCCCGCGAGGTCGCGCAGGTCGTCGGCGATCTGCTGCGCGAGCTCGCGCGTGGGCGAGAGCACGAGCGCGCGCGTGGCGCCGCGCGGCTTCGCGAGCAGGCGGTGCAGGATCGGCAGCAGGAACGCCGCAGTCTTGCCGCTGCCCGTCTCGGCGCAGGCGAGCACGTCGCGGCCTTCGACCGCGGGCGGAATCGCGGCGGCCTGAATCGGCGTCGGCGCTTCGAAGCCGAGCGCCGCGACGTTCGCGAGCAGGGTGGGATTCAAAGAGAGATCGGAGAAAGACAAGTGAGTTTCCTTCGGCGCGCGCGTGGCCGTGTCCCGGGCGCACTGCGCCGGAGATCAGGCCGCGCGAAGTGCGCGCCTCGTGTAGTGGGACTCCGTCACTGCTGCGGGCCGTGTGCCCGGGCAGCGGAGCCTGGCGCTTGTGTTGCGAACCGCTGAAGCGCCAAGGCCAACGGGACGGAGCGGCATGAGAGAAGCCGGACAGGCCGCACTGTAACGAGGGATCGGCGATGCGCGAGCCAGCCTGAAGCGCGAAGTGCATGGAGGGCGTGCGAGCGGCGGATCGCTCACGCGCCTCGCCGCGCCAGTTCCTCGAGGAACACGCTGAAGAACAGGGCGTAGCTGAGCACGCCGAACGCGAAGATGGAGATGCGGCGGGTCATGGGAACCTCACAGGTGTTAGGGCTGCGTGATGCAGCAGGGCGAACCTATGAGGACTTCGGACGCGAGCCTTTACCGAGAGTTGACCAGTTCCTTACCGAAGCGTGAGCGGTCTGGAGTAGGTCACGATGCCGCCAACGGCGTGTACTCGGAGAAGCGCGGCGCGAAGGCCTCCAGCGGCACGCGCGCGCCGCGGGCCGCGAAGCTGATCGCGTGGTACCAGCCGCACAGCAGGAGCAGATCGAGGATCTGAGCGGGCTGATGGCTGGCTGCGAGAGACTTCCAACGCTCGTCGTCGAGGTCCGCAGAGTCGTGGAGCGCGTCACAAGCCGAGACCAACGCACGCTCGGACTCGCTCCAGCACGGGTCGGAGGGGGTGCCGTGGGTGAGCGAACGCAGCTGCTCCCGCGTCAGCGCCGCGCGCTCGGCGAAGTACGCGACGTGAACGCCCCACTCATACTCGCAGCCACAGCGGGCGCACGTGCGCAGGATCGCGATCTCTCGCTCCCTGAGGCTCAGTGCGAGGCGCTTCGAGAGCTCGTAGCTGCCCCAGCCGCTCATCGCGTCGGTCATCGCGGGGTTGCGCGCGAAGGTGCGGAACAGGGCGATCGGGGCGATTCCCGGCGGCATCATTCGGGCGAGTCGCGCCGCCGTCTCGGGCGTGAACGGAGGCTCCAGGGGAGGAATGCGTGTCACGGGGGGTCTTCTTAGAGGGGTGCTTCGGAAACCGAAGCATTCGCCAGGCTAGTGTTTCGGAATTCGAAGCACCAGTGGAGCGCCCATGGCGAAACGCAAGATCCCTCTGCCTGGCCGTGCGGTGCGCGGCTCCACCAGCGGACGCCCCGTGATGGCGGCGCTCGACCTGCTCGGAAGGCGCTGGGCGCTGCGCGTGCTCTGGGAGCTCGCGCGTGATCCGCGCGGGTTTCGCGCGCTGCAGGCGGACTGCGGTGACGTCTCCTCGAGCGTGCTGCGCGAGCGGCTGCTCGAGCTGGTCGACGCGAAGGTGGTCGCGCAGGACGCCGACGGGAGCTACCGGCTCACGCCACTCGGCGACGAGCTCGGCACCGCGCTCGCTCCGCTCGACGGCTGGGCGCGCCGCTGGGCGACCGCCCTCGCGCGACGCTGACGGGCGGCTGGCTCAATCCCGCGTGGCGGCGCCCGCGGTGCGCCGATCCCACAGCCAGATCACGCCGAACACGGCGATCAGCACGGCGGGCAGCAGCGCGAGCGTCTCGAACGAGGTCTGCGCGGCGGCGCGCTCGATCGCGGCGCGCTGCGCTTCGCCGAGTGCGGCGAGCGCGTCGGCGCTGCCCGCAAGCGCGAGGCGCTCGCGGTCGAAGATGGCGCCGAGGCGCGGCAGCACGAGCTCGATCGCGAGCGCGCCGGCGACCGCCATGCCGCCAATCGCGAGCTCGCCGCCGCGCGGATATCGCTCGGCCGCGGTCGCGAGCATAGTCGGCCACATGAAGCACACGCCGAGGCCCCAGATCGTGGCGGCGGCAAGACCTGTCAGGGGGGAGTCGGCGCGCGGCAGCAGGAAGAGCCCGAGCGTAGCGAGCACGGCGGAGCCCCACAGCATTCCCACGTTCGAGAGGCGGTGCGCGATCGGGCCCGCGAAGTGGCGCAGCACGAACATCATCCCGCTCACGTAGATCAAGAGCCAAATGCCGCGCATGCCGACCGTGCGCGTGAGCGTGAGGTCGATCCACTGGCCCGGCGCGAGCTCGCTCGACGCGGTGAGGAACATGCACGCGAGCCACACGAAGTACATCGGGCGGCGCAACAACTCGCGGAACATCTCCGCCCACGCGACGCCAGCGGCTGCGCGCGCGGGGCGCGGGAACGCGACGCCGAGGCAGAGCGCGATCGTCGCGAGCGCGGGCACGAAGGTCGCTGCGAGCTGCGTCTGCCACGCGAGAGAGAGGTGGCCCGACGCGACGCCGACGAGGCCGCCCACGATGATGCCGGCGGGCCACCAGGCGTGGAGCACGTTGAGGCGCGCGGTGGCGTCCTGCGGATAGAGCGTCGCCGTGAGCGGATTGATCGACGCCTCCATGAAGCCCCAGCCGAGGCCGCACAGCAGGAAGCCCGCCCACAGCACCTGATAAGTCGCGCCGCCCGTCGCGACCGCCGGCGCGGCGATCGCCACCGCGGTGCCCGCGCTGAAGAGCGCGCCGGCGAGCACGAGCGCGCGGCCCATGCCGATGCGCTCGAGGAACACGGTCGCGAGCGCGAGCGTGGCGGCGAAGCCGAGCGACGCGGTGCCGAGCAGCGCGCCAGCGCGCTCGCCGGAATGAAGCGGATCGAGCGCGCGCAGGATCTCGCCCTCGATGCCGCTGATCGCCGCGGCGCGCAGCGAGAAGGAGAGGCCCGCGGTGAAGAGCGCGAGCGAGGAGGCGACGAAGATGCGGCGAGCGTGCGGTGCGTTTGTCATGGCGGCGCAGTGTCTCATGGAAACTCGCCTGAGGACTTGGTTGCAGTTCGCGGCGTCCGCGCCTTGCGGGGGGCCGGGGGCTGCTGCGCGGGATGGCTCGCTCGGGGCTTGCCGGTTGAAGGTGACGTCCGGGCGGCCGGCCGCGATGCACTGACTGTTCCCACTCACATTCTCGCGCCCCTCGCTGCGCTTGATTCCCGCTCCGCAGCCCCCGGCCCCCCGCAAGGCGCTCCTCGGGGGGATCTGGTCGCACTCGCGACAGAGAGGCGGGCGGCGGCGATCGCGGCTTTGAGCCGCTCCGCCGCCGCTGCGCGACTTGGGTGACGTCGCGTGCTTCAAGGAGTGGTCGAAGCGTTGGCGCCAGCGCCGGCGTGCGGAGGCGACTTGTTACGCGGTCCGGAACTCGCACTTCGCCCAAGCGGGGCGCAGGCGCATGCGCGCGAGGTAGGCGCTCACGTTCGGGTAGGGCGCGAGGTCGAAGGCCGAGAGCGAGAGCGCGTCGAGCACGGGCGCGTAACAACAGTCGACGAGCGAGAATTCGGCGCCGTTCACGAACGCGTGCTTGCCGAGCTGCACTTCCACGAGCCCGAGCGGCGCCGCGATCTCCTCGGCGCCGCGCGCGCGGTCTGCCTCGCTCACGGGAATCTTCACCTGCGGCGCGACGAAGTCGTTGAACCAGAGGTTGCCGACGTTCTCCGAGAGGTGGCGCGCTTCGAGGAAGAGCCAGCGGAGCGCGGCTGCTTTGCCCGCGGCGTCCGCGGGCCAAAGCCGCCGCTCGCGCTCGCCGAGGTAGGCGAGCATCGCGTTCGACTCGGTCAGCACCATCGCGCCGTCCTCGAGCACGGGAACTTTCGCGTGCGGATTCAGGCGCACGAAGTCGGGGTGACGCTGCTGGCCGCGGAACAAGTCGACCGCGACGAGGTCGTGCGCGAGCCCGAGTTCGTGCAGCGCGAGGCGAACCTTCTGCGGGTTGAACGACCAGAACCAGTAGAGCTTCATGGCAACTCCTTCGCGTCGCGCCCGAAGCGCGGCTCGAGCGGCGTGCGCTCTTCGAGGCAACCGTAAGCCGTGGGCGTGAGCTTGATGACGGTGTGCAGCGGCATCTCGAGGTGCGGCACGTCCGCACGCGGCAGCTGCTGGAAGTAGGCGTAGAGCGCGCGCAGCACGGCGCGGTGCGCGATCACGAGCACGGGCGTGCGGTAGCGCTCGAGCTCGATGATCACGCGGTCGAGGCGCTGGATCACATCCTGATAACTCTCGCCGCGCGGGTAGCGGTAGGCGAGCTTGTCGCGGCGGCGCGCGGCGAACTCCTGCGGCAGCGAGTGCTCGATCTCGGCGTAGGTCATGCCGTCGCACTCGCCCGCGTTGATCTCGTCGAGCGCGCGCCACTCGCCCGGATCGATGCCGAGCGCCGCCGCGGTCTGCTTCGTGCGCTGCAGCGTGCTCGTCCACACGTCGAGGTCGCTCGCTGCGCCGAAGTGCCCGCGCACGTGCGCCGCGAGGTTGTGCGCGTACTCGAGCCCGCGCGAAGAGAGCGGCGCGTCGCCGCCGATTCGCCCGAGCACGTTCCACTCGCTCTCGCCGTGGCGCGTGATCCACACCTGCCGCTTCGTCACCTGCAGGTTCGTCAGGAAGAACACGATGCGGCCCTGTACGTAGCCGTAGACCTCGTGGATCACGATCTGGCGCCCGCGGTCGACGTGGCGCACGAACGCGCCTTCATCTTCGCCGAGCGGCTCGTACACGCTCGCGTAGTGCGCGATGCGCGCGCGAAAGTCGCTGAGCGCGTCAGCCTCGGTCGCGCGCGCGTAGTCCGGGGAGCCGAGCTTCGCCTCGCGCAGGTTCGCCTCGATCACTTCGAGCTCGTTGTTGATCAGCTCGACGAAGAGCAGATCGCGATCCTCGGCTTCCGCGCGTGCACGGATCATCTCGCGCTGGCTGCGCGTCGTGTTGGTCGCGTCGTAGATCGCGACGCGCCCGGGGCCGCGCAGGTAGGCGAGCGCGTCGTCGAGAACGGCCTCCGCGAGCGCTCGGCGCTGCGCGACGGCGTCCTTGTTGTTGGGGTCGAAGAACTCGTGGCTCTGCCCCGGCCCGAGCTGCGTGCGCCTCCGCGCGCCGACGTTGAACACCTCGGTCGGGTAACCGAGCCACGAGAGGTATCCCGCGAGCTTGCGCGCGGTGAACGACTTGCCGCGCGCGGGAAGCCCAACCATCGCGATGAGATGCTTTCGGCCTCGTCTCGGGCGTGCCATCGGGGTGCCTCACAGCGGCGCGGTGCTTCGCGCTCGCCGGTGGCTTTCCGACGGCCGAAACCATCTCATCGCGATCTTCCTGGTTGACTCCGCATCGGGCTCGAAGACTCGCCCGCTGCTGCGCGCTGCGCTTGCCGCCGCGGCCGACCGGCTCGAGTGGAGAGTTCGACTTCGAGGTCGTTCTGATAGCGAGGCGGCGCGGTGGTTCGCGAGGTGTGCGTGGGAGTTTCTCTGGTGCGCCGTTACTCATCGAACGCGTAGAACGGAGGTGGCGATGGCGACTCTGGCGATTCTCGTGGGTGGGGGGCCGGCGCCCGGGATCAATGGCGTGATCGGCGCGGCGACGATTCTGGCGCGGCGGCGGCGGGCGCGTGTGCTCGGGATTCCGAACGGGTTCGAGCCGCTGATTCGCGGCGAGCTCGATTCGGTGCGCGAGCTGCACATCGACGACGTGTCGCGCATCCACTTGCTCGGAGGTTCGGTGCTCGGAACTTCGCGCGTGAGCCCGCTCGAGCCGGACGGGGTGCTCGGCCGCACGATCGACTCGCTCGCGCGACTCGGCGTCGACCACCTCCTCACGATCGGCGGCGACGGCACGGCGCACGTCGCGCGCAAAGTGTCGGACGCGCCTCTCGCGCGCTTCACGCTCGCGCACGTGCCCAAGACGATCGACAACGATCTGCCGCTTCCACCCGGAGTGCCCACGTTCGGCTACGAGACCGCGCGTGGCGAAGGCGCGCGCGTGATCGGTCACCTGCTCGAAGACGGGCGCACGAGCTCGCGCTGGTACGTCGTCGTCATGATGGGGCGAAGCTCCGGCCACCTCGCTCTCGGCGCCGCGAAGGCCGCTGGCGCGACGCTCACGATTCTTCCCGAGGAGCTGCGCGGGCGCGCCGTGCACCTCGGCGACGTCGCGCGCATCGTCGAGGGCGCGATGCTGAAGCGCCTCGCGATGAAGCGCTCGCACGGTGTCGCGGTGATCGCTGAGGGCGTCGCGGAGCTGCTGCCCGAGTCGGACTTTCCGGACGGAATTCCTCGCGACAAACAGGGGCGGCCGCGCTTCTCGGAGTTGCCGTTCGGCGATCTCGTCGCGAAACGCGCGCAGGCTGGCCTGCGCGAGCTCGGCATCGATCTCTCGGTGATCGACAAGGACGTCGGTTACGAGCTGCGCTGTGCGGAACCCAACGCGTTCGACGTCGCCTACACGCGCGATCTCGGCGCGGGAGCCGCCGAGTCGCTGCTCGACGGCGCCCATCGCGTGATGATCACACGCGACAACGACGCGATCGTGCGCGTGCCGTTCGCCGACATGCTCGACGCCGAGACCGGTAGGACGCGCGTACGCTCCGTCGACGTCGCGGGGCGCACCTACGCCACCTCACGCTTGCTTCAGGTGCGGCTCGAGCCTGCGGACCTCGAGCCGGGCTCGCTCTGCGACGCGATCTGCGCGCTCGCGAAGCGCAGCGCGGACGAGCTGCGCGCCCGCTACTTCGGCTAGGCGCCGCCAGCACTCACTTCGTCGGCTCGAGCCCCGTCGCCCCGCCGAGCTTCGGCAGCGCGTCGCCGATCCTCGTCCACTCCGCGCGGTCGTCGTAGAAGACGTGCAGCTGCGGCTCGCGGTCGATCGGGCCTAACAGATTCGCCACGGGGATGTCGACGCGATCATGGTGTGCGGTGTTCTCGCAGAACAGCGAGGTGCCGCAGCGCGCGCAGAACGTGCGCGAGCCATGCTCCGACGACGCGTAGCGTGTGAGCGCTTCGGCTCCCGAGTCGAGCGAGAGCTGTGCTGGCGGAACGGCCGTCCAGGTGACGTACGCGGCGCCGTGGTTGCGCCGGCACATCGTGCAGTGGCAGTGCGCGCAGAAGAGCGTGGGCAGCGTGATCGTGAAGCGCACGGCGCCGCACAGGCACGCTCCGGAAACTCGCTTCGCGCCGCTCATGCGACTTCTCCGAGCGAAGCGCTGCGAGCGCGCATCCAGCGGAAGCCGAGGTAGAGCAGCAGACCCATCGGGCCTGCCATCAGCGTGAGGAAGAGGCACGGCACGAGCTGCCAGTGCGGCACGCCGCGCCGCTGCGCGTCGCGCGCTTCCCACGCGCCGACGAAGAGGTCGAAGCACAGGTAGTGCACCCAGCCGACGAGCAGCGTGCGTGGATTCGCGAACGCCGCGGAGATCGCCGCGAGGCTTCCCATGCCGCCCTCGCTCTCGGGGACGGCGCTGAACGCGCCCGCCGCGAGGAAGCCGATCGTGTAGACCGCGCCTAACAACACGGGGTAGAGCAGCGAGTGCACGAGGCGCTGCGTCCATACCCAGCGCGGCGCCACGGCGAGCAGCAGCCACGCGGGCATGACGGAGGCGTTGGCGAGCGTGAAGAGCTGCTCGTCGCTCATTGCGCGGCTCCGCTCGCGGGCTTCGCTTCGTCCCCACTTCCATCGAGATCGAAGCGCAGCGAGATCTGCTGATTCTCCGCGGCTTGCCCCGGCTCGTACGTCCAGCTCGTCACGGCGTAGAGCGCCACCGCGTCGAACACGAGCGGCGGCGTCGACTCGATCACGCGAGCGTTCCCGATCGTGCCGTCCTCGCGCACGTCGAAGCGCAGCTTCACGCGGCCGTCGATGTTCGCGGCCTCGGCGTGCGGCGGGTACGCGGGCTGCGGGCGGCTCACCGGAGTGGGCTTCGGGCCGGCATAATCACCCAGCGGCGGCAGCTCCGCCGCGTCGATCTGGCGCACGTGCATGATCGCGGCGGAAGCCGCGAACGTGTCCTGGTGGTTCGTGATGATCGCTTCGTACAGCTCGCGCGCCTTCTCCCTCGACTCGCGCTCCACGCAGTTCGCGAGCAGCAGATCGCGCAGCGGCTTCTGCTCCGCGCCGTCACAGTCTTTGCAGAAGTCGAGGCGACGCCGCGCGGCGGCGCAGCCGCTCTCTGCGTAGTCGCGCGTTGCTGCGGCGATCTCGCTGAGATCGCCCGAGTCTGCGAGCGGAGCGGCCTCGGCTGCGGGCGTCGCCTCGGCGTTCTCCGCGGGCGCCTCGGCCGCGGCGGCGGGCTTTTCCTCCTCTTTGCCGCATGCCGCGAGGGCGAGGCTGACGACAACGAACGAGGTCACGGCCAGAGATCGAGCGGTCACGCTTTTCTCCTACACGAAGCGAGAGATTGACGCGCGGTAGCATCGTTCGCCGTGCGCGTTGGAATCAATCTTCTGCTCTGGACCGACGACCCGACGAACGAGCGGTTCCTGCCGCTCTACGAGCGCCTCGCGCGCATGGGCTACGACGGCCTCGAGCTGCCGATCTTCGGGGGCGAGCCCGAACGCTTCCGCATGCTCGGCGCGCGCCTCGCGGATCTCGGCCTCGCGCGCACCGCGACGGCGGTGTGCCCGCCCGAGACGGATCCCATTCACCCCGACGTCGCGGTGCGGCGTGCCGCGGTGGCGCACCTCTCACGCGCGATCGACTGCTGCGAGGCGGCCGGCGCCGACTTGCTCGGCGGTCCGCTGTATGCGGCGATCGGGAAGTTCTCAGGCAAGCCGCCGACCGACAGCGAGTGGGAGACGAGCGTGGACGTGATGCAGCACGCCGCCGACTACGCCGCGCGCGCCCGCGTGACGCTCGTGTTCGAGTTCCTGAACCGCTTCGAGATCTATCTGCTCAACGACACCGCGCAGACCGCGCGCTACGCGCGCTGCGTCGCGCGGCCGAACGTTGGCGTTCACTACGACACCTTCCACGCGCACATCGAGGAGAAGGAGCCGGCGCTCGCGATCGAGAACGCCGGCGCCGCGATCCGTCACGTGCACGTCTCCGAGAACGACCGCAGCACGCCGGGTCGCGGCCAGGTGCGCTGGGCCGAGACCTTCTCCGCGCTGAAGCGCGTGGGCTACGACGGCTGGCTCACGCTCGAAGCGTTCGGCGCCGCGATCCCGTCGCTCGCCGCGGCGACGCGCATCTGGCGGCGCATGTTCGTGGACGAAGAGGTGCTCGCGCGCGAAGGCCTCGCGTTCACGCGACGCGCGTGGGAGGCGACGGGGCGCTGACGCTCAGATGTCCGCGCGGTTCCACGCGCCGCGCACGCGCAGCTTGTACTGCACTGCGCCGCTTCCGCTTGCGCTCGTGCCCTGGCCCACCGCATGAGCTCGCATCTTCGCGAACGTCTCGCGCTTGTTGATCTTGAGCACGCTGCGCACTCTCAACGAGCTGATCGCGACCGCCTCGTCGCACAGGTCCGAGGCCTCGCTCTCGAGCGCAGTCTCGAATGCGGCGAGGCTCGCGGAGTCGAGCGTGAGGCTCAGCACGGGGCGACTGAGCGCGGTCGCGGTGCCGGTGAGGGTGGTGGTGCCGTCGTTGGCCGACCACGCACCCGCTTGATTGAGCGTCACCGCCAGCGTCACGGGACTCGCGGTTCGACCGCAGCCCCGCACGCCCAGGCGCTCGCCACCACTCAGCGTGCCGATGCCTTGAGCGCCAGTTTGTGCGTTTGCTGCGCCCGCGGTCGCGAGCAGCGCGGTCAAGATCCAGAGCTTCGCGTTCAGCTTCTTGATCGTGATCTCCTCGACTTGCGAAGATGTTATAGCGAAAGGGCTTCGAGCCACTTACCGCGAGCGCGCACCCGATAGGTCGCGCGGCTCGACTCGCCGTCCGCACTCGTGGCGCGCGCGCTCGCGAACAACACGAGGCGCGCTTGCTCGCGGCTCTTGCTGATCTTCAGCGCTCCGCCGGCGCGCAGACCGGCCAGGTCGATCGCCTCACCGCAGATTTCCGACGCCTCCGCTTCCAGCGCGGCTTCGAGTGCGCCGAGGCTCTGGTCGTCGAGCGAGAGCCGCACGGCGCGGGGCCCCCCGCGCGAGAGACCACTCAGCGGCGCGGGCGTCCCTGTCAGCGACCAGGCGCCGTCCTCGGGGCAGGGCAGGATCGACGCGATGCAGACGAGCGGCTGAATCTCGAAGTCGAGCGTGAGCGCGCCGCCGCTGCGACCACAGCTCGTCACGCGTAGGCGCTCGGCGCCGCTCAGCTGCGCTTTGCCGTAGGGGGCCTCCGCGAGCGCGGAGCCCGCGAGTGCAAGCGCAAAGACCGGTGCGAGCAAACGAAACAGGTTCCTCATGAGATGGCTCCTTGGATGTGCGCCTGCCTCTCACGCAAACCCGTACTCTGGGACTCGGTTGCGCGAGGAGCTCAAGCCGATGCCGACGATTCGCCCGTTCGCCCCTAAGCACATGCCGGTCGGTGTCCTCACCGCCGCGCTGCAGGAGCTGACGCCGCGCGCGAAGCGCGACGCAGACCCGGATCTCGCGATCGAGGAATGGCTCGATTACGCGCGCAGAATGGGCGCGGACTGCATCCAGCTTTCCGCCGCGCTGCATCCGAGCGAAGCCGACGTACCGGCCGAGGCGATGCTCGACCCCGTCGCGAACACGCTCGACCTGCGCGCGCCGTTCTCGCAGCAGCGTGCGCAGCGCGTGCTCGCGGCCGTGCGCGCCACCGGCGTCGCGATCGCGGACGTGGGTTACTTCGACGACATGCTGCACGCCGACGCGGCGCTGCGCGCCAAGAAGCACGCCTTCATGCTGCGCGCGATGGACGCCGCGGTGCTGTTAGGGGCGCCAGCAGTGTGCGGCTTCGTGGGACGCAACCAGTCGCTCACGCTCGAGCAGAACCTCGCGGACTTCGAGCGTTCGTTCGTGCCGCTGCTGCGCGAGGCCAAAGCGCGCGGGCTCCAGTACCGCATCGAGCAGTGCCCGATGCCCGGCTGGACCGCGGGCGACAACTTCCACAACAACCTCGCCTACACGCCGGGCGCCTGGATCGCGCTGCACCGGATCTGCGAGAAGCACGGCGTGGGCGACCAGCTGCGCATCCACTACGACCCGTCGCACGCGATCTTGTTGGGGCAGGACACGCGCTCGCTGTTCCAGTACCTGCGCGACGAAGGCTACGGCTTCCTGATCGCGGGCTTCCACGTGAAGGGCCAGGTGATCGACGCGCGGGGTCTCGCGGCGTGGGGCTACCACGGGCAGACGCTCGAGCGCGGCGCGCATCCCGCCGCGGCGTGGAAGAAGCAGAGCGTGTTCAGCGAGCACGAGTTGCCCGGCACCGCGAAGCACGATCCGCTCGCGTACTTGCAGAACCGCAGCGTCGACTGGCTCGATCACCAGCTCGCCGCACGCGAGCTGCTCCCGCTCGATCCCGCCACGACGCCGCTGATCGTCGAGCACGAGTACGGCCCCGCGCGCGTGCAGGACCCCGAAGCGCTGCTGCCGATCCTCGCCGGCTCGCTCGCCTTCACGCGCGCGACCGACCGCGCCGCCGCGGCGATGTTCGCGCTGCAGCGCGAGGTGCTCGCGGCGCAGGGAATTCCCGCGCAGGGGAGGGGGCGGGAGCCGTTTCGCAGCTGAACGGGAGCGCGCTCGTGCGATGCTGGTCCCATGCGACGGATTGCGGCGGCCGCCGGAGTCGTTGGGACGTTGCTCGCAGGCTGTGAGCCTGAGGACGCGCCGCCAGCGCCAGCCCGGAACGCAGCCGAGTCGCACGACACGGTGCCGGAGTCACCGCTCGCGCAGGTGGCGCCCGACCGCGCTCCGCGCTTCGAGCCGCCACGCTTCGAAGCGCCCCAGTTCGAGGCGCCGAGCGCGACGCCGGATCTCGATGCGCGCGCGCGTGTGATTCGCGCCGAGACGTTGCCCGCGCCGTTCGCCGCGCTGCAGCGCACCGCAGAGGCGAAGGGCCCGAGCATCTGGCTGCTCTCGCAGCCCGAGACGGGGCAGAGCTACGCGCAGTTTCTCGCGGCGCAGGCGCAGCTGCCGGGTCGCACGATCTACCTAACAACCGCGGGGGAGCTCGATCCGGGACAAGCGGCGCTCGCACGCGACGTCACGCGCCTCACGCGCGCCTGGTTCCAGATGCGCGTGGAGCAGGCGCCCGCGCTTCCCGCTGAAGTCGCGAGCGTGAAGTCGCGCGAGCACCAGCTCGGCACGCAGTGGCTCACGCACACGATCATGGACGCGCTCGCGAAGCGGAAGCCGCAGGATGCCGTCGCGTTCATGGCGCTCACGCAGACCGACCTCTACCCCGCGCCCGACTGGAACTTCCTGTTCGGGCAAGCGCGCTACGGCTCGCGCGTCGGCGTCACGAGCACGGCGCGCATGGGCGACGCCGCGAGTGAACGCACGCTCGCGCTGCGACGCACGTTCGCGATCTCGTCGCACGAGATCGGACACATGTTCGGCATCAAGCACTGCATCGCGTGGGAGTGCGCGATGAACGGCATGATGAACCTCGTCGAGCTCGACATGCGTCCACTCGAGCCGTGCCCCTCGTGCCTCGCGAAGCTGCATCACGCGATCGGCTTCGACCCGCAGCGCCGCTGGCGCGAGCTCGCGCGCCTGTACGCAGAGCTCGGCCTCGGCGAGGAGGCGCTCGCGGTGACGATGCTGGCGCGGCAGGCGAAGGACAGCGGGATCGAGTGAGTAGGCCGGCGACTCAGCCCTCGCGCACGAGGCGGAGGACCACGTTTGCGCGCTCGTGCCGCAGCCTCAGCTTCCCGTCGCTCGCGAGCCAGTACTCGAACATGAGCGACGACTCGTCGAAGTAGACCTGCTCGTTCGTCGACGAGTAGGTCTCCACTTCGAGCTCCTCGCCGCTCTTCGCGAACACGCGGAGATCGCCGTGGGGCGAGAACTCGACGACCTGCCCGCGCCGAAGGCTCGTGACGCCGCGCCCTCCCGTGTGCTCGATGCGCCAGCGTCCCCACAGCTTTGCGAACGGCGGCGCGGCGCCTTCCACGCCGTGCCCCGACAGCACCGAGAGCTGCGCATCGAGCGCGGCCACGAGCTCGCGCTCGGGCGCGAGGCCCGGGTGTGCGTAGCGCTCGAGGCGGCCGCGGAGCGCGCGCACGAGCTGGTACGCCGTCTCTTGGTCGTTCTCGATGTAGTGCGCCGAGGTTGCCCTGTGCAGCACGGTGAATTCGTCGATCAGCGTGTGGCCGAGCGCGAGGCCGTCGCTCGGCTCCGACGCGAAGCCCAGCTCGGCGGCATCCGTCTCGGGCTCGTTCGCTCCGAGCGGCAAGTAGCTCAGCGCGACGCGCGCGATCGCATCGCCGTCGCGCCAACGCTCGGGCAGAAAGGCGTGCCCTGAATCCGGCGCCAGCGTGAAGAAGATGCCGCCGCCCTTCGTGTCGAGAAACACGCTCGGCAGCTCGAGCACGATCTCCCGCTCGTTCTGCCAGCCGAGCAGCTCGCCCGGCACGCCATACACCGCCGAGATCTTCGCGCCGGCCGCGGGCGTGATCGTGAGGCGCAGGTCGTGGGCGAGCTCGCTCACGAGCGTGTCGAAGCGCTCGCCGAACACCTCGGCGGCATCCGCCTCGTCGCGCAGGAAGAAGAGGTTGCCACCGCGCACGCTCGAGATGCGCGTCGCGAGCTGCGCGCCGAAGTGCACGCCCACGCCGATGGTCGTTAGGCCGACGCCGTCGCGCGACGCCGCCTCGGCCATTCCCATGAAGCTCGCGGCATCCGTGGAGCCCACGTTCGGGCGCTCGTCCGTGAACAGGATCAAGCGCGTGCGCCCGCGAAAGCCCGGCGCCGTTTCGCGCGCGAGCGCGTAACCCGTGCGCAGGCCGTCCTCCATGAACGTCGAGCCCGCGCTCCGAATCGCGCCGATCGAGCGGTGGATCTCGGCGCGCGATCGGTCGCTCACCGGCGTGGGCGCGAGATGCACGTGGGAAGTCTCGCCGTAGAGCACGATCGCGAGCTGGTCGCCGGGGCGGAGCGCGCCGAGCATCCGGCGCAGGCTCTCGCGCACGAGCTCCAGCGGCGCGCCGTCCATCGAGCCGGACTTGTCGACCACCGCGATCACGTTCACCGGATCGCGCCGCCAGCCGCTCTGCTCGAGCCGTGTCGTGAAGCCGATGCCGGCGAGCGCGCGCGCCGCAGGCGCCGCGATCAGATCGGCCGGCATCGCTTCGCCGGTGAGGCACAGCAGCTGCGCGCATGAGCGCGCCGCGGGCAGGACGAGGTCGTGGGCGCCCAACAAGCCTTCCGCCGTGAGCGTGTTCGGGTGCGGGATGCGCGACGACGCGACCTCGCCGCGGAAGTGGTTCGCGTCCTGCGCGCCGCCGGGGCTCACGCGCATCGACGTGACGACGATCTCCTCCACGCCGGCGTCTTGTTCTTCTTCCTCACCGCCGATGACACCGCTCTGAGCGGACGCAGAAGCCGCGAGCATCGATGCGAACAGCCACGAAGCGAGACGATGCGTGAGCGCCATGGCGAAGTCTCCTGAGCACGAGGTGTGTGCGCAGACATCGCACGAAGCGCGGGTCGCGGGCGTAAATCGTGTGTAACGAGATGCGCTCGCTTACGGCAGCCCGAGCTCGCTGCAGAGGGCTCGGAACGGAATCACGGTCGCCGCGCCGCTCTCGTAGTGCCGCTCGCCGAGGTGCACCTGATAGAAGCGCGGGATCTTCGTGCGCTCGGCGAAGTACGGAATCGCGGGGCTCACGCTGCGCTCGCCGGTCTTGCACTCGACCGCGAACAGCGGGCGCTTGTCCTTCAGCACGACGAAGTCGACCTCGCGCTTGTCGACATCGCGTAGGAAGCGCAGCTCCATCGCAAAGCCCTCGGTGTCCTCGATCCAGTGGCAGTACTTGAGCAGCTGGCTCGCCACGAGATTCTCGAAGCGCGCGCCGCCTTCGGGCGTCGCCGACCAATCCCATAGGTAGAGCTTCGGCGACTTCTTCACCGCACGAATGCGCGGCGCGCCGAACGGCGCGATGCGGAAACAGATGTAGAGATTCTCGAGGATCGTGAGCCAGCGCTCGACGGTCTTGTGATCCACCTCGAGGTCTTCGCGGAGGCTCTTCACCGAGAGCGGCGATCCGACGCGGCTCGGCAGCAGGTCCACGAGCTGCTCGACGAGCGACACCTCGCGCACGTTCTCGAGATCGCGCAGGTCTTCGCGCACGACGCGCGCGATGCGGTCGCGCTGCCAGATGCGCCACTCGCGCTCGTCCTGCGCGAGGAACGGCTCGGGGAAGCCGCCGAAGCGCAGCAGGACCTCGAGGTCGCGCGCGTTCGGCTTCGCGTTCAGCTCGCGCAGCGAGAACGGGTGCAGGCGAAACGAGCGATAGCGGCCGGCGAGGGAGTCGCCGCCCTTGCGGTAGTAGTCGAGCCGCGCCGAGCCCGTGACAAGCACGCGGCGTCGCGACTTCTCCTTGTCCCAGAGCCCCTTCACGAGGTTCCGCCAGCGCGCGTACTTGTGGATCTCGTCGAGCAGAAGCAGCGGCTCATCCGGCGGCAGCTCGAGCTTTCGCAACCGCGCTGCGTCGCGCGGGTCGTCCCAGTTCAGATAGGCCGGATGCGTCTCGTCCGCGTTCTTGCCGAGCAGCGAGAGCGCGAGCGTGGTCTTGCCCACCTGCCTTGGCCCGTTCAAGAAGACGAGCTTCTTGGCGAGGATGGGCTCGATCACGCTGGCGAGGGCTCTCCGCATGAAGTGGACCGTAGTCCACTTTACTCGCGAGTAAAGTGGACTTGGCGCCACAATCATCAGGCCCGCCCCGGCGGGCTCCCGCGCTTGCCCGCCCGCCCTGCGCTGCTCCAAGCTCCGCGCATGGCGTGCACCATCACCAAGCTCGACGCGACCCTCGGCGCCGTCGTTCGCGGCGTGAAGCTCACCTCGCTCGGCGACGCCGACTGGCGCGCGATCGAGAGCGCCTTCCACGAGCACGCGCTGCTCATCTTCCCCGGCCAACACCTGAGCGCGGAAGATCAGGCGGCGTTCGCGAAACGTTTCGGCGCGCTCGAGCACATCGCGAAGGACCGCGAGACGGTGCCGATCAGCAACAAGCGCGCGGACGGCACGCTCCTCTCGGACGACGATCCCGGCATGAAGATCATGCTCGGCAACGAGGGCTGGCACACGGACAGCTCGTACATGCCCGTCTCCGCGAAGGCGTCCGTGCTCTCCGCGCACGTCGTGCCCACGCGCGGCGGCCAAACCGAGTGGGCCGACATGCGCGCCGCGTACGAGGCGCTCGATGACGCGACGCGCGCGCGCATCGCAAAGCTCTCCGCGTACCACTCGATCCAGTACTCGCAGTCGCGCATCGGCTTCGGCGATGGCTACGCGGGCTACGGCGCGAACGTCGCGACGCCGCCGCTGCGTCCGCTCGTGAAGCGCCACCCCGTAACAACTCGCCCCGCGCTCTACATCGGCCGCCACGCCTACGGCATCCCCGGCCTCGCTCCCGAAGAGAGCACGCGCCTGCTCGACGGGCTGCTGGCGTTCGCGTGCCAGCCGCCGCGCACGTACGAGCACGCGTGGACGGCGGGCGACGTCGTGATCTGGGACAACCGCTGCGTGCTGCACCGCGCGCGGCCCTACGACCACCGCGAGGCGCGCGTGATGCATCACACGCGCGTGGCGGGGGATCCCGCGACGGAGTCGGGCGCGGAGACCGCGCGAGCTTCGTGAGCGCAACGCCCGAATGACCGCAGCCTCGAACGAACCCAACGCGAACGGCGCCGCCGCCCTCGACCGCTTCGCCTCGCTCATCTCGCGCTACGTGCCCGACGCGATCACCGCCTGCGCGGTGCTGCTGCTCGTGCTGTTCGGCGCCGCGCTCGCGCTCGGGAACACGCCCGCGGAGGTCGGCGACGCCTACTACACCGGCCTCTGGTCGCTGCTGCCGTTCACGATGCAGATGACGCTCATCATCGTGCTCTCGGCCACGCTCGCGACCACGCCGTTCTTCCGCAGCGCGATCTCCGCGCTCGCGCGGCTGCCGCGCACGACGGCGCAGGTCGTCGCGCTGTCCGTGCTCATCACGGCCTCGGTCTCCTACTTCTATTGGGGCCTCGGCATCGTGCTCAGCCCGATCATCGCGGTGAGCTTTGCGCGCGAGGCGGAGCGGCGCGGCATCGCGGTCGACTTCTTGTTCTTGCTCGCGACGATCTGGGGAAGCCACGCGGTCTGGCAGTACGGCCTCTCGTCGAGCGCGCCGCTGATCGTCGCGACGCCGGGGCATCCGCTGGAAGCGTCGATCGGAGTGCTGCCGCTCGCGACCACGATCGGCTCGCCCGCCGCGATCGCGCACGTGTGCGCCTACATGCTCGCGTGCATCGGCGCGGGCGTGTTCTTCATGCCGAAGCAGCCGCGCCCGGTCTCGCAGTTCCCCGGCACCGCGAAGCTCGGCGAGCCGGTGGTGGGCGACGGCGACGATGCGGGGCGCAGCTTCGCCGAGCGCCTCGAGCGCACCTCGTTCGCGAGCGTCGTCTTCATCGCGGCGCTCGCGGCGTGGCTGTGGCTGCACCTCACCGCGAAGGGCGGCGGCCTCGACTTCAACTCGCTGAACGCGGTGTTGTTACTGCTGTGCCTCGCGTTCCATCGCAACGTGAGCCGCTTCTCGCGCGCGCTCGAGCGCGCCGTCACCACCGGCTGGCCCGTGATCGTGCTCTATCACCTCTACGCCGGCGTCGCGGGCCTGATCCAGCACACGACGCTCGGCGCCGAGATGGCGGGCTTCGTCGCGGGCGTGTCGACGCCGCTCACGTTCCCGCTGCTCACCGCCGCCAGCGGCACGCTGTTCTCGCTGTTCATCCCGTCGAGCGGCGGGCAGTGGGCGATTCAGGGCTTCGTCACGTCGCAAGCGGCCAGCGAAGTGGGAGTCAGCGTGCAGCGCGGCCTGCTCGCACTCGGCGTCGGCGACCACATGGGCAACCTGATGTCGCCGTTCTGGTACCTCGTCGTCGCAGGCATCGCGGGCGTGAGCTTCCGCAGCTTCTACGGCTACGGCCTTGCCTACGCGGCGCTCTGGTTCGTGATGGGCACCGCGGCGTTCACGTTCTTGCCTTGTTAGGTCACCCCGCGAACGCCGCCATCCCCGCGCCGATCAGCGAGCCCAGCAGCAGCGCCATCTGCGCAAGCGCGCCGATCGCGAAGCCCGTACCGCGCTTCGAGGCTTCGGCGACGTAGCCGCGGAAGTAGAGGACGCGGCCGACGATGAAGACGAGACCGAGCGCGCAGGCGATCGGCGCGCTCACGAAGCGACCGAACGCGAGCATGCTCGGGACGAAGATGACGAGTTGTTCGAGCGTGTTCTGGTGCACGCGGAACGTGCGCTCGAACTCGGGGTGCCCGGTCGTTGCGGGCGCGGGCACGTTGAACTTGCCGCGCGCGACTCCGACCAGCATGCCGAAGGTGAAGTACTCGACGAGCGCGAGCGCGATCACGGCGTAGACGGCGGCTTCGTAGTTCACGGAGATCTCCTCGGGTGCGCGCTGGGCGCGCGGGTTATCAGAGACTAGCCGACCTGCTTCGCGAGCGTGGCGTAGCGGTCGAGCAGCGGCAGCACTTCCTCCGCCTTCGCGGGGGGCAGGCCGAACACGCAGCGCGTCACGCCGGCGTCGCGCGCCTTCGCGAGCACGTCCGCGTTCGGCGGCGCGGCGAAGATGCTGATCTCGAACTTCGCGGGGTCGCGTCCGGCGGCGCGGAGCTTCTCGCGCACTTCGGGGATGCGCTCGATGATCTCGTCGCGCCCGAAGATGGGCATCCAGCCGTCGCCGTACTCGATCGCGCGCTCGGCGGCTTTCGGGTAGCCGCCGCCGACGTGGATCGGCGGGTGCGGCTTCTGCACCGGCTTCGGCCACGTCATCACGGGCGCGAACTCCACGAACTTGCCGTGGAACTCGGCCTTGCTCTTCGTCCACAGCTCCTTCATTGCGAGCACGCGCTCGCGCATCAGCGAGAGGCGCGTCTTGAACTCGGTGCCGTGGTTGCGCATCTCCTCCGCGTTCCAGCCGGCGCCGATGCCGAACAGGAAGCGCCCGTTCGAGACGCGGTCGAGCGTCGCCACGTCCTTCGCGGTCTGCAGCGGATCGCGCTGCACCACGAGGCAGATGCCCGTCGCGAGCTTGATCCGAGTTGTTACGGCCGCTGCTGCTCCGAGCGAGATGAACGGCTCGTACACGTCGTAGTACATCATCGGCAGCTCGGCGCCGCCCGGCCACGGCGACTTTCGCTCCACCGGGATGTGCGTGTGCTCGGGGAACCAGAGCGACTCGAAGCCGCGCGCCTCGGCCTCGCGCGCGAGCTCCGCAGGCTGGATCGAGTAATCGGTGGTGAAGATCGTGAGTCCGTAGTGCATGACGCGATCATGCCACGGAATGCGCGTCGTCAGCTCCGCGCGTGGAGCTCGCGCGCGCGCGCGACGAATCGCTCGGGCTCGATGCGATGGAGCCAGTGCCCGAGGCCCGGCCACACCTCGACGCGCGCGCTCGGAATCGCGGCGCGCAGCCACGCCTCGTAGTCGCTGCCAGGGTCGTCGCCGTGCAACGAGAGGTAGGGCGCGCGCAGCTGCGCGAGCGCGGGAAGCAGGGTCGCCGTGAGCGCCGCCTCGTCCTGGTCGACGAGCGGCAGCCAGAGCTGTTCGACGACGGGTCGGCGCGCTTCGACGCGGTAGCCGCGCAGCTCGTGGCGGACGCGCTGCGGAAGGAGCGGGCCGGCGAGCAGCTCCATCTCTTCGTTCAGCGCATCGCAGAAGCCGGCCCCGCGCAGCCGCGGCGCGATCTTGCGCACGAGCTCGATGAACGGACCGAGGCGCAGCGACTGATCGACGTTCACCACCGAGCGCACCGGCGTGAGCGCGCCGAGCAGCGTCGCGACGAGGCCGCCGAGCGAGTGGCCGACGACGCGCGGCGGCTCCGGGAGTGCGAGCGCGCGCACGAAGCTCGCGACCGCCTGCGCGAGCGCGAAGGCGCTGTACGCCGGTAGCGGCGACGACGCGCCGTGGCCGGGCAGATCGACGCGAATCACGCGCGCCTCGCGAGCGAGCAGCGGCGCGATCTCGTCCCACGCGCGGTGATCCTCGGTGATGCCGTGCAGCAGGAGCAGCGGTGCGCCCGCGCCCTCCTCGCGATACGCGATCTCGCCGCCGCCTTCCAGCGCGACGCGGTGAAGTTGTTGGGGCGTCGCGCTCACCACACCTCCATCCCGCCCGCGACGTTCAGCGCGACACCGGTGACGTTCTGCGCGGTTGCGAGATAGAGCACGGCCTGCGCGATGTCGGCGGGCGTTTGCTCGCGGCCCAGCGGGATCATCCGCTTCACCGCGGTGTCGTACGCCTGCTTCCCGCCGCGCGCCTCGCTCGTCAGGTGGTGCGTCCACATGTGCGTGGCGAGGATGCCGGGGCACACCGCGTTCACGCGCACGCCGCGCGGCGCCACTTCGTCCGCGAGCGCCTGGGTGAAGCCGACCGCGGCGAACTTGCTCGAGCAGTAGAGCGTGCCGGTCGCGCGGCCGCGCTTGCCGGCGACCGAGGCGATGTTCACGATCGAGCCGCGCGTCTCTGCGAGCGCGGCCAGCGCGGCGCGCGAGACGAGATACGGGCCCTTCACGTTCACCGCGTACACGAAGTCCCAGCGCGCTTCGTCGATCGTCTCGAGCGGCGCGAAGTGCACGACGCCGGCGTTGTTCACGACGAGATCGATGCGCCCGAACGCCTCGCGCGTGCGCGCGACGAGCGCGTCCACCTGCTGCGCGTTCGTGACGTCGCACGCAACCGCGAGCGTGCGCCCGTTGCCGCGCGCCGCGATCTCGCGCGCGGTCGCCTCGAGCTGCGCAGCGGAGGAGAGCTCGTACGTGAGGTGAGTGTCTGGCGCCGCGATGTCCGAGACGACCACGCTCGCGCCCGCGTCCGCGAGCGCCTCCGCGATGCCGCGCCCGATTCCGCGCGCCGCGCCCGTCACGATCGCGACCTTGCCTGCGAGCATCGAAGTTCCCTCCGGCCTCGGAGGCTAGTTCGAGGCGGGAGCGCCGGACCTCGGATTGGGGACGTTCCGCAAGAAAGTAAAGCTGGGATCCGGGGCTCCGTGACCGAAGGTTCACGCTGGTCCGCTGTGCCAGCCTGCGCGCCCACGGCGGGAGGCTTTGCCATGGCGAGGCTCGACGGGCGGGTGGTGCTGGTGACGGGCGGCGGGCGCGGGATCGGGCGCTCGCTCGCGCTCGCGGCGGCGCGCGAGGGCGCGCGCGTCGCGATCACGTCGCGCACGCAGCGCGAGCTCGACGCAGTCGTCGTGGAGATGCGCGCGCTCGGGAGCGACGGGCTCGCGATCACGGCAGACGCGCTGTCGCGCGGCGAGACGAAGGCGGCGGTGGAGCGCGTGCTCGCGCACTTCGGGCGCATCGACGGCGTCGTGAACAACGCGGGCGGCGGCGTCGGGTGGAAGCCGGCGCCGGGCAAGGACCGCGACGAGCACGAGGACGAGCTGTTCGAGGCGAACCTGCGCCTGAATCTCACCTCCGCCTACTACGCGACGCGCTTCGCGATGCCCACGCTGCGCGCGCAGAAGTGGGGGCGCGTGATCACGATCGGCTCGGGCTTCGCGAAGCGCAGTGGCGGCGCGCTCGCCTACACCGCCGCGAAGCACGGCCTCGTCGGCCTCACGCGCGCATGGGCGGCGCAGGTCGCGGCCGACGGCGTCACGGTGAACTGCCTCTGCCCCGGCTGGACCAACACGAGCCTCGTCGACTGGAACGCGCTCGCGAAGGCCTACGGCACCGACCCCGCCGGCGCGAAGCGCATCGCCGAGAGCGACAACCTCCAGCGCCGCGTGCTCGAGCCCGACGAGCTCGGCCCGATGTGCGTGCTGCTGCTGAGCGAAGAAGCGCGCGGGATCACGGGCCAAGTGATCAGCGTGGACGGCGGGTACAAGGTGTGAACGCGCGTTCACGCCCGCCGCGGAATCGCGGAAGCCGCGTCTGACGCCGACCCCTCGATTCTTCGGAATCGCCAACTCAGCGTCAGACGCAACTTCCGCGATTTCTCGCCACAGCGCGGCCCTCCGGCTGTAGCGTCCCGCGCTTCTCGCCGAGGTCCCGTTTGCCCAAGCCCAAGCTCCGCGTCGCGATGATCGGCTGCGAGTTCATGGGGCGCGCGCACGCGAACGCGTGGCGGCAGGCGCCGCGCTTCTTCGAGCTCGCCGCCGAGCCCGTGCTGCAGGTGCTGTGTGCGCGCGACGCCGCGAAGCTCGCGCGCGCCGCGGAGAAGCTCGGCTTCGCAGAGCACACGACCGATTGGCGCAGCGCGATTCGGCGACCCGACGTCGACGTGGTCGACATCTGCACGCCCGGCGACTCGCACGCGGAGATCGCGATCGCGGCGGCGCAGGCAGGCAAGGCGCTGCTGTGCGAGAAGCCGCTCGCGAACACGCTCGCCGAGGCGGAGGCGATGGCGAACGCGGCGCGCGCGGCGGGCGTCGCGAGCCTCGTCTTTCACAACTACCGGCGCGTGCCCGCCGTCGCGCTCGCGAAGCGGCTGATCGCGGAGGGGCGCATCGGCGAGATTCACCACTACCGCGGGGCCTATCTCCAAGACTGGATCGTCGACCCCGCGTTCCCGCGCGTGTGGAGGCTCGTCAGGGCGCAGGCGGGCAGCGGCGCGCTCGGCGACATCGGCTCGCATCAGGTCGATCTCGCGCGCTTCCTCGTCGGCGAGATCGCCGAGGTGAGCGGCCTGCTGCACACGTTCGTGGCGGAGCGCCCGCTGCCCGGCGGCGGCGGTCGCGGGCGCGTCGACGTGGACGACGCCTCGCTCGCGCTCGTTCGGTTCGCGAACGGCGCGATCGGCTCGCTCGAAGGCACGCGCTTCGCGACGGGGCGCAAGAACGCGAACCGCTTCGAGATCAACGGCTCGCGCGGCAGTCTCGCGTTCGATCTCGAGCGCCTGAACGAGCTCGAGCTCTACGAAGAGCAGGGCGCGAGCTCGGGTTTCCGCACGCTGCTCGCGACCGACGCGTCGCATCCCTACGTGGATGCGTGGTGGCCGCCCGGTCACGTGCTCGGGTGGGAGCACACCTTCGTACACACGATCGCGGACTTCACTCGCGCACTCGCGCGCGGAGAGGCGCCGAGCCCGAGCTTCGACGAGGGCGTCGCGAATCAGCGCGTGCTCGCCGCGATCGAGCGCTCGGCCGCGAGCAAGCGTTGGGAGGCGGTGGCGTGAAGATCGTGAAGTGGGTGCTGCGCGTCGCCGTCGCTCTCGCGCTGCTCGTCGGCCTCGTGATCGGCGGCATCGCCGCTTACTACAAGGATCGAGCGGGCGAAGAAGTGCCATTCACGACGCTCTACGGAATCGTGGCCACCGAGCTGTGGAGCCGCTCGGTCTGCGCCATCACCGGCTGCCCCGCGGAGCTGCCCGAGGGCATGACGTCGAAGCTGTGGGACGAGACGCAGCTGAAGTCGACACCCGTCGCGATCGACGTCGATCCGCTCGGGCGCGTGTTTGTCGCGGAGGCCGATCGCCACCAAGGCGCGGTGCCCGACAACCGCCAGCACATGTACTGGCTGCTGGACGAGCTTGCGGCGCGCACGGTCGAGGATCGCCGCGCTTATTACGAGAAGTGGATCGCGGCGGGGAAGTTCCCCGACCCGAGCGTGTTCACGAGCCGCACCGACAAGGCCGTGATGCTCACCGACACGAACGACGACGGCGTCGCCGATGCGCGCCACGAGCTGGCTTCGTGGAGCGACATGGTCGACGGCCTCGTCTCCGGCGTGCTCGCGATCGACGACGAGCTGTGGGTCACGTCGCTCCCGTATCTCACGAAGCTCACGGACGCGGACGGCGATGGCGTTCCCGAGCAGCGCGAAGACATCGCGTACGGCTTTGGGGTGAAGACGTCGCTCGGCGGTCACGACCTTCACGGCCTGGCACTCGGGCCCGACGGCAAGATCTACTTCTCGATGGGCGACCGCGGTTACTCCGTGCGCACGCGCGAGGGCGTGCTGCTGGAGCCGCCGATGGATCCCGGCCGCGGCGCGGTGTTCCGCGTGAATCGCGACGGCTCGAACCTCGAGGTGTTCGCGACGGGGCTGCGCAATCCGCAGGAGCTCGCCTTCGACGACCACGGGAACCTCTTCACGGGCGAGAACAACTCCGACTCCGAGGACCAAGCGCGCATCGCGTACGTCATCGAAGGCGGCGACTCGGGCTGGGCGATGCCGTTTCAGACGATGAGCGGCGACTACCCGCGCGCGTCGTGGGTGGCGGAGAAGCTCTGGCAGACGCAGCACGAAGGGCAGCCCGCGTGGATCGTGCCGCCGCTCGCGCACCTCGGGCGCGGGCCGTCGGGATTCGCGCACTACCCCGGCACGGGTCTCGCCGATCGCTACCGCGATCGCTTCTTCATGGCGGACTACCGCTACACGCCGGCGGCGTCGGCGATCTTCTCGTTCGGCGTGCACCCCAAGGGCGCTGGCTTCGAGGTCATCGACGTGCGCCCGTTCATCTCGCAGGTGGTCGCGACGGACTTCGCGTTCGGCTTCGACGGGCGCTTCTACGTCGCGCACTACGAGGACTTGTCGAAGAAGCAGCGGCTGCTCGTGATGGAGGACGCCGAGGCGCGCAAGCAGGACGTGGTCGCCGAGACCGCGCGGCTCGCGCGCGAGGGCATGCGCGGGCGCAGCGCGGAGGAGCTCGTGGAGCTGCTCGCGCACGCGGACCAGCGCATCCGCCTGCGCGCGCAGTTCGAGCTCGCGCGGCGCGGCGATGCGGCGCCGCTGGCGGCGCTCGCGCGCGATGCGGAAGCGCCCGAGCTCGCGCGGGTTCACGCGCTGTGGGGTCTCGGCCAGCTCGGTGCGCCTGCGCTCGCCGGCTTCGAGGCGCCCGAGGTCGCGGCCTCGTTCGACCCCGAGCTGCGCGCGCAGCTCGCGCGCGTGGCCGGCGATGCGCGCGCCGAGGCGTTCGCACCGCTGCTGATCGAGTGGCTGCGCGACGCCGAGCCGCGCGTGCGCTTCTTCGCCGCGCAGTCGCTCGGTGCGCTCCACGCGATCCCCGCGGTGAAGCCGCTGTTCGAGTTGTTACGGGAGAACGCGGACCAGGATCCGTTCCTGCGCCACGCCGCCGTGTGGGCGCTGAAGCGCATCGGCGACGGCGACGCGATGCTCGCGTTCGCGGACGACAGCTCTCGCTCGGTGCGGCTCGGCTCGCTGCTCGCGCTGCGCTGGCTCGGCGACGCGCGCGTCGCGCGTTTCCTCACGGACGCCGATCCGCTCCTCCAGGCTGAAGCGGCACGCGCGATTTGGGACGCGCCGATCGCGGGCGCGAACGCAGCGCTGGCTGCGCGGATCGCGAGGCTCACGCCGGTGGCGGAGGACGACGTTCAGACCGGCTTCGCGCTGCATCGCCGCGTGATCGCCGCGAACGTTGCCGAGGGCCGCGCGGAGAACGCGACGGCACTCGCCGCCTACGCCGCGAATCGCAAGCACCCGCGCGCGCTGCGCGAGATTGCGCTCGAGGCGCTCGCGACGTTCGCGAAGCCCGAGCCGCGCGATCTCGTGCTCGGCTTCTATCGCCCCTTGCCCGAGCGCGATGCGAGCCTCGTGCATCCCGCCCTCGATGCGCACGGCCGTGCGCTCGTGGAAGGCGACCTCGGCGATCGCGCGCTCGCGATCGCGACCGAGTTCGGGCGGCTGCCGATGCAGAGTCACGAGCTCGCGCTGCGCGCGAACGACAAGCGCGCCGCGACGCCCGCGCGCGAGGCTGCGCTGCGCGCGCTCGTGGCGCGACCCGACGAGGGTTCGCGCGACCTCGCGATCGAATCGGCCGAGAACTGCCTCCCGGCCGAGTCGCCCGAGCTGCGCGCGACGGCGCGCGAAGCGCTGCTCGCGCTCGACGCGCCGCGCGGCGTGGGCTTGCTCGCGGCGGTGCCTGCGGATGCGCCGCTCGTCGAGCGACAGCGCGCGTTCGCCGCTCTCGCGACCGCGCAGGATCCGCGCGCGAGCGCTGCGCTCGAGAGCGCGCTCGATGCGCTGGCGGAAGGCACGCTCGCGAACGACGTGCAGCTCGACGTGCTCGAGGCGGCCCGCAAGCTGCGCACACCGGCGCTGATCGACAAGCTCGCGAGGTACGAAGCCGCGCTGCCCGCGGACGATCTCGTCGCGCGCAGTGCCTTTGCGCTCGCCGGAGGCGACGCGACACGCGGCGCCGCGGTGTTCGAGAGCGAGACTGCGGAGTGCATGCGCTGCCACGGCAGCGGCGGCCACGGCGCCGGCGCGGGCCCCGATCTCGCGGGCGTTTCGAAGCGCCACGACGCGCGCGGCCTGCTCGAGTCCGTGCTGCTCCCGAACGCGAAGATCGCCGAGGGCTACGGCTCGGTCGCCGTCACGCTGAAAGACGGCAGCGTCGTGAACGGCGTCCAGGTCGAGGAGACGCGCAGCGAAGTCGTGGTCGATTCCGGTGACGGCAAGCCGCGCCGCATCGCGCTGCGCGACGTCGCCTCGCGCACGCCGCCGGCCTCCGCGATGCCGCCGACCGCGCTCGGTCTCACGCCGCGCGAGCTGCGCGATTTGATCGCACATCTCCAGACCCGCTGAAGGAGCCGCCATGCGCCGCCCGCTGCTCGCTCTCGCCCTGACAAGCACGCTCGCGCTCGCCGGCTGCGACTCGCTGCGCGTGTTCTTTCCGAAGCAGGAGTACGAGACCGCGCCGGTGGAGTTGCCCGCGGACCTGAAGGCGCCGGCGCTGCTGCTCTTCACGAAGACGAACGGCTTCCGTCACACCGAAGGCATTCCCGCCGGCGTCGCGCTCGTCAGCGAGATCGCGAAGCGCCGCGGCTGGTCGGTCTTCCACACCGAGAGCGGCGGAGTCTTCAACGACGCGCAGCTCGCGAAGTTCCAGGCCGCGATGTGGCATCAGGTGAGCGGCGACGTGCTCACCGAGGAGCAGCGCGATTCGTTCAAGCGCTGGCTCGAGGCGGGCGGCGGCTTCGTCGGCGTGCACGGCGCGGGCGGCGACGGCGAGTACGCCTGGCGCTGGTACGTGGAGACGCTGATCGGTGCGCAGTTCATCGGGCACACGATGGGGCCGCAGTTCCAGACCGCGACCTGGCGCGTCGAGAACGCGGCGCATCCCGCGACGAAGAATCTGCCCGCGAGCTGGCAGCACGAGGAGGAGATCTACTCCTTCGACGCGAGCGTGCGCAGCAAGCCCGGCGTCGAGGTGCTCGTCTCGGTCGACGAGACGACGTACTCGCCGCAGCTGAAGTTTCTCTGGCAAGACCGCAGCATCGCGATGGGCGCGGACCACCCGATGGTGTGGCGCCAGTGCATCGGCCGCGGCCGCGCGCTCTACTCCGCGATCGGGCACCAGGCGAAGACGTACGACGTGCCCGAAGTGAAGGCGCTCACCGAAGGCGCGCTGGCGTGGGCGATGCGCGAAGAGGGCGAGGGCTGCGAGTGACGCAAGCGGCGCCGTCGACGATTCCTGACGAGGAGATCACGCGATGAAGCTCGGACTCATGCTCGGCTACTCGGGCGCGCAGCTCTCGTTGCCGATCGAGACGATTCAGCGCGCGGAAGCGCTCGGCTTCGACTCGGTGTGGACCGCGGAGGCGTACGGCTCGGACGCGACCTCGCCGCTCGCCTACATCGCGGCGCTCACGAAGCGCATCCGCCTCGGCACCGCGGTGATGCAAGTGGCGGCGCGCACGCCGGCGCTCGCGGCGATGCAGGTCGCCACGATCGACGCGCTGGCGGGCGGCGACCGCGTGATCGCGGGCTTCGGCGTCTCGGGCCCGCAGATCGTCGAGGGTTGGTACGGCGAGCCGTGGGGCCGGCCGTATCACCGCATCAAGGACTACGTCACGATCGTCAGGAAGATCCTCGCGCGAAACGGCCCCGTGTCGCACGACGGTCCGGAGATTCAGCTGCCGTACAAGGGCCCGGGGGCGATGGGCATCGGCAAGCCGCTGCAGTCGATCCTGCACATGAACTCGCGCATCCCGATCTGGCTCGGCACCGGCACCGAGTCGAACGTGAAGCTCACCGCCGAGATCGCCGACGGCTGGCTGCCGCTCTCGTTCGTGCCGGGGATGATGAAGACGTACAAGCCGTGGCTCGACGAGGGCTTCAAGCGCGCCGGCGGCGGCAAGTCGCTCGCGCAGTTCGAGATCATGCCGATGTGCTTCGCCGCCATCACAGATGACGTGCGCGGCGTGCTGCGGCGCATGAAGGACCACACCGCGCTCTACGTCGGCGGCATGGGGCACCGTAACAAGAACTTCCACAACGACATGATGGTGCGGCGCGGCTACGGCGAAGCCGCGAAGCGCATCCAGGAGCTCTACCTCGCGGGCCGCAAGGTCGAGGCCGCCGAGGCCGTGCCGGACGAGTACCTCGACGAGGGCGCGCTCGTCGGCCCGCGCGCGCGCATCCAGGAGCGCTGGGCGGACTGGCGCGACTCGGGCGCGACGGGGTTGATCCTGAACGGCTCCACGCCCGAGACGATGGAGCTCATGGCGGAGCTGGCGCGGAAGTAGACTGCGGCGGTCGCGCTCGACGTGGGAGGTTCCGTGAAGGCCACGACGACCGAGATCGCACCGTCGATCTTCCGGATCAGCGCGTTTCACCCGGACTTCGGGATCCAGTTCAATCAGTTCCTCCTGACCGGCGACGAGCCGATGCTGATTCACACGGGGCTGCGGCAGTCCTTCGAGGTCACCGTCGCGGGAGTGCGCGCGGTCATGGATCCATCGAAGTTGCGCTGGATCGGGTTCAGCCACTTCGAGCCCGACGAGTGCGGCGCGCTCAATCCATGGCTCGCGCTCGCACCAGGCGCCCAGGCGGCAGCCGGCGTCGTGGGAGTCACCGTCATGCTCGCCGACTACGCCGACCGGCCTGCGCGCGTGATGGCGGACGGCGAGACGCTCGCAACCGGAGCGCACCGCATGCGCTACCTCGCGACGCCGCACTTCCCGCACGGCTGGGATGCGGGACTCTGGTTCGAGGAGAGCTCGCGAACGCTCTTTTGTTCAGACCTGTTCTTTCAACCCGGCGATCCCGAGCCGTTCACGCGCGCGGACATCCTGCCCGCCGTTCGCGAGGCGATCGTCGAAGGCGCGAAGGGTCCGCTCGCGCACGATCTCCCGTACACGCAAACGACCGACGCGAAGCTCGAGCGTCTCGCCGCGCTCTCGCCCGCGACGCTCGCGATCATGCACGGTTCGTCCGTGCGCACCGACGGCGCGAAGCTCTTGCGCGATTACGCGCGAATCCTGCGCGAGACGATCGGGCCGGCCGCCTCGCACTGATCCGAGTCGTTACGCCGCCGCGCGCTCCCGCTCGCGGGTTTGCTTCGGCTCGCGGCTGCCGAACTGCATCGCGCCGTCGTCGATGCGTCCCCACCCGATCATCGCCAGGTCGAGCGCGTAGTTCTGATAGAGCTTCCACGGCAGCTTCGAGCCCTGCTTCGGGAACAGGTGGATGCTGCGCTGCACGTAGCCCGACGTGAGATTCATCCAGTTCTCGGGCTGCACCTCGGGGTCGTTCAGCTCGGGCCGCGCGATCTCGTGTCCGTGCTCGGCCATGTGATTGAGCAGCTTGCACACGTACTCGCAGTTGAGGTCGGCGCGCAGCGTCCACGACGCGTTCGTGTACCCGAACGCCCACGCGAGGTTCGGCACGCCGCGCAGCATCATCCCGCGATACGTCATGCCCTCGGCGGGATCGATGCGCTCGCCATCCACGTGGACCTGCATGCCGCCGAGGAACTTCAGGTTGAGGCCGGTCGCCGTGACGATCAGATCGGCGGGAAGCTCTTCGCCCGACTTCAGGCGAATGCCGTTCGCGGTGAAGCGCTCGATCTGATCCGTAACAACTGACGCGCGTCCCTCGCGCATTGCCTTGAAGAGGTCCGCGTTCGGCACGAGGCAGAGGCGCTGATCCCACGGGTAGTAGGAGGGCGTGAAGTGCTTCGCGACGTCGAAGCCCGCGCCGAGCTCCTTCTCCACCATGCGCAGGAAGAAGCGCTTCGCACGCTCGGGCCAGCGCTTGCAGAATTGGAACAAGAGCAAGCTGCCGACGATGTTGCGCCAGCGCGTGATCGCGTACGCGACCCTCTCCGGCAGCCAGCGGCGCAGCGCGTTGGCCATGCGGTCTTCGTCGGGCGCCGAGCCCATGTAGGTCGGCGAGCGCTGCAGCATCGTCACGTGCGCCGCGGTCTCGGCCATCGCCGGCACGAGCGTCACCGCGGTCGCGCCGCTGCCGATCACGACCACGCGCTTGCCCGCGAAGTCGATGTCCTCGGTCCACTTCTGCGGGTGCACCACGCGCCCGCGGAAGTCCTCGCGCCCCGCGAACTCGGGCGTGTAGCCCTGCTCGTAGTCGTAATAACCGCTGCACATGAACAAGAAGTTGCAGGTGAAGCGAACGACCTCACGCCGATCGCCGCGCTCGGCCTCGACCGTCCAGCGCGCGGTCTCGCTCGACCACGACGCGCTCTTCACCCAGTGCCCGAAGCGGATGCGGCGGTCGATGCCGTACTCGCGCGCGGTCTCGTTCACGTACGCCAGGATCGAGGGGCCGTCGGCGATCGCCTTCGGGTTCGTCCACGGCTTGAACTTGTACCCGAGCGTGTACATGTCGGAGTCGGAGCGGATGCCGGGGTAGCGGAACAAGTCCCAGGTCCCGCCGATCGCATCGCGGCCCTCTAGAATCGCGTACGTGCGCCGCGGGCACTTGTACTGGAGGTGGTAGGCGGCGCCGATGCCAGAGAGGCCGGCGCCGACGATCAGGACGTCGAAGTGTTCGAGGGACATGGGCGAAGGGCTCCGAGGCGCGGGAGAGGCCGCGTACCTTAGGAGTGCGCAGGCGCCGGCGAAATGTCGCCCGTCACGGGGTGCGCTGCGCATAAGCTTCCGGAGTGGATGACGACCTTCGTGACCGCTTCCGCCCACCCGCGAGCGATTTGCCCGAGCCCCCCGGCTCGGGGCACGGTCGCTTCCGCATCCTGCCGGTGGTCGTCTCCGCGTTGCTCGTCGACTTCGGCGGCACCCAGATCGCGTCGATGGTGATCGCCTTCGCGGGGAACGCTGCGGCCGAGCGGGGTGTCGCGCCCGCGACGATCGCTTCGGTCTATTACTGGCTCGCAAACATCATCGGCGCGTGCTTCAGCGCTTTGGCCGGATACGTCGCGGCGCGCTGGAGCGGTGCGCGCTTTCTGGTGCACGGCGCGGCAACGGCGTTCGTCGTGCTTGCGATCAACCTGCCGACCTTCCTGACGGCCCTGATGGGTCCGAACCCAGCGCCCGTGATCGTGTCCTACTCGGCGGCGCTGCCAGCCGCGCTGCTCGGGGCTTGGTTTGCTCGCCGTCGCGCAGCGCTGCTCCAGAGCTGAGCGCGACCGGCGCGGTCGGCGATAGCGTGTCGAGCAAAGGAGACGCCCATGTCGTTCCACATCCCCGAGCACGTGCAAGAAGTCCGCGAGCGCGTGCGCCGCTTCGTCGAGGACAAGTGCTACCCGGCCGAGGAGCAGATCGAGAGCCGCGGCGACGAGAACGCGCGCGAGATCATCCGTGGCCTGATGGCTGACGCGAAGCAGCAAGGGCTGTGGGCGCTCGGGCACCCGAAAGAGATCGGCGGCGGCGGCATGCCGTTCCTCGACTACGTGTACGTGAACGAGGTCGTCGGCCGCAGCGAGCTCGCGATGGTCGGGCTCGGCACGCACTCGCTGCAGGACTCGATCATGCTGCACCTCTACGCGTCGCCGAAGTGGAAGGACGCCTACCTGAAGCCGCTCGTGGAAGGCGAGATCTTCCCGAGCTTCGGCATGACGGAGCCGCACGTCGCGAGCTCGGATCCGACGCAGCTCACCACCACCGCGCGGCTCGAGAACGGACAGTGGGTGATCAACGGCCGCAAGTGGTTCACGAGCGGCGCGAACCGCGCGGCGTACACCACGGTGATGGTGCGCACCGAGCTGGATCAGCCCGATCACGGCGCGTTCTCGATGATCATCGTTCCCACGAACACGCGCGGGTACAACATCATTCGCGACGTGAAGGTGATGGGGCAGGCGCACGGCCACTGCGAGGTGCAGTACGACGACGTGCGCGTGCCCGAGGAGAACTTGTTGGGGCCGCGCGGCGCGGGCTTCAAGATCGCGCAGAAGCGCCTCGGGCCCGGCCGCATCTTCCACTGCATGCGCTGGCTCGGTCAGGCGCAGCGCGCGTTCGATCTGATGTGCGAGCGCGCGAACAACCGCGTCGCGTTCGGCGGGCCGCTCTCGGACAAGCAGCTGATCCAGAAGTTCGTGTTCGACTCGGCGGCCGAGATTCAGGCGTCTCGCATGCTCACGCTGAGCGCCGCGGAGAAGATCGACCGCGGCGACGAGGCGCGGGTCGAGATCGCGCTGATCAAGGTGGTGGGCGCGTCGATGCTGCACAACGTGATCGACCGCGCGATCCAGGTGTTCGGGGCGAAAGGTGTTACGGAGGACACGCCGCTCGAGCGCATGTACCGGGCGGCGCGTTACGCGCGCATCTACGACGGACCGGACGAGGTGCACATCACGAACACGGCGCGACGGATTCTGTCGTCGTATCGCCGCGGGGATGGGTGGGACTTCGGGCTGCGCTGAGCGTGTGGCGGCAACTCGCGCGCGGCGATCGCGCTGATGTCCTGTCCAGGCGCGCTCCGGAGCATCGCGCTCGGCGGCGACGCGCGGCGGAGTCGCGCCGCGCGCCGCTCGCAGCGCGCGAGCACCCGCCGCGCCAGCCTTCGCGGTAGCGAGGCGCTTCGCTCTCTCACAGCGACAGGGCGGTCGCGCGAGGTGCCCCAAACGCGAGTAGTAGCCGAGTCGTGAGATGTCCCAGCGCGCGCCCCCCTCGCGCCTTTCGACGAGGAATCCGCAATGGCGCGGAGTCCCGAACTCCACGCGGAGGCTCACATGCGGCTGTTGGTTGTTTCTGCTCTTTCGCTGATGCTCGCTTCGCCCGCGCTCGCTGCGCCGATCATTCGCGTCGACTCGAGCGTGCAGGGCGGCGGGTACACCGCGTCCCACATCTACGTACCTGGCGGCGGGTCGACCTCCCAGAGTGGGACCGGCAGCGTCCTCCCCAGCAGCACCGCGTCGGGCACCCCGTTCGTCCTGGCTGCGCAGAGCGGGACGACGAGCGGAACCACGCCCGCAACGACCGCGTCATCGTTCGCCGACCTCGTCTCCGGCGCGGGCGGCCTGACTGCGATCAGTCAGGGCTCGTTCTTCGGCGCAGACCAGGCATCGGGGTTCTACAGCTACGGCGACGACTTCACCGTGGCCGTGGCTGGAGGCGGGGTAGGCACGATCGAGCTCGAGATGCGCATCACGGGAATTGTCAGTGATCTCACCAGCGTCTCGGACATCTTCGGCTACGCCGTATTCGGGGTCGGCCAGACGACGCAGTTCTCGTTCGGCCACAACGTGTTCAACCCAGCGAGCAGCGGCACCTACGTCGCGCGGCACGATGTCGGTCAGAACTTCTTCACGGACTTCGACGTCGTGAGCAGCGACCCGACGAACCTGATCTTCCGAGCGCGAATCAACGTGACCGACGGGTCCGTGATCCAGTTCCGCTCGGAGATGTCCCTCACCTGCCGGGGCGGCGCGAAGTGCGATTACTCGGATGGCTTCACGCCGCTGATCCTGCTCGGGCCCGGCGTCACGCTCACGAGCGCTGCGACCGGCGCGCCGGTGGCTTTCGCCCGCCCGGTTCCCGAGCCGAGCGCAGCGCTCACGCTCGCCTCCTCGCTCGGATGGGTCGTGCTCAGGCCGCGGAACGCAGCCTGACGCACTGAGGTCGCCTCGCGCGCCTACTTCGCGAGTGCAGCGTCGATCGCGGCGCGCACCTCGGGCGCTGTCGCTTCGGCGCGCGGGCTGAAGCGCGCGGCGACTTGGCCGTCTTTGCCGACGACGAACTTCGCGAAGTTCCAGCCGATGTCCCCGGCGCCGTCGGGCTTCGTGGCCTGAGAGGTGAGCCAGGCGTAGAGCGGCGCGCGGGCGGCGCCGTTCACGTCGAGCTTCGCGAACATCGGGAACGTCACGCCGTACTTCGTGCTGCAGAACGATTTGATGTCCGCCTCGCTACTGGGCTCTTGGCCCGCGAACTGATTGCACGGGAAGCCGAGCACGGCGAAGCCGCGCGGCGCGAGCTCTTCGTGGAGCTGCTGCATGCCCGCGTAGTGCGGCGTGAGCCCGCAGCGCGACGCGACGTTCACGACGAGCAGCACCTTGCCCTTGTAGTCGGCGAGAGATTGCTGCGCGCCGTCGATGGTCTTGTGCGAGAAGTCGTGGAACGAAGTCATGGGGCCTCCGAGTGGGGAGCGCGACGCTAACTCGCCGCGCCGGAAGTAGGATCGCGCGATGCCGCGCCGCGATCCGCAGCCCGAAGCGCGCTCGCACACCGTGCGCCAAGACCTCGCGCTCGCGTTGCGTGAAGGCCGCGCCACGGCGCGCGATCTCTCGAAGGCGGTGGGCGCGAGCGAGAAGGACGTGCTCGATCACCTCGTGCACCTCGCCAAGTCGCTGAAGTCGCGCGGCGAGGAGCTCGCGATCTCGCCCGCGGAGTGCCTCGACTGAGGCTTCGTGTTCCGCCAACGCGAGAAGCCGGCGCGTCCGTCGCGCTGCGCGCAGTGCCACGGCACGCGGCTCACGCTGCCGGAGTTCGAGATTCGCGCGCGATAGCGTGCGCGCGAGATGAAGCTCTACACCGTCCCGCCCCTCGAAGACCCGCGCGATGCGCGCACGCTGTTTCCACGCCTCGAAGCGATCGGCTACGACGGCGCCTTCAGCTTCGAGGCGAAGCACGACCCGTTCTTGCCGATCGCGGTCGCCGCGGAGCACACCAAGACGCTGCGGCTCGGCACCGCGGTGGCGATCGCGTTCGCGCGCAATCCGATGAACCTCGCGAATCTCGCGTGGGGCGCGCAGCTGCTCAGCGAGGGGCGCTTCCTGTTAGGGCTCGGCACGCAGGTGCGGCCGCACATCGAGCACCGCTTCTCGATGCCGTGGTCAAAGCCGGCCGCGCGCATGCGCGAGACGGTGCTCGCGCTGCGCGCGATCTTCGCGGCGTGGCAGCGCGGCGAGAAGCTCGACTTTCGCGGCGAGCACTACCGCCACACGCTGATGATTCCCGCGTTCGACCCCGGCCCGAATCCGTTCGGCCCGCCGCCGATCTTCGTGGGCGGCTTTGGCCCGCGCATGTGCGAAGTGGCGGGTGAAACCGGCGACGGCTTCCTCGCGCACCCGTTCAACACGCGCGGGTCCCTGACAACACTCGTGCTGCCCGCGCTCGAACGAGGCCTCGCGAAGAGCGCGCGCACGCGGCGCGACGTCGAGGTGATCTGCGCGACGCTCGTCGTCACCGCGGACGAAGAGCGCGACTTCGCGCGCGTGGTCGCCGCCGCGCGCAAGCACCTCGCGTTCTACGGCTCGACGCCCGCGTACCGCCAAACGCTCGATTTGCACGGCTGGGGCGACCTGCACGTCGAGCTGAACCGCCTCTCGAAGCAGGGACGCTGGGACGACATGGCGGGCCTGATCGGCGACGACGTGCTCCACGCAATCGCCGTCGTGGGCCCGCGCCGCGAGATCGCCGCCAAGCTGCGCGCTCGCCTCGCCGGCATCGCCGACGGCGTGAGCCTCACCCACAACCGCGCGCCGGATCCCGAGCACTGGGCGGACGTGGTGCGGGAGATGAAGCGGACCTAGGCGCCCGCCGCCCGCAGCGCGCGATTCACCAGCGCATCGAGCCGCTCCGCGAAGCGCGAGCGGTCTTTCGCGGTGAGCGCGCGCGGGCCGTGCGTGGTCACGCCGGCGCCGCGCAGGTCGCTCTTCAGCGCGCGCGTCGCGAGCGCGTCGCCGATCATGTCGGCGGTGAACTCGCGGCCGTCGCTCCCTAACACCAGCGCGCTCTTCTCGAGGCAGCGCGAGGCGAGCGGGATGTCGGCGGTGATGACGACGTCGTGCGCTTGCACGTTCTCCGCGATCCAGTCGTCCGCGGCGTCCGGGCCCTCCTCGACGACGATGAGCTGCACGCCGAAGCCGGGCGGCACGTGCATCGCCGAGTTCGCGACGAGCGCGACGGCGAGCCCGTAGCGCGTCGCGACGACGTACACCTCGTCCTTCACCGGGCATGCATCGCCGTCGACGAAGATCGCGATGGGCAAGTGGCTCAGCGGCGGCGCATGCCCGCCGGCTCCTGCTGCGTGAGGCAGTGCAGCGTGCCGAGACCCCACACGAGGTCGACGGCGTGGATGCCGACGACTGCGCGCGTCGGGAACAGCTTCGCGAGCGTGTTCAGCGCGACGCGATCGTTCGGGTCGTTGAAGGTGGGCACGAGCACGGCGCGGTTCGCGATGTAGAAGTTCGCGTAGCTCGCGGGCAAGCGCGTGCCGCCCATCACGACCGGTCGTGGGTACGGGAGCTTCACGACGCGCAGGCCGCGCACGTGGGCGAGGCGGCGCACGTTGTCTTCGGAGCGCGCGTGGTTCTCGTCCGCGGGGTCGGCCTCGTACGCGAGCACGACGGTGTTCTTCGAGACGAACCGCGCGATGTCGTCGACGTGGCCGTGCGTGTCGTCGCCGACGCAGCCCTCGCCGAGCCAGATCGTCTCGCGGATGCCGAGCGCCGCGGCGAACACGCGCTCGTAGTCCGCGCGCGTCATGCCCGGATTGCGCTCCTGCACTCTCGAGAGCAGGCATTCCTCGGTCGTGAGCAGGCGCCCCGCGCCGTTCGCGTCGATCGCGCCGCCCTCGAGCACGACGCGCTGCGCGTCGCGCGCGCCGTCGGTCGCGCTCCGTAACAAGTTCTCGCTGCGGTCGGGGCGGCACGGCAGCACGCGCGCGTGGCCGCTGATGCGCTCGATCGCGGCGCCGACCAGCACGTCGCGCTTCCAGTTCGCGTACTTCGCCCACGCGTTGAATCGCCAGCTCGCGAGCACCACGCGGCCGCGCGCATCGTGCACGAACGTGGGCGCGCTGTCGCGCAGCCACACGCGATCGTTCGGCACGAGATGCAGCCGCACGCGCTCCTTCGGCACGCCGTGTGCGGCGAGCTTCTGCTTGGCGTCGGCGCGCACGCTCGCGTCGTGGCAGAGAATCTCGACCTGCTCACTCTGCGCGAGCACGCGCGCGATCTCGGCGTACACCCACGGAATCGGCGCGAGCTTGCCGGGCCAATCGGGCTCGTGGTGAGGCCACGCGATCCAGGTCGCGCGGTGCGGCTCCCACTCGCCAGGGAAGCGCAGCGGGAACTCGGGCGTGCGCACCGTCTTCGCGCTGCGAGCCGCCATCGCGTCCCTAATTCCTCGCCTCGGCGGCGAGCCGCTTGCTCAACTCAGCCATCTCTTCGTGATGCCGCCGTACGCGTCGATGCGGCGGTCGCGCAGGAAGGGCCAGTTGCGGCGCGTCTCCTCGGCGAGCGCGTGGTCGCAGCGCGCGACGAGCGTGGCGGGCTCGGTCTTCGCTTCGGCGAGGATGCGGCCGAACGGGTCGTAGATCGTCGAATGCCCGAAGAACTCGATGCCGTCGGTGCCGGGCTCCGGCTCGAAGCCGACGCGATTCGGCGACGCGACGAACACGCCGTTCGCGATCGCGTGCGCGCGCTGGATCGTCTGCCACGCCGTGCGCTGCGCTTCGCCGAACGTGGCCTTCTCCGCGGGGTGCCAGCCGATCGCGGTGGGGTAGAAGATCACGTCTGCCCCTAACAACGCCGTGATGCGCGCCGCTTCCGGGTACCACTGGTCCCAGCAGATCAGCACGCCGACGCGCGCGTGTTTCGTCTGCCACACCGCGAAGCCGTTCGACGAGGCCGCGGCGCCCGGCACCGAGACGGCGTCGCCCGGCGCGAAGTAGTACTTCTCGAAGTAGAGCGGGTCGTCGGGGATGTGCATCTTGCGGTAGACGCCGAGCAGCGCGCCGTCCGCATCGATCACCGCCGCCGAGTTGCGGTACACGCCCGCGGCTTCGCGCTCGAACAGCGGCACGACGAGCACGACGCCGAGCTCGCGCGCGAGGGCCTGCATGCGCTGCGTGGTCGGGCCGGGAATCGACTCCGCGAGATCGAAGCGCGCCGTCTCTTCCTTCTTGCAGAAGTAGGGCGCGTTGAACATCTCCTGCAGGCAGATCACGCGCGCGCCCTGCGCGTGCGCCTCGCGGACGCGCGCGACCTGGCGCGAGGCGTTCGCTTCGAGATCCGCGTCGCCCGCGCGCTCCTGCACGATGCCGACCGTGAAAGCTGCCGTTCGCATGGCGGCGCACGGTAACGCCTGGCCGACGTTTGGGGCCTGGCGTGGAACGTCGCTGTCGCGTCACTCCGTGCCAGGCCCGAAATGGCCCTGGTCTAGCCTCGCGCCCATGTCCGCCTCCGCGCGCCGCCTCGATCGCCGCATCGTGCTCGGGCTCGCGCTCACGGCGACGTGGCTCGCGCTCGGCGCCGGCTACATCGCGCAGGGCATCGGCTGGCGCGCGTTCCTCGCGCTGCCGCCGAGCGAGCTCGCGAGCTTCCTCGAAGGCGCGGTCGCGCCGCTCGCGTTCCTGTGGCTCGTGCTCGGGCTCTTCATGCAGCAGAGCGAGCTGCAGCAGAACAGCCGGGCGCTCGCGCTGCAATCCGAGGCGCTGCAGAAGAGCGCAGAGCAGGCCGAGATTCAGGCGCGCGCAATCCATGCGAACGAGCTGCACGCGCGGCAGGACACGTTCGTCGATCTGTACGCGCTCGTGACGCGGCAGCTCGGCGTGATGGCGGCGCTGCTCTACATGTCGAGCCAGCAGCAGAGCCTCGGCGGGAGCGTGCCGCAGGAGCGCGTGAGCGAGATGTGGACGCAGCTCGGCGCCGGCGACAGCGAGGTGTTCATGCGCGGCATGCTCGCGCTCGGCGCGACGCTGCCCGCCGCCGAGGGCTACCCGCTCTTCTTCGGAACGCCCGTGCGCACGCGACACACCGAGGCCTTCATCGGGACGTTCGAGCGCTTGTTACGGAATGCCGAGGCGTGCGACCCCGACGGGCTCATCAAGGACGCGATCCTCGGCAACGGATCCGGGCGTCTGTTCTCGCTAATCATGCGCCTGCGCGACAACCCGCCGGACGGCGCGGTGTACGTGCCGGCGAGCTGAGGCTCACGCGCCCTTCACGTCGCCGACCTTCACCACCTTCGTCTCCAGCGGCGCGATCTCTTCCTCCGGCAGCAGGAAGCGCCAAAACACGCTGCCGCTCGGCCGGCCCTCGCTGTCGAGCCAGTTCGCGACGCCCGGATCGCGCGCAGCGAGCACGATCCGGAACGAGCCGTCGCGTTCGAGTTGGGTTTGCCTGCGGTTCAGCGAGATCCGCCGGTAGCGGTAGTCGAAGCTGACCGTGTGGCGATTCCAGAGCACGACGTTCGCGAAGCGGCACTTCGGAAAGCGGCCGCGCATCACGAGCGCCTCGTCGGGCGCGAGCACGAACGGGGCGGTCGAATAGACGTTGTCCTTCGCGGCGAAGCCGATCTTCGTGTTCGAGTCGTCCTTCTTCGCGCGCGCAAACTGGTTCGGAACGAGCGAAACCCACGGCGGCAGCTGGGCGGGGTCGCGGCGAGGCGGGTAGATCGTCGTGCTCAGGAAGCGCGCGACGCGGCGAATGCCTGCGGCCACCGAGGCGTCGCTCGGCGGCGGGGGCGGAGCGGTGCTGCCGATGCGCTCGATGGACAGCGGGATGTGGTGCAACTGGTCCGCCGCGATCGAGTGCTTCGTCTCGTAGTAGTGGCGCGTCGTCAGCGAGCTCGCGCCGGGATCGAGGCGCAGCCAGTTGCCGCGCTCGGGCTTGCGCGCGCTCGCGATGATCTCGAAGTCGCCGTTTCGCGCGTGCGCGAACTCGCTGTCGTTCAGCGTCGCGCCGAGGCCGCTGGGATTCGAGCCGTCCGCGCCTCCCAGCTCGACCGTGAAGCTCGTGTAGATCGCACGCGCGAGGTTGCCGCGGATGCGATACGAGTGCTCCGGCGAGACGGGCGTCAAGAAGTAGATCGCGTCGGGGTTGTCGCCGAGCAGCTTCTTCTCGGGCGTGACGGCACGCTTCCACGCGGGCCGCTCGGGCGAGGGCTCGAAGTAGACCTCGATCGCGTGGTGCAGGTGGAACATCACGAGCCGGCGCGCCTCGGCCTGATCCATCGGCCCGCGTAGGCCCCACGCGTCCGTCGCGAATGCCGCCTCGAGCTGCCCTAACACCTCGCGCAGCTCCTGCAGCGCGGCGCCGGACTCGCTGCCGTCGCTCGATGCGCTCGCGCCCTCGGGCAGTGCGCGCGCGCTCGACGGCGCGAGCAGCTCGTGCGCGGCGAGCGCGCCGAAGCCCGCGGCGCCGCCGAGAAGAAAGTCGCGTCGGTCCATGCGCAGCTCCTCCGCGGCGCGAGGTAGCACGGGGCGCCGAGCTAGCGTGGGCGCGAAGGAGAGCGCCCATGATTCGTCTCGTCTTCCTGCTGCGTCGCAAGCCCGGGATGTCGCGTGCCGACTTTCACGCCTACTGGCGCAACGTTCACGCGCCGCTCATCGCGAGCTTCCAGACGGCGCTCGACATCAAGCGCTACGTGCAGGTGCACACCATCGACGACCCGATGAACGAAGCCGCGGCGGCGGCGCGCGGGGGGATGGAGCCGATCTACGACGGCGTCGCCGAGCTGTGGTGGGACTCGGAGAAGGCGCTCGCGGCCGCGATGGCGACCGATGGCGGACGCGCGGGCGGCGCAGCCGCGCTCGACGACGAGCGCCGTTTCATCGATCTCCCGAATTCCCCGCTCTACTTCACCTACGAGTATCCGCAGGTGAACCCCACGCCCGAGCTGGTCGCTCGGCCGACGAGCCCGCTCGCGAAGCTCTACTTCCCGCTGCGCCAGCCAGCCCCGCAATCGCTCGATGCGGCGCAGCTCTACTGGCGCACCGCGCACGGGCCGCTGATTCGCTCGATGGCGCAAGGCATGGGAATTCTCCGGTACCAGCAGGTGCACTACTTCGCGTCGTCGCTCGAGCAGGGCATGCGCGAAGCGCGTGGCACGCTGACGCCGCCCTACATGGGCCACGCCGAGGTGTGGTTCCAGCGCCCGCTGCACGCGACCCCGGAGTCCGCGGAAGGAAATCGCCGCGCGATCGAGGACGAGGCGAAGTTCATCGACTTCAGGCGCTCGACGATGTTCGTCGCGAAGGAGCACGTGATCGTCGATCGGATCTGACCGCGCTCACAGCAGCGTCTGCGCCAGCTCGAATGCCTGCCGCGTCGCGAACACCATGCGCCGCGGCGCGAACGCGTCGCCGAGCACGTGCACGCGCGGGTGCTGCGGCTTCAGCTCGCGGTAGAGCGCGTCGTCGGGGATCGCGCCCGCAACGAGCACGACCGAGTCGAAGCCGCCGCGCGTCCAGCGCCGCGAGCCGTAGGTGGACGCGAGCGCGAGCACGTCCCCGCGAATCTCGGTGACGCGCGCCATCGAGACGAAGTCCACGCCCGCGTCGATGAGCCGCGCGAACATGCCGCCGTTCGAGTACTTGCCGACGAGCGGTGACGGCGCCGGCGTCTGATAGATGAGCGTGACCGCGTGGCCGAGGCCCGCGAGGTGATCGGAGACCGAGAGCGGCGCGGGGCCGTCGTCCTCCGAGATCACCGCGACGCGCGGCCCGAGCTTCGCCGCGCCCGAGAGCGCAGCCGCAGCGCCGTGTACGTGCGCGCTCGCGGCGCCGGGAATCGGAGGAATGCGCGGCGTCGCACCGGTCGCGACGAGCACGAGATCGGCGTTCGCCGCGAGCACGTCGCGTGCGGTCGCGGTGCGACCGAGCTGAACGTCGACTCCGACGCGCGCGAGGCGTGCAGCCTGATAATCGATCCAGCGCCGATACGTGTGATTGCCGCGCGCGAGGGCTGCGGTCGCGAGCGCACCGCCGATCGCGTCGCTGCGCTCCCACAGTGCGACGCGATGTCCCTGCTCCGCGCACAGCGCCGCGAACTCGCTGCCGCCGGGGCCGCCGCCCACGACGAGGATGCGCTGCGGCGCATGGGTTCGCGTGGCGGAAGCGGCGAGCGCGTGCTCGCGCGCGAAGCGCGGATTCACGCCGCAGGCGTACGGCAGGCCGTCGACGAGCTTGCGGTGGATGCACTCGTTCAGCCCGATGCACGGGCGCACGGGCTCGGCGTCGGCGCCTCGCGCCTTGTTGGGGATCGCCGCATCGGCCATCGAGGCGCGCGCCATCGCGACGAGATCGGCGTGCCCGGCGGCGAGCACTTGCTCCGCTTGCTCCGCGGACGTGACGCGCCCCGTGTACACGACGGGCAAGTGCGTCACCTGCTTCGCGCGGCCGGCGAGCGCCGCCCACTGCATGTCGTCGAACCACGGGATCGGGATGTAGCTGGGCGCGTCCCAGTTTCCGCCGACGTCGAAGCTGAAGTAGTCGACCGTGCCGTCGCGCGTGAACGCCTCGACGAAGCGCAAGCACTCGTCGAGCGCGTAGCCGCCTTCGAGAAACTCGTCGAGCGTCATGCGCAGTCCGAGCGTGAACGGGCGCCTCGTCTCCTCGCGGATGCGCTCGCAGATCTCCCGCAGATAGCGCCGCCGATTCTCGAAGCTGCCGCCGTAGCCGTCGGTGCGCAGGTTCGTCGCCGGCGAGAGGAACCACTGCACCACGTCGTCGTGGCCCGCGTGAATCTCGATCGCATCGGCGCCCGCTTCGAGCGCGATCGCTGCGGACTCGCCGTACTCGCGCACGAGCCACTTCACCTCGCTCTCGTCGAGGCCGTGCGCGACGAGGTGGCTGTTGTATCCCGCGAACGTCGCCGACGGGCCGAGCGGCATGCCGCCTTGCTGGACCATCTGCACCGAGATGACCGAGCCCGCGGCGTGAATGCGGCGCGTGAGCTCGCCGAGTCGATCGCGGTAGCGAGCGTCGCGGAAGAAGCCGGGCACGTGCGCGCCGACGCCGGTGGGCTCGAACCCGAGGGGCACCGGGTTCTTCACGAAGTTGGGCCCGCCGCCGAGCCACCGAAAGCCGCCGCGTGCGCGCGAGAGCCACACCGCGCAGTGCTGCTCGAACTCGGCCTCGCTGCCCATCAGGTTGCCGTTGCCGCCGCCGTGCGGCGGGACGACCAGGCGGTGATCGAGCGAGAGCGTGCCGACGCGGATCGGCGAGAAGACGTGGCGAAGCGCGTGAGTCATCGGCCGAGTGTGAGACAACTCGCGCGCGCTACGCGACTCCCAGCAGCGACTTCGCCACCGCCTCCGCCAACTCGATGCCGTCGACCCCCGCCGACATGATGCCGCCCGCGTAGCCCGCGCCTTCGCCGCCGGGGAAGAGGCCGCGCGTGCCGAGGCTCTGCATGTCCTTGCCGCGCGTGATGCGCAGCGGCGACGAGGTGCGCGTCTCCGTGCCGGTGAAGAGCGCGTCGCGCATCGCGAAGCCCGGCAGCTTGCGCTCGAAGGCGGGCATCGCTTCGTGGATCGCGCCGAGCGCCCAGCCGGGCAGGGCGGGGTTGTTAGGGTCGGCGAGGTTGCCGAGCGCGACGCCGGGCTTGTACGATGGCAACACGCTGCCGAGCGCCCGCGAGGGAACGCCCTGCAGGAAGTCGCCGACGAGCTGCGCCGGTGCGCGGAACTCGCCGCCGCCGAGCTCGAACGCGCGCGCCTCCCACGCGCGCTGGAACGCGATGCCGTCGAGTGGATGCACGCGGCCGCTCGCGTCGCGCCGCGCGGCGTAATCGTCGGGCGTGAGGCCCACGACGATCCCGGCATTCGCGTTGCGGTCGTCGCGCGAGTACTGGCTCATGCCGTTCGTGACGACGCGCCCGGGCTCGCTCGTGGCCGCGACCACCGTGCCGCCGGGGCACATGCAGAAGCTGTAGACGCTGCGCCCGTTGCTCGCGTGATGGACGAGCTTGTAGTCGGCCGCGCCGAGCCGCTTGTCTCCCGCGTGCGGTCCGAAGCGCGCGCGGTTGATCAGCGACTGCGGGTGCTCCACGCGAAAGCCGATCGAGAGCGGCTTCGCCTCCATGAAGACGCCGCGCGCGTGGAGCACCTCGAACAGGTCGCGCGCGCTGTGGCCGGGGGCGAGCACGACGTGATCGGCCGCGAGCTCTTCGCCGCCCGCAAGTGTCAGGGAGCGCACGCGCGAGTCGACGATGCCGACGTCCACGACGCGCTGCTCGAAGCGAATCTCGCCGCCGAGCGCCGTGATCTGCGCGCGCAGCTTCTCGACCATGCTCACCAGCCGGAACGTGCCGATGTGCGGCTTGCCCGAAGTGAGGATGTCGTCGGGCGCGCCGGCCTCCACGAGCTCGTTCAGCACCTTTCTCGTCAGGTGCCGCGGGTCGCTGATCTGGCTGTAGAGCTTGCCGTCCGAAAAAGTGCCCGCGCCGCCTTCGCCGAACTGCACGTTCGACTCGGCGTGCAGCTCGCCGCGGCGCCACAGGTCCCACGTGTCCTGCGTGCGCTTGCGCACTTCGCTGCCGCGCTCGAGCACGATCGGGCGCAGGCCCGCCTGTGCGAGCACGAGCGCCGCGAAGATTCCGCACGGGCCGAAGCCGACCACGACGGGCCGCGCGCGGCCGCTCGCGAAGAAGCGCTCGGGCGCGTGCCCGACGGGCTTGTACCGCATGTCGGGCGTCGCCGAGATCTGCGCGTCCTTCGCGTGCCGCGCGCGCTGCTTCTCCTCGGCGCCGACCTGGCAGTCCACCGTGTAGATCCACGCGATCGCGCTCTTCTTGCGCGCGTCCCAGCTCTTCTTGTGCACCGTGAACGCGCGCAGCTCGGCGTCGCGAATCGCGAGGCGCGCAACGATCGCGGCGCGCAGGGCCGCGTCGTCGTGATCGAGCGGCAGGCGCAGGTTCGTGATGCGGAGCATGTGGCGCGGAGCTTCCCGCGTGGGCGCGCGTCGCGCGAGCGAGCCGCCGGCATCGCGAGGCGCTCTCGCTCGCATCGGCGCGATAGCCTCGCTGGCATGGACGGCGCGGTGATCGGGCGCGAGGCGGAGCTGGCCGAGATCGAGGCCGCGCTTGCACCGCCGAGAGCCGGCTTCGCGGCGCTCGTGCTCGAGGGCGAGGCGGGGATCGGCAAGACGACGGTCTGGCGGCAAGGGCTCTCGTACGCGAGCAGCCACGGATACCGCGTGCTGCGCTGCCAGGCGGTGCAATCGGAGGCTCGGCTCTCTTTCTCTGCGCTCGCGGACCTGCTCGCTCCCGTTGCAGGTGCCGACTTCGCCGCGCTGCCCGATCCCCAGCGCCGGGCGCTCGACGCGGCGCTGCTTCGCGCGGACGCGGTTGGCGCCGATCCCGACCCGCGCGCGATCGGCACCGGAGTCGTCACGCTGCTCGCGGCGCTCGCCGTGCCCGCGCCGGTGCTCGTCGCCATCGACGACGTGCAGTGGCTCGATCGCGCGTCGGCTCGCGCGCTCGCCTTCGCTCTGCGCCGGCTCGAGCCGCATCCGATCGTCGTGCTGTCGACCCGTCGCGTCGGCCAGAACGGCTCAGCGAGTGGGGCGCTCGCCGCGAGCGAACGCGTGGTCCGTCTCGGGCCGCTCAGCCTCGCCTCGCTCTACCGGATCGTCGAGAAACAGCTCGGCCGCGCGCTGCCTCGGCCGCTCCTCGTGCGCATCGACCGCGCATCCGGCGGGAACCCGTGCGCGCTCGGGGGCTCGGAGGCCTCCGGCGAGCTGCCCATTCCTCCCGACCTCCATCAGCTCGTCGCGGGCGATTGCGCAAGCTGCCGCCTCGCACCCGTGATGCGTTGCTGCGCGTCAGCGCGCTCCGGCAGCCGACCCGGTCGGCGCTCGACGCAGCAGCACTCGAGCCTGCCGTCGCGGCTGGAATCGTGCGCGTCGCTGCCGAGGGCGACCGCGTCGAGTTCGAGCATCCGCTGTTCGCGGCGGGCGTCTACGCCGAAGCATCCCGCGCGCGCCGGCGGCGGCTGCATGCGGAGCTCGCCGAGAGCGCAGCCGACGTCGAGGAACGCGCGCGGCACTTGCTGCTTGCACGGCCTGCCGAGGTCGAGGACGAGCCGCTCGCCGCCACTCTGTTCGAGGCCGCCGAGTACGCGGTGCGGCGGGGCGCCGTCGAATCGGCGGCCGAGCTCGCCGAGCGCTCCGCGCAGCTCACGCCGGCGCGTCTCGCCGACGCTCGCCGGCAGCGCAGCCTGCGGGCGGCCCGGCACCATCTCAAGGCGGGAGACCCTGCGCACGCGAACCGCCTGTGCACGATGGCGCTCGACGCGTCCCCGCCGGACAGCGCACGAGCGGAAGCTCTCCTGCTGATGGCAGAGGCCGCCATGAACGAGCGGTCCACGGATGCCAGTCGGCTCCTCGAGCAGGCACTCGCCTGCGTGGGCGACGACCTCGCCCGCGCGGCGCAGATCGAAGGTGCGCTCGGCTTGGTGCGATTCGCGCAGCTCGACTACGCCGGGGCGTCGCAGCACACGGCTCGCGCCGTCGCACTCGCGGAGCGTGCGGGCGACGCCTCGTCGATCGCGGAGGCGATCGCCAACAACGCCATCGCGGATCTCGTTCTCGGCAAGGGCATCGACGAGCGCGTCCTCGAGCGCGCGCTCGCGCTCGAGGACCCGGACCGCGAAGTGCCGTTCCAGATGCCGGCCACGATGAACGTCGCCTCCGCGTATCAGTACATGGGTCGCATCGAAGTCTCCCGGCCCCTGTTCGTGAAGCTGCGGGACCGTCTGGTCGCGCGCGGCGACGAAGCCGACCTGCCCTGGGTCATGTGCCTGGTCGCCGCCGCAAGCTGGCTCGGCGGCGAGCTCGAGGGTGCCGAGCGGGAGGCCAACGAGGCAGAGCGAGCAGCCACGTTGATTGGCTCCGCGTTGTTTCGCGCGTTCGCACTCCAGGTGCGGGCTGCGACCCGAGCCCAGCGCGGCGACGCCGTCGGCGCGCGTGCCGACGCAGCGGAGGGGCTCACGCTCTCGGAGCGCATCGGTTGGGGCGCGGGTGTCGTCGACGCGCGCTGGGCGCTCGCCACGCTCGCCTTGGCTGAGGGCGCACCCGCAGCCGCAGCGGCCTGGCTGACGCCCGTGATCGCCGAGATCGAGAAGGCCGGCGTCTACGAGTAGGTGGTCGCGCGCGCACTGCCGGACGCGCTCGAGGCGCTCGTCGCCACTGGCGAAGCCGAGCGTGCCGCGCGCCTAACGCAGGCTTTCGAGGCATGGGGGCGCCGCTTCGATCGCCCCTGGTCGCTCGCCCTCGCGGGCCGCAGTCGAGGCCTGCTGCTCGCCGCCGCCGGCGACCTCGACGGCGCGAGCGCCGCCATCGACGAGGCTCTCGTTGCGCACGAGCGCCTGCCGATGCCCTTCGAGCTCGCGCGAACCCTGCTCGTGCGCGGGCAGATCCAACGTCGGCGCGGCGAGCGGCGCGCGGCCCGCGCAACGCTGGAGCGCGCGCTCGCGCTCTTTCGAGGCATCGGCGCCGCGCCCTGGGCCGAGAAGGTCGCCGCCGAGATCGCCCGCATCGGCATCCGGCGCGCGCCCGACGATCTGACGGAGAGCGAGCGGCGCGCCGCGGAGCTGGCGGCGCAGGGCCTCACGAATCCCGAGATCGCCGCGCGTCTCTTCATGGCTCGCCGCACCGTCGAGGCGAATCTGGCGCGCGCATACCGCAAGCTCGACATCCGCTCGCGCGCCGAGCTCAGCGCGGCGCTCGCGAGGCGGGCCTCTCCGCACTCCTGAAAACGAGCTGCCTCCTCAATTCATGTGGAGATGACTGACGCGCCACAGGCGCGCGACGGCGCACGCTCCGCGGCATGACGGCTTCGCTCTTTCTCGTCGAGTGCTTCTGGCCGGGCGTGACTCGGCAGCAGGTCGAGGCCGCGAGCGCGCGCGCGCAGGCGCAGACGGGCGCCGCGGTTCGCTTCCTCGGCGCGCTGCTCGTGCCGAGCGACGAGGTCGTGCTGTTTCAGTTCCGCGCGGGCTCGAGCGACGAAGTCGCGCGCGCCGCTCGCGAGGCCAAGTTGCCTTTCGATCGCGTCGCCGAGTCGATCTGGCTCGGCCCGAGCGGAGCATGAGCCCGATGGCCGGGCCCGCGGTGCCGCTCGTTCGACTTGCTGCCAACGAGCCCACCGGGCTCACAACCGCCGGAGAAACCTGATGCGCAACCGACTCCGCCGCTCCCCACTGCTCGCTCTCGCACTCATCGCGGCATTCGTGGCCGGCCAGGTCTCGGCTGGCACGCAGTTCGCGACCAGCATCAACAAAGGCCTCGTCAACGCCTTCTCGTCCGTCGGCCAGAACCTGTTCGGCGAGGCAGCCTTCGAAAGCCGCTTCGTGCCTCCGAATCCCATCTTCCCGGCGGGCTCGGTCCAGCTGTTCATGGCGTCCGACGTGGAGCTGGCGACGGGCATGAACGTGTTCGTGCCGCCGAATCCGACTACGCCCGGCGATCCATGCCGCGTGGCGATCCAGATCCGCTCGGTGCCGACGAATTCGGAAGCGCCGCTGCAGGTGGTGATCGACCCCGACGTGATGCCCGGCGGCTCCGACGTCGATCTCGTCTACGACACGCTCGCCAGCTACCGCCCGAGCCTCGCGCGTTGCGAGCAAGCGGCGGACTACCAGCCTTGATTCGGCGCGCCGCGGCCCGCCGGATCTCCATTTCTGGGGATGCAGCTTTCTGGCTCGCCATTCGAAACTAAAAACCCTCGCACCTGATTGGAGTCAACGATGAACCTGATTGCAGTTCTCGCACTGATCTTGGCAGCGGCGCCTGCTCTCGCCGGCCCACCGAAGGACATCGCGCTCGAAGTCGTCGGCACCTACGCGACCGGCGTCTATGCCGGCGGCGGCGCCGAGATCAGCGCGCACGATCCCGCGACGCAGCGGCTCTTCACGGTGAACGCCGCGACGAGCAGCATCGACATCCTCTCGATCGCGAACCCAGCGGCGCCGTCGCTCGTCGGCTCGATCTCGCTCGCGGGCCTCGGCGCGCAGGCGAACAGCGTGGCGTGGAAGAACGGCGTGCTCGCGGCCGCGATCGAGGCGAGCCCGAAGCAGAGCCCGGGCACCGTCGCGTTCTTCGACGCGAACGGGAACTTGCTCTCGGCCGTGACGGCGTGCGCACTGCCGGACATGGTCACGTGGACGCCGAACGGCCGCTTCGCGCTCGCTGCGTGCGAGGGCGAGCCGAACGACGCGTACACCGTCGACCCCGAAGGCGGCATCGCGATCATCGATGCGAGCGCGGGTGCGGCGAACGTGACGCAGGCGAACGTGCGCATCGCGGGCTTCACGCAGTACAACGGCAACGTGCCCGCCGGCGTGCGCGTGTTCGGTCCGAACGCGACGGCCGCCCAGGACTTCGAGCCCGAGTACATCGCCACGAGTCACGACTCGCAGACCGCATGGGTCACGCTGCAAGAGAACAACGCCATCGCGATCGTCGACATCGGCAGCGCGTCCGTGACGAGCGTGGTCGCGCTCGGTTCGAAGAACCACCTCGACGCGGGCAAGGCGCTCGATCCGAGCGATCGGGATGGCCCGTCGATCGCGATCGCGAACTGGCCGGTGCTCGGCATGTACCTGCCCGACGCGATCGACTCGTTCCGGATCAACGGCACCACCTATCTGGTGACGGCGAACGAAGGCGACTCGCGCGCCTACCCGGGCTTCGACGAAGAGCGCCGCATCGGCGCGACCAACGTGGTCCTCGATCCCACGGTGTTCCCCAACGCTGCGACGCTGAAGTCGAGCGCACGGCTCGGGCGCCTGAAGATCACCGCGACGCGCGGCGACATCGACAACGACGGCGACTTCGACCAGCTGCACGTCTTCGGCGCTCGCTCGATGTCGATCTGGAGCGCGAGTGGCGCACTCGTGGCCGACACCGGCGACGAGCTCGAGCGCCTGACCGCGCTCACCGGCGTCTTCAACTCGGACAACGCCAACAACAACACCTTCGACCAACGCTCGGACGACAAGGGCCCCGAGCCCGAGGCGGTGGTCGTCGGCAAGGCGTTCGGCCGCAGCTACGCGTTCCTCGGCCTCGAGCGCATCGGCGGCGTGGTCGTGTACGACGTCGAAGACCCCGCCGCGCCGCGCTTCGTCACGTACCTCAACAACCGCAACTTCGCGGGCAACGCTGCGGCGGGCACCGCGGGCGATCTCGGTCCCGAGGGCATCCTCTACATCAAGGCCGAAGACAGCCCGACCGGCGACAACCTCGTCGTGACGAGCAACGAGATCAGCGGCACGGTGACGATTCTGCGCGTGGTGAAGGTGAACTAGCGAGCGAAGGTCGAACAGTGGCCTCGCTGGTTGTTGGGGCTCGGTTTGCGCAGTTCGCGCCGTCTGCGCGGGAGGTCGGTGCCACCGGCCTCCCGCGTTTCATTCGAGCGCGACGAAGATCGAGCGCCGCGGCTCGGGATCGAGCGCGCGGCTGATGTGCCCGCGCCCGGTGGTGTCCTCCGCGAGCAGCACGTCGCCCGGACCGAGCACGCGCTTCTCGCCGCTGCCGATCTCGATCTCGACGCGGCCGCCGCTGAGCATGATCACGTACTGCCGCCGCGGCGCGTTGTGGAAGTCGTAGTCGTACCCCGCGCCCGTCTCGCGAAACAGGATCGACTTCGCATCGAGCGGTTTCGACATCGCGCCGATCGCGCCGAAGTCGCGCAGGTCGATCTCGAGATCCTCGAAGTGCGATTCGCCGTCGGGGCCGCTGTAGACGCGCGTGATGCGTTGGGTGGGCATGCCCGGATCTTGGCGCAGGAACGCGACACTCAGCGCGCGGTCGCGAGCTCCAGCCAGATCTCGTTGCGCCTCAGGAACGGCAGCGAGAACGGCGAGTTGAAGCGCGCCCAGAGCGGCTCGCCCACGAACGCGAGTGCGTCGCGCCGGAGCGCTCGCTCGAGCGTCTGCAACTCGGCCTGGTAGCGCGACTGCGACCAGCCTCCGCTGTAGCGGCGCACCGCGACGCTGCGCGCCGCGACCTCGCGCAGTTGCACGCGCCGATCCTTCGGCTCGGGCAGCGAGGCGAGCGTGTAGCCGGCGGGCATCGTGAACTGCACGAGGTAGGTGCCCTCGCCCGCGGCTCGCTCGATCACGGGCGCGGTCATCGCGATCTTTTGCGAGCGCGCCGTCGTGACGGGGGCAGTCATCGCGATCGACTCTCGCGAGCGGTTCTCGCCGAAGATGTAGGCGGCCAAGACGCGAAACCCCGCGTTGCCGGCGCTCTCCTGAGTTCCCTTCACCTCGACCTCGGCGACGACGTACGGCCCATAAGCGCGCAGCTCGTAGTCCGGTCGGCGCTCGACGACCTGATAAGTCGGCTCTTCGATGGCCATGGCACCCCCGGCGCTCAGCGCGGAGCCTGCCAGCATCGCGAACGCGACGAGCGAGAGACCGCGGCGGCGCATCGAGAGAGCTCTCCAGCAGACGCCCAACATCGCCGGCAATCTGTCATGCCGAGCGCCCTTTGGCGAGAGGACGCGACTGGCTCCGCAGCCGCCTGGAGGCCCAGCGGGGCGCTTCCGGCCTCCCATCGCCCGGGCTGGTTCGCGACAGCGGCTGTGGCTAGTCGTCTGAGCGAGAAGACTCGCCGTGCGCTCGCCGCTGCTCGCGGCGACGGAGGGCGCCTCACCCCGACGACGCGTCTGCCACCGGCCCGAGGTCCCCGATCATGCACTTCACGCTGCCGCCGCCCTTCTTCAGAAACTCGCTCACGTCGACCGTGATCGGCGTGACGCCGCGCTCGCGGATGCGGCCTAACAAGGCATCCGAGATGCCGCCGGGCAGGATCAGGAAGGACTCGCTGCCGCGCGTATAGGTGAAGGAGTTGGCGGCGTAGCGCTGCGCGTCGGCCTCGGGGATCTCGATGAGGTTCTGTGCGCCGAACGCGGCGGCGAGCTTCTCCCAGCCGCCACGCGCGAGGGCGGCGCGGTAGGCGAGCAGGAGCTCGCGGCGCGGGCCGAAGGCGCAGAGTGCGGTGTCGCCGTGGTAGTGCGCTTCGAGCACGAGCTCGATCCGCAACACGTCGCGCGGTTCGACGATCTCGCGCAGCAGCGGCTCCACCGCGATGTCGGTGCGGAAGCCGTACACGCGTTTCCATGGCGGGATCGCGAGCGCGGGTACGAAGCGCTGCTTCTCGATACCGCCGTGCGTGAGCACGTATCGGCCCGCGACGGGGAAGAAGTCGGCTTCGCCTTCCATGCGGAAGCGCTCGGGGATCTCGCGCACGTCGAAGCCGAGCTGCTCGAGCACGCGGCGGTAGTGGGGCTTCTCGCCGGCGCGCGTGGGCAGGAGGTTCGCGAGGTAGAAGCGCTTCTCGCCGTGCGGCTTCTCGGCGTCGACTTCGGTGAGGAAGCCGGCGTTCGCGGGGTAGACCATCCCCGGTTGCGCGGGATCGGGCGGCACGACGACGACGCGGATCCCGAGGTCGCTGAGCAGATCGCGCAGCTGCGCCCACTGCTTCTGCGCGAGCGCGCGGTCGACGCTGCGCTTCGTTCCCCAGCGGGTGCGAGTGTGCGGGTTCGCGCCGCCTTTCACGCTGAAGTGGGCGGGGTCGCCCATGAGGATGGTGCGTTTCATGGTCATCGGATTCTCACGCGTAGGTCGGAGTTGTTACTGGCGTCGCGCCTCGCGCCGGGCCGGGCGCTGCTGCGCGGGATGGCTCGCTCGGGGCTTGCCGGTTGAAGGTGCTACGCGGGCGCTTGGCCGCGCTGCGCGTCGCTCCGCTCGCGCATTCTCGCGCCCCTCGCTGCGCTTGATTCCCGCTCCGCAGCGCCCGGCCCGGCGCGAGGCGCTCCTCGGTGGGGGAGCACGGTCGTGACTTTGTGGGGAACGGCGCAGCCATCGCGGCCTCGAGCCGCTCTGGCTGCGCTGCGCGCGTAGTTGCTTCATCGGTCATCGAGGATGGCTCGGAGATTCGTCGTCGTGTTCCACAGCGAGCGGTAGCGAGTTGTTACGGCTCGGGTACGCCGGGCGGGAGGCTCTTTGCGTCGAACGGCTGCTCGTTCAGCGTCATGGACTGGGGTTCGGTGCAGTAGAGCGTGGCGAGGACGGCGGCGGGGCGGTGGTTGCCGCTCTTCTTGCCGCCGCCGAAGGGGAGCTTGCCGCTCGCGCCGATCGTGCCGCGGTTCCAGTTGAGAATGCCGGTCTGGATGCGGCCCGCGCAGTGCTCGAAGTGCTTGCGCTCGCGCGTCATCACGGAGGCGGCGAGGCCGAAGTCGGAGTCGTTCACGGCGGCGATCGCTTCGTCGAGATCTGTTACGGCGTAGAGCGCGGCTTCCGGGCCGAAGATCTCTTCGCGTTGGTACGCGTGCGTCTGCGCGGCGGAGCCAAAGCGCGTGAGCGCGGGAGCGACGTAGGGAGCGATGCGCGCGATCTCGCCGCGGAAGATGCGCTCGCCGCCGGCGTCGCTCGCGAGACCGCGGTAGCGCATCACTTTGTCGAAGGCGGCGCGCGAGACGAGGGGGCCCATGAACACGCCGGGCTCGAGCGGCGGGCCGATCTTCATGCCGGAGAGCACGCGCACGAGTCGCTCGGTGAACTCCGCTTCGATTTCGCGATGCACGAACACGCGCGAGAGGCACGAGCAGCGCTGGCCTGTCGTGGCGGCGATCGAGAGCGCGGCCTCGGCGGCGGCGAGGCGCAGATCGGCGTCGCGCCACACGATCATCGCGTTCTTGCCGCCCATCTCGAGCGCGAGAATCTTGCCGGGCTGATCGAGCGTGGCCTGCGTGAGCGCTCGGCCGACGTTCCACGAGCCGGTGAAGAGAATCCCGTCGACGTGCGGGTGGAGCGCGAGCGCTTGGCCGGCGGGTGCGCGGCCCTGCACGAGCTCGAAGACGCCGCGCGGCAGGCCGGCGTCGCGCAGTGCGCGCATCAGCCACTCGCCGACCGCGGGCGCGAGGTCGCTCGGCTTGAACACGACGCAGTTCCCCGTAACGAGTGCGGGCACGATGTGGCCGTTCGGGAGATGCGCGGGGAAGTTGAACGGGCCGAGCACCGCGAGCACGCCGCGCGGGTGGAACACGGCGCGCGCCGTCGGGCCCGCCTCGATCGGCGCCACGAAGCGCATGCCGTCGTCGAGCGTGACGTCGACCTTGGGCGCGATCAGCGCCGCCTCACCGCGCGCGTCCCAGAGCGCCTTGCCGACTTCGCGCGCGATCAGCAGCGCGAGCGCTTCCTGCCGCGCCTTCGCGATGTCGCGGAAGCGGCGCAGCACTGCGGCGCGCGCCTCGAAGCCCGCGTCGCGCCACGCGGGAAACGCGGCGCGCGCGCGCAGGACCGCCTCGTCGATCGCGGGCTCGTCCCAGATCGGGAAGCGCCCGACCTCGTCGCTCGGGTCGGCGGGGGGGGACGCTGCGGATGACTTCGGGCATCGTTCAGGGCTGCTTGTTAGGGGAGCGGAGTCACGTGCACGCGCTCGCCGCTCTTGACTGCGAGGGCTTCGCGCACGTCGGCGGACACGAGCGGCGCGCCCTCGGCGTCGACCGGCACCACGGTGGCGCGGAAGCGGCCGCCGGCCTCGGTCGAGAGCAGCGCGAGGTTCGCGTTCTTCGTGCCCTGTGAGCCGCGCGGCACGCCGGGCAGCACGAGCTCGCGGCGCTCCCGTACCGACACGATCGCGTCGCGCGCCGCGCCGTAATAAGGGCCGCCGTCGAACGGGTCGACTTGGTTCATCGGGAAAAAGCCGATCTTCTCGAGGATCGCGACGGCCGCCTTCGCGGTTTCGTTCGGCTGCCCGATGATCTTCTGCGTCTCTTCGGGGAACAGCGCGACGTAGACCGGGTCCACCGGGAAGAGATCCGCGATGAACTGCTTCGTCTTGGCCGAAAGATGGTCCGCGGTGCGGAAGTCGAGGCCGGTGAACTTCGCGCCGAATGCGTCCCAGAGCCGATTCTTCCCCGGCGCGTCGAAGCGCGAGAGCATCTCGGCGATCACCTGCTTCTCGAAGCGTCGCGGGTGCGCGGCCATGTAGGCGAAGCGCACGATCGAGAGCGCCTTGCCCGCCTTGCGCGGGTGGTGGCGATACGCCGGGTCGATCACGAGGCCGCCGATCTCGGTGGGGCCATCGGTGGTGGACTGCAAGCGCAGCTTCTTGTGCAGGAAGCGCTTGTCGAGCTCGGGGCTGCGGCGCTCCTCGGTCGAGACCTCGAGCCAATAATAAGGGCGACCCGGACGGCCGTGCTTCGCCATGATCAGCGAGGTGCCGATCGTCTTCTTCGCGTCGAGGTCTTCGAGCGCGAACATGTAGATCGCCTCGCGCCAGTCGAGCGAGTCTTCGCCGCGCGCCGAGCGGAACGAGCGGCCGCTGAGCGCGATGCGCTCGACGAGGAACTGCGGGTCGGCCGGCAAGTTCATCGAGTCGAGCAGCTTGGCGAGGGCGACGAGATCGTCGAGATCGCCCTCGTTCACGGGCCTGAGAATCAACATGCGAGTCCCTTCTCGTTCGCGACGCGCCGCATCGCGCGCTCGAGCGCAGCGAAGCCCGCGTCGAGCTCTTCATCAGTCACGTTCACCGGCAGCAGCATGCGGATCTTCATCGGATCCTTGCCGGCGCCGAACACGATCACGCCTTCGTCGAATGCGGCTTTGAGAATCGCGTTCACGGTCGCGGGCGCGCCGTCGAACGGAGTGAACGCCTGCATCGCGCCGATTCCGCTGCGCGCGCCTACCGCGTTCGGCATGCGCGCCGCGAGCGACACGAAGCGAGCCTCGACGCGCCGCGCGATGCCGGCGACGCGCCAGTTCGCGCCGAGGAATCCCTCGCCCGCGAGCTTCTCGATGATGCGCGCGCCGACGGTCATGCCCACTGTCGCGCCGGCGTAGGTGCCCGCGACGAGTCCTTCGCGTGGGTTGTAGTCCTTCGTGTAGAGGACTGCGCTGCCCTGCAGGACCTTCCCGACCGTGACGAGATCGACGTACTGCTCGAGCCCGAGCGTCTTGTGCGCGAACAGCTCGCCCGTGCGCGCGAAGGTCTGCACCTCGTCGACCCACACCGCGATCTTCGCCGCGCGGCAGCGTTCCATCAGCGCGACGAAGAACTCACGCGGCGCGGTGTTGAAGCCGCCTTCCCCCTGGACGAGCTCGAACAGCATGCCTGCGACCTGACACGGGTAGCGCTTCAAGTGCGCGTCGAGCACCGCGAGCGAACGCTGCGTACCGCCTTCCACGCGCGGATCGAAGAACGGCACGTAAAGCACGTTGCCTCGAAGCGGCAGGCCCTCGCGGAAGCCGGGCTTGTCGGTCAGCTCGGCCATCGTCGTGGTGCGGCCCGCGAAGGCGTTCTCGAACGCGATGACGAAGTGCGCCGGGTAATGCTTCTGCCAGATCATCTTGATCGCGTCCTCGTTCGCCATCGCGCCCGAGAGCGAGAGCCAAGCGTGAGCAAGCCGCGGCGACGCGTGGCTCAACAACAAGCGCGCGAGGTGCAGCTGCTCGAGGCCCGGCGCGAGGTTGCCCTGAAACACGATGTCGCGGGCGGCCGCGATCACCGCGCTCTCGAGCAGGTCGCGCTCGGAATGGCCGAACGCGTAGACGCCGATGCCGCCGATGAAGTCGAGCACGCTCCGGCCGTTCGCGAGGCGCACGCGCGCGCCTTCGCCGAGGCCGGAGAGCACGAGGGGATAGAAGAGGGGGCGCCCGCGCACGTCGGCGAGCTGCTGCATCGCGGCCGCGTAGCCCTCCGCGTCGAGCGGGCGCGCGGCGATCTCGCGCTGCACCGCGTCCACCAGCGCACGCGCGGCAGCCTTCACGGCGGCGGAGTTCGAGACGGCTTCGAGTGAGGCTTCCGGGGTCGGCATGGCGCAGCAACTTATCGGCAGAATTTCCGGTCGCTTGGGCTCGCCCGCCCAGACCGCTTCGATCGCACGTCTCCGCTCGGGCTGAAGTCCAGTCAGTCGCTCGCGTTGGGCGAACGCCACGCCGAAGGCGGGCCGCATTTCTCCATTGAACGCGTTTCGCGCCGCGCCGATACCTTCGGCCATGTCCGCAGAGCTCGAAAACCCGCGCCGCCGCCGCGAGACGCTGCGCCGCGAGCGCACGCACCACATCGCGCGCAAGCAGGCCCTGCAGGCCACCGTGCCCTACCTCGCGGTGGTGCGCGCGCCGCGTCACCCGCGCGCAGGCCGCGAGATGGGCCGCGAGTTCACGGTCGCCACCTACAACGTGCACCGCTGGTCGGGCCTCAACGGCGCGAGCACGCCCGACGCCGCGCGCGCCGGGTTCGTGATCAGCGAGCTCGGCGCGGATGTGATCGCGCTGCAAGAAGTTCTCAGACCGTTCGAGGGCGACGATCCGCTCGAACGCATCGCCGACGCGCTGCACCTGCACGTCGCGTTCGCGACGGCGCGCGTGCATCGGCTCGGGGAGCTCGGCAACGCGATCCTCTCGCGCTGGCCGATCACCAGCGTGTTCACGCTCGACCTCACGTTCTCGAACGTCGAGCGCCGCTCCGCCGTGGCCGCGCAGTTCACCACCGACAACGGGCCCGTCGCGATCGTGGCGACCCACCTCGCGCTCGTGGACCGCACGCGCCGGCAGCAGGTCGATCAGCTGCTCGGCCATCCGCGCCTGCAGGGGCCCGTCGTGTTGTTAGGCGACATGAACGCGTGGCGGCGCTGCAAGGCCACGAAGGCGCTCGACGCCGAGCTCGGCGGCGGGGCCGAGTTCCCGCGCACGTTCCCCGCCGCGAGCCCACTGCTCGCGCTCGATCGCATCTACGCGCGCGGCGCCGACGTGAGCGAGATCGCCGCGCACAAGACGCCCGCGGCGAAGCGCGCGTCGGACCATCTGCCCGTCGTCGCGAGAGTGAAGCTCGGGCGCGAGTGAGCCGGAGCGCGCGGCTATCGTCGCCGCGTGCGTCTTCTCCTCCTCGCCACGCTCGCTGCGCTCCTCGTCGGCTGCGCGGCGACCTCCGCTACGCGCCTGTTTCGCTCCGGCACCGCGGCGCTGGACCGCGGCGACGAGATCGCCGCCGTGCGCGATCTCGAACAGGCCGCGCGCCTCCTGCCGGGCTCTTCCGCCGTACAGAACCACCTCGGCCTCGCGTACGCCGCCTCACGGCGCGACGCCGATGCGCTCGCCGCGTTCGAGCGCGCGGTCGCGCTCGACTGTGACAACCAAGCCGCGCAGCAGAACCTCGCTCGCGCGCGCGCCCACGCGGCTCGTTAGCGTCTCGCGATGGCGAACGAGCTCGAGCAGAAGGCCCTCGCGAGCTACCTCGAGGACCACAACCTCAAGCACACGAAGCAGCGCGAGGCGATCCTCGACGTCTTCCTCGAGACGCGCGGCCACATCACCGCCGAGTCGCTCTTCAACAAAGTGCGCGAGGCGCACCCGGGCGTCGGCTTCACCACCGTCTACCGCACGATGAAGCTGCTGTGCGACGCCGGCCTCGCGATCGAGCGCCACTTCGACGACGGCGTCGCGCGCTACGAAATCGAGCACGAGCACCACGACCATCTCGTGTGCACGCGCTGCGGCAAGATCGTCGAGTTCGAGTGCGCGATGATCGAGCAGGCGCAGGAAGAGATCGGCAAGCGCTACGGCTTCCGCTTGTTACGGCACCGCCACGAGCTCTACGGCCATTGTCCCGAGTGCCAGAAGCGCGAACGACCTCTGCGGTGACGGGCCGCGAAATCGTGCTCACGGAAGCGCAGCGCGCGCGGCTCGCGCTTCCCCGATACCCGCGCAGCGCGAAGTACGACGCCGCGTGGGCGATCGCGAACATGATGGGGCCGAACGCGCTGTGGCTGATGGAAGCGCTGTGCGCGGCGCTCGCGCTCGAGCCGGGCATGCGCGTACTCGACCTCGGTTGTGGCAAGGCGATCTCGTCGATCTTCCTCGCCCGAGAGTTCGGCGTACGCGTGTGGGCCGCAGACTTGTGGATCGCACCGACCGACAACCTTGCACGCATCGAGCAGGCTGGCGTTTCGGATCTCGTGTTCCCGCTGCGCGCCGAAGCGCACGACCTGCCCTTCGCGGAGCGCTACTTCGACGCGGTCGTGAGCGTCGACGCGTATCACTATTTCGGCACCGCGGATCTCTACTTCGCGCAGCACGTGGCGCCCATCGTCAAGCCGGGCGGCCAGTTCGGAATCGTCGTCCCCGGTGTCGCCGCGGAGCTGACCGAAGCTCCGCCGCGCCTCACCCCGTACTGGGATCCCGCCTTCTCGAGCTTTCACAGCCCTGAGTGGTGGCGCGGAAACATCTCGCGCAGCGGGCGCGCGACCGTCACGACGGCCGACCGCCTGCCAGAGGCGTGGCGCGACTGGCTGTCGTGGCAAGAGGTGTGCGCCGAGGCGGGGATGCGACCCGAGGCCGCGCGACGTGAGGCGGAGATGCTGCGCGCGGACGCCGGCGAGCTGCTCGGCTTCACGCGCCTGGTCGCGCGCGTGACCTGAGAATCATTCAGTCGGGGGCGCGAGCCGCCGAAACACGTGGCATGGCGCGCCAGCAATACATCGAGTGCCCGATTTGCGACACCGACATCGCGCTCGAAGGCGCGAAGCCCGGCGACGAGATCTTCTGCGGCTACTGCGGCGCGCCGATCACGCTCGCGAAGGGCACGGACGAGGAGTCGTTCGAGGCCGAGGAGTACTGAGCGCTCAGTAGCGCGGCAGCTTGTCGCGCAGCTCCGCGAGCTTTGGCGCCGCCGCGTCGCGATTCGAGAGCGTCGGCACGAGCACCGGCCACGGCACCGCGAGCTCCGGATCATTCCACGCGATCGCGATCTCGCTCTTCGGCTGATACGGCTCGGTCACCTTGTACTCGACCTCGGCGGTCTCGCTGATCACGAGAAAGCCGTGCGCGAAGTTCGGCGGGATCCAGAGCTGGCGGAAGTTCGTGGCCGTGAGAGGCGTCATGAAGTGCTTGCCGAACGTGGGCGAGCCGATGCGGATGTCGACCGCGACGTCGAGGATCTCGCCCGCGATGCAGCGCACGAGCTTGCCCTGCGCGGGATCGAGCTGGGCATGCAGGCCGCGCAGCGTGCCCTGGCGCGAGCGTGAGTGGTTGTCCTGCACGAAGGGCGCGCTGATGCCGTGCTGCGCGTAGCGCTCGGCGCGGTAGGTCTCGAGGAAGAAGCCGCGTTCGTCTTGGTGCACGAAGGGCTCGATCAGAAGGACGCCGGGGAGGGGTGTTTGGTGAACCTTCATCGTGGGGGCTCGTTCGTTGCGCCGCGCCGTGCGGGGGGCCGGGGGCTGCTGCGCGCGATGGCTCGCTCGGGGCTTGCCGGTTGAAGGTGGCACTTGGGCGCCTGGCGGAGTGGCGTGGACGGTTTCCGCCGGCTTGCTCGCGCCCCTCGCTGCGCTTGATTCGCGCTCCGCAGCCCCCGGCCCCCCGCACGGCGCTCCTCGGCGAAGAGGCCGAACGCTCTGGGTGTTAGGGCGGGCGAATCTTCGGCGGCTGCGAGCCGCCGAAGATTCGTTGCGTGCTGGGATGCTCGTGCGCGCAGCGAAGATGAGTTGCCCGAGATCACCTCGGCTCCTTCGCGATGCGCGTCAGGTAAGCGCCGTAGGCGTTGTTCTTCATCTCGGCGCCGAGGCGGAGCAGTTGCTCCGTGTCGATCAGCTGCATGCGCCAGGCGATCTCTTCGATGCAGGCGACCATCAAACCTTGGCGCTCTTGGACTGCCTGGATGTATTGGCCGGCTTGGAGCAGCGACTCGTGCGTTCCGGTGTCGAGCCAGGCGAAGCCGCGGCCCAACAGCTCTACGCGCAGCTGGCCGCGCCTCAGGTAGGCGAGGTTCACGTCCGTGATCTCGAGCTCGCCGCGCGCGGAGGGCCTCAGCGCGGCGGCGACGTCGCTCACGTTCCGGTCGTAGAAGTAGAGGCCCGTGACCGCCCAGTTCGACTTCGGCTGCTTCGGCTTCTCCTCGATCGAGATCGCGCGCTGCTGCGCGTCGAGCTCGACGACGCCGTAGCGCTCGGGGTCGCGCACGAAGTAGCCGAACACCGTGCCGCCCTCTTCGCGCGCGCCCGCCGCGCGCAGCGTCTCCGAGAGCCCGTGCCCGTAATACAGGTTGTCGCCGAGCACGAGCGCCGCAGGGCCGCCCGCGAGGAACTCGCGCCCGATCGTGAACGCCTGCGCGATCCCTTCAGGCTTCGGCTGCACCGCGTACGAGATCGACATCCCGACGCGCGCCCCGTCCCCTAACAAGCGCTGGAAGTTCGCCTGATCCTCCGGCGTCGTGATCACGAGCACGTCGCGAATCCCCGCCAGCATCAGCACCGACAGCGGGTAGTAGACCATCGGCTTGTCGTACACGGGCAACAGCTGCTTCGAGACGCCACGCGTAATCGGATACAGCCGCGTCCCCGTCCCGCCCGCGAGCAAAATCCCGCGCCGCGTCACAGCCGAACCCCAACACCACGCACTCTCCGAGAAGCGCGCATCAGCAACCAAGCAGGCAACGACGCCGGAGCCGCTCGAAGCGGCGACGGCGTCGCCCGCCTCCCACCCCGCGATGAACCCCTCCGAAAACGAGGAGCGCCGCGCGGCGCGGCGCCCGCGCGGGCCTAACAAGCGGCACGTCGGCTCTCTCAAGGCAAAAACGCTCCGACGTTCGCCAGCTTCCGCGGCAGATACTCGTCGATCACGTAGTTCAGCCCCCACTTCGCGAGCGCCTGCTGTTCGGCGCGCACGCCCATTTGCAGCAGATCGTTCATCGCCTTCTGCCAAGGTTTGTGCGCCTTGAAGAACGGATCGTTCTTCAGCGCATCGCGCGCGCGCTTGATGTCGACGTCGAGCAGCGGGTGCGTCGGCAGCTGGTAGTCGCGGATGTCCTGCGGCGTCACGCCGAGGAAGCGCGCCTGGGGCACGCAGAAGAACTGCGAGAGGTGCGCCGCGTTGCCCGAGCCCACTTTCAGCGTGCGATAGATGTTCGAGATGCCGTACGGATCGCAGTCGACGAACGCGTAGACGGGAATCTTCGATTCGTCGGAGAGCTTGCGGATGAAGCGGCGCGTCGCGCGCGTGGGCACGCCCGCGAGCGAGACGAGGATGCAGTCCGCGGTCTGCCAGAACTTGTGGCTCTGCAGGCGCTGGAACACGCCGCCGGTCTCGATCGCGAGGATGAACTTCGCGTCGGTCTCGAACGAGAGATGCTCGACCGTGCTCGGGATCGAGTACGCGCCGCTGCCGAACCTCGTGCAGTCGATGCGCTCCACCTCGCCCGTCTCGCGATCGGGATCGAGCACGACGAGGTTGCCAGCGACCGCGCCGCCGTGCTCGTCGGGAATGAAGCGGAGCTGCTCGCGCGAGAGCCCGCGCACCGAGAACATCGCCTCGATGTCGTCCATCACCGCGTCGCTCTCGGTCTGCTCGTCGAAGCGCGCGTCGTTCCAGTTCTTCGACTGGTAGTAGGCGTCGCGCTTCGTGGCGAAGTCGTTCGTCTCCACGAGCTGCTTCGAGAGGCCCATCATGCGCAGCGTCTGCGCGAAGCTCTTCACCGTGTTCACGGTGAGCGTGCGCACCTTCTTCTGCTTGCCGATCTCGAAGTAGCCCTTCGCCTCTGCGTACTTCACGTTCGCGAGCGAGCGAATCGGAAACGCGAGGTCGGGCTTGCCGCGCTTGTTCACCTGGCCGTGCACGCCCGATGCGCTGTCGCGAATCGCGCCGACCGTCACGTCGTCGAGCGCGGAGTTCTTGCGCCGGATCTCTTCGGCGCGCTTCTGCGCGTCCTTCTCGCTGATGCTCGGCGCGGGCTTCTTCTTCGCCGCCGCCGCTGCCTTCGCCTTCTTCGCGGCCATCACACCTTCCGGCTCTTCTCGAGCATGTGAGTGAGGTTGGCGACGACCTTGTCGCGCTCCTTGTCGTCGAAGCCGAGAATCTCCTGCAAGCCGATCGCGACCTGCGGCAGATACTTGTCGATGTACGAGCGCTTCTTCGCCTCGTCAGCCTCGCGGCGCCGCTTGCGAATGAACATCGCGACCTGCCGGCCGCACTCCTGCAGCGCGAGGCGCATCTCCTTCACGATCTCGTCGTAGTGCGCGATCGCTTCCTTGCTCTCGCTCGTGAACGGCACCCACACGCTCGCGATGTGGATCATCACGAGCATCGGGCCGACCGGCAGCGCGCCCTTCGGCTGCTGCAGCTGGTACGAGCGCCAATCCGTGCTGATCACCGCCTTCGTCGCCGCGCACGCGCCTTGCTGATACTGGAGGGGCACGCGGTTCGCGTAGCGGTAGAGCGTGATCGCTTCTTCGGCGGAGAGATCGCCGCCGTACGCGAGGCCGGCCTCGATCAAGAACGGGTTGCCGCGGTAGACGACGGGCTTGCGCGTGACGGTGGCGTAGAAGTCCGCCTTCACCTCTTGCTTCAGCGCGCTCTCGATCAGCTTCTCGCCGATCGGCGCGATGCAGTCGGTCGGCGGCGCCATGATCTTCGTCGCCTGGATCGCGCGGTGAACCTTCTCCGCCTCTTCGCGCGTGATCTCCTGCGGGCGGCGATTGCTCTTCACGTTCGCCTTCTCGCAGATCTCGTCCGCGAGCCGGCCCGAGAGGCGCGAGAAGTCGTTCTGCAAGCAGCTGCGCAGGTTGCGCGCCTGCGTGTCGCGGAACATCTGCATCAGCACGCCGAGCTCGACGCCGTACGGATGCGGCTTGATCTCCGCGGTCTCCGGCGGCAGCTCCTTCGTCACGCGCTCGAACAGAATCGCGCCGTTGGTCTTGTCCGGGCTCGGCGGCAGGTACTCGATGCGCGCGTGCGGGTTCGCGAGGGCGATCTGGCGCACGTAGGCGTCGACCGACTGCTTGCCGCCGCGGTACGCGCCCTCGAGCTCGATCTCGACGCGCGTTCCGTGCGCGTGATGCCACTCGACCGTCTCTTCTCGCGTGACGCGCGGGTCGTTCGTCTTCGTGTCGATCACGAGCTCGAACAGGTGCGCGGGCTTCTTGTCGCCCGTGCGCGTGACGATCCGCACGGGCTTGCCCGTCGTGAGCAGCCCATACATGCCCGCGGCGCTGATGCCGATGCCCTGCTGGCCGCGGCTCTGGCGCAGGCGGTGGAACTTCGAGCCGTAGAGCAAGCGCCCGAAGATCTTCGGCACCTGCTGCTTCACGATGCCGGGGCCGTTGTCCTCGATCGCGACGCGGAAGCGCGTCTCCTCGAGCTGCACGATCTCGACGCGGATGTCCGGCGCGATGCCAGCCTCCTCGCACGCGTCGAGCGAGTTGTCGACCGCTTCCTTCACGGTCGTGAGGAGCGCCTTGGCGGGGTTGTCGAAGCCGAGCAGGTGGCGGTTCTTGGCGAAGAACTCGGACACCGAGATGTCGCGCTGCTTCTTCGCCATGTCGGCCGCGGTCGCGCTGGCGCGCGCCTTCGGCGCTTTTCGCCGGCCGGCGTGGTCGTCGCTGCCCGTCTCCGGCTCCTCGGCGGGCGCCGGCTCTGCCGCGGCGCGCTTGCTCGCCGCGCTCATCGCCTCGCTCGCGGGCGCATCGCTCGCCGCCCCCGGCGCAAACAGGCTCCCCTGCCGGTTCATCTCCCGGTTCCCCCCAGCCGCGGATGATGCTGGGCGAAACACACGGAGCAAGGGCGCAGCCGCGGATCGGCGCGCGAGTTACGCAGGAGATCGGGGACGTTGTTGCGTAGGTCGACCGGCCCGACCCGTCGGCTGGGTGCGTTCTTGCGCAGCGCGTCTACGCGAGCGCGATCTTCTGCCCGCGAAAGTTCCCAATCAGGCGGACGCGGCCGCTGCGCAATAGCTCGACCACGGTGGTCACGACTTCGCGGTCGTCCTCGGTCAGCTCGCCGAGCGTCGTCACGAGCTCGAGCAGCGTGGTCTCCACGACCGCGTCGGTCTCGGCGTCGAAGATCGCCCGCGCCTGCATCGCTGCCGCTGCTGTCCGCATGACCGTGTCTCCCCCGTCTGGCGAATTGGATGCAGCGCACATGCCAGGCGTTCACGGGCTTTACGCTGGCTTTACCCGGCGCGTATGAAGTGCTCGAACCCCGCGCACCCGCAGCGGTTTCTCGCGTGCGGAAGGGCGCCTCGGCCGGGCGCGGCGGTGACGAAATGCGGACGCAGCGGCCGAATTTCGACAGCGCGTGAACACGGGGCGTCATGGCGCGCCCGCCGAGCTCGCGCTCACGCCCCGCATGCCGATCGCCTCCGTCATCGCGCTCGTGTCCACGCGCGCATCGCCCGCGAGGTCCGCGATCGTGCGCGAGACGCGCAGCACGCGGTGGGCGGCACGGGCGCTGAGGCCGAACTTCTCGACCGCGCGGCCGAGCAGCGCGCGCGCGTCGGGCGTCGCGAGCGTGAGCTCGTGCAGCGCGTTCGCCGGGATCTCGCTGTTCGCGGCGAGGCCGAGCGGCGCGAGGCGCAGCGCCTGCTTCTCTCGCGCGCGCAGCACGCGCTCGCGCACGCGCGCGCTCGGCTCCTCGCCCGCGGGCGCGTCGAGCTCGCGGAACGGGACGGGCTTCACCGCGACGTGCAGGTCGATGCGATCGAGCAGCGGGCCGGAGAGGCGCGCCTCGTAGCGCGCGATCGAGTCGTCGTCGCAGCGGCAGTCGCGCACGCCGCTCTTGTGCCAGCCGCAGTTGCACGGGTTGCACGCTGCCACGAGCGAGAAATGCGCTGGCAGCGCGACGCGGTACTGCGCGCGTGCGAGCACGACGACGCGCTCTTCCAGCACCTGCCGCAGCGACTCGAGGCAGCGCCGCTCGAACTCGGGCAGCTCATCGAGGAACAGCACTCCGCAGTGCGCGAGCGTCACTTCGCCCGGCTGCGGCGGTGCGCCGCCGCCGAGCAGGCCCGCGCGGCTCGCCGAGTGATGCGGCGCGCGGAACGGGCGCACGAACGCGAGCGGCGCATCGGGCTCGAGCGTGCCCGCTGCGCTGCGAATGCGCGCCACTTCGATGGCCTCCTCGAAGCGCAGCGGCGGGAGAATCCCAGGCAGCGCGCGCGCGAGCAGCGTCTTGCCCGCGCCCGGCGCCCCGCGCAGTAGCAGGCCGTGCGCGCCGGCCGCGGCCACCTCGAGCGCGCGCTTCGCGTGCGCTTGCCCCTTGATCGCGGCGAGGTCGTGCTCGCACGCGACTTCTCCGCGCAGAACGCGTGGCTTCGCGCGCGGCAGCTCGTGCGTGTCGTGCAGCCAAGCGAGCGCGTCGATCAGCGACTCCGCCACGAACACCTGCGCGCTCTGCGCGAGCGCCACCTCCGCCTCGTTCTCCGCGGGAGCCACGATGCGCGAGCAGCCGGCGCGCGCGAGCGCGAGCACCTGCGCGAGCGCGCCGCGCACGGGGCGAATCCGGCCGTCGAGCGAGAGCTCGCCGACGAGGCCGAGCGCGAGCGTCGACTCCCACGGCACCGCGCCCGCCGCGGCGAGCACGCCGATCGCAATCGGCAGATCGAGCCCCGCGCCGCTCTTGCGCAGCGATGCGGGCGCGAGGTTCACCGTGATGCGGCGATCGGGGAAACGCTGCCCCGTCGCGTGAATCGCGGCGCGCACGCGCGCGGCGCTCTCGCGCACGGCCGCCTCGGGCAAACCCACGATGTCGACGCGCGGCAGCTGCGAGCTGATGCGCACCTCGACCTCGACGGGCACGCCGTCGACGCCGATCAGCGCGCCGCCGAGCACGCGCGGCACGCGCGCCGCGCTGTCGTCTTCGATGGTGCGTTCTTCTGCGAGCAGCGAATCGAGCGACGCGTCGTCGAGCGCGTCGTCAGGAATGTTGGCCACTGGGTTCTGCCAACGGGACCGCGGGGTGAGCGGCCAGGGCGATGAAGGCAGGGCCCGCTTTCGCGAACCCTGCCTTCCACCCTTGAGAAGCCCCGCCAGGGATGGGGCATCCGACCCTTAAGTGGTGCGCAGCGACGGAAAGTGTCAGCGCTCTCCGAGAAAGCGAGCTTGCCGAGTTACGTTCGCTGCCGTGTGGTTTCGCAGCGTGAGAATTGCGTGCCTGTGCGCCCTGGCTGTCGCGACAGTTGCCGGTTGCGGTGCGGCGCCTCCCACCGTGAGCGCAGCAGCCGCGGCCCCGCCCCAAGATCCCGCGCAGTTCAGCGCTGAGCGCTTTCGCGCCAACGTCGCGGCGCTGGTCGAGCTCGGCGCGCGTGCGCCGGGCGACGAAGCGAGCGCACACGCACGCGCGTGGGCGAAAGCGAACGCTCCCGCAGCGCGAGCGGACGCGGTCGTTGCGCTGATCGCGCCGCTCACCGCGAGCGGCGACAGCTCCGACGGGCTGGCGGATGCGAGCTCGGGCGCGGCGCTGATCCTGGAGGCCGCGCGCGCGCTCGCGGCTCGAGACGCTGCGCCGCGCGTAGAGCTGTTCGATTCGAGTGCGCTGGCATCCGCTGCGCTCGCCGGCACCGCGCTCGCGGTCTACGTGCCGCGCGCGTGCGCGCTGCCACAGCGCCGCGACCTGCTCTCGCACCGCGTGCTGCGCGAGCGCTTCTTCGACTTTGCCGGCGCGGAGGCGGGCGCCGCGGGCTTCGAGCAGAGCGAAGCGCCGCACGAAGCGCTGCTGGCAGCGGGCGCGCGCCGCGTCGTGGTCCTCGATGCGCCGCGCGCGAGCGGTGCGGCCTGCGACCCGCAAAAGTTCGTGGATGCGCTCGTGCGCTTTGTACGCGATGCATCTGCACTGCTGACTCGCGGTTCTGCACACGGCGTGAATGCGCCGCCCGCCGAGGCGTCTCAGCCCACAGACGGCGCAGTCGCGCCTCAGGAGAACTCATGAACGCTCTGCTCAAACGCTCAGGTGTCTCGCTCGGTCTCATCGCTGCCGCTGGCATGCTCGCCAGCTGCGCCACCAACACCGGCACTGTGATGGACGACAAGCGCGCTCAGGGCGCGCTGATCGGCGCCGCCGCGGGCGCGGCGACCGGCGCCGCCGCGAGCAAGCGCAACGCGAAGGGCGCCGGCATCGGCGCGCTCGTGGGCGCGCTCGCGGGCGCGGGCATCGGCCACTACCTCGAGAACAAGGAGCGCGCGGCGCAGGAGCTCGACGCGATCCCGGACGCGAACGTCGAGATCGAGGGCGACTCGGTCGTCGTCACGTTCGCGGGCGAAGTCATGTTCGACTCGGGCTCACGCAACCTCTCGCCGGGCGCGCTCTCTCGGCTCGACTCAGTGGCGGCCACGATCAACCGCTACCCCGACGCCGATGTGATCGTGAAGGGCCACACGGACTCACAGGGCCCCGAGGACGCGAACATGCGCCTCTCCGAGGACCGCGCGGTGATGGTGAAGAACCACCTCGTGCTGAAGAACGTGGACGTGCGCCGCATCACGACGCTCGGCTTCGGCGAAAGCCAGCCGATGGCGACCAACGCGACGCCCGAGGGCCGCGCGATGAACCGCCGCGTCGAGATCGAGCTGCGCCCGCAGCAGCGCGTGCGCGAGAGCTACTGACTCGGAGCGATGACGCTCTACTTCCCAGTGCCCCGCTGCGCGCGAGTGATCGCGGCAGCGGGGCTGCTCGTTTCTGCGCCGGCGTTCGCGGACGGTGTGCAGCTGCGCCTCGATTCGCCGCTGCCGGGCGCTCGCGTGGAAGGCTTCGTGCACCAAGCGCGCATCGCGGGCAGCGCGCTCGCCGATGCCGCGGATCCGAGCGTGTTCGACGTGATGCTCGTGATCGACGTGTCGTACTCGACGCGCGCGGCGAGCGGCGGCGACATCGACGGCGACGGCGTGGTCGGCGTCGATCCGCAGGGCGAGGGCCTCGCGGGCGTCTTCCCGAGCGACGTGCGCAGCACGGACCCGCAGGACTCGATCCTGCACGCGCAGGTTCGCGCGGCGCTCGCCCTGCTCGAAGGCGTCGACGCGCGCCGCGTGCGCTTCGGCGTGATCACGTTCTCGGGAGAGGTGAACCCGGCGACCGGCGAGCGCGTGAACGAGGCGCAGCAGGACGCGCAGCTCGAGATTCCGCTCACCGAGAACTACGCCGCGGTGCGGCAAGCGCTCGCCGGCGTTCTCGCGCGCGGTCCGCACGGCGCCACGAACTTCTCCGCCGGGATTTTGCTGGCGGTGAGCGAGCTGAACGGACTCACCGGCGCCCGCAGCGAGCCGCGCGCGGAGGCGAAACGCGTCGCGCTGTTTCTCACGGACGGCCTGCCCACGTTCCCCGTCGGCAAGGGCACCGAGATCGATCCCGGCGACGAGGAGGCCGCGCTGCGCGCCGCAGAGCTCGCTCAGACCGCGGGCGTCTCGATCAACACGTACGCCGTCGGCCCCGGCGCGCTCTCGTACAACCGCGTCACCACCGAGATCGCGCGCATCACGCGCGGCGTCTACACGCCGGTGCAAAGCCCCGACGACGTGATCGTGCTGCTCGCGGGCACCTCGTTCTCGGACGTCGAGGACATCGTGTTCACGAACCTGACGACGGGCGACTTCTCGACCGACGTGCGCGTCGCGCCCGATGGCGCATTCACCGGCTACGTGCCCGTGCGCGAGGGCCGCAACCGCGTGCGCATCGTCGCGCTCGCGAGCGACGGCACGCGCGGCGAGCTCGAGCTCGAGCTCGACTTCGCGCTCAGCCAGGTCGGCTCCCGCGACAAGCTCGCCGAGCTCGAACGCATCCGACGCCAAAACCGCGACCTCGAGCTCAAACGCAAGAGCCTCGAAATCGAAGCCTTCCGCGAACAGCAGCGCAGGCGCCTCGACATCCGCATCAAGGAAGACAAGCCCGCGCCAACGCCGACCGAGCCGCCGGAGCCGGCACATAACAACTAGGCCGCGCGCGAGAGAGACGAGACGCGCCCGCTCGACGGCTGACGCGGCGAGGCCACGACGGAACGACCTCGGCGTCGAACGCTCCTGCCAAGCGTGTCGGCCGAGACCGCAAGCGAAGCGCGCAGCGTTCGGCGGAGTCCTCGGAGCCGAACGCGAAGTAAACAAGGAAAGAAGCGAACCTCGGTCTCACGGAAGAAGGAAACCCGCCGCGCCGCCTCAGAGCGGCGTGAGGCCCGCATCCGAGATCTGCCGCTGCTTCAACTTCCCCTTCTCGTAAACCGACTTCACGTCGATCTTCCCGTCCTGGTTCTTGTCCTCTTCGCGCAGCGCGAGCAGCGAGCGGCCGCTCGTCGTCTCGTACGTCTCGAACGTGTCGCGCTTGCCGTCGGCGTTGCTGTCGCGCTCGATGCGCGCGATCAGGTCGTTCGAGTAAGCCGTCCAGGCGTCGACCTTGCCGTCGTGGTTCAGGTCTTCCTCGGCGCGCTCGAGCTTCTTGTCCTTGTAGAAGACGACGCGGTCGATCGTGGTGTCGCCGTTCGTGTCGTGGCGCTCCTCGGCGAGCGCGCCGGAGCGGAACACGAAGAACGCGTCGCGCTGGCCGTTCGCGTCACGGTCGATTTCGCGCGAGGCCATGCGGCCGTCCTTGCCGAACACCTGCCACTCGTCCGTCTTGCCGTCCCCGTCGTTGTCCTGCTCGATGCGCGCCACCGCGGCCGCCTCGTACGTCGTCCACTCGTCGATGTCGCCGTCGTAGTCGCGATCGGCTTCCTTGCGCAGGATCTGGCCGGTCGTCTCGTCGTGGAAGCGCACCTCTTCGGGCGCGCCATCGCGGTCCGCGTCGATCGAGCGCACCAGCACCGCGAGCTCGCGCGTGTTGCCCCAGGCGCCGACCGCGATCTTGCGGTGCTCCTCGTCGAAGATCGCGGCCGGGAGGTCCTTCGGCGCGGGAGCCGTCGGCGCTTCGCGGCTGTCGGCGATCGCGCCGACGGCGGCTTCCTGCGCGGCGCCGGCAGCCTCGAGCTGCTCGGTCTGCTCGATCTGCCGTAACAACTCTTCTTGACGCTCGAGCTCGCCGGCGATCTCGTCCTCGAGCTCGTCCGTGCGCTCCGACTCCCTCTCGATCTCGCGCTCCATCTCCTCTTCACGGCCGCGCTCGCTACCCGGGTAGCGCCCGCCGCCGCCACCACCGAGGGGGTTCTCGCCCGTGATCGCGCCGTAGATCATCTGCGTCACGCCGCCGACCGCGGCCCCGATCGGACCCGCCTGAGCGCCCACGATCGCGCCGATCAGCATTCCCTGCGCGGCAGCCCTCGCGCGATCCCCGGCTGTGACGCCGTCGTTCTGGGGATCATCCGGGTCCGTGTCCGCTTCTTCCGGAATACCCGCCGTGGGGTCGTCGGGATCACCGGAGCTGTTGTCCACCGACGAGACCGGGGGCAGCGGCTTCCCCCGCGACGCGCTGCCGCCCCCGTTCGCGCACCCGATCGCGGTGGCGAGCAGCAGGCACAGGATCGCGGTCAGGGTTCGCATCGGACGCCCTTTCTTGTCTCCGACGGAGTGAGTGGCACGAGCGGCGCGCACATAACGTGTCGACTCTACTCCCGGGGTCCAGGCCAGCCAACGAGCAGTTGCTCGCAACCTCGAACCCGGGCGACGCGAGGTCGGCGGGCACCACGTCGGTCAACCCCGCGCGCGCAAACGAGATGCGCATCACCAGCAGTTTTGGTTACCCGCGCTCGCCTCCTCTCGCGAATCACGCAGATCGGCGACACCCGACGCAGCTCGGTCGCCACTCTCGACGCACGAGAGAGGTGAGACACGAGCCGGAAACTCCGAACCCTCAAACTTCCCATTGACCCGCGGGGAGGCTCGGATACTTTGCGCCATCCTCGCGAGAGCGGCCCCCGCCGCACAAAGGCCTTCTCTGCCGATGTGCACCCTCATCGCCCTGCATCGCTGCTACCCGACCGCGCACCTGTTGGTGGCCGCGAACCGGGATGAGTTTCTCGCGCGTCCGGCGAGTGGGCCGCGCGTGCACGAGTGGGGCGGACGCAGAGTCATCGCGCCCGTGGACGAGCGCGCGGGCGGCACTTGGCTCGGCCTCAACGACGCCGGCGTGTTCGTGGCCCTCACGAACCGGCCGACTGCGGCGCCTGACGCGACCCGCCGCTCGCGCGGGCTGGTCGTCGCGGACGCACTCGGGCGCGCCTCCGCGACGCGCGCCGCCGAGGCCGCGCTTCAGCTCGCGCCGGGCGCCTACAACCCCTTCAACCTGTTCGTGGCCGACGCCGAGCACGCCTTTGCGATCGTCTACGAGGAGAAGCCGCGCGTGCGCGTGCTCGCGCCCGGCGCGCACGTGATCGGCAGCGCGGATCCGAACGACGCGGCGGTGCCGAAGATCGCGCGCTTGTTAGGGGAAGCGGAGCGCGTGGCGGCGGGCCCCGAGGCGAGCGCGCTCGATGCGCTGAGCGAGCTGTGCCGCTCGCACGACGCGCGCAACGACAACGCGCTCGAGCGCACCTGCATCCATCACGGCGAGTACGGGACGCGCAGCTCGACGCTGCTGCGTCGCGGGCCCGATCGCGAGCGGGACGTGTTTCGCTTCGCGGGCGGCGCGCCGTGTCAGACGAGTTATCAGGATTTCACGCCACTTCTGCGCGAGCTCGATGGAGCCGCTCTGAACTTCCCGACGACGAGGTGAACACTTGAGACGCATTGGCAGCAACATCCGCAAGCAGGCCACCGACGCGAAGGCGAACCGCCTCTCGCGCAACATCATCCGCTACACGGAGGAAGAGAAGCCCAAGAACGAGTACCCGAAGCGCATCGTCTCGCCGCCGCGCTCGAAGGCGTGCTGCACCGACGAGAATCGCGTGGTTGTCGGCCAGGTGAAGGAAGTCGAGGGCTTCAAGTTCTGTTACAAGATTTGCGCGACTTGCGGCCACGCCGTCCGGTACTTCTACCCCGCGGCCGAAGGCACGAGCGACGCGGTGAAGAGCTACCGGTCGTGGAAGAAGTACATGGTTCAGTGAGCGACGGCCGCTTCGGCGCGCGCTCGCGAGATGCGGTCGTCGCATGAGTGAGCGTCTTCGGGAAGCCGAGGAATACCTTCAGGGCCTGATCAACTACGAGCGCGCGCCCAGCTTTGCGGGCGCGCGCTTTTCGTTGGCGCCGATCCAGGCGCTGCTCGCGAAGCTCGGCAACCCCGAGCGCGGCCTGCGCGTGCTGCACATCGCGGGCTCGAAGGGGAAGGGCTCGACCGCGCTGCTCTCCGAGGCCTTGTTAGGCGAAGCCGGACTGCGCACGGGCACGTTCACGTCGCCGCACCTCGAGCGCTGGACGGAGCGCTTCCGCGTCGCGGGCCGCGAGATCGACGGCGATCGCCTGGCCGACGCGGTCGCGAAGATTCGCCCCGCGGTCGACGCGCTGCGCGGGACCGAGAACGCGCCGAGCTTCTTCGACGCGACGACCGCGGCGGCCCTCGTGATCTTCGCCGAGGAGAACGTCGACGTGGCGATCCTCGAGGTCGGCCTCGGAGGCCGCCTCGATTCGACGAACGCAGTCACGCCCGCGGTCACCTGCATCACCACGATCGAGCTCGAGCACACCGACAAGCTCGGGTCGACGCTCGCTGCGATCGCGGGCGAGAAGGCCGGCATCGTGAAGCCCGGCGCGCCGCTCGTGACCGGTGCGCTCGCGCCCGAGGCCGCCGCGGTCTCGGCGCAGCGCGCGCGCGAAGCCGGCGTGCCGCTCGTGCGCCTCGGCGCGGAGATCACACGCGAGGTCGTGAGCGAGTCGCTCGGAGGGATGCGCGTCCGCGTGCGCGACGGCGGCTTCTCGTGCGAGTTCGACCTCGCCGCCGCCGGCGCGCATCAAGCCGCGAACGCCGCGATTGCGCTCGCCTGCGCGCGGCGGCTCGGCGTCCTGAGCGACCAAGAGATCGCGCGCGCGGCAGAGCGGGCGTTCGCGCGCGTGACCCTTCCCGGCCGCGTCGAGATCGTCTCGCGCGCGCCGTGGATCCTGATCGACGGCGCGCACACCGAGGAGTCCGCGAAGGCGCTCGCGCACGTGCTCGCGCAGATCCCGCGCCGCTCGGCGCACCTCGTCGTCTCGATTTCCGCCGGCAAAGCGCTCGCGGCCATCTGCGCCGCGCTCGCCCCGCACGCCGACCACGTCACGATCACGCGCGCCGAACCGATCCGTTCCCTGACACCCGCCGAAGTCGCCGACGCCTTCCGCGCCGTCTCCCCCGCCCTCGACCTCCGCATCGTCCCCAACCCCCACCTCGCCCTCCGCGCCGCCCGCGAAAGCACGCGCGAAACCGACCTCCTCTGCGCCACCGGCTCCTTCTACCTCGCGGGCATCGCACGCAGCGTGCTCCGAGCCTAACAACGGAGCCCCGCGGAACGCCAGACAGTCCCGCAACCAGCTGCGCGTCGAACGCTCCTGCCCAGCAGGTCGGCCGAGACCGCAAGCGAAGCGCGCAGCAGCGCGCGAGTCTTCGAGCGCGATGCGAAGTAAACATGGAGAAAAGCGGGCGCCTCGATGCAAAGCCGCGCCCGGCGTGCGGCACACCTCGCTCTCGAGGACCTGCACGGTGCCACGGCCCGCTTCGGCTTTCGGCTTCGCCGAAAGCCGAAGCGCCCGGACCGGCACCTCGCGAAGGCCACGAGGGGAGGGGTTGCCAGTCCGGGCGCTGGAGATTTCGTCTCCCGAGCATCAAGTAGAGCAACCCGCGTGCCAGCGCGGCGAAGCCTCGCGCGCAGAGCCGCATCTCGCGCTACGCGCGCGGAGAAGCGCGCGCTCTTGCCGGTTCGCGATTCGGTGAGTTGCATCCGTACGCGCGAAGCGCAGCGCCAATTTGCGTCACTGCAGCGCCGACCTGCCGACGCTCCGCACACGCCTGTTAGGGAAGCAGCGCCGCGAGCGCCGCGACGTGTTCGGGCCGCGTCCCGCAGCATCCGCCCAGCGCGGTCGCGCCGGCATCGAGCCAGCGCCGCGCGGCTGCCGCGAACTCGCGCGGCGTCTGCGCATTCGTGCGCGCGCCGTCCGCGCGCGGTGCGCCGAGGTTCGCGTACGCAAAGAACGGCATACGCGATTCCTGCAGCACGTCGAGGCACGGCGCGAGCGTCTGCCACGGCGCGCAGTTCACGCCGATCGCGAGCGGCGAGAGCGGCAGCACGCGCGCGATCGCGGCGGTGAGCGGCTCCCCCGAGAGCAGCCGCGCGCCGGGCGCACACGTGAAGCTGACGAGCGCCCGAGCGCCCGCGTCGTGCGCGGCCCGCAGCGCGGCTTCGGCTTCGCGCGCAGTGTTCATCGTCTCGACGAGAATCGCGTCGATGCCGGCCGCCACGAGGTTGCGGGCATGCTCCGCGTGCTCGCGCGCGAGCGTCGCGTCGTCGGGAACGAGCGTGGGCGAATAACAATCTTCGAGCGGCGCCGCGGAGCCGAGCACGAACACGTTCGGGGCGCCCGCCTCGCGCGCACCTTCGCGCGCGAGCTGCACCGCGCGCGCGGTCAGCTCCGCGGCGCGCTCGCCGAGTCCGGCGCGCGCGAGCGTGCGGCGCTGCGTCCGAAACGTGTTCGCGGTGAGCGCCTGCGCGCCCGCGGCGGCGTAGTCGCGGTGAACCGCGCGCAAGACCTCTGGTGCTCCGAGCAGTGCGCGCGCGGACCAGAGCGGCAGTTCGCACGCGACTCCGCGGCGCTCGAGCTCGGTGCCAGTCGCGCCATCGAGAATGCGCGCGCGCATCCTGAAATCGGAGTCGCCACCGATATCATGCGCGGCCATGTCACTCGCCTCGCTCGCGCGGCACGAGCGCGCCGGTCGCCTCGAGCCCGTTCGGCTGGGCGTGCGTTACTCGGCCGACGTGCCGCCGCACCGTAGCGGCGACGGTGTGCTCGGCGCGATCGCGTTTGCGGAGGCGCCGCTCGCGGTCGGCACGCACCGCCTCGGCCCGTTCGAGATCTCCGTCTCCGCGGATCTGCGCGGCAGCGACGCCGCCTTCGACATCGCACTGCGCTCGCGCGCGAGCGAGCCGCTCTACGTCGAGTCGATCGTGCTCGGCGTGCGCTGGCGTCCGCCCGCCGCCGAGAGCGGGATGCGCTTCCTGCGCAACGGCTGGCAGTCGTGGTCGTTCAGCGGAGCGCGCGAGCTCGACGCTACGGGCGCTGCGCCGTTCCCATCGGGTCCGTGGCTACGCGGGATGTTTCACGCAATCGGCCAGCCGGCTGCGGACCGCGCGGGCTGGCACGAGTCCGATCTCGTCACCGCGGCGGCTGCGCCGAGCGGCGCGACGTGCCTCGCTGGGCTCTGCGAAGCCGGCCGTGCGATGGGCCTCGTTTACTTGCGGCGCGAGTCGGAGACGGTGCGCGTCGAGGTCGAGGCGCAGCTCGAAGTGGTGGCCGCGCCCGCCGAGCGGATCGAGAGCGAGCGCTTCACGTTCGCGCTCGGCGACTCCGCGGACGCGCTGCTCGAGCAGTTCGCGGCGGAGCTGGGCGCGCGAGCGGGCGCGCGGACGAACGCGCCGTTCCAGGCCGGCTGGTGCAGCTGGTACCAGTTCTTCGCGGCGGTCTCCGAGGCCGACATCCTGCGCAACCTCGAGTCGCTAGCGAAGCTGCGCGCCTCGCTGCCGATCGACGTCGTGCAGATCGACGACGGCTACCAGCGCGCGACCGGCGACTGGCTCGCGACGAACGCGAAGTTCCCGCGCGGCCTGGCGCCGCTCGCGGCGGACATTCGCAGCGCAGGCTTCCAAGCAGGCATCTGGACGGCGCCCTTCTGCGTGGTTGCCGAGAGCGACACGTTCCGGCTGAACGGCGACTGGTTGTTACGGCGCGGCGACGCGCCATTCCTCGGCCTGCTTCACCGCGAGTGGGCCGCGGACTCGCGCGTCTACGTGCTCGATCCCTCGCTGCCGGCGGTGCAGCGCCACCTGCGCAGCACGTTCGCCGCGCACGCGGCGATGGGCTTCACGTACTTCAAGCCGGACTTCCTCTACGCCGCCGCGATGCAGGCCGACGCAGCGGACGCCTCGCTGCCGCGCGCCGCGCGCCTGCAGCGCGGGCTCGCCGCGATGCGCGAAGGCGCAGGCGCGGAGGCGTTCATCCTCGGCTGCGGCTGTCCCCTCGGCGCGGCGGTCGGCTTCGTCGACGGCATGCGCATCGGGCCCGACACCGCGCCGCACTGGAAGCCGCGCGCGGGCATCGCCGGCATCGAGGACACCGCGGCGTCCGGCGCGAACGCGCTGCGCAACACCTTCGCGCGCGTCTTCATGCACCGGCGGCTTTGGCTCAACGACCCCGATTGCTTGATGGTGCGCAGCGCGAGCACCGAGCTCACGCCCGCGGAGATTCACTCGCTCGCCGCCGGCATCGCGGCGAGCGGCGGCATGGCGATCGTCTCGGACGACGTGGCGGCGCTCTCGCCCGGCGACCTCGAGTTGTTACGGGAGTCGCTCGCGCTCGCGCGCGAGGTGGACGCCGGCGCGGCGCACGGCACCGCGCGCGCGCTCGGGCTGCTCGACGCCGGCGGCCCGCATGGAATCGTGAGCCACACGCAGAACGCCGTGATCGCGGTCGCGCACAACGCGAGCGATGCGCCGGCCACGCTGTCGCGCGACGTCTCGCGCGAGCTGGCGGCGCGCGGTGCGCTCCCGCCGTTCGCGCTGCTCGGCGGCACAGAGCCGGAGCCGCGCGACGATGCGCTGCTGCGCGCCGAGCTCGCGCCGCACGCGAGCCTCGCGGTGCGCGTCGCGAAGGACGTGCGCCTCGCGGTGTTCTGCGATTACGACGGCACGTTCGCGAAGCAGGACGTGGGCTCGACGATCGTGCGCACGCACGCAGCCGAGCGCCGCGCGCAGCTGTGGGCGCGGCTCGAGCGCGGCGAGCTCGACGCGTGGTCGTACAACATGGAGCTGCTGAACGGCCTCGCGTATCCCGAGCGAACGCTGAACGAGTTCCTGAGGACGATCGAGATCGACCCCGGCGGACGCGCGCTGGTCGACTGGTGTGAAGAGCACGGCATTCCGTTCCGCATTCTCAGCGACGGCTTCGACTACAACCTCGAGCGGCTGCAGCGCATCCATGGCGTGCGCTTCGCGCACGACTCGAACCGGCTCTGGTACGAGCAAGACCGCTGGCGCATCGCGGCGCGTTACCCGGATCCCCGCTGCGGCTGCGCCACCGGCGTCTGCAAGGCCGCGCGCATCCGCGAGTTCCGAACGCACCACCCGGGCGCGCGGGTGATTCACGTCGGGAACGGACGCGTCTCTGACTTGTGCGGCGCGCGCGCGGCCGATCTCGTGTTCGCGAAGGACTCGCTGGCGGAGGAGCTCACGAAGCAGGGCGTCGCGTTCGAGCCGTTCGAGACGCTGCACGACGTGATCGCCAGCCTCGAACGGCTCGTCTCCGGCTAGCGCGGGTCGTCCGGGCCGAGCTCGCGCTCGACGTCGGGGTCGCGCGGTGCGACCGCTCTCTCTTGCGCGTCTCGTTTGCGGATGCGCGCGCTCGCTGCGTCGTCGAGCGGCATCACGATCGCGAGCACGACATAGATCACGATGCCGACGCCGCTCGAGATGATCGTGCCGAGCACGAACGCGAGCCGCACGACCGCGGTCGGCAGACCGAGGATCTCAGCGAGCCCGCCGCACACACCGGCGAGCACTCGCTCGGAGCTCGAGCGCGTCCACTCGCTGCGGGGAGTGCGGCGCCGCTCGCCGATGAACGAGCCGCAGTGCTTGCACTTGACCGCTTCGACGCGGACTTCTTCTGCGCAGTAGGGGCAGATCTTCGTGCTCGACATCGATTAGGCCTCGAGCGCGCGCAGGCGCGCGCGCTTGTGCGCAGCGATCGGGATGGCGCCGGCGGCGATGGCGATCCACACCAGCGCTCCGCCCGCGTAGGCGAGCGCGATCGCGTTGGCGACCGGGAGCGGCAGCACGCCGCGCAGCACCTCGGCGAGCCGCGGCAGGAAGTACGCGTTCCACGCGAGCACGATCGCGAGCGGCGGCAGCGCAGCCGCGCACAGCAGTGCGAGCTCGCGCTTGAAGCCGGCGGGGATCGTGCGGGCGGCGAGCTGCGCGCGCAGCTCGCGCTTCGCGCGCGCGAGAGTCGTCTCGAGCAGCGCGAGCGGCGGCGCGCTCACGCGGAAGTGGTCGAGCTCGCGCGAGAGACCGCGCAGCTCGCGAAGGGTCTCGTCGTCTCGCAGGTCGCTCATGCTTCTTCCTCGCTGTCTGCGACGACGCGTTCGCGCAAGGCCTTCACCGCAGCATGCAGCCGGCTCTTGATGGTTCCGCGCGGCACGCCGAGCACGCGCGACATCTCCTCTTCGCCGAGGTCCTCGTAATACCTCAGCACCAGCACCTCGCGCAGTCGATCGGGCAGCGCGAGCACGCGCTCGCGCATGCGGTCGCCCTCGGCGACGGGCGGCGCATCGGGGGTCTCGCGCAGTGTCTCGTCCTCGATGCGCGCGGACTCGACCGCGCGGCGCTGCACTTCGAGGCGGCGATAACGGTCGCGGCACAGGTTGTTCGCGATCTGGTAGAGCCACGCGGTGAAGCGTCGCTCGACGTCGAAGGTCTCGCGCGCACGCACGACGCGGATCCACGTCTCCTGGAAAATGTCGTCTGCGGCGCTGCCCACGCGGCGCGACAAGAAGCCGTAGAGCATCCACTGGTGGCGCTGCATCAGCGTCTCGAGCGCGCGCTCGTCGCCGGCCTGGAGGCGGGCCATCAGTTCTTCATCGGTGGCCACGCCGCGCGAGGCTATCACGGACGCTTCGCGGGCTTTCTGGCGGACGCGGGTGGGAACGAGCTGAAGCGGGAGAGTTGCGGTGGTCATCGTGAGAGCGGCTACGAGCGAGGCAGTCGCCGCGTTCGCGGGCTAAAGACTCGCGTTCCCAGAAGCGCGAAGGCCGCCCGTGACCTCCCCCCGCATCGCCGTCGTCGGCGCCGGCATGGCCGGAATCGCCGCTACCCAGCGCCTGCTCGAAGCCGGCGCAGAGGTCGTGCTCGTAGAGCGCGCGGTCGGCGGCGGGCGGGCGCAGGAGATCGCGCGCGACGGCTTCCGCATCGAGCGCGCGCCGCTGCTGCTCGGAGCCCGCGACCGCTCGCTGCACGCGCTCGGCGCGAAGCTCGCGACCGCGGAGGCGCTGCCGCTGCTGCGCCCCGTCGCGATGGCGCAGCTGCACGAGGGCAAGCTGCACGCGACAGAGGCCGTCGACCACCGCGGGCTCCGCCAGCTCCCCGGTATGCCGCTGCGCGACGGTTGGCGCTTGCTACGGCTGGAGCGGCTGCTGCGCCGGTTCGCCTCGATTCTGGACGCGGGCTCGCCAGAACACGCCACTCGACTCGACGACCGCAGCGTGGCCGACTTCGTGCGCCTCTATTTCGGCGCCGGTGCGCTCGCGAGCTGGGTGCAGCCGCTGCTCGCCGCCGACCTCGGCCTCGAAATCGCGCACACGAGCCGCGTCGCGTTCCTGCGCCACCACGTCGCGCGCGCCGAGCTCGGCCTGGGCCGCCCGCGCACGAGCGTGGCTGTGCTCGGCGCAGAGCTTGCGCGCGGCGCGCGCCTCGTGCCCGGGGACGTGCGCGGCATTCGCGCGAGCGCGAGCGGCTACGAGCTCTCGCTCGCGAGCGGCGCGCGCGTCGAGGCCGAGGCGGTCGTGCTCGCGATTCCGCCGCGCGAAGCGCTGCGCGCCGCGGCGGCGCTCATCACGCCCGCGGAGGAGGACTTCCTCGGCGCGAGCCGCGCCGAGTCCGCGGTCGTCGCGAGCTTCGCGTGCAGCGGCGCGCTCGCGCCGCACTCGCTCTGGGCGCGCATCCCGCGCGACGCCGGCGTGCCGCTCGTGAGCGTGCTGCTCGAGCCCGGTGCGCCGGGTGGCTTCGCGCCCGAAGGCAAGACGCTCGTGCAGCTCGTCGCGACGCCGGTGTTCTCGCACGCTCATCTCGAAGCGGCCGACGACGCGATCGCGCGCTCGCTCGCCGCAGCGCTCGAGCGCGTACGCCCCGGCGCAGCGAGCGGCGCGCAGCTGCTCGACATCGCGCGCTTTGAGTGGGCTCGCCCGCGCTTCGACGTCGGCCGCTACCGCGCGCTCGCGGGCTTCGCGCGCGTGCAAGCCGACCGCCGCGCGCGCGGGCGCAGGCTCTACTTCGCGGGCGACTACCTGAACGCACCGACCCTCGAGGGCGCCGCGAGCAGCGGCCTGCGCGCGGCAGCGGCCGCGCTGGGGGACCTGCGCGTCGAGGGCGCCGCAAGCGCCTGAACGCGGCGCCTACTTCAAGTACGCGAGCGTCACGCCTTCGCCGCCCTTGCTCGCGCCCGGCGTGAAGCGGGCGACGTGGGGGAGGCGGCGCAGGTGCTCGCGGATCGCGCTCTGCAGCGCGCCGGTGCCGACGCCGTGGATGATCTCGAGCGCCTCGCTGCCGGCGCGCGCGGCGTCGTCGAGCGCCTTCTCGGTGGCGTCGATCGCCTCGTCGACGCGCATGCCGCGCAGGTCGACGCGCCGTGCGTTCGCTTGCTCGGGCAGCGTGTCGACGCGCACGTAGCCGCGCGCGGGCGGCGTCGCGCCCGCACTCGTTACGGGGCGTAGCTTGTCCGCGTCGATCGCGATGCGCGCGCTGCCGATCTGCACGAGCGCGCGGCCACTGCGGTCGGGCAGCGCGACGAGCGTGCCGCTCTTGCCGCCGTCGACGCGCAGCGCGTCGCCGGGCTTCGCGCTCGCCCAGTCGACACCGGCGCCTCGCTCGCGCGGAGCTCGCGCGCGCTCCGCCTGCTCGCGCTGCATCGCGTCCTGCTCGAGCGCGACGAGCTTGTCGCGCGCGCGGGCCGCTTCCTGCGCGCTGCCTTTGCGCTGGAGATCGCGAATCACCCCCGCGATCTCGCCGTGCGCACTCTTGAACGCGGCGTCGAGCTCGCTCCGCATCTTGCCGATCAGCTTGTCGCGACGCTCCTGCAGCTTCTCGAGCTTCTCGCGATACGCGTCGCGGGTGGCCTCGCTTTCTTCGCGCAGCTGCGCCGCCTCGTGTCGCTCGCGTTCCAGCGCCGCGCGGCTCGCCTGCAGCTCGGTCAAAAGCTGGTCGAGCCGCCGGTCTTCGCGATCGATCAGCGCCCTCGCGCGCTCGATCACGCGCGCCGGCATGCCCATGCGCGCCGCGACCGCGGTTGCGCTCGAAGCGCCTGCCATGCCCAGCCGCAGGCGGTAGGTCGGCGCGAGCGTCTGCGGATCGAACTCGACGCTCGCGTTCTCGAAGCGCGGGTCTACGTCGGCAAGCTCTTTCAGCAGGTTGTAGTGCGTCGTCGCGATCGCCCGTGCGCCAGCGTCCGCGAGCGCTTCGAGGCAGGCCTGCGCGAGCGCGGCGCCCTCGCTCGGGTCGGTGCCCACGCCCACTTCGTCGAGCACGGCGAGCGTGCTCGCGTCCGCCTCGGCGACGATCTGCGCGAGTCGCGCGATGTGCGCGTAGAACGTCGACAAGTTCTCGTGCAGATCCTGCGCGTCGCCGACCAGCGCGACGACGTGCTCCACCGCCGCGATGCGCGCGCCCGGCGCTGCGGGCACGAACATGCCCGCGCGCGCCGCGAGCGCGGCCAGTGCGAGCGACTTCATCGCGATCGTCTTGCCGCCCGCGTTCGGGCCCGAGATGACGAGTACGTGGAAGCCCTCGCCGAGTCGCAGGTCGTTCGGCACGACTTCGCGCGGCGGCAGCAAGGGGTGCCGTAACAACTTCAGCTCGAACACGCCGTCGTCGGCGAGCGCCGGCTCGCTCGCGTCCTGCTCGCTCGCGAGCGCAGCGCGCGCGAAGGCGAGATCGAGATGCGCGAGCGCCGCGAGGTTCGCCTCGATCTCGGGCGCGCGGCGCGAGGCCGCCTCGGACAGCTCGGCGAGCACGCGGCGCGTCTCGCGGTCGACCGTGAGGTCCGCCTGCTTCTTGCGGTTGTTGAGCTCGACCACCGCTTCGGGCTCGACGAAGAACGTGGTGCCGCTCGCGGACGCATCGTGCACGATGCCGGGCACCCGGTCGCGCGCCCCCGCTTTCACGGGCAGCACGTAGCGGTCGCCGCGCAGCGTCACGAACGAGTCCTGCAGCGCGGGCGCGATCTCCGCGTCGCCGAGGAAACGCTCGATGCGCTCCTTCGCTGCGATGCGAGCTCGCGCGCAGCGCGGGCGTGCGTTCGCGAGCGCGGGCGAAGCGGCGTCCGAGACCTCGCCGCCCGGCGTGATCGCGTGCTCGATCTGCGCGGCGAGCGCGCCGTGATCGGCGATGGCGCTCGCGATCGCGGCGAGCTGCGGCGCCGCCTCCGCGCGCCGCGCGAGAAAGCGCGCGGCCTCGGCGCACACGCGCAGCGTCGCGGCGAGATCGAGCAGCTCCGCGCCGCTGAGCGCGCCGCCGCGCGTGATGCGCGGCAGCAGCATCTCGATGTCGCGCACTCCAGCCGCCGGCGTCACGTCGCCGTCGTCGAGAATCGCCTTCGCCTCGCGCGTCTCCGCGAGCCGTTCGCGCGCTTCGGAGAGACTCGCAGCGAACAGCGCGGTGCCGAGCTCGTCGAGGCCCTCCTGCGCGCGCGGCGTGCGCAGGTGCGAGCGCAGTCGCAGCACGAGCTCCGGCCACTCGAGGCGTGCGAGGGTCTGTTCCGAGACGCGGAAGGCCATGGGCGCGGGTTCTACTGGATCGCGAGACAGCGGTCAGGCTGCCCGCCAGATTGCCGATGAGGTGCACATGCGTGACGAGCTGCTCACCGAGGCCGTGTGCGAGAGCACGCGCGATCTCTCGCGCCGCTCGACGCGCGAGATCGTCGCGGCGATCCACGCCGCGGACCGCAGCGTGCCCGACGCCGTCGCGCGCGTGCTGCCCGAGATCGAGCGCGCCGTCGACCTGCTCGTGCTCGTGCTCCAGGGCGGCGGGCGCTGGTTCAACGTGGGCGCCGGGACGAGCGGCCGGCTCGGCGTGCTCGACGCCTCCGAGCTGCTGCCCACGTTCGGCTTTCCGCCCGAGCGCGTCCTCGGAATCATGGCCGGTGGCGACGCTGCACTCGTGCGCGCAGCCGAAGGCGCCGAGGACGACGCGCGGGCGGCGCGCGCTGCACTGATTGCGCGCGAGCTGATGCCGGGCGACGCGGTGCTCGCGATCTCCGCGAGCGGGCGCACCCCCTTCGCGCTCGCCGCACTCGAGCTCGCGAACGAAGTGGGCGCGCGCCGCATCGCGCTCAGCTGCGACCCCGGGTCGCCGATCGCGTTGGCCGCGGAGGTCTCGATCGCACCGCAAACCGGCGCTGAAGTGATTACGGGCTCGACGCGCATGAAGGCCGGGCTCGCGCAGAAGATGGTGCTGCACACGCTCTCGACCGCGGTGATGGTGCGCCTCGGCCGCGTCGAGGGGAACGAGATGACGAACCTCGTGCCGAGCTCGCGCAAGCTCGAGCGGCGCGCGCTGCGCATCGTGTGCGAGCTGGGAGGCGTGGAGGAAGCTTGAGCCCGCACCGCGCTTGCCGCCGCGCACGGCAGCGTGTCGGGCGCGCTCGCGCCACTGCGGAAGAGCTGAGCGCGATGCAGCGGCCGGCGAAGACGCCGCCGCTGATCGCCGGGGTCGCAGCACGAGCACCCAATCAAGCCCGCGTTCGACCGAGTGCCCGAGCGACCACCCAATCAGCCCCGCAAGAGAGGATCAGCGGCGGCGCGCAGCGTCGTCCGCTGCATCCAACCTGCTTCGCGCCCGCGACCACCGTGCCAGAGAGCGCCGCGAAGTCTGCAAAAAGCCCACGGCTTGGTCTCCGAGGAAACCTCTTCCCCCAAGCCCCCCTCAGAACGCCTTCATCCCCGTGATGTAATCCCCAAGAATCAACGTGTGAACGTCATGCGTCCCCTCATACGTCCGCACGGTCTCGAGATTCACCATGTGCCGCATCGACTGGTAGTCGTCGACGATGCCGTTCGCGCCTAACAAGTCGCGCGCGGCGCGGGCGATGTTCAGCGCGATGTCGACGTTGTTGCGCTTCGCCATCGAGACCATCACCGGCTCGAGCTTGTGCTCGTCCTTGATGCGCCCGAGCCGCAGCGCGAGCAGCTGCGCCTTCGTGATCTCGGTGAGCATCTCGGCGAGCTTCGCCTGCGTGAGCTGTTTGCCCGCGAGCGGCCCGCCCTGCACGAGGCGCTCCTTCGAGTAATTCACGACCTCGTCGAAGCAGGCCATCGCCGCGCCGATCGCGCCCCACGCGATGCCGTAGCGCGCCTGCGTGAGGCACGAGAGCGGACCCTTCATGCCGGCCGCGTTCGGGAGCCGGGCTTCCTCGGAAATCTCGACATCTTTGAGAAACAGCTCCGAAGTCACCGACGCGCGCAGCGAGAACTTGCCCTTGATGTCGCGCGCTTCGAAGCCAGGCGATCCCTTCTCGACGAGGAAGCCGCGCACGCCTTCGTCGGTGCGGGCCCACACGATCGCGATGTCCGCGAGCGTGCCGTTCGTGATCCAGCGCTTCGTGCCGTTCAGCACCCAACGATCACCGCGGCGCTCGGCTTTGGTGCGCATGCCCTGCGCGAAGGAGCCGAAGTCGGGCTCCGTGAGGCCGAAACAGCCGATCGCCTTGCCCGCGGCCATCGGCGGGAGCCAGCACTCTTTCTGCGCATCGGAGCCGTACGCGTAGATCGGGTACATGCAGAGCGAGCCCTGCACCGAGGCGAACGAGCGCAGGCCCGAGTCGCCGCGCTCGAGCTCCTGCATCACGAGTCCGTACGCGACGTTGTTCATGCCCGCGCAGCCGTAGCCGTGAAGGTTCGCGCCGAAGAGCCCGAGCTCCGCGATCTGCGGCACGAGCTCCATCGGGAACGAGCCGTCCTTGCGCACGTGCTCCTGCACGCGCGGCAGGAACTCGTTCGTCACCCACGCGCGCACGGAGTCGCGCGCGAGGCGCTCCTCGTCGGAGAGGAGATCGTCGAGGCGCAAGAAGTCGACGCCGTTGAAGCTCGCCATGAGAAGACTCCCGAGTTTGCGCGAAGGGCGCGCAACGTAGGAGGCCGCCTCAGGTTGCGCGATCACCGCGCGCTCGGCTCCGAGGGCGTCGCCTCGCTGCGGGCTTCGCTTGCGCGCGCGAAAAGTCGAAGGGCCCGGCAGCACGCGCTGCCGAGCCCTTCCTTGAACGACGCCTGCTCAGGCGACGGCGACCGTGGCTTGCCTCGACGCCTTCTTCGCCTTCAGCTCGCGCGACAGCGCGGCCACGCGCTTCTCGAGCCGCTCCACCTCATCCGCGCGCGCGATGCCGGCGTAGCCGAGCATCTCGCCGTAGCGGGCCTGCGCCTGCTCGCGCAGCTCCTCGGCGCGCTTCGCCGCCGCGCTCTCGCGCAGCTCGCCGCGCAGCTCCTCAGCTCGCGCCTCGGCTTGCTCGCGCAGCTCCTGCGCGCGCTTCACCACCGGGCTCTTCTCGAGCTCGTGGCGGAGCTTCTTCACCTCGCGCTCAACGCGGGTCTCGAGCTCCTTGCGGCGCTTCTCCGCGTCCTTCTGGATGCGCTTGAACTCGCGCTTCGCGTTGCCGAGCGCGTCCTCGAAACGGGCGCGCGCCTCTCCGATCACGTTGGTCCGGGCCTGGGTCTTCGCCATGACGTTCTCCTCTCGGGGTTGCGGCCGGAGGTTCTTTTCCCGGCTCACGCGGCGTCATGGATAACACGATGCGTCATTGCGTCAAGAAGATATTTTTACCTGCAATTTCAAATAGATACGTCTGACGCACTGCGGCAGACGGAGTCGAGGTCGACGCGGCGCGGCAGAACGCCGCTCACCAGCGGACGAGCGCGCTTCCCCAGCTGAAGCCCGAGCCGAATCCGGTCATGGAGACGAGTCGGCCGCGCTCGAGCGCGCCCTCGGCTTGGGCTTCCGCGAGCAGGATCGGGATCGAGGCGGCGGAGCAGTTCCCGTAGCGCTGGATGTTGTTACGGAGCTTGCGCTCGGGGATCTGCAGCGCGTTCGCCACGAACTCGTTGATGCGCAGGTTCGCTTGGTGGAAGAGGAACAGGTCGACATCGTCCTGCTTCACGCCCGCTTGTGCGAGCGCCTCCCCTAACACCTCGGGCATGCGCGTGACGGCGTGCTTGAACACGAACTTGCCGTCCATCTTCGGGAAGTGCGCCTTGCGCGCGAGCACCTCGGGCGTGAGGCGGGTGGGCGCGTGGCCTGAGCCCGGCGCCTCGATCCAGAGCTTCTTCGCGTACTTGCCTTCCGCGTGCATGCGTACGGCGAGAATGTCGGCGGGGTCGTCGGGATCGGTGTTCGCCTCGACCACGACCGCGCCGGCGCCGTCGCCGAACAGCACCGCGACATCGCGGCCCTCGGTCGAGATGTCGATGCCGGTCGAGTGCACCTCGCAGCCTACGAGCAGTACGCGCCGGAATTGCCCCGACGCGACGAAGCCGCGCGCGACGCCGAGGCCGTAGATGAAGCCGCTGCACTGGGCGCGCAGGTCGAAGCAAGGTGCGGTGCCGCCGAGCCGCTCCTGCAGGAAGAACGAGGTGCCCGGGAAGTCCGCCTGCGACGAGAGCGTCGCCAGCACGATGCAGTCGATGTCGCTCGCTTCGAGTCCGGCGCGCGTGAGCGCCTCTCGGCTCGCCGCCTCCGCGAGATCCGCCGGCAGCTGCCCCTCGCTGATCCAGCGCCGCTCCACGATTCCGGAGCGCTGGCGGATCCACTCGTCGGTGGTGTCCATGAGCGCTTCGAGGTCTTTGTTCGTGATGCGCCGCTCCGGCACGTACATGCCGGTTCCGCTGATGCGCGTGCGAATCATGAGAGCCCCCCTTCGGCGCCGTAGTCTGCTGTTAGGGAAAGCGCGATCGGCTTCGAGTCGAACAGCTCGATCTCGGCGCGCTCCAGCACGGCCTCGAAGCCCGTGCGCGCGAGCGCGGACACCGGCACCGCGCCGAACTCGGCCGCCAGCCGCGCGCCTTCGCCCGGCGGTAGCTGGTCGATCTTGTTGAACACGAGAATCTCGGGCCGCTCGCGCAGTCCCATCTCGCTCAGCACCGCGTGCACCGCGGCCATGCGTCGCTCGACGCCCTCCGCGGACGCGTCCACCACGTGGAGAAAGACGTCGGCCTCACGCAGCTCTTCGAGCGTGGCGCGGAAGGCGGCGACGAGCGTCTCGGGCAGGTTCCGGATGAAGCCCACGGTGTCGGTCACGATCACTTCGCGGTCGCGCGGGAAGCGCAGGCGGCGCGAGGCGGGATCGAGCGTCGCGAACATCTTGTCGGCGACGAGCACGTCGGTGCGCGTGAGCGCCCGTAACAACGTGCTCTTGCCGGCGTTCGTGTAGCCCACGATCGAGAGCACCGGCGCGCCGCGGCGCCCACGCCGAGCCCGGCGCTGCTCGCGCTGCTCGCCGAGCTGGCGCAGCTCGCGCTCGAGGCGCGTCACGCGATCGCGCACGCGTCGGCGATCCATCTCGAGCTTCGTCTCGCCGGGACCGCGTCCGCCGACGCCGGCGCCGAGGCGCGACAGCGAGGTGTCGCTCTGCGCGAGCCGCGGCAGCGTGTACTTCAGCTGCGCGAGCTCCACCTGCAGCTTGCCGTCACGGCTCGTCGCGCGCTGGGCAAAGATGTCGAGGATCAGCTGCGTGCGATCGATCACGCGCAGGTCGAGCGCCTCGGCGAGGTTGCGCGCCTGCGTCCCTGACAAGTCGTCGTCGAAGATCACGAGATCGACGTCGCTCTGGAAGCAGCGGATCGCGAGGTCCTGCAGCTTGCCCGAGCCGATCACGGTGCGCGGATCGGGCTGCGGCCGGTTCTGCACCAGCACATCCACCACCTCGACGTTTGCGGAGCGCGCGAGCTCGCGGAGCTCCTCGGTCGAGGCGTCGGTCTCGCTACGGCTGCGCCCCGACGTAACCACCACGAGCACCGCGCGGTCCTCGCCCGCGACCTTCTTGGTGCGCACGCCGCGCGAGAGCTCGTCATCGAGCCCGCGAATCCAGTCGAGGAAGGGCAGGTCGACGAGCGAGGCGGGCTTTGGCGGCAGGTACTGGATGCCCGCGCCGTCGCCGTTCGCGGGCCGCAGCGCCGCGGTGTGCACGAGACCCGGCAGGCCCTCCTCGCCCACCGCGACCGTCGCCATCGCGTCGAGGTGCAGCTTCGCGAGGTCGGTCAGGTCGTCCTGCGAGAGCGGCTCGGCGTCGGCGAAGCGCGTGTGTACGCAGCGCAGGCCGCGCAGGCGGCCCGGGCCGGCGCGCATGCGACCCCAATCCGGCATGGTGAGCCCGCGGTTCCCGCCGCACATCACGTGGGTCACGGCACCGCGCCGGTCGATCAGCACGCCCACCACGCGCCGAATCTCGTGCGAAAGCTCGGTGAGCTCGCGCGCCAGCTCGTGGGTCACGAGCCGGTCCGGCGGGATGCTGCGTCGCCCCAGGTGCTCGAGCCGTTTCACGTGGCTCGCCTTGAGACCGCTCGTGTTTCCTTCGACGCGCACTTCGTCCGGTGGCCCCGCTCCCAGGTGGCAGCAAACGGCGCGCAGCTTACTCCCCGAGCTGCGGGGTTGTCCCGCGGCCGAGGCCATCGGCAACGGAAGCTCGGCGCGCGGCGGTCGCGGGGGCCCGCTGGGCAGCGCAATTCGCAACGGGATTTGCCGTGCGGGCCACTACTTTGAGGGCCTCGCCTGCCGATGAGACTGGGCGCGGCGCTCAGCGGCTGGGCGCGAACGGAGGCGCGAAGACATGAGCGCGAACGTGAGGCTGGCGGTGCTTCTGCTTGCGGCGGGCAAGGGCACGCGCATGAAGTCGCGGCGTACGAAGGTGCTGCACGAGATCTGCGGGCGGCCGATGCTCGCGTACCCGCTCGCGGCGGCGGCGCAGGTGGGCGCCGAGAAGCTCGTCGTGGTGATCGGGCGCGACGCGGACCAAGTCGAAGCGGCGTTCGCGGGCCGCGCGCAGTTCGTGATCCAGGCCGAGCAGGGCGGCACCGGCCACGCGGTGCAAGTCGCGCTGCCGAAGCTCGGCGACTTCGCGGGCGATGTGCTCGTGCTCTACGGCGACACGCCGCTGCTGCGCGCCGAGACGCTCGCGCGCATGCAGGCGAAGCGGCGCGAGACCGGCGCGCCCCTCGTGATCCTGACTTCTCCCGAGCCGCTGCCCGGCCTCGTCGTGCGCGGCGCGGATGGGCGCGTCGAGCGCATCGTCGAGCAGACCGACGCGAAGACGCCCGCCGAGCTCGCGATTCGCGAGGGCAACACGGGCGTCTACCTCTGCGACGGCGCCTTTCTCGCGAGCGCCGTCGCGCAGCTCGAGCCGAAGAATGTGCAGGGCGAGCTGTACCTGACCGACGTGGTCGCGATCGCGCGCAGGCGCGGGCTCGCGGTGGAAGCGATTCAGCTGGCCGACGCGGACGAAGCGCTCGGCGTGAACACGCGCGCCGAGCTCGCGCGCGCCGCCGCGGTGCAGCGCCGCCGCAACGTCGAGCGGTGGATGGCCGAGGGCGTGACGTTCATCGATCCCGAGAACGTCTACGTCGACACCGATGTCGCGATCGGGCGCGACACGCAGATCGATCCCGGCGTCGTGATCACCGGCCCGACGCGCATCGGCGAGGGCGCGCACGTGAAGGCGCACTGCGTGATCGAGTCGAGCGTGCTCGACGACGACGTGGTCGTGGGCCCGAGCGCGCACCTGCGCCCCGGCTCGCACCTGAAGAGCGGCGTGCGCATCGGCAACTTCGTCGAGGTGAAGAACAGCGTGCTCGGGCGCGGCGTGAAGGCCGACCACCTCGCCTACATCGGCGACGCCGACGTCGGCGAAGACTCGAGCTTCGGCTGCGGCGCGATCACCGTGAACTACGACTGGGTGAACAAGCACCGCACCACCGTGGGCGAGCGCGTGCGCATCGGTTGCAACGCGAACCTGATCGCGCCGATCGCGCTCGAGAGCGACAGCTACGTCGCCGCGGGCACCACCGTGACGAAGCCGGTGCCGAGCGATGCGATCGCGGTGGGCGCGGCGCGGCAGAAGAACGTCGAAGGCTGGGGCAAGAAGCGGCGAAAGGCCGGAACCGGCGGCGGGCACTCGGGGTCGCAACACGGCTGAGCGAGTGATTAGGGCTCGCGCTGCGAGCCGCGGGAGTCGAAGGCATGTGTGGAATCGTCGGGTACGTCGGGCGCAAGCGTTCGGTGAACGAGGTGCTGCTCGACGGCCTGCGCCGGCTCGAATACCGCGGCTACGACTCCGCGGGCGTCGCGGTGTGGGACGGCGCCGCGCTGAAGGTGCGGCGCGCGGTCGGGAAGCTCGCGAATCTCGACGCCGAGATTCGCGGCGAAGATCTCGCGGGCGTCGTCGGCCTCGGTCACACGCGCTGGGCCACGCACGGCAAGCCGAGCGTTCCGAACGCGCATCCCCACGTCGCCGGCGACGTCACGATCATCCACAACGGCATCGTCGAGAACTACCGCGAGATTCGCGCCGAGCTCGAAGCCGCGGGCCGCACGATCCGCAGCGAGACCGACACGGAGCTCGTCGCGCACCTGATCGACATGGAGGTCGCGCGCGGCGTCGATCTGCTCACCGCGACGCGCGGCGTCGCCAAGCGACTGCTCGGCAGCTACGCGCTCGCGGTGTTCTCGACGCGCACGCCGGATCACATCGTCGTCGCGAAGCACGGCGGCAGTCCCCTAATCTTCGGCCTCGGTCAGGGCGAGTCGTTCCTCGCCAGCGACATCCCCGCGATCCTGCCGCACACGCGCTCGATGCTGTTCCTCGCGGACGGCGAGTTCGCGGTGCTCTCGCGCGACGGCGTGCAGATCGTGGACGCGAACGGCCACCTGATCGAGCGCGCGCCGCGCACGATCCAGTGGGATCCGGTCAGCGCGGAGAAGGGCGGCTTCGATCACTTCATGCAGAAGGAGATCTTCGAGCAGCCGCGCGCGCTGCGCGACACGCTCGGCACGCGCGTTCGCGAAGACTCGCTCGATCTCGACCTCGACGGCATCGATCTCTCGCCCGCCGCGGTGAAGAACGTCGAGCGCATCACGCTGCTGGCGTGTGGCACTGCTTACTACGCCGCGTCGGTCGGCAAGTACCTGATCGAGCAGCTCGCCGGCATTCCCTGCGAGGTCGATCTCGCGAGCGAGTACCGCTACCGGCGGCCGATCGTGGGCGCGAACGCGCTCGTGATCCCCGTCTCGCAGTCGGGCGAGACCGCCGACACGCTCGCCGCGCTGCGCGAGGCGAAGTCGCGCGGCGCGCGCGTGCTCGCAGTGTGCAACACGCGCGACTCCGCGATCGCGCGCGAGAGCCACGACGTGCTCTACACCGCGGCGGGCCCGGAGATCGGCGTCGCGTCGACGAAGTGCTTCACCGCGCAGGTCCTCGCGCTCTACCTGATCGCGCTGAAGCTCGGCATCGCGCGCAAGACCCTCGGCGGCGAGGACCTGAAGCAAGCCTTCGCGAACCTGCGCAGCCTGCCGCGCATCGTCGAGAAGACGCTCGCGCTCGACGCGCAGATTCGCGCCGTCGCGCAGCGCTACTTCCGCGCCACGAACTTCCTCTTCCTCGGCCGCGGGATCATGTATCCGATCGCGCTCGAGGGCGCGCTGAAGCTCAAGGAGATCTCGTACATCCACGCCGAGGGCTACGCCGCGGGCGAGATGAAGCACGGCCCGATTGCGCTGATCGATCAGAACATACCGGTCGTCGTGATCGCGAACCGCAGCCCGGTATACGACAAGATGATCTCGAACCTCGAGCAAGTGCGCGCTCGCGACGGCCAAGTGATCGCGATCGCGAGCGAGGGCGACACCGCGATCGCGGAGAAGGCCGACGCGGTGATCCGCATCCCCGAGCTGGGCGAGCACCTGACCGCGCTGCTCGCGACGATTCCGGTGCAGCTGCTCGCCTACCACGTCGCGACGCTCAAGGGCACGGACGTGGATCAACCGCGCAACCTCGCGAAGTCAGTGACGGTCGAGTAGGGCGGGGCGGTCGCGACGTTCTCCACGTTTACTTCGCATCGCGCTCGAAGACTCGCGCGCTGCTGCGCGCTTCGCTTGCGGTCTCGGCCGACCTGCTTGGGTGGAGCGCTCGGCTTCCAGGTTGTTCGGTCGTTTTCTCGGCGCGTCAGGCATCGAGGGCGAGCGGCGAGTAGGGGCGTTCTAACGTCGCGGCGGGATTGGAGGCCGCGATGGTTGCTCGGTTGCTCGTGCTCGTGTTCGTTGCGCTGATTCCTTCGCTTTCGATTGCAGACGAAGCGGACAAGGAGCGCGTGTCGGAGTTGCTCACGCGCGGGGAGCGGCTCGAGCGGGCGGTGCGGGTGCACGAGCGGATTTGGCTCGCGTCGGGGAATTCGAATGCGTACTTGGTGACGACGCCGGCGGGGAACGTGCTGATCGACACGGGGGCGACGTTCGACGCGGAGCGCACGCGGCGCGCGCTCGATGCGGTGCCTGGCGAGATTCGCGCGGTGGTGCTCACGCATGCGCACGTCGATCACGTCGGCGGCATGCCGCTGCTCGCGCCGAAGGGTGTGCCGGTGATCGCGCATCGCGCGATGCGGCAGCGGCTCGCGGATCAGATCGCGCTGACGCCGTTCCGTAACAAGCGGGCGCGCGTGCTCTGGAGCGCGGTGATGGATGGGCAGGAGGCGCATCCGGTCGCGGACGTAGCGCCCAGCGTGATCGTGGACGACGCACACGAGCTCGAGCTCGGCGGTACGCGCTTCGTCGTGCTCGCGACGCCGGGCGGAGAGGGGCCCGACGGGCTCACGGTCTGGATCCCGGAGCTCGGTGCGATCTTCACCGGTGATCTGTGCGGGCCGACGACTGCGTCGTTCCCGAATCTGTTCACGCTGCGCGGCGAGAATCTGCGCGAGGCGGTTCCGATGATCGCTTCGCTCGATCGCGTGCTCGCGATCTCGCCGCGTCCTCGCCTCTGGCTGCCCGGGCATTTCGAGCCCGTGCGCGGGCGGAAGCAGATTCGCTCGACGCTGCAGCGCACGCGCGACGCGGTCGCGTACGTGCACGCTGCGACCGTCTCGGGCATGAACGCGGGCAAGGATCTCTGGACGCTGATGCGCGAGGTGAAGCTGCCGCCGGAGCTCGCGGTGTCGGAGCAGTATGGGCGCGTCGCCTGGGGCGTGCGCGCGATCTGTGAGTCGTACACGGGCTGGTTCCGCTACGAGTCGACCGCGGAGCTCTACGCGACGCCGCGCAGCGTCGCGGACGCGGAGCTCGTGGCGCTCGCGGGCGGCGCCAGCGCGGTCGCGGCGCGCGCGCAGCAGCACGTGGCGCGCGGCGAGCCCGAGCTCGCGCTCCACTTCGTCGATGCCGCGCTCGCGGCGGACGCGAAGAGCCGCGACGCGCTCGCCGCGAAGCGCGCTGCGCTCGAGGCGCTGCTCGCGCGCGACGGCGCGAACTTCCAGCTCGGCGGCTGGCTGCGGCACGAGCTGCGGGCAGTCGAGGCGCTGCTGGCGCATTGACCGGCAGCGACACGCGCGCTGAGCGTCTAGCTTGCGCGACCCCCCGCACACAACGAACCGTTCCTCCGGCGGAGATCTCTGGTGCTCGTCGAAGACCTTCTCTCGGGCATGAACCCCGAGCAGCGCGAGGCAGTCCTCGCGACCGAAGGCCCGGTGCTCGTGCTCGCGGGCGCCGGCTCCGGCAAGACGCGCGTGCTCACGCACCGCATCGCGTACCTGGTCGGGCACTGCGGCATCGCGCCCGAAGCGATCCTCGCCGTCACGTTCACCAACAAGGCCGCGGGCGAGATGCGCGAGCGCGTGGGCAAGCTGCTCGGCCCCGACGGCGTCGGCGTGTGGCTCGCCACGTTTCACTCGACGTGCGTGCGCATTCTGCGCAGCGAGATCGGCCACCTCGGCCGCTCGCGCGGCTTCGTGGTCTACGACGAGTCGGACTCGCTCTCGCTCGTGCAGGAAGCGATGCGCCGCCACGGCCTCGATCCGAAGGGCCCCGACGCGCGCCGCCTGCGCTGGCGCATCGATCAGTGGAAGAACGCGGGCGACTTGCCTGCCGCCGCCGCCGAGAAGGCGAGCGACATCGAGGCCCGCCAAGCCGCCGAGGTCTACGCGACGTACCAGCGCCTGCTCGCCGAGGCGAACGCGCTGGACTTCGGCGACTTGTTATTGCTCACGGTCGATCTCTTCGACCGCTTCCCGAACGTGCTGCGCCACTACCAAGAGCGCTGGCAGTACCTGCTGATCGACGAGTACCAGGACACGAACCGCGTCCAGTACCGCCTCGTGAAGCAGCTCGCAGCGCTGCACCGGAACGTGTGCGTCGTCGGAGATCCGCAGCAGTCGATCTACGGATGGCGCGGCGCCGACGTGAACAACATCCTCGACTTCGAGCGCGACAACCCCGGCGCTCAGACCGTGAAGCTCGTGCGCAACTACCGCTCGTCGCAGGAGATCCTGAGTGGCGCGGGCGCGGTGGTCGAGAAGAATCGCGGCTCGCCCTTGCAGCTGATCGCCGAGCGCGGCGCGGGCGAGCGCATCGTGCTCTACGAAGCGCGCGACGAGCGCGACGAGGGGCAGTACGTGGTGCGGCGCATCCTCGAAGAGGTGCGCGACGGCGGGCGCAAGTACGGAGACTGCGCGGTCTTCTATCGCACGAATGCGCAGTCGCGGCCGATCGAAGAGGAGCTGCTGAAGTACGACGTGCCCTACGTCGTGGTCGGCGGCGTGCGCTTCTACGACCGCGCCGAAGTGAAGGACGTGCTGTGTTACTTGCGCGCGGTCGTGAACCCCGCGGATGCCGCGGCGCTCGCGCGCATCGCGAACCGACCCGCGCGCGGCATCGGCGACACCACGCTCGACCGGGCGATGGAGCTGGCGCGCGCGCGCGGCGTCTCGTTCGAGGAGGGCATGCGCCTGTTCGCCGCGAGCGACGCCGCGGGCCGCGCGCGCCCGAAGCTCGTCGCGTTCCTCGAGCTGATGGACGCGCTGCGCCGCGACATCGCGGCGCTCGCGCCCGCCGACGCGATCGCGGAGGCGCTGCGGCGCAGCGGCTACCTGCTCGCGCTCGAGCGCGAGAACACGCCGGAGGCGGAGTCGCGGCTCGAGAACTTGCGCGAGCTGGTCGCGAGCGCGGAGGACTTCTCGGCCGACAGCGCCGAGATCGCGGACGCGTCGCGCACGCCACTCGAACGCTTCCTCGACCAAGTGGCGCTCGTCTCCGATCTCGACAGCGCGGAGCTGAGAAGCGACCGCGTCTCCCTGATGACCGTGCACTCCGCTAAGGGCCTCGAGTTCCCCGTCGTGTTCGTGGCTGGCCTCGAAGAGGGCGTCTTCCCGCATCAAGCCGCCGCGCGTGACGGGCGCGACATCGAGGAGGAACGGCGCCTCTGTTACGTGGCGATGACGCGCGCGATGGAGCGCCTCACGCTCAGCTACGCGCGCGAGCGCCGGCGCTACGGCCAGCACACCTACGGCTCGCCCTCGCGCTTCCTGCGCGAGATCCCGCAGAAGCTGCTGGACTTCCGCGGCGGCGCCGCGTTCGAGCGGCCGCGCGAGGTCGACGCGCCGGTGCGCGAGCGCAGCGCCGGCCGCCACTACGACTACAGCTACGACCAGGGCGCCAGCGACGGCGACTCCGCTGGCGACGCGGGCGTGCGCCGAGGCACGCGCGTGCGCCACCCGATCTTCGGCGCCGGCGCCGTGCTCGAAGTGATCGGGCGCGGGCCCTCGCAAAAGCTGCGCATCCAGTTCGACCGCGCGGGCGTGAAGACCGTGCTCGTGCGCTACGCGAATCTCGAGCTCGGTTGAGCGCCGCTTTGGCGCGCGCGGCCGAACGGAGGCCCGATGAAGCTGCAAGAGAAGATGGTCGCGATCGCGCTCGGCGGTGCGGGCGAATCCCTCGAAGGCACCTTCCTCGGCGGCGCGAGTGGCGACGACCGCGGCGCGCTGATCGCGCCGCCGCATCCGCTCTACGGCGGCAGCATGGAGTCGCCCGTCGTCGCGGAGGTCGCGTTCGCGTGCCACCGCGCGGGCATCGCGACGTTGCGCTTCAACTGGCGCGGCGTGGGCGCGAGCGCGGGCGAGCCCTCTGGCGACGAAGGCGACGCGGACGCCGACTACGGCGCCGCGCTCGCGCATCTCGCCGAGACCGTGCCCGGCGCGCTGCTCGCGTGCGGCTACTCGTTCGGCAGCGCCGCCGCCGTGCGCGCCGCCGAGCGCAGCCCGCGCGTGCGCCGCCTCGTGCTCGTCGCGCCGCCGCCCGCGCTGATCGCGCCCGCGCGCATCGCCGCGCTGCGCGCGCGCGCGCTGGTCATCACGGGCGACCGCGACAACTTCGTGCGCGTGGCCGCGCTGCAGGACGCGTTCGCGAGCGCAGCGAACGTCACGCTGCGCGTGCTGCCTGGCGTCGACCACTTCTTTATGGACGGGCTGAGCGACCTGGGGAAGGAAGTGAGCGAGTGGCTGTGGGGCGGCGAGTAGCCGCTCTCAGAAATCCAGCCTTCGATCCGCCGGCGATTCCTCCGCCATCGCCTCGCCGCTCGGCGCGCTCACACGGTCGAGCGGCTCGGTGCCGGTGAGGAACGCCTCCTCCATCGCGTACTTCGAGGAGCCGCTCGCGAGAGCGCCGGTCTTGGTGTCGACGCGCAAGAGCGAGACGCCATCGGGCACTTCGGGCTCGGCGGGTTTTCGCTTCTCGAGTGCAGCTTCCATGAACGACATCCAGATCGGGAGCGCGGCCACGCCGCCGGTCTCCTTGGGCCCGAGCACGTCCCGCGCGTCGATTCCGACCCACACCCCCGTAACAACTCGCGGCGAGAAGCCGACGAACCACGCGTCGGTTTGGTCGTTCGTCGTGCCGGTCTTGCCCGACAAGTACGGCCCGAGCTTGCGCGCGCGGCCCGCCGTGCCGTTCGGGTGCTCGACGGGCGCGCGCAGCATCCGCGCCGTCACGTACGCGTGCGCGGGCGCCATCGCATAGCCGCGCGGCACGACGAGCTCCGGCGCGACGCGCTTCTCGACGATCTCCTCGACCGGGCCGAAGTCTCCGAGCGCCTCGTCTTCGAGCGGGAGCACGTCTTCTTCCTCGGGCGCTTCGGCCGCTTCGCTCTCCGCGACGACGAGCTGCTTCTCGGCTTCAGCCTTCGCTTCCTCGCCGTCGTCCTCCGCTGTCTTCTCGTCCTCGGGCTTCTCGATCGGCCCGTCGAGCGGCACGTTCTCGATCACCACCTCGCCCTTGCGATCGAGCACGCGCGCGATCAGCCGCGGCTCCACGAGACGGCCACCTGACGCGAACACGCCGTAGGCGCGCGTGATCTCGAGCAGCGTCACGGAGCTCGTGCCGAGCGCGAGCGCGAGACCGCCGTCGAGCGGCGACTTGACGCCGAGCCTGCGCGCGAGCTCTTGGGTGGGCTCGATGCCGACGTCGCTCAGCACGTAGACCGCGGCGTTGTTGATGGAGCGCGCGAGCGCCTCGGTGAGCGTGAGGCGCCCGAGGAACTCGCGGCCGTAGTTCTCCGGCCGCCAGAGCGAGCCGCTGCCGTCGTCGTACACCGCGGGCCGGTCGTAGACGATCGTGGCGGGCGTGAAGCCCGCGGCGAGCGCGGCGGCGTAGACGATCGGCTTGAATGCGCTGCCGGCTTGGCGGCGCGCCTGCGTCGCGCGGTCGAACTCGCTGCCCGCGAAGTCGTAGCCGCCCACGAGTGCGAGCAGATCGCCGGTCTGCACGTCGTACGAGAGCAGCGCGCCCTGCACGTCGGGCACCTGATACAGCGCCGCACTCGGCTCCGTCGCGCCCTCGGCGGGAGCTGTCAGGGAGAACTGCGCGACGTCGCCGGCCGCGAGCGCCTGCGAGAGCTTCGCGATCGAGGCGCCGTGCGTGCCGGGCTTTTTCGCGTGCGCCCAGCTCGACGAGGCGAGCGTCACGTTCGCTTCGACGCCGGCGCCGAACGCGACGCGCGCGAGCTTCTTCGCGTCGTCGACCTTCAGCACGACGCCGGTGCGCGGCTTCGCGAAGAACTCCGGCGCGAGCGGCACGCCCTCGGCGAGCGCGTTCTCCTCCGCGAGCTTCGGCAGCTCCGCCGCGATCGCGTCCGGAGCGACCTTGCGCAGCGCGCCGCGATAGCCGCGGCGATGGTCGAGCGCCTCGACGCCGCTCTGCAGCGCCGCGACCGCGCGCTTCTGGAGCGCGAGGTCGATCGTGGTCTCGACGCGCAGCCCGCCGTTCAGCACGCGCTCGTTGCCGATCTCGGCGACGAGCCGCCGGCGCACCTCTTCGGTCACGTAGGCGGCGACCTCGAAGTCCGTGGTCGACGGCGAGCGCAGCACGGGTTTTGCCGCGAGCTGCGCAGCGTAAGTCGCGTCGTCGATGTGGCCGACATCGCGCATGCGTCCGAGCACGTACACGCGCCGCTCCTCTGCGCGCACGGGATTCAGGTAGGGCGAGAATTTCCCCGGAGCCTTCGGCAGTCCCGCGATCAGCGCGGCCTCGCTGGCCGTCAGGTCCGCGAGCGACTTGTCGAAGTAAGTGCGCGCCGCTTCCGCGACGCCGTAAGCGCCGCTGCCGAAGTAGATGTGGTTCAGGTAGCGCCAGAGGATCTCGTCCTTGCTGAAGCGCTCCTCGATTTGGCCCGCGAGCACGGCCTCTTTCGCCTTGCGCGAGTAGGTGCGCTCGCTCGTGAGCAGCAGGTTCTTCGCGAGCTGCTGCGTGATCGTGCTCGCGCCCTGCGTCTCGTCGGTCGTGAGATTCGTCCAGGCAGCGCGCAGCGTGGACACGAAGTCGACGCCGCCGTGCTCGTAGAACTTGTCGTCCTCGGCCGCGAGGAACGCGTTCACGACGAGCTTCGGAATCTCGTCCATCGGCGTGAGGGTGCGCCGCTCGCTGTAGAACTCGCCGATCAGCGCGCCGCTGCGGTCGTACACCCGGCTCGTGAGCGGCGGCTCGTAGCTGTCGAGCGCCGTCAGGTCGGGCAGGTCGCTCGTGACCCACATCCAGAGCAGGCCCGCGCCGGTCGCCGCGATCAGTACGAGCAGCCCGAACGCAACGCCGATCCGAATGAGCGTCGCCCGTGACACTTCCGCCCGCCCCCTCACCCTCGCGCAACCTAGCCTTTCGGCTTCGCGCTGATGTAATGACTCTCACTTCATCGGCGCTCGCATCCACGGAACGGAGACCTCGCGTGGCGAAGAAACGCAAAGCCCCGGCGCGCAACGAGCGCGCCCCGCGAGCGCCGAAGGCAGCCAGGCCGAGCGGGGGGGCGCGCGCCCTCTCGCTCGCGTTCGTGATGGACCCGATCCTCGGCCTCAACATCAAGGGCGACACCACCTTCGCGCTGATGCTCGAGGCGCAGCGCCGCGGGCACCGCATCTACACCGTCGACCCGAGCGACCTCGGCGTGCGCGACGCGCGCGTCACGGCGAAGGCGCAGCCCGTGGAGCTGCGCCGCGAGGTCGGGAACCACGCGACGCTCGGGCCGGCGCGGCTCGTGGGCCTCGACGAAGAGTTCGACGTGGTGTTCCAGCGCAAGGACCCGCCGGTCGACGTCGCGTACGTCACGGCCACGCAGATCCTCGCGTTGTGCCGGCGCGCGCTCGTGCTGAATCGCCCCGAAGGCATCCTCGCCGCGAACGAGAAGCTGTACGCGATGCACTTCGCCGAGGTGATGCCGACGACGCTGATCGCGCGCGAGATCCCGCAATTCGTCGACTTCATGGCCGAAATGGGCGGCCAGATGATCGTGAAGCCGCTCCACGGCAAAGGCGGCGAGGGCATCTTCCACGTCACCAACGGCGACCGGAACCTGTTCTCGATCCTCGAGCAGAGCACGAACTTCGGGACGCGCTGGGCGATCGCGCAGCAATACCTGCCCGCCGTGCGGCGCGGCGACAAGCGCATCCTGCTGCTCGACGGCGAGCCGCTCGGCGCGGTGCTGCGCGTGCCCGCCGAGAACGAGGCGCGCTCGAACCTTCACGTGGGCGGCAAGGCGACGCGCACGCAGCTCGACGCGGAAGACCTGCGCATCGTCGCGAAGCTGCGGCCGTGGCTGCAGCGCGATGGCCTCTTCTTCGTCGGCATCGACGTGATCGGCGGCAAGCTCACCGAGGTCAACGTCACGAGCCCGACGGGCATCCAGGAGATGAACGCGCTCGACGGCGCCTGCTACGAGACGCGCGTGATCGAGGCGGTGGAGAAGAAGGTGGCGGCGCGGGGGTGAGCCGCTGCGTCGGCCCGTTCGCGGGAGGCGCGTCAGACACCCCCGTATCGCTCTAGTCGGGGAATCACTTCCGACGGATCCTGCTAGCAACTCCGTCGGCAAGCCCGCGAAAGTCCTATTGACACGTTTTCCGTCGGCGGGAATCATGCTCGCCGTCGGACGCGACCCCATCCCCGGTCGCGGGCGGCTTCCTCCAAGCGCGCGGTGTCCCCGTGAACGCCGGGCGTGTTCGTCACGAACCACGAAGGAGGCCTCATGGCCGCAGGAAAAGTCGCGAAAGCTGGCATCAAGCGTGAGAAGGATTGGCTCTATTTCCTCGATCGCCGAGGGAACGTGAGCCGCGTGCGCCGCGCCGAGGGCGGTGGCAAGGCCAAGAAGGGCACGCAGCAGGTGGTCGCGAAGACCGGCGTGCAGAAGGAAGAGGGTTACCTCTACTTCATCGACAAGGACGGCGACGTGTCGCGCGCGAAGATGGTTCGCCGCGGCAAGGGCACCCGCCGCAAGGCCGCGAAGAAGTCGACGGCGCGACGCAGGCGCTAGCGCTCTCGCAACCGAGGGGGCCGGTGCGGTGACGCGCGTCGGCCCCTTCTCCTTTTCGGCTGCGGTGCTCGCGAATCCCGCCCACACCTCCTAGGGTCGCGCCGCGCGTCATGTCGGACTCCGAGAATGTCATCGCAGGCGCGCGCCGCGAGCCGGGCGCGCATCCGTTCACGATCCTGGTCGTGGACGACGAGCCCGCGATCCTCGAGTCGATCGAGCTCACGCTCGGCGACGACTACCGCGTGCTCACCGCGCTGAACGCACGCGAGGCCCTGGGCCTGCTCGAGCGCGAAGAAGTGGCGCTGATCATCGCGGACCAGGTCATGCCGGGCATGAACGGCGCGAGCTTCCTCGAGCGCGCCGTCGCGATTCGGCCGCGCGCGGTGCGGCTCATGCTGACCGGTTACGCCGACATCCACGCGATCATCCGCGCGATCAACGAGGGCAAGATCTATCGCTACATCGCGAAGCCGTGGGAGCCGGATCAGCTGCGGCTCGACGTGAAGAACGCGCTGGACGCCTACCAGCTCACCGCCGAGAACGCGCAGCTCGCGAGTGCGCTCGCGATCGCGAACGAGAAGCTGCGCGCCGAGAACCTCTACCTGCGCCAGCAGGTGCAGAAGACGTACGCGTTCGATCAGCTCGTGGGCGCGGCGCCGTCGATGCAGCGCGTGTTCGACGTGATGCAGAAGGTCGCGCAGACCGACGCGACCGTGCTCGTTACGGGCGAGACGGGCACCGGCAAAGATCTCGTCGCGCGCGCGATCCACTACGCAGGCTCGCGCAAGGAGAAGCGCTTCGTCGCGCAGAACTGCGGCGCGCTGCCGGACACGCTGCTCGAGAGCGAGCTGTTCGGGCACAAGCGCGGCGCGTTCACCGGCGCCCACGCGGACAAGAAGGGCCTGTTCGAGATCGCCGACGGCGGCACGATCTTTCTCGACGAGATCGGCGAGACCGAGCCCGGCATGCAGGTGCGCCTGCTGCGGGTGCTGCAGGACGGCGAGATTCGCCCGCTCGGCTCCTCCGACGTGAAGCGCGTCGACGTGCGCATCGTCGCGGCGACCAATCGCGACCTCACGAAGCTCGTCAGCGAGGGCCGCTTCCGCGAGGACCTGTTCTATCGCCTGCGCGTCGTCGAGATTCGCCTGCCCGCGCTGCGCGAGCGGCGTGAGGACATCCCCGCGCTCGCGCATCACTTCCTCGACCGCGCGAACGCGAAGATGCGGCGCGCGCTGGACGGCTTCACGAACGCCGCGATGGATCGCCTGTGCGCGCACCAGTGGGCCGGCAACGTGCGCGAGCTCGAGAACGAGATTCAGCGCGCGGTGGCGCTCGCGGGCGACGAGAAGACCGTCACGGCCGAGATGCTCTCCGAGCACGTGCGCGGCCCGACGCCGGCGCAGGGCGCGAGGGGCATCGTGCTCCCGATCGAGCAGGACATGAACCGCGCCGTGGACGCGCTCAAGGCCGCGATGATCCAAGAGGCGCTGAAGAGCGCCGGCAACGTGACGCGAGCTGCGGAGAAGCTCGGCATTCCGCGCCAGTCGCTGCAGAAGATGATGAAGCGGCTCGGGCTGCGCGACGAAGCGCCGGAAGAGGCCTAGGCGATCAGCTCGGCAACGAGCTTTGCGATGCGCTCGCCCGCTTTGCCGTCGCCGAACGGATTCTGCCAGTGCCCGCGGCGGCCGAGCAGCGCCCTCGTGGCGTCGAGGATCGCATCCGCGCTCACGCCTGCGATGCGCGCGGCGCCGACGTGCACGGCCTCGGGACGCTCGGTCGTCTCGCGCAGAATCACGCACGGCACGCCCAGCACGCAGGCTTCTTCCTGGACGCCGCCCGAATCGGTCAGCACGAGCGCCGCGCTGCGATGCAGCTGCATGAACTCCACGTAGCCAGCCGGCGGAATCGCGCGCACGCGCTTGCCGAGCGCGACTCCCACCTCCGCGAGCCGCTGCTGCGTGCGCGGGTGCAGCGGCGCGACGACGGGCATGCCCGCATGCTCGGCCGCGAGCTCGAGTCCGCGGAAGACATCGCGCAGCGCTGCGTCGTCCTCGACCGTCTCGCGCCGATGCACGGTCGCGAGCAGGAATTCGCCAGGCGCGACGACGAAGCTCGACAAGTCTGGCGCAGGCAGGCGCGCGAGCTGTCGGTGGAGCTCGTCCACGACGGTGTTTCCGGTGACCGCGATCTGCCCCGGGACGTGCTCGCCCAGCAAGTTCGAGCGCGAGAGCTCGGTCGGCGCACACAGCAGTTGCGCGAACGCATCGCACTCGCGGCGATTGTGCTCCTCCGCCATGCGCAGGTCGCCGCAGCGCAGGCCCGCCTCGACGTGCACGACCGGGATGCCCGCGTCGAGGCCGCCGAAGGCGGCGCCGAGCGTCGAGTTCGTGTCGCCCTGCACGACGATCGCGCGGGCGCGCTTCGCTTCGAGCACTTCGCGCACCGCGGCGCGCGTGCGTGTGAGCTGCTCTTCGCGCGCGCCACCGCGCACGTCGAGCCGCACGTCGGGCTTCTCCAGCTCGAGCTGCGCGAAGAACAGGCCGTCGAGCGCCCAGTCGTAGTGCTGGCCCGTGTGCAGCACGAACGAGTCGAAGCCGAGCGTGCGGCACGCGCGGATCACCGGGGCCATCTTCACGACTTCGGGCCGAACCCCGATCACGAGCGCGACGCTCATGCGGCGCTCCGGCCGAACGACTGCTCCAGCCGGCGCCGCAGCGCGAAGCGCAGCGTACGGATGGCGGTCGGGATCGCACGCATCTTGCTCGCGCCGACCCGGCTCGCGTAGTCGAGCTGGATCGGGATCTCGGTCGCGCGCACGCCGAGCGGGCGCAGGCGCAGGAGAATGTCCGAGACCGCCGCGAAACCGCCTTCGGCGATGAAGCCGTCGCCGTATGCGTCGAAGGCGCGCCGCAACAAGCCCATGCGGTACGCGCGGTAGCAACACGTGTATTCGCGCACGCCGGGGATCGGCAGCACCGTGCGCAGGATCGTGCCCGCGACGTCGGAGAGCGCGGCGCGATAGGCCGGCACGCCCGCGACCGTCGCGCCAGGCTGGTAGCGCGACGCGATCGCGAGCTCGTAGCCGCGATCGAGGGCCGCCAGCAGCTGCGGGATTTGCTCGGGCGGATGCGTGTTGTCCGCGTCGAACGTGATCACGACGTCGTCCGCCGCCGCGTGTTCGCGCATCCACGTGAAGCCCGTGCGCAGCGCTGCACCGAGCCCCGCGTTCTTTGCGTGGCTCACGACCTCGAGCGCGAGCGCGCCGTCGAGGTCGCGCTCGGCGCGGCGCGCCTCGGCGACCGTCGCGTCCGCGCTGCCGTCGTCCACGAGCAGCACCGACCACGGCGCTCCGTGGCGCTTCAGCGTGTCGGTGACGCGCAGCAAGAGGCGATGGATGTCGCGCTCCTCGTTGTAGGCGCACAGCATCACGCGAATCATCGACGCTCTCCGGCGAGATCGGCGGCGATCTCAGCCACCGCTTCGTCCACCATCTCGCAGCACGCGTTCCACGAGTTGACGCGCGGATAGAGCTGCGACGTGCTCGTCAGGTAGAGACGGCCGGGCACGGCCACGTGCGGAGGCTTCTTCTTGGCGTAGCCGGTCGTCCACATCGGCTCGACGAAGGGCGCGCGGAACAGGTAGCGACCGACGATCGCGCCGCGCGCTTCCGGGTGAATCCGGCACAGGTCGGCTTCGTAGCGCGCGAGCAGCTCCGAATCGGGCAAGCCGTAGAGCTCGCTCGTGCGGTGCGTGTAGTTCACCGTGTAGTGGACGTGGAGCCCGCGCGTGCGCTCGAGCGGCACGACGCGCGACATCGCGATCAGGCCTTGTGAGGTCGCGCCGCAGTCGACCCAGGGCGCCCAGTAGTACGGAGTGAGCGCGCGATCCGTGATGAACACGCCGCTCACCACGCCTTGGTAGTCGAGCGCGAGGTCTGCGATCGCCGGCGGCAAGGCGCAGTCTTTCGCGAGGCGCTGAAACATCGGAAGGGGGAGAGTGGAGACCACGGCGTCGTGCTGCGCGCTCCGGCCGTCCCCGAACGCGACTCGCACGCTGCGCCCCTCGATGGCGAGCGCTGCGACCGGGCTCTTCGTGTGCAGCGGCGCGCCGCGAGCGACGAGGTCCTGCGCGAACGCGTCGATCAGCGAGCGATAGCCGCCGAGCAGGCAGCCCTTCTCCTCGCGCGAGACGTTCTTCTCGCGATGCATGCGCGTCGTGAGCCAGAGCGCAGGGAGCGCGGGGTAGTGGTCACCGATCTTTGCCGCGAGCAGCGGCTTCCAGATCAGCTCGAACGCGCGCGGCCCGGCGATCTTGCGCACGAAGTCGGCGGCAGTCACGCCGTCGAGCCCCTCGCGCGTGCCGGCGAGCCGCGCGTACACGGCGATCAGACCGAGGCGAACGCGGTCGATCCAGCCCAACGGCGCAAAGCGAAGCAGGTCGAGGGGGGTGTTCAGCGGGTAGGTCGTCTCGCGAACGGGGAAGCCCATGCCCGTCGAGCTCCAGCGCAGCTCGTAGGCGAGCCCGAGCTCCTGCACGTGGGCGAGCAGGGCCGCGTCGATCGGCAGCATGCAGTGATAGAACTTCTCGAGCTCGAGCCCGTCGTGGCTGAAGGTGCCGCCGAGACCGCCGAGCCGTTCCTCGGCCTCATACAGCGTGACGGCATGGCCGCGCTGCTGAAGACGCCGCGCGGTCGCCAGCCCGGAGATCCCGCCGCCCAGAATCGCTACGTCCAAGACCGACCTCGTGTGCGGAGGCACCTGCCGCATGTGATTCGCGTCACCCGAACTGAGTGGTTCGGGACTCACGGAGGTGACGCCGAAGTTGAAGCGCATTCCCGCGACGCTGAGTGTCGATGTCGACCCCGTAGATGCTCACCTCGCGGGCTACGGAGTCATCGGCCAGCCGCCCGACTCAGCCTGCTACGAGCGCGCGGTCCCGCGGCTGCTCGAGGCCTTCGCTGCACACGGGGTGCGCGCGACCTTCTTCTGGGTTGCGCGCGATGCCGAGCGCAGCGCCGCAGCGCTGCGAGCCGTCGTCGCAGCGGGCCACGAGGTCGCGAGCCACTCGCTGACCCACGCCGAAGCCTGGCGCAACGCTGGCTCCGCCGAGGTTGCGCACGAGTTGCGCGAGTCGAAGCAGCGCCTCGAACAATGCGCCGGGGCCTCTGTGGTGGGGTTTCGCTCGCCGGGATGGCACGGTCCGCGCGGTCTCCACGAGGAGCTCGCGCGAGCCGGCTATCGCTACGACGCCTCCTCGTTCCCGTCGCCGCTGCTCGGCGCGATGAGCGCCCTGTTGTTCTTGGGCAGCCGAGGGCGGCGCCGCGTTCCGCTCGGGGCGGGGCAATGGTTCGCGCCGAGAGCGCCTTCGCAGCTCGCGCGCGGCCTCACGGAGTTCCCGGTGAGCGTGACGCGCCGACTGCGTTTCCCCGTCTACCACACGCTGCGCTACTCGGTTTCGAGCGCGCGCTTCGAGCGCCTCCTCGAGGCGCTCGCTCGCGAGGGCCACGAGTTGTCGTATCCGCTGCACGCCGTGGATGCGCTGGGCCTCCGGGAGGATGGCATCGAGCAGCGGCTCGCCCGTCACCCGGGGATGTCCATGGCGCTCGAGGAAAAGCTGAGTCTTCTCTACTCTACGCTGCGCGCGATCGCGGAGAGATTCTCGCCCGCCCCGTACTGCCAGCGCCTCGCAACGCTCGGGCACGTGGGGGAGCCAGCGAGCGCATGAGCGGCGGAGCGCGAGCCTTTCTCTCGGATCGCTTCGTCTGGGTGCTCGTCGCACTCTCACTGGTGCTGCTCTCACCGGGGTTCAGCGGAGGAATCCCGCGAGCGACCGCCGCCAACCGAGCGGAGGCGTGGGGCAACGACGACTTGGTGCCGATGGCGCGAAGTTCACAACGCGTTCATCCACGAGAAGCCCGACTGGAACACGGGCTACCCGCCGCTTCAGCACTACATCTTGGCGAGCGCTTACGCCCCGTACCTCGGCTGGAAGCTATTGCGCGGCGAGCTGAAGCCCGAAGCCAGCTTCCCATTCGGCCTCGCGCGTCCTACCGAGTCGATCACTCACCTCACGTGGATCGGGCGTGGAGTCGCTCTGGCATTCGCCTTGATGTGCGTGCTCGGCGTCTTCGCGATCGGGCGCGAGCTCTGGGGGCGTCGCGTTGGATTTGCCGGGGCGCTCGCATGGCTCGTGACGTTCCCGTTCTCGTACTACGCGACCACGGGAAACGTGGACGGCCCCATGCTCGCGTGGATCAGCTGGGCGCTCGTCTTTGCCGCCAAGGCGGTTCGCGACACGCTCTCGCCGAAGGTCGCGATCACGCTCGGCGCTCTCGTGGCATGCGTCGGCGCAACGAAGGACCAGGGAGCTGGCTGCTTCTTCCTCGTCGGGATGGCACTCGTGTTGCGGCATCTGCTGCGCGGCGACGCGCACCGCTGGTGGCGACTCGAGGGCCGCTGGGTGAGTCCGCTGCTCGCGGTCGCGAGTCTCGTCGCGACGTACAGCGTCGTGGGCGGCCTCATCTTCTCCCCACACCGCTTTTCGAAACATCTCGACACGATGTTGTCGGTCGGCGCTCGCGTCGGCGAGCAGATCTACCTGCGGTATCCGGTGACCGCGCACGGCGTCTGGCTGCAGACGGTCGACCTCGCGAACCACCTGTACGACGCCGTGGGCGGCGTGAACCTCGCGCTCGCCTTCGCGGGAGTCGTGATTGCGCTGCTTCGCGACCGCGCGGCGCTGGTACTGGCCGCGTCGAGCGCCGGCATGTTTCTGGTGTTGCTCGCGCCGCTGTACAGCAAGATCCAGTACGTCCTTCCCGTCGCGCTGCCGCTGTGCCCCTTCGTCGGGTTCGCGCTCGATCGCATCGCGAGCAAGACCCGATTCTCACCCGTGGTGTGGACTGGCTTCGCCCTACTCATCGCGTGGAGATCGTTCGCGGTCATCGACCTCGCGCACGCGCGCATCAACGACTCGCGATACGAGGCGGCCGCCTGGTTCGAGAGCCAGGCGCGCGACGGCGACACGGTCGTGTTCTTCGGGGCAGACTCGAACAACACGCACATGCCGGCGCGGCTGCGCTCGGTCGGCGTGAACTACCGCGCGGAAGGGCGTGAGGTCCTCGCGCGCGTGAACCCGGAGTTCGTGCTCGTTCAGCCCGACGGCGCCGACGAGAACCGCAGGCGCATCGAATGGCGCGTCGGACCGCACTCGATTCGATCCACCTACGTCGACGACGCGCTCTGGGCGGATCTCACCGGCGGGCGGACCGTATACGTGCTGGTCGCTCAATTTCAAACGCCGAGGCGATTCCCCTGGGCAGACCGCCCGAACCTCGCCTACCCGATGGTCAATCCGCCGGTCCTGATCTTCGCGCGCGCGGATCGCGCAGAAGGCATGCCGCCTCTCGAGCCTTGGACGACGGCGCCGCAGAACCCGCCGCTGCGCCGCGCCAACGAGCCGCCGATCCACGAGCGCTAAGGCGCCTCCGGGCCACCGAGCTTCTTCCAGCTCCGCAGCCACGCCCACGCCGTCCTCACGATCGTGTCGAGGTCCGAGTGCCGCGGCTTCCAGCCGAAGTCGCGCATGAAGCGGGACGCATCCGCCACGAGGATCGGCGGATCGCCGGGCCGGCGCGGCGCGTTCTCGTACGGCACCGCTTTCCCGATCACGCGCCCGACGCCCTCGACCACTTCGCGATTGCTGCGGCCCACGCCCGTCCCGAGGTTGTATCCGCCGCCCGGGCCGCCCGAGAGCAGCGCTTCGATCGCGCGCACGTGCGCGTCGGCGAGATCCGTGACGTGGATGTAGTCGCGCACGCAGGTGCCGTCGGGCGTCGGGTAGTCCGTTCCGAACAGCGAGAGCTTCGGACGTAGGCCCGCCGCGGCTTCGAGCGCCACGGGGATGAGATGAATCTCCGGCTCGTGGCACTCGCCGATACCGCCGTCGGGGTCCGCGCCGCACGCGTTGAAGTACCGCAGCGCCGTCCAGCGCAGGCCGTGCGCGCGCTCTACGTCCGCGAGCATGCGCTCGATCATGAGCTTGCTCGCGCCGTACGGGTTGATCGGCGCCTGTGGCGTCGCGTCGACGATCGGCTGCCGCTCGGGGTGCCCGTAGGTCGCCGCGGTCGACGACAGCACGAACGCGCGCACGCCGTGCGCGAGGCACTCGGCGAGCAGGTTCGCCGTGCCGGCGACGTTGTTGCGGTAGTAGAGCAGCGGCTTCGCGACCGACTCGGCGACCGACAGCGAAGCCGCGAAGTGCAGCACGCCGTCGACCTTCCCGTGCGCCGCGAACAGCGCACTCATCGCCGCGCGGTCGCCGATGTCGGCGACGACGAGCTTCGCTCCCTGCGCGAAGTCCGCGCGGCCGGCGCGCAAGTCGTCCACGACCACCGCCTCGTGTCCCGCGCGCAGAATCGCGCGCAGTGCGTGGCTCCCGATGTATCCCGCGCCGCCCGTAACGAGAAGTCGCGCCAAGAATCCTCCGTTGCGCGTGGTATTTTGCGCACGCGATGGAAGTCATCCACACCGCCGAGTTCGAGTCGCCCTTCGGCGCGATGGGGTGTGCATCGACCGGCCGCGGTCTTTGCTTCATCGAGCTGCCGCGCGCCAGTGGCCGCGGCGTCGCGGGCTGGATGCGTCGCTTCGCGCCGGACGCGCGCTTGACGACCGGTTACGCGCCGAACCGAGCCGCGATCGCGCAGATCCAGGACTACCTCGCGGGCAAGCGCGAAGAGTTCCGCGTCGAGCTCGACCTGCGCGCGACCGGCTTCCAGATTCGCGTCTACGCCGCGCTGCTCGATGTCCCGTACGGCGAAGTGCGCAGCTACGGCGAGATCGCGCGCGCGATCGGCGAGCCGAGCGCCGCGCGCGCCGTCGGCGCCGCCGTCGGCGACAACCCGCTGCCGCTCGTCGTGCCGTGCCACCGCGTGATCGAGTCGAGCGGAAAGCTCGGAGGATTCGCGGGCGGCGCCCTGCTGAAGAAGCGCCTGCTCGCGCTCGAGCGCGGGAAGCATCCGGGGCAGGGCGAGCTGCTCTAGCCGCCCGATCTCACACCCTCGCCAGCGCCTGCTCCAAGTCCGCGATCAGGTCCGCGCTGTCCTCGATTCCGCAGGCGAGGCGCACCAGCGTGTCGGTGATGCCCCAGCGCAGGCGCTCTTCGCGCGGCTGATCCCAGTACGACATCAGCACCGGCATCTCCACGAGCGACTCGACGCCGCCCAGGCTCGGCGCGATGTACGGGAGCTTGCAGCCGTCGACGAAGCGGATCGCGGCGTCGAGATCGCCCTCGATCTCGAACGTGACGACGCCCGCGAAGCCCTTCATCAAACGCGTCGCCACCGCGTGATCCGGATGCGACGCGAGGCCCGGGTACCACACGCGCCGCACCTTCGGATGCGTCTTGAGGAAGCGCGCAACCGCGAGGCCATTCTCGTTGTGGCGCTGAACGCGCAGCGCGAGGGTCTTCATCCCGCGCAGTAACAAGTGCGCCGCGCCCGGATCGAGGATGCCGCCGAGCACGCCCACGGCGTCGCGAATCGGCTTGATCTGCTCCGCGCTGCCCGCCGCGACGCCCGCGATCAGGTCGTTGTGGCCGCCGAGGTACTTCGTCGCGCTGTGGATCACGAGGTCCGCGCCGTCCGCGAGCGGCGCGTGATTCACCGGCGACGCGAACGTCGAGTCGACGATCACTCTCACGCCCCGCTCGTGCGCGACGCGCGCCGCTTCCGGCAGGTCGATCACGCGCAGGTACGGATTCGTCGGCGACTCGGTGAAGAAGAACACGGTGTCGTCGCGCAGCGCGCTCTTCAGCGCATTCACGTTCGCCGGCTCGATGATCGTCGCCTCGACCTCGAGCTTCGACAGGTACTGCCGAATGAACTGCCGCGTGCGCCGATAACAATCGCTCGTGACCACGATGTGCCCGCGCTTCGGCAGCAGCGCGAGAAACGTCGTCGTCGCCGCGCACATCCCCGAAGCGAACAGCACCGCCGACTCCGCGCCCTCGAGCTCGCAGATCTTCCGCTCCACCGCGCGCCAAGTCGGATTCGAGTACCGCCCATACTCGTCGCGCTCGAGCCGCCCCTCCGCGTACTCGCGAACCTCCGCCGAGTCGCGAAACCAGAACGTCGACGTCTGATGCAGCGGCGTCGTCAGCGCCGTGCTCTCTTTCCCCTGCCGCTCCCCGCCATGCACCGAGCGCGTCGACTCGCCAAGCCGCCTCTTCTCGTCGCTCATCTCGCGCCCGCCTAATTCCCGAGGAAGTTCGGCAAGTTAGTCAGCCCCAACAACCGCCGCCAACCACGCCCCGAGCGCGCGGGAGCGCAGCGATCCGCGCGCCGCACCCAGCCAGAAACCACCTCGAAACAAGAGTGCCGCTGCCGACGCCTCAACGGCGTCGGCAGCGGCACCCCTCCCAACAAGGATTGGGCAACGTCGAAGCATGCCCCGAGCTCCGAGCGAACCGAGGAGGGCACTGCGGGGAGGGCGGGTCGCGGAGCGAATGCCCGGGCGTGGTCGCGCGCGGGGCAACCGGGAGCGCGCCAGAACGCAACCCACAGCGCACAGCACCCGCCCGACGCGACCACGCGGCTGAGCGGAGGCGAGCCCGCCCGGACCGCAGCGCCCGGCGCCCCGAACGAGCGCACCACCGGAATCCCGCGAACGAGCGAGCGGGCGGAGTTGTTAGTGCGGCTCCCCAGCTCCGGCGCAGTCCTGCACGTACCCGAGCTGCTTCAGCTGCTCGCACTCCTCCGCCGAAATCGTCGCCGCCTTCGCCTCGCCGATCTTGCCTGCCTTCGCGGCCTCCTCGAACGCCACCGCCTGCCGCGACATCTCCGCCGCCAGCCCCGGCTCCTGCGCCGCGATGTTCGACGTCTCACCCGGGTCCGTCTCGACGCGAAACAGCTCGCGCTCCGCGAGCCCGCGCGGGTTATCAGGGTTCGCCTCGATCCACTTCCACGTCTTCGTGCGCACCGCGCGCAGCACGTTGCCCTCGTGGTCCTCTTCCGCGAAGACCATCTGCTCCCCCGGCAGGCGCGTCGCCGGCAGCACCGCGAGATCGATGCCCTGCATCGCCGAGGGAACCTTCGCGCCTGCCTGCGCGAGCAGCGTGGGCGCCACGTCGATGATGCGCGCCGGCTCGCTGCGCGCATCCGGCGTCGCCGCGAGCGGCGAGCCCTTCGGCCACTTCACGAGCAGCGGCACGTGAATCTGCTCGTCGTAAAGCGTGAGCCCGTGCCAGAAGCCGCCGTGCTCGTGGAACTCCTCGCCGTGATCGGCGACGAGCGCGATTACGGTGTTCTCGTAGATCCCCAATGACTCGAGCTTCTCGATGAACTTCCCGAAGTTGCCGTCGAGATACGCGATCTCGCCCACGTAGAGCTCCTGCATGCGCTTCGCTTCGCTCGCCGCGGGATGCTGGTTCGTCGCGCGATCGATGCCGACGCCGTTGTACGGGTGCTCGAAGTACGGGTCGTGCGGGTCCATGTAGTGCATGAACAAGAAGAAGCGCGACTGCGCGTGGCGATCCAGCCACTCGAACGCCGCGCCGTTCATCACCTCGGAGTCCTGATAGAAATCTCCGAAGCGCAGGCCCGGCACGAACATGAAGTAGACGCGCCGGAAGATCTGATAGAGCACGAGCTTCGACGACGACTCCACCGCGCCGAACAAGTAGTCGGGTCCCATGTAGTGGTACTCGTCGAAGCCCTGCGCGAAGCCGAAGGCTTCCGTGAGGTTCGTGTTCGAGACGAACGCGCCGGTCGCGTAGCCCGCGCTCTTCATCACCTCGGCGACGGTGTCGATGTCCTCGGGAAGCGCGGACGGCTTCGACATCGTTTGGTGGCTGCTCGGCACGAGCGACGCGAGCAGCGATGCGGTCGCTGGCTTGGTCCACGACGCGTGCGAGAAGCCGCTGAAGATCGTGCCGCCGTCGGTCGCGACGCGGCACAGGTTCGGCGTCTGCACGAAGTCCGCCCCGTAACAACTCAGGTGATCTGCGCGCAGCGTGTCGACCATCACGAGGATCACGTTCGGCCGGCTCGCGAGCGCGCCCGCAGCCGCGGGCGGCGTCGACTTCTGCATCGGCTGCGCGATCTGCCCCGCCGCGATCCAGCCGCCGCCCGCCACGAGAATCAGCAGCGCGAGCGCGATCGGCGGCGAGAACAGCTTGCCCGCGGCGCTGCGGAACACGCGCGGGCCGACGAAGAAGAGCAGCAGCGCGAGCGCGCCGAACGCGGCGAGCACCGCAGCGAGCACGGGCAGCGGCGGCATCTGCTCGAGGAACACGTCGCGGCGCAGGCGGAACACACTGATCGCGAGGCCGACCGGCACGACCGTGAAGAGCAGCGCGAGTGACGGCGTCCAGCCGCGCGTCTCGGCCTCGTCCATCGGGAACGCCGCGAGCACGAGGCCGCCGAGCGCGCACAGCACGCCGAACAGCGCGGCGTAGGCGAGCGGTCCATACCAGAGCACCTGCGCTTCGGTGCCGAAGCCCTGCTGTGCGATCGCGATGGCTTCGCCGAGCGCGAGCACGATGCCGGCCACGATGCCGGCGCCGAGGCCGTACGCGGCTGTGCTCGTCGCCCGCGTGGCATATGGCGATTCACCGAGTGGGGCGCCGCCGAACCCTGGGGCGCCCAAGTCGATCAGGACGCCGTTCACGCGGCACCACGCCGGCTTGTAGTCCGCGCTGCGAATCCACCAGAACACGCCGCCGAGCAGCGTGAGCGCTTCCGCCGCCCAGAAGCCGAGCGCGGCAGACGTGACCGCCGCCGCGGGCCCGATCATGTGCTGCAGCACGAGCAGCTGGGCGAGCTCGCGGATGCCTTCGCCGGCGATCGTGAACGGCGAGAGCACGGTCGCGAGGATCTGCACCGTGGAGCCGAGCACGACCGGCCAGAACTCGGCGCCCGCCGCGCCGATCGCGAGCGCGGTGAAGTAGTACATCGCTGCGGTCGTGAAGTGGACGACGAACGACAGCGCGAGCGCTTGCAGCAATAACAACTTTTGGTTGCGATAGGCGCCAGCCGCGTTCGCGACGCGCTCGACGATGCTCGTGAGCCGCGCCTTGCCCGGCAGCGGCAGCGCCACGATCACCGCCTGCACGATGCCGGGGAACCACAGCACCGCGAGCAGCGCGCCGACGACCGCGATGCACACCGCGGCGCCCGCGAGCGCAGCCGTGTTCGCGGCGTCGCGAGTCGGGAAGATCTCCGGGTGCGCGTAGAGCAGGTTCATGCCGAACGGCAGCGCGAACAGGAACGAGAGGAAGATGCCGATCGGCCCGATGATCTTCTCGAGGAACTTGGCGGCCGTCGTTTCGACGTTCCGGCCGCTGAAGCGAGCGGCGTCATAGAGCGTGTAGCCGTCGAGGCCGAGCGTGCTCGGCAGGAACGTGCCGATGAAGCGGCCGATCAGGAACGAGCCGAACACGTGTCGGAACGGCAGCTCGATGCCCTGGCCGCGCAGCATCAGGATCCAGCGCTGCATCGAGGCGAGGATTCCGACGAACTTGATGCCCGCCGCGGCGAAGCAGAACAGCGCGAACGTGCCGGCGTCGATGTTCTTCAGCGCGCGCAGGATCAGCGCGCCGGTGGTGACGAGCGTGCCGTCGGTGTCCTTCACCTCGTGCGCGAACAGCAGGCAGAAGATGCGCACGGTGAGCCACGCCTTGAGCACGTTCTGCACGCGCCCGCGCCACGGGTCGCTGAGCAGGCGGCCCGCGAGCAGGGCCGCGACGACGATCGCGAGGAGCTCACCGAGCAGCAGAACGAGGCGCATGAAGTCTCCCGAGTGCGCGCGCGGCCGTGGCGCGAATCAAGCGTGTGTGTCGGCCGTGCGGCGCGGGAAGTAACGAGCAAATCCGAGCGTGTCGGCCGACGAGGCGCGCGCGCGTGCGGATGGTGCGGCGGGCCGCGCTAGCTGCCTTCGGCCTGCGCCAGTTCTGCGCGCCGGCGTTGGTATTCCGCCTCGGAGATCGTGCCCGCGCGCCGCGCCTCTTCGAGCTCCGCGAGCGCGCGCAGCCGGGCCGGATCGGAGGGCAGCTCGCTCGGCACCCGTTTCACGGGCGCGAGGGATCCCGGCGCATCCATGAGAATCGTGGTGCGGCCGCGGCCCGCCTCGCGCTCGGACGGCGCGCGCGCGAAGTCCGCCGCGCGAAAGTCCACGGCCACCGCCCGCTGACCTAACACCTGTGCGTGCGCGCTCGGAACGGTGCGAATCGCGTGCGTGCTCTGGGTCGCGACGGGATCGGCGAGCTGCGTGTCCTCGCCGGCGGCGAGCTCGCGGTCGGCGTCGACGAGATGGATCTGGAGGCGCTGCTCGGAATCGACGAAGGCGATGAAGCGCGTCGCGAAGTTGCGCGAGAACACGCCGAGCTTGCGCTCGCGGCGCAGCGCGCGGAGCGAGACTTCCTGCGTCGCGTCCGCCCGCGCGAGCGCGTCGGCGAGCACGGGCCCGAGCTTGCGCGCGAGCGCTGGCGCCAGCGCGGGCCGCCGCGTGTTCTCGTCGCCCGCGCTCTCGCGCACGTCGAGGCTCGCGAGCACCGCGACGGCGCGCTCGGGCTCGATCTGTGCCGGGTGCGCGAAGCGCGCGGCGCCGCCCTTCTCGCTGCGCAGCATCACGACGAGGTCGGGCGTATCGACGAGCGAGACGCGCGAGTAGCTCGCGCCGCACGCGAGCGTCGCCACGAGAACGAAAGCGATCGCGCAGGCTCTACGCATTCAGCGCGTTCACCAGGCGATACGCGACGAAGCTCGCGCCGTACGCCAGCGCGAGTAGGTACACGAACGCGAAGGCGGGCCAGCGCCACGAGTTCGTCTCGCGCGCGAGCGTCGCGATCGTCGAGGTGCACTGCAGCGCGAACACGAAGAACACGAGCAGCGCGGCGACGGTGCCCGGCGTGTAGATCCGCTCGCCCGTCTCGCGATTGCGGTCGTTCGCGAGTGCTGCGCGCAGGCCCGCTTCGTCTTCGCCCGAGGCCGAGTAGATCTGCGCGAGCGTCGAGACGATCACCTCGCGCGCGGCGAGGCTCGCGACCAGGCCGATGCCGATCTTCCAGTCGAAGCCGAGCGGCGCGATCGCGGGCTCGAGCGCGTGGCCGATGCGACCGCCCGCGCTGTGCTCGAGCGCGTAGGCCGCGGCCTGCTTCTCGTCGAGATGCGCAGGCGCCTCCACGCGCGGGAACGTGAGCAGCGCCCACAACAAGATCGAGACCGCGAGGATGATCGTGCCCGCGCGGCGCAGGAAGCGACTCGCGGCGCCCCACACCTGCGACGCGACGAGCTTCGCGGGCGGCATTCGGTACGGCGGCAGCTCGAGGTAGAACGGCATCGCGTCGGCCTTCACGAGCGTGCGGCCGAGGATCGCGGCCGCGGCGAACGCGCCCAGCGCGCCCAGCACGTAGAGGCCGAGCAGCGCGAGCCCCTGCAGGCCGAGCGGGCCGAACACTTGCTTCGCCGGCACGAAGGCGCCGATCAGCAGCGCGTAGACGGGAAGCCGCGCGGAGCAGGTCATCAGCGGCGCGACGAGCATCGTCACGAGCCGCTGCGTCGCGGACGGGATCGTGCGCGTGGCCATGATGCCCGGCACCGCGCACGCGTACGACGAGAGCAGCGCCACGAACGCGCGGCCCTCGAGGCCGATGCGGCCCATCGCGCGGTCCACCACGAACGCGGCGCGCGCCATGTAGCCCACGTCCTCGAGGAAGTAGAGCAGGGTGAAGAGCAGCAGAATCTGCGGCAGGAACACGACCACCGAGCCCACGCCCGCGATCACGCCGTCGGCGACGAAGTCCGCGAGCACGCCGGCGGGCAGCACGGCGCGCGCGGCGTCGGCGGCGGCGGCGAGGGCGGCGTCGATCGCGTCCATCGCGGGCGTCGCCCAGGCGAAGATCAGCTGGAAGAAGAACACCATCACCGCGGCGAACAGCAGCGTGCCGAGGACGGGGTGAAGCACGACGCGGTCGATCGCCTCGGTCGTGGCGCTGCGGCCGGGTCGCGCGACGAGTGCGGCGGCGAGCACCGACGCGACCCACGTGCGCCGATCCTCGCGCCCCTGCGGCGGCGGTACGGGCGGGCGGCTCCACTGGTGCGGATGCGGGAGTAGGCGACGTAGTTCGCTTAGTCCGAGGCCGCGATGTCCGACGACGCCTACGACCGGCACGCCGAGCGCTGTCCCGAGCCGCGCGAGGTTCAGCTCGCCGCCGCGCGCGCGCAGCTCGTCGGTCATCGTGACGACCACGCAGGCGGGCAGGCCGAGCGCGAGCGCTTCGGCCACGAGTGCGAGCGAGCGCTCGATCGTGCAGGCATCGAGCGTGATCACGATGCCATCGGGCGGCGGCACGTCCGCGATCTCGCCCCGGATCACGCGCGACACGACGGCCTCGTCGGGGCTGAGCGGCTTCAGGCTGTACGTGCCCGGCAGGTCGATCACGCGCACGCGGTGCCCGTCGATCGTGGCGTCGCCCTCGCGGCGCTCGACCGTGACGCCGGGGTAGTTGCCGACTCGCGCGCGCAGACCGGTGAGCGCGTTGAACAGCGTGGTCTTGCCCGAGTTCGGGCTGCCGACCAAGCCGAGGCGCACGGGTGCCGCGCTAGCCACGCGTCACCCGAACCGCACGCGCCTCGTTCGCGCGCAGGCAGAGCTGGCTCCCGCGCAGCTCGTACACGCGCGGGTCCCCCAGCGGCGCGCGGCGCCGCACGACGACGACGGTGCCGGGCACGAAGCCGAGGTCTTCGAGGCGTTCAGCGAGCGCGGCGTCGCTGTCGACGGACGCGACGGTCGCCGACTCACCCAAGGGGAGCAGGTCGAGGGTCAGCGGCTGTCCATCCTTAAGACCGGGCATCGCTTCCTCTGAAAACGATTTTCAATTTCGCTCAGCCGGCCATTCCGTGCCAGGCACGGATTGGCGCTTCCCGCGGGCACCGATGGCTACTCAGCCCTCGAGCCCCTCGCTCTCGGCTTTGAGGCGGCGCGACATCAGGCGCAGGCCGGCCTGGGCGGGCGTGATCTGGCCGTCGAGCACGGCGCGCAGGCCCGTCGCGATGGGCATCTCCATCCCGAGCTTGGCGGCGAGGCGGCAGGCGGCGTAGGTGGTGCGCACGCCCTCGGCCACTTCGTTCATGCTCTGCGTGATCTCGGCGAGGCTGCGGCCGCGCGCGAGCTCGAGGCCGACGGTGCGGTTGCGCGAGAGGTCGCCCGTGCAGGTGAGGATCAGGTCGCCCATCCCCGAGAGTCCGAGGAAGGTGAGCGAGTCGGCGCCGAGGGCGATGCCGAGCCGCGCGATCTCGTGGAGGCCGCGCGTCATCAGCGCCGAGCGCGCGGAGAGACCGGTGCCGAGGCCATCGCTCATGCCGACCGCGATCGCGACGACGTTCTTCAGCGCGCCGCCCACCTCCACGCCCACGATGTCCTTGTGCGTGTAGCAGCGGAACGTGGGCGACGAGAGCGCGCGCTGCACCGCGATCGCGTGGGCTTCCTCGGCGCACGCGAGCGTTACCGCGGTGGGCTTGCCCGCGGCGACTTCGCGCGCGAACGACGGTCCCGAGAGCGCGACGACGCGGGTTCGCAGCGGCTCGGGCAGCACTTCCGCGAGCACGTCGTGCATCAGCAGCGAGGTCTCGACCTCGATGCCCTTCACGGTGGAGACCACGTACGCGTCGTGCGCCATGTGCGCGCCGGCTCCGCGCATCACCTCGCGCACGCCGTGGCTCGGAATCGCGCACACCACGAGCTGCGCGCCGGCGACGGCGTCCGCGAGGTCCGTCGTCACGCGCACGCGCTCGGGCAGCGCGAAGTCGCTCAGGTAGCGCGGGTTGCGGCGCTCGCGCTGCATCACGCGCGCAGCCTCCGCATCGCGCGTCCACAGCGTCACGTCGTGCGCTCGCGCCGCCAGCAGCGCGAGGCACGTGCCGAAGCTTCCGCCTCCGAGAACCGCGACGCGCTGCGACATGACGCGCACTCTATCGACCCGCTGTTGCGAAGGACGCGCGAGAAGCCGCGCAAAAATCGTTGAACGAGAAGTCCATCGCGCTAGCATGCCCGCGCTTTTTTCAGCCGCGACGCGCAGTTAACTCCAGTTTTCACGCGTGCCGGGCAATGCGGAAACGGAGGTCGCGGCGTGCTCGGGGAATTCGCCGGCGTTTTGCTGCTGCTCGCCGTCGCGATCATCGTAGCCAGCGCCATGGTCTCCGCGCCGAAGCTGCTCGGACCGAAGCGCGAGTTCCCGGAGAAGCAGGACCCCTTCGAGTGCGGCGAGAAGCAGATCGTCTCACCGAAGCAGCGCTTCTCCGTGAAGTTCTATCTCGTCGCGATGCTGTTCGTGCTGTTCGATCTCGAGGCGGTGTTCTTCTATCCGTGGGGCGCCTTGATGCGCGAGCTCGGTGTCTTCGGCTTCGTCGCGATGACCGTGTTCACCGTCCCGCTCGTGCTCGGGCTCGTCTACGAGTGGCGCAAGGGAGCGCTCGAGTGGTGAAGAGCGCTTCTGTTGATCCGAAGGACCTGTCCGCCGAGTCGCGCGCGCGCATCGAGCGCGAGATGGCGAAGTTCCCGAAGAAGCGCGGCGCGCTGCTCGCGGCGCTGCACATCGCGCAGGAAGAGCACGGCTGGATCTCGCCGGCGCTCGCCAAGGTGCTCGCGCACATGTTCGAGATCGCACCGATCGAAGTGATGGAAGTCGTCTCGTTCTACAACATGTTCTACGACCGCCCGCAGGGCCGGCACCACGTCTACGTGTGCACGAATCTGCCGTGCTCGCTGCGCGGCGCGCGCGGGATGCTGCGCGCGATCGAATCGCACCTCGGCGTGCGCGCGGGCGAGACGACGGCCGACGGGCGCATCACGCTCGGCCACGAGGAGTGCCTCGGCGCCTGCGCGTACGCACCGATGCTGCGCGTCGGCGAGACCTACCACGAGAACCTGGACGTCGAGCAGGCCAAGCGCCTGGTCGACGCGCTCGAGTAACGCATGGGACTCAAGGCGCCGTACGTCACGAACTACCTGACGCAGCACTTCGCGGACGACGCCTTCGGTCACGTGGACGGCTACGTCGCGCGCGGCGGCTACGAGGCCGCGCGCCAGGCGATCACGCGCATGGCGCCCGAAGAGGTCGCCACGCTCGTCAAGGACGCGGGCCTGCAAGGGCGCGGCGGCGCGGGCTTCGTCGCGGGCCTCAAGTGGACGTTCATGCCCAAGGGCAACGACAAGCCCAAGTACCTCGTCTGCAACGCAGACGAATCGGAGCCGGGCTCGTTCAAGGATCGCCTCCTGATGGAGCGCGGCCCGCATCAGCTGCTCGAAGGCATCCTGATCGCCGCGTGGGCGACGGGCGCGGAGAAGACCTTCGTCTACATCCGCGGCGAGTACGCGTTCGCCGCGCAGGTGTTGCAGCGCGCGATCGACGAGGCGTATTCGCGCGGCTACCTCGGCCCGCGCGTGATGGGCACCGCGCTCTCGCACGACGTGGTGCTCGTGCGCGGCGCGGGCGCCTACATCTGCGGCGAAGAGACGGGCCTGCTCGAATCGCTCGAGGGCAAGAAGGGCCAGCCGCGCAAGAAGCCGCCGTTCCCCGCGCAGTACGGCGCGTTCGGCATGCCCACCACGGTGAACAACGTCGAGACGTTCAGCCACGTCCCGCACATCGTCGCGCGGGGCAAGGACTGGTTCCGCGGCATCGGCACCGAGAAGAGCCCGGGCACCACGATCTTCGGCGTGTCCGGGCATGTCGTCAGGCCCGGGCTCTACGAGCTGCCGCTCGGCACGAAGCTCGACACGATCATCTTCGAGCACGCGGGCGGTGTGCCCGACGGCAAGAAGGTGAAGGGCGTCATCCCCGGCGGCATGTCGATGAAGATCCTGCCCGCCGGCCAGCTGGACACGCCGATGGCGAACGAGTCGCTGCGCGAGCGCGGCTCGATGCTCGGCACCGGCGGCATCATCGTGATGGACGAGACCACCTGCATGGTGCGCGCGGCCAGCGTGATCTCGTACTTCTTCCGCGACGAGTCGTGCGGCCAGTGCACGCAGTGCCGCGAAGGCACGGGCTGGCTGAACAAGATCATCGGCCGCATCGAGCGCGGGGCGGGCACGCGCGAGGACATCGACATCCTGCTCGACGTCGCGGGCAAGATGGAGGGCGCCACGATCTGCGCGTTCTCCGACGCCGCCGCGTGGCCGGTGCAGGGCATCCTCAAACACTTCCGCGACGACTTCGAAGCGCACGTGCGCGAACAGAAGTGTCCGTTCCCCGCGAGCTTCGAGCTGTAACGACATGGCAAACGTCACGATCGACGGCGTGAAGTACGAAGTGCAGGACGGGCGCACGATCCTGCAGGCGCTCGACGACCTCGGGCTGCTCATGAACGGCGTCGACGTGCCGCACTACTGCTGGCATCCGAAGCTCTCGATCGACGGCTCGTGCCGACTCTGCCAAGTCGAGGTGAAGGGTCAGCCGAAGCTCCAGATCGCCTGCAACACGCCCGTCGCCGAGGGCATGGAGATCACCACCGCGAACGAGCGCGTGAAGAAGGCGCGCGAGGGCGTGATGGAGCTGCTGCTCGTCAATCACCCCCTCGATTGCCCGATCTGCGATCAGGCGGGCGAGTGCAAGCTGCAGGACTACGCCTACGAGTACGGCGTCACGCACGCGCGCACGAAAGAGCCGCGGCGCGCGCTGAAGAAGCGCGTCGACCTCGGGCCGACGATCACGTTCGACCAGGAGCGCTGCATCTTGTGCCGGCGCTGCGTGCGCTTCACGCGCGAGATCTCGCAGACGAGCGAGCTCACCGTGATGAGCCGCGGCGATCGCTCGACGATCGAGACGTTCCCCGGCGCGCCGCTCGACAACGACTACTCGATGAACGTGGCCGACATCTGCCCGGTCGGCGCGCTCACCACGAAGGACTTCCGCTTCAAGATCCGCGTGTGGTTCCTCGACGACAAGCCGGGCGTCTGCACCGGCTGCGCGAGTGGCTGCAACATCCACCTCGGCGTCGCGAACAATCAGGTCTACCGCTACGTGCCGCGGCGCAACGACGCGGTGAACGCGACCTGGATGTGCGACGAAGGCCGCATGTCCTACAAGCGCATCGGCGCGAGCGACCGCATCCGTGAAGCCGGCGTGCGCACCGCGACGGGCGGCCTCGCGAGCGCGAAGCTCGACGCCGCGGTCGCCGCCGCCGCCGCGAAGCTGCGCGCCGTAACGACAGCGGGCGGCGCCTCGGTCGCCGCGCTCGCCTCCGCGCACGCGACGAACGAGGACCTGTTCGTGCTGCGCCGCTTCTGCGAGGCGATCGGCACGGAGACGATGGGCGTCGCGGTTCCGAAGGGGCGCTCCGACGAGATCTTGATCAAGGCGGAGAAGGCCGCGAACGGCGCCGGCGCGCGTGCGCTCGGCTTCAAGGACGCGGCGAGCGTCGCCGAGCGCGTGAAGGCCGGCGCGGTGCGCGCGCTGATCGTGCTCGGCAGCGATGCGCTCGCGTTGTTAGGTGGCGAGGCCGCGCTCGCGAAGCTCGACTGCGTGATCCTGCTGGGCACGCATCACTCCGCGCTCGAGCGCGCTGCGCACGTGGTGTTCCCCGCGCGCGTCGCCGCGGAGAAGCGCGGCACGCTCACGAATCACGCGGGCCACGTGCAGCGCGTGGCGCCCGCGGTGGAGCCCGCGTTCGACGCGTGGAGCGAGGGCGAGGTGCTGCTGCGCCTCGGCCAGGCGCTCGGGCTCGCGGGCTTCGCGCCGGGCGTCGCGTTCAATGCGCGCGAAGTCTCGAAGGCGATCGGGCAGGTGGTGCCCGCGTTCGCGGGCTGCGACTACGACTCGGTGGGCGACGAAGGGCGACCGCTCGGCGGCGCGGGAGCGCGCTGAGTGGAGCTCCAAGTCGTCGTCAAGATGCTCGTGATCGTGCTCGTGATCATGGGTCTGTTCCTGCCTCTCATCACCTGGGTCGAGCGCAAGCAGAGCGCCGTGATGCAGGACCGCATCGGCGCCAACCGCGCCCACGTGCTCGGCATCACCGCGCTCGGCCTGCTGCACCCCGCGGCCGACGTCGTGAAGCTCGCGACCAAAGAAGACGTCGTGCCCGCCGGCGCGAATCGCTGGATCCATCAGCTCGCGCCGATCATCGCGCTGGTGCCCGCGATCATCACGCTCGCCGTGATCCCGTACGGCGGGAAGTACCAGATGGACGGCTGGGTGCTGAACCTCGTCGTCGCCGACATCGACTGGGGAATGCTCTACGTGTTCGCGGTCGGCTCGATCGCGACCTACGGCGCCGTGATGGCGGGCTGGGCGAGCAACTCGAACTGGGGCTTGCTCGGCTCGATGCGCGCCTCGGCGCAGATGATCTCGTACGAAGTGACGATGGGGCTCTCGCTCGTCGGCCTCTTCATGGTGTTCAACTCGCTGAGCCTCGTGGAGATCGCGCAGGCGCAGGACAAGACGCTCTGGCTGTTCGGCCTCGTTCCGCTGCCGAACTGGGGGATCTTCCTCCAGCCGCTCGGCTTCATCCTGTTCCTCACCTGCATCATGGCCGAGAACAAGCGGCCGCCGTTCGACGCGCCGGAAGGCGAGAGCGAGCTCGTGGCCGGGTACCACATGGAGTACTCGGGCATGCGCTTCGGCCTGTTCTACACGGCCGAGTTCCTCGAAGTGCCGGTGATCGGCATGATCGTCACCACGCTGTTCCTCGGCGGCTATGCGATCCCGTTCGTCTCGCAGGAGATGATCATCGGCGGCCTCACGCCCGCGCTCGGCGCGAGCTTCGCGACGGTCGTCTGCATCGCGCTGCACTTCGTCACGTTCCTGATCAAGGTGATCGTGATGATCTGGCTGCAGATGGCGATCCGCTGGACGCTGCCGCGCTTCCGGTACGACCAGGTGATGGACCTGTGCTGGAAGATGATCCTGCCGATCTCGATCGCGAATGCGTTCGTGACGGCCGGCGTGATCTTGTTCCTGGAGCGCGCATGACGCTCTTCTACATCTTCGCGTTCATCGCGATCGCCGGCGCGCTCGGCATGCTGCTCAACACGCGCAACACCGTGGCCGCGGCGCTCTCGCTCGTCGTCACGATGTGCGCGCTCGCCGCGATCTACGTGCAGCTCGACGCGTACCTGATCGGCGCGCTGCAGGTGATGGTCTACGCCGGCGCGATCCTCGTGCTGTTCCTGTTCGTGGTGATGCTGCTCAACCTGCGCAGCGACGACTTCGGCGGCGCGCGCTACGCGAAGCCATTGCTCGCGACGCTCGGCGCCGCCGCGATCGGCGCAGGCTTCCTCACGCTGCTGCCCGGCGCGTTCGGCCCCGCCGCGGAGCTCAGCGCAGGCTTCGGCGGCTACCGCGAAGTCGGGCGCGAGCTCTTCACCAACTACGTGCTCGCGTTCGAAGTCACCTCGCTGCTGCTGCTCGGCGCGATGATCGGCGCAGTGATTCTCGCCAAGCGGAAGATCGACTGATGGTCACGCAAGCCGTCGCGCTCTCGGGGATCCTGTTCTTGCTCGGCGTGATCGGCGCGCTCACGCGCCGCAACCTGATCGTGATCCTGATGTCGATCGAGCTGATGCTGAACGCGGTGAACCTCGCGCTCGTCGCGTTCTCGCGGCAGTGGGGCGATCACGCGGGCCAGCTGTTCGTGCTGATGGTGATCGTCGTCGCCGCCGCCGAAGTCGCGGTCGGCCTCGGCATCGTGATCGCGCTGTTCCGCAACCGCGAGAGCGTCAACGTCGAGGACGCGAGTCTCCTGAAATGGTAGAAGCGACGCCGAACGACCTGATCCGCTGGGTGCCCCTGCTGCCGCTGCTCGGCGCTCTCGTGCACGGCGTGCTGCTCGCCTTCTTCCGCACGCAGCTCTCGCGCACGCTCACGATCGCGCTCTCGTGCGGCTCGGTCGTCGCGTCGTTCCTGCTCTCGCTCGCGCTCGTGAACGACCTCACGCAGCTCGCGCCGGGCGCGCGCGTGATGAGCGACTCGCTCTTCACCTGGATCGGCACCGCCAGCTTCACCGCCGAAGCCGCGTTCCTGCTCGATCCGCTCAGCGCCGTGATGATCCTCGTCGTCACCGGGGTCGGCTCGCTCATCCACATCTACTCGATCGGGTACATGGATGACGACCACCGCGACGACCGCGGCTTCGCGCGCTTCTTCTGTTACCTGAACCTGTTCACGTTCTCGATGCTGATGCTGGTGCTCGGGGACAACCTGCTGGTGATGTTCCTCGGCTGGGAAGGCGTCGGCGTCTGTTCCTACCTGCTGATCGGCTTCTGGTACTCGGACACGTGGAACGCCTACTGCGGCAGCAAGGCGTTCATCGTCAACCGCATCGGCGACTTCGGCTTCTTGCTCGGCTTGTTCCTGCTGTTCTGGTCGCTCTCCGGCGAGGGCCAGGCCGCGATCGCGTTCCGCGACATCCAGGCCGCGTTCCCCGCGATCGCAGAGCAGACGGTGCAGCTGCCGCAGTGGCTCTCGTTCCTGCCCGGCTTCCCCGAGTGGAAGCTCGCCACGCTGATCGGCCTGTGCTTCTTCGTCGGCGCCGCCGGCAAGTCCGCGCAGCTGCCGCTCTACGTGTGGCTGCCCGACGCGATGGCGGGCCCGACGCCCGTGTCCGCGCTGATTCACGCCGCCACGATGGTGACCGCGGGCGTCTACATGGTCTCGCGCATGAGCTTCGTCTACGCGGAGGCGGACGGCGCGATGGCGTTCATCGCGTGGACGGGCGCGATCACGGCGCTGCTCTCGGCCACGATCGCGATCGCGCAGACCGACATCAAGAAAGTGCTCGCGTACTCCACCGTCTCGCAGCTCGGCTTCATGTTCGTGGCCGCGGGCTGCGGCGCGTTCGGCGCGGCGATGTTCCACGTCGTCACGCACGCGTTCTTCAAGGCGCTGCTCTTCCTCGGCGCCGGCAGCGTGATCCTCGCGATGCACCACGAGCAGGACACGGACAAGATGGGCGGCCTGCGGACGAAGCTGCCGTGGACGCACAAGGTGTTCCTGATGGGCGTGCTCGCGATCGCGGGTGCGCCGTTCTTCTCCGGATTCTTCTCGAAGGACGAGATCCTGCTCGCCGCGAAGCTCTCGCACGTGCCCGCCCACGGCGCGCTCTACGCAGTCATGCTCGGCACCGCAGGCATCACGGCCTTCTACATGTTCCGCCTCTACTTCCGCACGTTCCTCGGCAAGAGCCGCGCGAGCGAGCAGACGTTGTCTCACGTGCACGAGCCCGCGTGGACGGTCGTCGCGCCGCTCGTCGTGCTGGCCCTCGCCTCGATCTTCGGCGGCTTCCTCGGTCCAGCGGCGGCGCTGAACCCGCTGCTCGGCATCCTCAACATCGCGCCTGAGAACTCGAACAGCTTCGCGAACTTCGTCGCGCCCGTGCTCTCGAACGCGCACCACGAGATCACGCTGAGCGAAGAGCGCCTGCTCGCCGTGTACTCGGTGCTCGTCGCGGGCGTCGGCGTCGCGCTCGCAGCGCTGATGTACGTGTGGCGCCCCGCCATCCCCGTCGCGATTCGCGGCGCGCTCGGGCCGCTCCATCGCGCGGTCGAGAACAAGTACTACGTGGACGAGATCTACGACGCGCTGTTCGTGAAGCCCCTCGTGTGGCTCTCGAAGAACGTTCTGCACCGCTTCTTCGACGCGGGCGTGATCGACGGCGTGCTCGTGAACGGCTCGGCGGCGACGGTGCGCGGGGTGACGAGCGGCCTGCTCAAGTACGCGCAGTCGGGCTTCGCGCAGAGCTACCTCGGCTGGATGGCGCTCGGCACGGCGTGCCTGCTCGTCTGGCTCGCGACGCAGGTGGCGTGATGTTCGAAGGCAACCTCGTCAGCGTCGTCTCGTTCCTGCCGCTCGCCGCGGCGCTCGTGCTGCTCGTCGTCGACCAGATCGCGAAGCTCGCGGACGCGGTGTGGAAGAGCGCGGCGCTGATCACGAGCCTGCTCACCTTCGTGATCTCGCTCCAGCTCTGGTGCGGCTACGACGCGACGCGCGCCGACTACCAGTTCGTCGAGCACGTGCCGTGGCTCGCGGAGTGGGGCGTCAACTACTTCGTCGGCATCGACGGCATCAGCCTGCTCTTGATCCTGCTCACGACGTTCCTGCAGCCGATCGTGCTGGTCGCGTCGTGGAACGACATCAAGACCAGCGTCAAGTCGTTCCTGTTCTTCATGCTCGCGCTCGAGACGGGCATGATCGCGACCTTCGCCGCGCTGAATCTCTTCCAGTTCTACCTGTTCTGGGAGCTGATGCTGATTCCGATGTACTTCATCATCGGGATCTGGGGCGGCCCGCGGCGCGTGTACGCCGCGATCAAGTTCTTCCTGTTCACGATGGCCGGCTCGCTGCTGATGCTCGTCGCGATGCTGGTCGTCTACCGCCTGCACTTCGAGCAGACCGGCACGCTCACGCTCGACCTCGTCGCGCCGCCGGGCTCCACGCTCCCGGGTCTGCTCGACACCGCGATCCTGCCGGGCGGCGACGTGTGGTGGCGCACGCAGCCGTGGCTGTTCGCGGCCTTCGCGCTCGCGTTCGGCATCAAGGTCCCGGTGTTCCCGTTCCACACCTGGCTTCCCGACGCGCACGTCGAGGCGCCCACCGCTGGCTCCGCGATCCTCGCCGGCGTGCTGCTGAAGATGGGCACCTACGGCTTCGTGCGCTTCGCGCTGCCGCTCTTCCCCGACGCCGCAGTCGAGTTCGCGCCGCTCGTGTTCGGCCTCGGCGTGATGGGCATCGTGTACGGCGCGCTCGTGGCGATGGTGCAGAGCGACATCAAGAAGCTCGTCGCGTACTCGTCGGTCGCGCACCTCGGCTTCGTGATGCTCGGAACCTTCGCGCTGAACGACGAGGGCCTGAAGGGTTCCGTGCTGCAGATGGTGAACCACGGCCTCTCGACCGGCGCGCTCTTCCTGCTCGTCGGCATGATCTACGAGCGCCGTCACACCCGCGAGATCGGCGCGTTCGGCGGCATCGCGAAGCCGATGCCGGTGTACGCCGCGATGTTCGGGATCGTGACGATGTCGAGCATCGGCCTGCCCGGGCTGAACGGCTTCGTGGGCGAGTTCCTGATCTTGTTAGGCACGTTCGAGGCCGCGCCGCTCGTCGCGACGCTCGCGACCTTCGGCGTCGTGCTCGCCGCGGTCTACATGCTGTGGATGTATCGCCGCGTGTTCTTCGGGCCCGTCGAGGTGCCGGAGAATCGCGGCCTGATCGACCTCGACCTGCGCGAGAAGCTCGTGATCGCCGCGGTCGTGATCCCGATCGTGTGGATCGGCGTCTACCCGCAGCCGCTGCTCACGCGCCTCTCGGCGCCGGTCAGCGAGATCCTGCGCGTGATGGAGGCGAAGCGCGCGGCCACGGCGGCGGAGGCGACCGCGCCGCTCCCGGTTCCCGTGCGCGTGAGCCTCACGGAGCCGCAGCGATGATTCCCGCGCCCGTGCTGAACCTCGCGGCCGCGATGCCGCTGCTGCTGATCGCCGGCGGCGCGTTCCTCGTGCTCCTGCTCGACCTCTTCCTCGGCCGCGCGACCGACAGCGAGCGCTGGCGCAAGAACCTCGCGCTCACCTTCGTCTCGGTCGGCGTTCTCGCCGCCGTGGGCTGGTCGGCCAACGCGTTCCTCGCCGGCGGCGCGCTCGAGTTCAGCCCCGATCACCCGATGTTCCAGCTCGATCGCTTGACCGCGTTCGGCACGATCTCGGTCTGCATCGGTGCCGTGCTCGCGCTCTTGCTCTCGACCTATTACTTGAAGGAGGTCGGCGTCCAGCACGGCGAGTACTACGCGCTCGTGCTGCTCGCGACGAGCGGCATGATCCTGCTCGTCGGCTCGGTCGATCTGATCAGCGCCTTCCTCGGCATCGAGCTGATGAGCATCCCGATCTACGTGCTCGCCGGCTTCGACCGCCGCCGCGTGCGCGCGAACGAATCCGCGCTGAAGTACTTCCTCGCCGGCTCGTTCGCGAGCGCACTTCTGCTCTACGGCATGGCGCTCCTCTACGGCGCGACCGGCGAGACGAGCTACGCGGGAATCGGGGCCGCCTTCGACGGCAGCGATCCGCTCGCGGTGATCGGCCTCGCGCTCTTGCTCGTCGGCTTCACCTTCAAGGTCTCCGCGGTGCCGTTCCACCAGTGGACGCCCGACGTCTACGAAGGCGCGCCCGCCTCCGTGACGGCCTACATGTCCGTCACCGTGAAGGCCGCCGCGTTCGTCGCGCTGGTGCGCCTCGCGCACACCACGTTCGGGGGCGTGGAGGGCCCGCTCACCGACGCGCTCTGGGTGATCGCCGCGGCCACGATGATCGTGGGCAACCTGATGGCGGTGATTCAGGACAACGTGAAGCGCATGCTCGCTTACTCGAGCGTCGCGCACGCGGGCTACCTGCTCGTCGGCCTCGTGGCCGCTTCGCCCGGCGGCTACGGCGACGCCTACGCCAGCGTGCTCTTCTACCTCGTCGCGTACCTGTTCCTGAACCTCGGCGCCTTCGGCGTGATCATCGCGCTCACGCACCGCGGCCAGGACGCCGACCGCTTCGAGGACTACGCCGGGCTCGCGAAGCGCCGCCACGCGCTCGCCGGCCTGATGACTCTGTTCCTGATCGGCCTCGCCGGCATCCCCGGCACCGCGGGCTTCGTCGCCAAGTTCAAGATCTTCATGGCCGCGGTGCAGCAGGGCTACGTCTCGCTCGTCGTGATCGCCGTGATGACGAGCCTCGTCTCGGTCTACTACTACCTGCGCCTGCCCGTGCTCATGTACATGCGCGAGCCCGGCGAAGCCGCGGGCCGCCTGCGACTCGCGACCGGCGAGCAGATCGCGCTCGTCGCGTGCGCGGTCGCGGTGGTCGTGCTCGGCATCCTGCCCAACAACGGCCCCGAGGACCTGCTCAGCTTCGTGCGCGCCCTCGACTGGTCGCGCGAAGCGGTGGCGGCGCTGAACTGACGCGCAGGCGAAGCGCGCAGCCTCCGCGCGCGTCGATCCTCCGTGCATCGCGCTCGCGCGTCCGTGGGCTACCGAAGCGGACTGCGCGCGAGCCATGCCGCGCGCGTGAGCTCGAAGATGTCGTCGTTCTCGGCGAAGTCCTTGCGCGCGTGTAGGAAGCCGAGGCGCTGCGCGAGCCCGGCCGACGCGCGGTTGTCGAAGTGGATCTCGGCTTGGAGTCGCGCGACTCCCCAGACCTCGAAGAGGTGCGCCACCAACGCCGCGACGGCCTCGCGCGCGTAGCCGCGTCGCTGATGCGCAGCGCCGATCACGTAGGCGATCGAGCCGCCCTCGCCGCGCAGAGTCGCCTGCGTGAAGCCGATCGCCTCTCGCGAATCCCGCAGCCGCAGGATCCAGTTGAGCCAATGCTGAGCGCCGTCCGGGCTGCGCCCGCCCGCGAGGAACGCGTACTCGCGCTCCAGCGCCGCGACGCTTTCGGGCGGCCCGCCCGGCATGTGCGCGTAGAGCCGCGCATCGCTCAGCACGGGAAACATCGCCGAGGCGTGTTCGCCGCGGACGGGTTCGCAAAGGAGCCGCGCTGTCTCGATCTGCGCGAAGCGCGCATCGCGCTCGCTCACTTCGCGCGCCGCTTCAGCACGCGCACTTCGCCGCGGCGCACGGTGAGCTGCTCCGTGTCGAACAGCTCCATCAGCGGCACGACGAACTTGCGCGTGCCGCCGATCAGCTCCTTGTAGGCCGCGGTGCCGATTTCGCCGTGCGCTTCGAGATGGGCGACGACTCGCGTCCGCAGCGCGGCGACGGCGCTCACATCGAACCACAGCTCGCCCGGCGCGCGCACGAGCGCGCCTTCGCGCTCGAGATGCGCGAGCACCTCGCGCAGCTCCGCCTCGCTCGCGCGCAGCTCCGCTTCCCACTCGCGCAGCGTGCGCGGCGCGAGACCCGCCTCGCGCGCGCCCGCGCGCAGCCTCGCGGCGAGCTCCTGCTCGCGCGCAGCGAGCCGCGGCGCGAAGTCAGCGCGGCGCACGAGCTCGCCTTCGACCGCGACTTCTCCGCGCGCTGCGAGCTGTGCGAGCGCGCGCTCGTAAAGCGCGGGCGCAGCGTTCTCGGGCAGCGCACCGCGCAGCGTTCCCTTCGGCATGCCCGGCTTGATCGGGTTCGCGGCGTGAAACGCAGCGAGAGCCTCCGCGCAGCGGGACTCCGCCTGCGACACGAGCTCGGTCGACGCGAACACGTCTGCAGCGAGCGCGACGATCTTGCCGCTCTCCTCGGCGCTCGTGAGCGCTGAAGCGAGCGCCGCAGGCAGGAGCCCGCTCTGCGTGCGCAGCGCCTCGAGCGACATGCCCGCGAATCCGGAGCGAGCGACGCGCTGCGCCACGCCTTCGGTCGCATCGCCCCGGGCGAGCACTTCGAGGCCGCGCGCGAGAGCGCGGTCGCTGCGCCGCCGGTGCGGCGGCGCGACGTCGAGGATCTCGCCGCCACCGAGCGTCGCGCCCGAGGCGAAGCCGCGCACGACGAAGCGATCACCGGGCAGTAGTGCGAGCGCGCCGTCGTCGAGATGGATGCGCGCGAACGAGCGCGACCCCGGCTCGAAGAAGTCTCCGCCGACGGGCGCGACGTGCGCGCGCACCGCAGCGGTGCCCACCAGCAGCTCGCACGCGACCGGCTTGGGTCCGCTGTGCGGCGCGGTCGCGAGCCAGCGCAGTGAAGCATCGAACGTGCTCGACGGCGCGAGTGAGCCGGGCGCTGCGACGAGCATCCCGCGCGCGAGATCCGCGAGCGCGATGCCCTGCAGGTTCACCGCGCAGCGCGAGCCCGGCTCGAGCCGCTCCGCGCTCGCGCCGAAGCTCTGCAGCCCGCGCACGCGCGCACGTGCGCCGCCGGGGAAGAGCTCGACCGCATCTCCCGCAGTGAGCTCGGCGCCTGCGAGCGTTCCCGTGACGACCGAGCCGAAGCCGCGCATCTCGAAGCAGCGATCCACCCAGAGCCGCGCGGGGCCCGCGCGCCTCGCTCGCTCGCGCGCCTGCTCCGCCGCGCGCACGAGGGCGCTGCGCAGCTCCGCGATGCCCGCGCCCGTCGTCGCGGACACGCGCAGCACGTCAGCGCTCGCGAGCGACGTGTCCGCGAGCAGATCGCGCACCTCGGTTTCGGCGAGGTCCGCGACGTCGGCGTCGGCAAGATCGCTCTTCGTCAGCGCGACGACGCCGTGCGCGATCCCGAGCAAGTCGATGATCGCCAGGTGCTCGCGCGTCTGCGGCATCGCGCCTTCGTCCGCGGCGACGACGAGCAGCACGAAGTCGATCCCCGTCGCGCCCGACACCATCGTGCGCACGAGCCCCTCATGCCCCGGCACGTCGACGACGCCGATCGTGAGCCCGGGCGCGAGCGCGAGCGGCGCGAACCCGAGCTCGATCGTGATGCCGCGCGCCTTCTCCTCGGGCAGCCGATCCGTGTCGACGCCCGTGAGCGCGCGCACGAGCGTGGTCTTGCCGTGATCGATGTGACCCGCGGTGCCGAGGATGAGGTTGTTACGGGACATCGAAGCCACTGTCCGATCTCCGCTCGGCTTCGCCTCGCTGCGCGCCGCTTGGCGGCTTGCCGCCGTGATCGATGTGGCCCGCGGTGCCGAGGATGAGGTTGCTACGCGTCATCGAAGCCACTGTCCGATCTCCGCTCGGCTTCGCCTCGCTGCGCGCCGCTTCGCGGCTTGCTGCCGTGATCGATGTGGCCCGCGGTGCCGAGGATGAGGTTGTTACGGAGTGCCGGAGTCGTCATTGCTGGCAGGGTTGCACACACGCAGCTCGGCGCCGGATGGGGTGAACGGTCGTTCACGTTGACGCCGCCGGAGCGTGAGGCCAACTTCGCGCGATGGCGAAAGAGAGAATCATCGGAGTTCGCGAGCTGCGGGAACGGCTGAGCGATTATCTCGAGCTCGTTGCGAACGGGGAGTCGCTCACGATCGGAACGCGCAAAGCCGCGGTTGCGCGGCTCGTGCCCGCAGCGCCGCTGAGCGAGGGCGAAGCGTTGGATCGGCTCGCGGCGGAGGGACGAATTCAGAAGCCGCGTGGGAAGCTCCGCCTGCGCGGGCCCGTGAAGCTGCGCAAGCGGCAAACGAAGTCGGTCTCAGACCAAGTCGTCGAGGATCGGCGATGATCCTCTACCTCGACACGAGCGCGCTGGTGAAGCTCTATGTCGAGGAAGCGGGCTCCGCGCGGACTCGCGAGCTCGTCGATCGCTCCGACGGCGCCTACACGTCACGGATCAGCTACGTCGAGGCGCGTGCCGCATTTGCGCGGCGGCTACGCGCGCAGGCGATGAGCCGCCGCGAACACGGCGACATCGTGAGTAGGTTCGAGGCGGGCTGGAGCGGCTTCGGCGTCGTCGAGCTCTCCGACCCACTCGCGCGAAGCGCGGGCACGCTCGCCGAGAAGCACGGCCTACGGGCGCTCGACGCGACCCAGCTGGCAGCGGCGCTCGAGCTGCGCACGGGGTCTGTGCCGGTCGACTTCGCTTGTTTCGACCGCCGCCTTGCGCACGCTGCGCGCGAGGAACGCCTGCCGCTCGCAGCGAGCCTCTAGCGCTTCCCGATCACCTCGCGCCCCACGTACGGCTGCAGCGCCTTCGGCACCGCGATCGTGCCGTCGGCGCGCTGGTGGTTCTCGAGCAGCGCGAGGATCAGGCGCGCGTTCGAGACCGCGGTGCCGTTCAGCATGTGCGCGAACTCGTTCTTCTTCTTGGCCTTGCGCCGGAAGCGCACGCGCAGCCGGCGCGCCTGATAATCGGTGCAGTTCGACGTGCTCGAGATCTCGCCGTAGCTGCCGCGCTCGCCGCGCCCCGGCATCCACGCCTCGATGTCGAACTTGCGATACGCCGGCGCGCCGAGGTCGCCGGCCGCGATGTCGACCACGCGATACGGCAGCTGGAGTCCCTGATAAATGCGCTCCTCGATCGCGAGCAGCTGCTCGTGCATCGCGTCGGAATCTTCGGGGCGCGTGATCGCGAACATCTCCACCTTCGTGAACTGATGCACGCGGTAGAGGCCCTTGCTCTCGCGCCCCGCGGCGCCCGCCTCGGTGCGGAAGCAGTGAGAGATGCCGGCCATCTTCACCGGCAGCTGCTCTTCCTCGAGGATCGTGTCTGCGTAGAGGCCACCCAGCGTGATCTCCGCAGTGCCGACGAGGCAGAGGTCGCTGTTCGCGACCGAGTAGATCTGCGTCTCCTCGCCGCGCGGGTTGAAGCCGATGCCTTCGAGGATGTCCGCGCGCGCGAGGTCGGGCGTGACGTAGGGCGTGAAGCCTTCGGCCAACAACAAGTCGAGCGCGTAGCGCTGCAGCCCGAGCTCGAGCAGCACGGCCTCGTTCTTCAGGTAGTAGAACTTCTGTCCCGCCACCTTCGCGCCGCCGTCGAAGTCCGCGAGATCGAGCGCCGCCGCGAGCTGGAGATGATCCTTCGGCGCGAAGCCGAGCTGCGCTGGCGCGCCGACGCGGCGCAGCTCCTTCGCGTCGTCCTCGCCCCCATCCGGTACGGCGGCGTGCAGGAAGTTCGGGAGATCGCGCAGCTTCGCGTCGAGCTTCGCGCGCAGCGCCTCGGTCTCTGCCTCCACGCGCACGACCGCCTCCTTCAGCGCGCGACCCTCGGCGCCGTGCGCTTCGCGCTCCTCGGGCGCGAGCTTCTTCTTGCCGCGCTCCTGGTGCTCGTTGCGCCGGCGATTCGTCTCGTTCAGCTCGTGCTGCTTCGCCGCGACCTGCGCGTGCAGCGCGATCGCGCCATCCAGATCGGCGCGCACGCCGCGCCGGCGAATGCTCGCCGCTATTTCATCGCGGCGTTCGGCGAGGCTGCGGGCATCGAGCATGAGCGAAGACTCCGGGCGCGCGCGCAGGCGCGGCGGGGCGAGATAGCGGGAGGGCGGGGACGGGGCCAGGAGGAGAATCGAGGGGCCAGCGTCAGGCGCCGAATCCTCGACTTCTTTACCGCAGCTCGCTCGCGAACAGGGCCTTCACGCGGGACCACGCGTCGTCAGCGCTCGGCGCGTGGTAGGAGCCGCGCGCGTTGCAGAAGAACCCGTGGTCCGCCTCGTACACGACCACCTCGTGCCGCGTACCCGCGCGCTTCAGCGCGTCGCGCATCGCGTCGACCTGCGCCATCGGGATGAGCGCGTCCTTGGCGCCCATCAGGCACACGATCTTGCCCTTGATCTTGGGCGTGCGGCCGAGTGTCGAGGCCTTGCCGCCGGGGCCCTTCGGCGCGGCGATGCCGCCGCCATAGAACGAGGCCGCCGCGGCGACGTCGGTCTCGCATGCGGTGAGGTACGTCATGTGCCCGCCGATGCAGAAGCCCATCGCGCCGATCTTGCCGGTGCAGCCGGGCTGCTTGCGCAGGAACGCGACCGCGGCCTGCGCGTCCGCGGTCATCGTGTCGGCGTCGAGCGACATCAGGCCCTTCATGCCCACACCCATGCCCGCTTCGTCGTAGGCGACGTCGAGGCCGGGATGCGTGCGATGAAAGAAGTCCGGCGCGAGCACGATGTAGCCCTCGCGCGCGACGCGCTCCGCCACTTCGCGGATGTGCGCATTCACTCCGAAGATCTCCATGTACACGATCACGCCCGCGCGCGGCGCCGAGTCCGCGGGGCGCACCAGGTAGCCGCCCATGTTCGTGCCGCCGACCGGGATCGAAACGCGCTCGCTGCGAATCTCCATGAAGCCTCCTCGAAGCGCGGCACGCTATCGCGGGTCCCCGCCCCTGGCATAGTGTGCGCGACGTGGAGGGCGCATGGGCGACGCGAGTTCTCCCGCGGACGACGCGGGCAGCAGCCTCACGCTGCGCATTCTCGTCGGGATGCTCTCGGGATTTCTGCTCGGCCTCGTGATCAATGGGCTCTTCGCGCCGGGCGCCGCGCGCGACGCCGTGCTCGGCGTGCTCCAGGTCGGCGGCGCGATCTTCGTCGCGAGCTTGAAGCTGCTCGTGGTGCCGCTCGTGTTCGTATCGCTCGTGTGCGGCGCGGCCTCGCTCGACGACGTCGCGAAGCTCGGCCGCGTCGGCGGCAAGACGATGGCGCTCTACCTCGTGACGACGACGATCGCGATCGCCATCGCGGTGAGCGCGGGCGCGCTGGTACGCCCCGGCGACGGCTTCGCGCTCCCGACCGACGTCGCCTACTCGCCGCCGCCCGCGCCGGCGCTCTCCGAGGTGCTGCTCGGCATCTTCCCGACGAATCCGGTGCAGGCGATGGCCGATGGCAACATGCTGCAGATCATCGTGTTCGCCGTGCTGTTCGGCGTCGCGATGACGCTCTCGGGAGCGCCGGGCAAGCGTCTGCTCGCGTTCTTTCAGGACGCGAACGAAGTCGTGCTGCGCCTCGTGCTCGTGCTGATGAAGCTCGCCCCGCTCGGCGTGTTCTGCTTGATCGCGAAGGTGTTCGCGGAGCAAGGCTTTGGCGCCTTCGCGCCGCTGCTGAAGTACTTCTTCCTCGTGCTCGCGGTGCTCGTCGTGCACATGACGGTCGTCTACCCGTCGCTGCTCGTGCTGCTCGGACGCCTGAATCCGCGCGCGTTCTTCCTCGGCTTCCGCGAGCCGATCGCCGTCGCGTTCGGCACCTCGAGCAGCAACGCCACGCTGCCCGTCACGCTGCGCGCGGTCGAGCACAAGCTCGGCGTCGACAACGCGATCGCGTCGTTCACGATCCCGCTCGGCGCCACGATCAACATGGACGGCACCGCGATCATGCAGGGCGTCGCCGCCTGCTTCATCGCACAGGTCTACGGCGTCGACCTGACGACCACGGACTACCTGATGGTCGTCGTGACGGCGACGCTCGCTTCGATCGGTACCGCGGGCGTGCCCGGCGTCGGCCTCGTGATGCTCGCGATGGTGCTGCGCCAGGTGAACCTGCCCGTCGAAGGCATCGCGCTGATCATCGGCGTCGACCGGCTGCTCGACATGTCGCGCACCATCGTGAACGTGACCGGCGACGCCGCCGTCACCTGCATCGTCGCGAAGAGCGAGGGCCGGCTCGATCTCGCGAAGTACAACGCCAACGCCGGGTAGGGAGACCATGCTCGCAACGCACGACATCGTCGCGATCCAGCAGCTCACGGCGCGCTACGGCCACCTGGTCGACGCGCGCGAGTGGAAGCAGCTCGGCGAGATCTTCACGAGCGACGGCGTGTTCGACGTCACCGCCTTCAACGCCGGCCGCCACGAAGGCCTCGCCGCCGTGATCGCGTTCTTCGAGCGCGCCGCGCATCCGGCCGCGCACCACGCGACCAATCTCTACGTGTACGAGGAAGGCACGATCGTGCGCGCGCTCAGCAAGTACGCCGTGCCGAGCGAAGGCGGCAAGCTGTTCGGCGGCGACTACCGCGACACGCTGATGCGCACCGCGAACGGGTGGCGAATCAAGGAGCGCGTCGTGACGACGAGGTGGCCGGCGCGGCCCTAACGAGCCTTCTCGCGCTTTCGCAGCTCGCGTCGAAACGCGCGGAACTTCTCGGCAGCGCGTTCCCCCTCGGACCAGCGCGCGATGCGGCTCAAGTCCACGTCGTGGCGCCGCGCGACCTCGAGCGCCTGCGCGAGCCCCTGCGCATCGTTCGAGTGATAGAACCAAGCGAGTCGATCCATCACGCAGTCGGTCGGCGTGAGCATTCGCAGCGTGCCGAGCTTCGTCTCCTTCTCCGCGAACTCGGTGATCGTGAGCTCCCCGATCTGAACCGGGCCGGGCGGGAGCTCGACGAGATAGGGCGTGCCGTCGTGAACCCAGTGTCGGCCCTGCCTGCGAAAGCCGAGTCCGTCCATCGCCGCATCGACCTTCCGGCCGAGGCCAGTTCGGATGAAGTCGAGGTCGAACGACTGGTACGCGTTGTCGGAGTAGATCGAGACGACGCTTCCGCCCGAGAGCACGGCCTCGATTCCGGCTTGGTCGAGCGCGGCGCAAATCAATCCAGCAAGGTCGGCGAGCGAGAGCTTCGGGTGGATGCGACTCAACGCGGCTTGCCGCTGCGCCGCGGGCGCGTGCGCTGCGCGAAGTATCGCTCGCGCTCAGCGGCGGGCAGCAGCGCCAGCGCCTTCTGCAGGAGCGCGCTCAACTCGACGCGGAAGGCGAAGCGCGGGTTCCACGAGAAGACTCGCGTCTTGCCCTGGAGCCGGCTCGCGAGCACACCGCCAGCTTCGAGTCGCGCGAGCTGGCGCTGCACCATGCTGACCGGCATGTCGTCGAACGCGCGCGAGATCGCGAGCGCGTAACCCTCGCCGTACCGCTCCAGATAGAGCAGCACGCGCTCCGCGGACGGACTCCCGAAGAGACCTTCGAGCATCGAAGCCTCAACTACCTTGATTCCAGGTAACGTTACCTGAAATCAAGGTAATCGGCCTCGGGCCCAGAGACCTGGAGCGAAGGTCCGGTTCAGCGCTTCCCGATGTTCATCGTCTGCGAGATCACCGCGAAGCCCTCGGTCGCGGCGAGGCGCTTGCCGACCACGGCCTGGTAGGCGGGCGACTTGTACCAAGCCTTCGCCTTGTCGACGGACTCGAACTCGATGATCACGGTTTGCTGGCCGGGCGGCTTGCCCTCGATCGTCTCCGACGCGACGTCGAAGCTGACGAGCTTTCCGCCGTGCGCGGCCACGGTGGGGCCGGCGCCTTGCGAGTACTCGCCGTAGAGGGCGGGGTTCTTAACGACGTATTGAGCGATGAAGTAGGCAGGCATGGATCGCGAGTTACCACACTCGGGATTCGTGCTTCAATGCGTTCCACGAGGGCGCGCATGCAATCCGGATTGATCCGCTACCCGATCCTCCAGTGGGCTTACGTCGTGAACGACGTCGAGGCGGCCTGCGCGAAGTGGACGCAGATGACCGGCGCCGGGCCGTTCTACGTGAGCCTGCATCACAAGGGCACGCACACGTATCGCGGGCGCGTGACGGAGCCCGATCTCAGCTACGCGTTCGGCTCGGTCGGCGACGTGCACGTGCAGCTGATCCAGCAGCACTGCGACACGCCCTCCGTCTACCGCGATCTCTTCCCCCGCGGCAAGGAGGGCTTCCACCACTTCGCGCTGCTCGTGCCCGACTACGAGGCCGAGCGCGCGCGCTTCGTCGCCGCGGGCTGCCCCGTCGTGACGGAGCTCGTGTCGGCGGCGCGCGTCGGTTACGTCGACGCGCGCTCGTGGCTCGGCGCGTTCGTCGAGCTGTACGAGGACAACGCGCCGCTGCGCAAGATCTTCGCCTCGTGGAACGAGGAGCACGCGCGCTGGGACGGCGTGACCGAACCGATCCGGAAGCTCTGACTGCTTCGTACTTCAACTGACACAAGGAGAATCGCGATGGGCCTCATGCAAGACGTCACGCCGGTGAACGATCAGCTCGCCGACATCATCGTGCGCGCGAACGAGCCGTGGATCGAGCAAGAGAAGGACATGGCGTGGATGAAGGTGCTCTACACGGGCAGCGAAACCGGCCGCTGGGCCGCGCTGTTCCGCTGGAACAAGGGCTACACCGCCGCGCCGCACAAGCACCTCAGCGCCGCGCACACGTTCATCCTGAAGGGCAAGCTCCAGGTGCGCGACGGCATCCTGAGTGCCGGCGACTACGACTACGAGCCGAACGGCGTGCTGCACGGCGCGACGACCGCGCTCGAAGACACCGAGTACCTGTTCATCTGCGACGGCCCCGTGCTCTTCTACAACGACGACGGGCTGCAGTCGTACCTCGGTTGGGAAGAGCTGTATCGGATGCGCGAGGCGGCGAAGGCGAAGTGAGGCCGCACGCGCTCGCGTTGGCACTCGCGCTCGCGAGCGCCGCGCAGGCGGAGGAGGCGACCAAGCCGGCGCCGCCTCCGCCCCCGGCCTCGTGCGCCACTGCAGAGCATCGCGCGTTCGACTTCTGGCTCTGGGCTTGGCGCGTCGAGACACCGGCCGGCAAGCCCGCCGGCTCGAGCACGATCACGTCACTGCTGGGCGGCTGCGCGCTGCTCGAACAGTGGGAAGGCGCGGGCGGCTTTCGAGGCACGAGCCTCAACGCGTGGGACGCTGCAACGAAGCGCTGGCGACAGACGTGGATGGACGCGAGCGGCGGCGTTCTGCTGCTCGAAGGCGGCATCGAGAATGGCGCGATGGTGATGCGCGGCGTCACGCGCGAGGGCGAGGCGGACGTGCAGGAGCGCATCTCGTGGTTGCGCCTCGAGAGCGGCGACGTGAAGCAGCACTGGCAGCAGTCGCGCGACGGCGGCGCGACCTGGGCCGACGCGTTCGTCGGGATCTACAAGCGCCGTTGAGCGCCGCGCTCGCGCCTCGGGGTAACGTCGCGCGCCTCAACCGAAAGGGCGCTCGCGATGTGGAGCTTCGAGACCGACGCGGAGTATCAGAAAGAGCTCGATTGGATCGACGAGTTCGTCCGCAAGCGCATCGAGCCGCTCGACTTCGTGGTGCGCGCGCCGTACGACACGAAGGATCCCGTCCGTAACAAGATCATCCGCCCGCTCCAGAAGGAAGTGCAGGAGCGCGGGCTCTGGGCGTGCCACCTCGGGCCGCACCTCGGCGGGCGCGGCTACGGGCAAGTGAAGCTCGCGCTGATGAACGAGATCCTCGGCCGCGCGCGCTGCGCCTCGATCATCTTCGGCTGCCAGGCGCCCGACTCGGGCAACAGCGAGATCCTCGCGCACTACGGCACCGAGGCGCAGAAGAAGCAGTTCCTCGAGCCGCTGCTGCGCAACGAGATCGTGTCGTGCTTCTCGATGACGGAGCCTCAGGGCGGCGCGGACCCGAAGGTGTTCCAGACGCGCGCCGTGCTCGACGGCGACACGTGGGTGATCAACGGCGAGAAGTGGTTCTCGTCGAACGCGCGCTGGTCCGAGTTCCTGATCGTGATGGTCGTGACGGACCCCGACGCGCCGCCGTACCAGAAGATGTCGATGCTGCTCGTGCCCACGAACACGCCCGGCGTGAACATCGTGCGCAACGTCGGCCTCGGCTACGAGCCGCCCGAGCACGGCGCGCACGCCTACATCCGTTACGAGAACGTGCGCGTGCCGAAGGAGAACATGCTCGGGCCGCGCGGCGGCGCGTTCGTGGTGGCGCAGACTCGGCTCGGCGGCGGGCGCATCCACCACGCGATGCGCACGATCGGCCTCGCGCGGCGCGCCTTCGAGATGATGTGCGAGCGCGCGCTCTCGCGATCGACCCAGGGCGAGCTGCTCGCGAAGAAGCAGATGACGCAGGAGAAGATCGCCGACTCGTGGACCGACCTCGAGACGTTCCGCCTGCTCGTGATGCAGACCGCGTGGAAGATCGATCGCTACAAGGACTATCAGAAGGTGCGCAAGGACATCGCCGCGGTGAAGGCGATGATGCCGCGCGTGCTGCACGACGTGACGGCGCGCGCGCTGCAGCTGCACGGCTCGCTCGGCGCGTCGAACGAGATGCCGTTCTCGAAATACCTCGTCGAGTCGTTCCACATGGGCCTTGCCGACGGGCCGACCGAGGTGCACAAGGTGACCCTCGCGCGCGAAGTGCTCTCGGGCTTCACGCAGGCCGGCGATCTCTTCCCCACCCGCCACATCCCGAAGCTGCGCGACGCCGCCCGCGCACAGTTCGCGGACGTGATCGAGGAGATGGAGGGGGATCTCGCGGAGTGACGTGGCCATCGGTGCCAGGCACCGATGGCCACCGCCGCTCGTGAGCTTCCGTGCCTGGCACCGATGGCGCATTCAGGGGGAGTCGTGACCGAGCCTCGCAGCAGCGAGACCGAGCTTGCTCCGGTGCGCCCGGGCGAGCAGCTCGACTGGGCGCGCATCGACGCGTGGCTGCGCGCGAACGCGCCGCGAGATCTCGCGCTCGGCGCGGGCCCCGAGGTGCTGCAGTTCCCGAACGGCGCGGCGAACCTGACGTACTTATTACGGTACGAAGCGCGCGAGCTGGTGCTGCGCCGGCCGCCGTTCGGCGTGATCGCGCCCGGCGCGCACGACATGCGGCGCGAGTTCAAGGTGCTCTCGCGCCTGTGGCGGCACACGCGCCTCGCGCCGCGCGCGGTCGCGTTCTGTGAGGACAAGTCCGTGTGCGGCGCCGACTTCTTCGTGATGGAGCGCCGCACGGGCGTCGTCGCGCGCGCATCGATCCCGGAGCCGATGCGCCATCACGAAAATGCCGGCCGCCGCATGGGCTTCGCGATCGCCGACGCGATGGCGGAGCTGCACTCGCTCGACCCCGCGCAGTGCGACCTCGCCGATCTCGGCAAGCCCGAAGGCTTCGCCGCGCGCCAAGTCGCGGGCTGGCGCAAACGCTGGGAGCTGGTTCGCCCCGCAAGCGCAGCGCGCAGCGAGCCGCAGGCGAGCGAAGCCAAACGCGGTAGCGAAGCGCGCAGCGAGCCGCAGGCGAGCGAGGTCGACGAGATGGATGCGGTCGCCGATCGGCTCGCAGCGCGCGTGCCCGCCGCGCAGCGCACGAGCTTCGTCCACAACGATCTCAAGCCTGATAACTGCCAGTTCGACCCCGCCGACCCCGACCGCTGCAAGTCGATCTTCGATTGGGACATGACGACACTCGGCGATCCGCTGATCGACCTCGGCACGCTGATCCAGTACTGGCCCGACGCCGGCGACCCGAGCTTCCGCGAGCTGTCGAGCCATCCGGGGATGCTGGACATGGGCCTGCCCCCGCGCGCCGAGATCGCCGCACGCTACGCGGAGCGCACCGGCGCGGACCTGACAGCTCTGCCGTGGTGGGTCGCCTTCGCGTACTGGAAGACCGCCGTCGTGTGCCAGCAGCTCTACACGCGCTACGCGCGCGGCGAGAGCAAAGACGCGCGCATGGTCGCGATCGGGGCGCGCGTGCCGGTGCTCGCGGCACGTGCGAGCGAGGAGCTGCGGCGCGCGGGGATGTGAGCGGACCTCCGAATCCTCTTCAGCGCAGCGGTCCGTACGGAGCGCTGTGCGTGCCCGCGTCGCTCGTTGCGACCGCGATCAGGTACTTCCCCTTCGGCACGAGCGTCGCCGGGAGCGTCGTCTTCAGCTTGACCTTGCGCGAAGTCCCCGCCGTCAGCGTGGGAATCGCGAGACTCCGCACCGGTGCGTCGTTCGCGCCATGGGTCGTGTCGTCGGAGAGCACGATCGTCAGCTGCGCGTCGTCGGAGACGCTCGCGGGATTGCTCACGACGAGCTTCGCCTTCACCTTGCACGCGCCGCTGCTCTTGCACTTCGTGCGGAAGCTCGACCACTGCACCTCGACCGGCGGGGTCGGCGGCGGAGGGGGAGGCGGCGGCGGATCGGGCGGCGGTGGCGGTTGCAGCTCCTGGATCACGAACGAGAAGGTGTCGCGGACGCCGTCCTTTCCATCGACCGCGATCGCGAACGTCTCGCCCGCGGCCGCGCGGAATCTGACGTTGCTCCACGCTCCACCATGTCCGCTGTCGTTCTCGGCGACGAGCTCGAGCGAGTCGACCTGGCTCCCGCGATAAACGGCGAGCAGCGAGTCGAAGTCCGAGTATCCGCTCGAAGTCGTCCACACGGTGAACTCACCGGCATTGGGCGCACTCCAGCTCCACCACACGGAACCGCCACCTGCGTTGCCTGCGTGATCGGGCTCGCCGAGCTCCTTCGTCGCCACGAAGTTGTCGCCGCCGACATCCGACCACATCCACGGCACCGGGGCGCGGTTCGCGAAGTCGTCATTCAGCGGCGGCTCGTTGGGCTGCGTCCACGACCGCTCGATGTCGCAGCCGTACTGAGTGCCCGAGTTCGGACCGAACACGCGGAGGTGATACGTCCCCGATCGAGCGAGATCGCGCTCGAACTTGTCGTAGGCGCGCCCTACCGAGGAGTGGACGAGGTTGCCGGCGCCATCGAGGATCTCGATGTCGAAGAGGTCGGCCCATCCGCAGTTGACCCTCAGGTGGCGGCCTTCACGCGGCACATCGAACCGGTAGTAGTCGTCGTCGAACTGGTATCCGCTGCCATGCAGGGACCAGAAGTTGACCAGCCAACCCGCCGGCACTTGCCACGCCGTCGCCAAGCTGTCGTTCTCTTCGTACGCGTCGTCGCCGCCGTAGGGCACGCACACCGTGTCGAGCCGCAGCCAGTACGCGATCTCCTCGTCGTCGCCCTTCTCGCCGACGACGACGTAATAGGTGCCCGCCGGGAGCCACGACTGCTCGGCACGCGTGCGGTCGATTCGCGCCGAGAACGGTCCCTCGGCGTACTCGACCAAGCTCCCGTCGCTGGCGTAGAGCCACATCTCGAGCTCGTCCGAGTGTCCGTACGCACCGTACGCCTCGACCGTGACCTCGCTCAGCTGATCGAGCGTGAACACCGAGTAGTCCTCGTCTCCTCTCGGGGAGAGCGTGTGCCCTACCGCCGGCCAGGTCGTGAGCGGCGTCGCCTGCGCGAACGAATCGTCGGGCTCGAGGTTGTCGGGGCCCGGGAACGAGACGGTGGCGAGCGTGACGTCGTACGCGTCGATCTCGACGTCGCCGCCCGCTTCCTCGATCGAGACGTAATAAGTTCCCGCCGGGAGTGGGTCGCCGCCGGTGCGGTCGCGTTCGATGCGCGACTGCGCCGTGCCGCCGAAGTCGTCGTTCACCTCGATCACCGCGCCGCTCGCGTCGTAGAGCGTGAGCAGCGTGTCGTCGCCAGCGGCGGTGCCGATCACCGCGAGCGTGACGTCGGCGTGGCTGGTCAGCGTGAAGGTGCGGAAGTCGACGTCGTCGGCCGGCGCGATCGTGTGCGTCTCGGGGCGACCGAACGGGAGCGCCTGCACGAAGGTGTCGTCGGGCTCGTACTGATCGCCGAAGGAGCTGCCGGCCTGCGCGTAGAGCGCGCGGATCGCGTAGATGTCGTCGATTCCGAGGCCGGTCAGCGGCCCGGTGTAGTGCGCGTACATCACGGCGCTGGGGCTGTCCGAGTGCCCGATCCCGAGCGCGTGCCCGATCTCGTGGAGCGCGACGGTGTACATGTCGACGTCCGCGCCGATCCGCCAGAGCTCGTCGTCGTCGAAGTGCACATCGCCCGCTTCTGGCTCCGGGTTCGCGGGGGGCGGATAGAGCGCGTGAGCGAGCACTTGGCCGGGCCCGTCGAATGGACTGCCGTCGCCGTGGTCGCCGCGCGCCCAGAGAAAGTCGATCGACTGCGGCTGACGCGCGAACCCGGCCGGAGCCCACTAGATCTGCGCGTACTGGCTCCAAGTCCAGAGCGCGCGAACGACTTCGTTCTCCTCGTTCACCAGATCGGGCGTGTCGTTCTCGAAGAAGTACGTGAGCGACGCGGGGCCGAGCCCCGGGCCGTCCCACCCGTCGTCGGTGTACGAGTAGTTCGGGGCGAACAGGTTCTGCGTCAGCGCGCCTGTGCAGCTGACGACGGGGCGCCCCGCTTTGATCGCGTCGGACGCGGCGTACACGAAGCTGATCTCGTCCTGAGCGCTGAGGGCGGCGAGGTCGCGTGCAGCGATCTCGACGTGCAGCGTGGTCGCGCGCAGGTAGCGATTCGGGATCTCGCGACCCCCGGCGCGGCGAATCGCGGCGACCGCGGCTGCGCGCGTCACGTCGGGGAAAACGTCCACGAGCACGCTCATCTCGGACGCGAGCTCTCCGGGCGGCAGCGAGACTTTGTCGCGCGCCTCGAGCGTGCCGACCCAGCGCACGCCCGCGGCTTTGCGCGCATCCACGCCTGCAGGCACCCACGCGGAGACCGCGTTGCGCGGCACGGCTTCGAGCACGCGCACGCCCTGCCTGCGAAGCGCGGCGAGCGCGTCGGCTCTGCGGCTCGGGTCGTACTGAATGATCAGGTGGCGGCCGTGCCGACTTGGCGCCGCGGACTGCTTCGCAGCGGCGTCGACCGTGCGCGTGCGCAGGAGCAGCTCGGTCGGCTTCGGGGGCCGCGGCGGCAGCGCGAGCGCAGCCGATGCGGCGAACACGGCGAACACGAGCGCGATCGGAAGCAGCCTATGCATCACCGGGCCCGCCGGAAACGCCGCGATCCTCCCGACGGCGCGGCGACTCAAAAGAGCGGCCCGAACACTACGGTCTGACTCGCCGCTCCGCTCGTCAGCCGCGCGATCACGAACTTCCCGCTCACGGTCGTCCCCGCCGGCAGCCTCGCGCGGAGCTTCACCTTCTTCGTCTTGCCCGCCTTGAGCGCGGGTGCCGAGCCTCCCCCGATCGCGGCGTCGCCCGGGTCCCACGAGTTGTCGTTCGAGAGATGGAAGCTGACTTGCGCAGGCGCCGAGACGCCCGCGATGACGTTGCGCACGAGCAGCTTGCCTTTGAGCTTGCACACCTGCGTCGACAACTTGCACTTGCTCGTGAGGTTCGCCCAAGTCGCTTGCAGGTCGGGGATCAGCGCTTGCTGCGAGATCTGCAGTGACAGCGCCCCGTTCGCTCCGTTCCAACCGTCGACCGCGATCGCGTAGGTCGTGCCGGCATTCGCGCGGAAGGAGACGGCGCTCTGCAGAGAGCTCAGGTCGACGTCGTCGTTCGAGGCGACGTGCGTGAGCGCAGCGATGTCCGTTCCCGTGTACACGCCGAGGAGTGTGTCGAAGACGCTGCCGGCGGTGTCGATGACGACATCCCCCGTGACCGGCGCAGTCCACGACCACCACAGCGAAACGCCGCCCGGTTGCCCTGCGTGAAGCGGCTCGCCGCTCTCCTTGGTGGCGGACGCGTTGTTCGCACTCGTGCTGGTGTTCTGTCCCGTGAGCGTGATGCGACTCGCGAAAGCGTCGTTGCTCGGCGCCAGCGGCGGGACGAGATCGTCCCACCACAGGTCGTAGGAGTTGCCCGCCCCTCCGCCGACGTACGGGTAGGCGACGACCACGAGGAAGTAGGTCCCGCCGCCTGCCGGCACGACCATGTCGATCTCCTCGCGATCTGCCGTCGAGGCCGAGGACGCCAGAATCTGGCCGGCCGCGTTCTCGAGGAACAAGTCGATGTTGCCCTCGCTGTTCCGGAGCTGAAGAGTCGCGACGACGCGCTCCTGTCCGGGCGAGACGTCGATGCGGTAGTAGTCGTCGTCGAGCTGGACGCCGGGCCCGTCGAGCGACGAGAGCCAGAAGCCTTCCCACGAGACACCGCCGTTGTCCCATGCCTCGGCGTAGTCGTCGTTCTCCTCGTACGCGTCGTCGGTGCTTCCGCCGAGCGGCGTCACCGTGAGCTGGATGTCGTATGCCGCGATCTCGTCGTCGTTGCCGAACTCGTCGACGAGCACGTAATAAGTACCGGGCTGCAGCGCGTCGCCGCCCGCCTGCGTGCGCTCGATGCGCGAGTAGAGGCCTGCGCCGCTGTCGTCGTCGTATTCGAGCGCGCTGAGGTCTTGTGCGAACAGCCACATGCGCGTGTCGTCCACCGAGCCGCCGCCGCTCGTCTCGATCGCGACCTCGGCAGGCTGACTCAGCGAGAAGCGCGTGTAGTCGCCGTCGTTCGCCGGCCGGAGGCTGTGCGCCTGCGGCGCACCGGGCGCGAGCGGGACGGCCTGCGACGCGGTGTCGTCGGGCTCGTAGGCGTCCCCGATCGCGTGCGTCACGACTTGGAGCGAAAGGTTGTAGCTCGCGATCGCGGAGTTGTTGCCGAACTCGTCCACGCGCACGTAATAAGTTCCCGCAGGCAGCGCGTTGTTCTCGGCGCGGCTGCGGTCGATGCGCGAGAACAAGTTGGGCGAGCCGACATCGTCGTTGAACTCGATCTGATTCAGGTTGGCGTCGTAGAGCCACATGCGTGTGTCGTCGCCCGCGGCCCCGGACGTTTCGATCACGACGTCCGCGCCGCCGAAGAGCGTGAAGCGCGCGTAGTCGACGTCGCTTGCGGGCACGATGCTGTGCGACTGCTGCGAGCCCGGCGCGATCGTGCGCGCAGCGGCCGGCGTGTCGTCCGGCTCGAAGCTGTCCGCGCCGAAGCCGCCCGCCGGCGCGTAGAGCGCGCGAATTCCCGCGATGTCGTCGGATGCGAGGTCGGTCCAGACTCCGCCGCCGTAATGCGGATACATCACGGCGCCGGGATCGGCGGAGTGGCCGAGCCCGAGCGCGTGGCCGAGCTCGTGCAGTGCGACCGAGTAGACGTCCATGCCCGGCCCGTGCGTCCAGAGCTCGTCCTCGTCGAAGTGCATGTCGCCGGCGATCGGCTCCGGGTTCGGCGGCGACGGGAAGTACGCATGCGCGAGGACGCCGAACGGACCGTCGAACGGATTCGGGTCTCCGTGACTGCCACTCGCCCAGAGAATGTCGAGCGAGCGCGGGCGACCGCTCGAAGGCGCCTGCGACCAGGTGATCGCGGCATAGGCGCTCCACGTGTTCATCGCGCGCAACACTTCGGCCTGCTCGTTCGCGACGTCGGGCGTGCCGTTCAGGAAGATGTAGGACAGCGACGCACTGCCGAGGCCGAAGCCGTCCCAGCCGTTGCCGTTGGCGACGTAGTTCGCGACGGGGCCCTGCTCGGTGATCGCACCGGGGCACGTGTGCAGCGGCTGCATCGTCTCCACCGCCTTCGACGCGGGGTAGACGAAGCTGACTTCGTCGAGGCCAGCGAGCGCGTGGAGGCGGCTCGACTCGATCTCCACGAGCAGCGTGTTGCCGGTCAGGTGCGCGTGATGAATCGCGCGCCCGCCGGCGCGCTTCACTGCGATGTCCGCGGCCGCCCGCTTCACACCGGGGAAGACATCGACGAGCACGCGCAACTTCTCGGGAACGGGCTTCTTCGGGACCGCGAGTTTGTCCGAGGCCCTCAGCTTCCCGGCCCAGCGGACCGCCGGAACGACAGTGGGTTCGAAACCCGCCGGCACGTACGCCGAGACCGCATTGCGCGGCACGAACTCGAGCACCCGAACGCCACTCTTCTCGAGCGCGGCGATGCCCTCCTTCATGCGACCCTGCTCGAACTGGATCAGCAGGTGACGCGCAGCTTCACGCGCGCCGAGCGCCGCAGCCTTCGATGCGGGCGGCGGCACGAACGTGCGCGCCTTCAGCAGCAGCTCGTTCGGATCGGGGCTCGGCGCCTGCGCTGCCGCGAGAGCTGGCGTGAGCAAGAGCGCGAGGACGAGCGTTCGTGAGTGGGTGCGCACGGACAGCGAGGTGAACGCCACAGCGGCCTCCGGTGGAGAACGCGCCTCTCGCAATCAGTTTATGACGCCGGCGGGGGCGCCGGGTGAGAGATCGTTCACAGGGCGGGGCGGACTCAGTCCCGCTGACCGCGACTCGGGATCTTGCGCATCGCAAGCGAGAGGCCGAGCGCGGTGGCGAGCGTGCACGCGACGAATGCGATCAGCAGCGCAACGAATGGGCCCTGCGCGAGGCGCGGCGGAGCGTGCGTGTTCGCGTCGACCAGGAGCGCGTGCATGGCGCCGAAGAACAGCGCGGCAGCGCCCGCCACGAAGTAGCCCGCCAAGGCGAGCCGCCGGAACAGCGTGTCCCTGAGCTCCGGCGTGAGCCACAGCTCGCGGTGCGGAACGTTCACGAAGCGGCTGAAGCGACGCGGAAGCCACGTGAACGCGCTCACCAGCACGAGCGGCAGCAGCGCGCTGAAGGCGACGAAGAAGACTCCGTACACGCGCCGCGTCATGAAGCCCTGCGCGGCGCCGCCGGCGCCGAAGTTCGAGGCCACGACCTCGGGCAAGCCTGCGAGTGAGCTCACGACGTAGGCGAGGCTCGCGGCCCAGGCCAAGGCGAACAGGTTGCGCGCCGTCTCGACTCGCATGCTCTTCTCCCCGCGCTGTCATCGCACGAGCACGACCGTGCACGAACATGGCCCATGTGCGCCGAGCACGAGCGCCTGCTCGATGTCGGCGGTCTTCGACGGGCCCGCGAGGAACCAGCCGAACGCGTGCGCTGAGGGCGAGATGCGCGCGTACGCGTCGTGCAGCGAGCCCACGAGCGCGGCTTCGTCCACCACGAGCACGAGCTGCTCCGCGAGCAGCGCGGCTGCACGCTCCAGCGGTGAGCGCGGCGCGTGCCACAGCGCGCCGTTCTCGGCGACGGCGAGGGCGCCGCGCAGCACCGCGACGTCGAGCGCCGCGAGCTCGTGCGGCTCGCGAGCTGTCAGGGCGCAGCCGCGCGCAGCCAGCTCGGGCAGCTCGCTCCACACGTGCGCCGCGCTCGCGCTGAGGCGCGCGAGCTCGCTGCCGAGTGCGCTCGCTGCGCAGCGCACGAGCTCTCCGCCCGCCGCAGCGAGGCTCGCGCCGAACGTCTCGGCGCTCGCGTCGAGGCGCGGCGCGGCGTAGGCGGCGCGAGGCGAACTCGGCCGCGCTGCGGATGCCGCGCGCATCGCGGCGAAGATCGCAGCGCGGCTCGCGTCACTCACGCTCGCGGCTCCGCTTTTCGTACAGCGCGCGGAAGCTCTCGCGCGGCAGCGGCGGCAGCTCGCGCCCGCGCGTCCAGGGCGCAGCGATGTGCGCGGCGGCGCCGGGCAGCGCGCGCCCAAGAGCTCGCGCGAGCGCGCCCGCCGCCGCGAACAGCGCGGGCCGCTCGAGCACGAAGCGCGCCAGCGACGTCGCGCCGCGCCAGCGCGCGCCGCGCAGTCCGCGCGCGGTCAGCTCGCCGCGCCACGTCAGCAGCTGGTGGTGCAGGGGGACGCGCACGGGGCACACCTCGCTGCACGAGCCGCACAGGCTGCACGCGTGCGGCAGGCTCGCGTGCGCTGCGGCGTCGCGCGCCGGTGCGAGCACCGAGCCGATCGGCCCGGCGACCGCCACCTGATAACTGTGACCGCCGCTGCGGCGATACACCGGACACGTGTTGAGGCACGCGGCGCAGCGGATGCACGCGAGCGCCTCCCAGAACGACGGATGCGCGAGCAGGCGCGAGCGCCCGTTGTCGACCACGACGATGTGCTGCTCGCGATCCGGTGCGAGGGGCCCGTGGTAGTGCGAGGTGTAGACCGAGAGCGCCTGCCCCGTCGCCGAGCGCGCGAGCAGGCGTAGGAACACGGGCAGGTCGGCGATGCGCGGCACGATCTTTTCGAGCCCGACGCTCGCGATGTGCAGCTTCGGCAGCGTCGTGCCGAGGTCGGCGTTGCCCTCGTTCGTGACGACGACGAAGCCGCCGCTCTCGGCTACCGCGAAGTTCACGCCCGTGATGCCCGCCTGCGCCGCGAGGAGGCGTGCGCGCAGATCGCGGCGCGCGACGCGCGTGAGCTCCGTCGGATCGCTGAGTCCCGGCGCGCTGCCCATCTCGCGCGCGAACAGCTCGCCGATCTCCTCCTTCTTGAGGTGGATCGCCGGCATCACGATGTGGCTCGGCGGCTCGCGGCGCAGCTGCACGATGCGTTCGCCCAGATCGGTGTCGATCACCTCGACGCCGTGCGCCTCGAGGTGCTCGTTGAGCGCGCACTCCTCGGTGAGCATCGACTTGCTCTTCACGACGCGCGTCGCGCCGTGCCTCCGTAACAACTCGAGCACGATCGCGTCGTGCTCCGCGGCGTCGCGCGCCCAGTGCACGACGGCGCCGCGCTGCTTCGCGTTCGCCTCGAACTGCTCCCACAGCGCGGGCAAGCGCGCGAGCGCATCGCGCTTGATCGCGGCGGCTTCGTCGCGCAGCGCCTCCCAGTCGGGCACGGAGTCCGCGGCGCGATCGCGCTTCGTGCGCACGAACCAGAGCGCTTGGTCGTGCCATGTCGTGCGAGTGGAGTCGGCCACGAACGCGGACGCGCGCTGTGCGTGGCTCACGGTTGCGCGCGCCCCGCGAGGATCTCCGCGACGTGGTGCACGCGCAGCGGCAGCGCGCGGCGCCTTGCCACGCCTTCGAGATGCATCAGGCACGAGATGTCCGTCGAGGTCACGACCTCGGCGCGCGCGGCCGCGTGATCCGCGAGCCGGTCGAGCGCCATGCGGCACGACACGGCTTCTTCTTCCACTGCGAACACGCCGCCGAAGCCGCAGCACTCGTCGGCGCGCGCGAGCGGGGTGAGCTCGACGCCAGGCACGCGCAGGAGCAACTCGCGCGCAGGATCGCTGCGCGGCGCCGCGCGCGACTCGCTGGGCGCGCCGAGGCGCAGCTCGCGCAGTGCGTGGCAGCTCGCGTGCAGGGCGACTCGACGCGGGAACGCGGGGGCGCTCGGCGCGATGCCGCGCGCGTGGAGGAACTCGCACAGCTCGAACACGCGCGGAGCGAGCGCGCGCGCTTCCTGCGCGGGGAAGAGGTGCGCGAGATGGCTGCGCAGCGTCGCCGCGCAGCTGCCCGACGGCGCGACCACCGCCTCGAAGCGCGCGAACACGCGCACGAAGCGCTCGGCGAGCTTCGCCGCTTCCATGGGCGCGCCTGCCGTCAGCAGCGGTTGGCCGCAGCAGGTTTGCTCCCGCGGAAACTCGACGCTGCAGCCGCCGCGCTCCAGCAAGTCGAGCGCCGCGAGCCCGACTTCGGGCCGCAGCTGGTCGACATAACAAGGCACGAACAGGGCGACGCGCACGGCGTCACGCTAGCCCGGCGCGGCTACGGCGTATGCTGCGCGAAGCGAGGTGTGCATGCGCAGGCCGTGCGCGCTGACGACGATTGCGCTGATGGTTCTCGTGCAGAGAGCGCGCGCCGAGGATCGAGCGTGGACCGACGGCTTGCGCGCGCGACTCTCCGTCGACGGTGTTCACAGCGTCGACTACGGCGCCGCCGAGGTGAGCTTCGTGCGCGCGCACGGGCTCGTCTCGCTCGAAGGCCCGCTCTCGGACGACTGGGTCGGCGCGGCCTCCTGGTCGCTCGAGTACGAAGGGCCGCGCTACGAGGACGAAGGGGCATTTCTGCCGGGCGGCGCGGCGCCGCGCGACCTCGTCGAGTCGACCTTTCGCATCGGCGCGCGCCGCCGCGTGACCGATCATTGGTGGCTCGGCGCGCAGCCGTATCTGTCGGCCAAGCTCGAAGTGGGCGCCGACCTCGAGGATGGGCTGAAGGGCGGCAGCGTGTTCGTGGTCGGCTACACGCACAGCGACGACCTCGAGATCCTCGCCGGCATAAAGCTCGGCACGAAGCTCGATCGCAGCGGCGCCTTCGTGTGGCCGTACCTGCGCGTGCGCTGGCAGATTCGCGACGACCTGCAGCTGCGCCTCGACAGCGCGACGCTGCGCCTCGCGTACGAGCTCAGCGACGACCTCGACCTGATCGCGTTCGCCGGCGGGCGCACCGATCGCTACCGCCTCGATGCGAGCGACGGGCCCGCCGTCGGTCCGGCGCCCGCGACGTTCAGCCTCACCGAGATTTCCGCGGGAGCCGGCGCCCGCGTTCAGCTGAGCCCGCGCGTGCGGCTCGCCGCGAACGCGGGCCTCTCGTTCTGGCAGCGCATTCGCATCGCCGATCGCGACGCCGATCGCCTCGCAAGCCGCTCGACGCACGATCCGGCGCCGTTCCTCACGCTCCAGCTGGAGTCGCGCTTCTAACAAGCCGAGCGCGGCGGCCGGTCGTCGCAGCGCGGCAGCGGAGCCGATACCCTGCCGCCCTTCGCGACACCCACACGAAGCGGGGTTGCAGGAGCGCAGCGCTTGCTCGTACTCGGCCTCACAGGCGGAATCGCTTCCGGCAAGTCGACGGTCGCGAAGCACCTCGCGCAGCGCGGCGCGCGCGTCATCGACGCGGACAAGCTCGGTCACCGCGCCTACGAGCCCGGCACGCAGGCGCATCGCGAGGTGATCGCCGCGTTCGGCCCCGAGGTGCGCGCGGCGGACGGCACGATCGATCGCGCGGCGCTCGGCGCGCGCGTGTTCGGCAAGCCCGCCGAGCTGAAGCGCCTCACCGACATCGTGTGGCCCGAGATTCGGCGCCTTGCGGAGAAGGAGATCGCGGCCATCCGCGCGAGCGACGCGCGCGCGGTGGTCGTGCTCGAGGCGGCGGTGCTGTTCGAGGCGGGCTGGGAGCCGCTCGTCGACGAGATCTGGGTCGCCGTCGTGGAGCGCGCGGTCGCGGTCGCGCGCGCGGTCGCGCGCGGCGGCCTGAGCGCGGCGCAGGTCGAAGCGCGCATCGACTCGCAGCTCGGGAACGGCGAGCGCAAGAAGCGCGCGCACGTCGTGCTCGACAACTCCGGCGACGAGGCCGCGCTCGTGCTTCAGCTCGATGCGCAGTGGCCGCGCGTCGCGGAAGCGGCGAGGGCGCGCGCGTGATCCTCGATCTGCACTCGCACTCGGTGAAGAGCGACGACGGCCGCGCGCAGGTCGAGAACTACTGCCTGTGGATCCGCAAGCGCGAGCTGCCGATCGACGGCTTCGTGCTCACCGAGCATCGTCAGTGGGACGGCGACTCGGACTACTCCGCGCTCGCGCAGCAGCACGGCCTCACGATCCTGAAGGCGAGCGAGGTCGAGACCGAGTACGGCCACGTGCTGGTGTTCGGCGTGACCGACGCGCTGACGCGCGCCTTCGACTTCCGCGACATCCGGCTGCCGCTCGCGCGCGTGCTCGACGAGAGCGAGCGCCACGGCGCCGTCGCGGTGCCGTGTCATCCGGGCCGCCCGCGCGTGGGAATGTGCGCGCACGCAGAGAAGCTCGGTGTGCCCGCGGGCGTGCGAATCATCGAGACGCTGAACGGCGGCAGCCGCGGCACCGAGGACGAAGACGCGCGGGCGATGGCCGAGCGCATGGGCTACCTCGGCATCGGCGGCAGCGACGCGCACATCGTCAGCCACATCGGCCGCTGCGCGACGCGCTTTCCGAGCGCGTTGCGCAGCGAAGGCGAGCTCGTCGAGGCGCTGCGCGCCGGAGAATTCGAGGCGATCTCGTGGAAATCGAAGAGCTGAAGGCGAAGTACCTCAACAAGGAGTTCGACGAGAAGGACTTCCCGGTGCGCGCGGAGGCGATGGTCGACTTCGCCGTCTCCGTGGGCGAGACCGCGCCGTACTACACCGACCCGTCGCATCCCGACTTTCGCGCGGTGCCGACGTTCCCCGCGCGCTTCCACGGGCGCCGCATGCTGCCTGCCGACTTCCCGAAGATCGGCTTGCCGCTCGACGGCGGGAAGGCGGTGATGCCGCAGGCGCCGATTCGCGCCGGCGTCACGCTCGTGGGCAAGAGCCACCTGCACGAGATCTACGAGAAGACGGGCCGCACGGGCCGCATGATCTTCCTGATCTCGCGCATGGAAGTGTTCCACCACGACGGGCACCTCGTGTCGATCGTCGACTCGCGCCAAGTGATTCGGGAGCGACCGCCGGGTGCGGAGCCGGCGCACGGCTGGGGACCGCCGCCCGGCGGCGACAAGGGGAGCGCGCGATGACCGCGCGCCGCTTCGAGGACGTCGAGTTCGGTGAGGAAATCCCGCCGCTCGTGCCGGACTTCTCGATCGAGAACGTGCGCAAGTTCGGCCGCGCCGCGGAGATGGTGGCGCCGCGCTTCAGCGATCACGAGGGCGCGCGCAAGGAAGGCCTGCCCGGCGCGATCGTTCCCGGCGTGATGAGCCAGGCGATCCTCGTGGCGATGATCCACCGCTGGGCCGAGAACGCGGAGCTCGAGAAGATCGACACGGTGTTCCGCGCGCCGGTGCTGGTGGATCACGAGCACTCGATCACGGGCGTCGTGACGAACCTCGAAGCCGAGACGCGCAGCGTCGACATCGATCTCACCGTGGTGAACGAAGCGGGCGAGACGCGCGTGCTGGGCACTGCGCGCGTGAAGCTGCCGTAACAACCCGCGCGATGAGTGAACCGCGCGTTCCTGCGCACCCCGACATCGGGTCGAGCGCGGGGTAGCCGCTGCACGCGCGCGCCGAGGTGCTCGGGAGAAGCGCGTGGCATGCGGCCGTGCGAGTGGAGCTCGTTGACGCGGGCGACGGGGATCGGGTCGTGTCCGCGGCGCTGCTCTACGTCTCGGAGACGAGGTCCACCACGACGGCCGAGTGATCGCTGCCGCGCACCGGCACGACCTGCACGTTCGCCGCGAGCACGCCGGCGCCGAGCACGTGGTCGATCCGTAACAAGCGCGGCGCGCCGGACCACGGTCCCCACGTCCGCATCGGAGTCTCGCGGCGCAGCTCGGCATGCTCGAGCGCGAGATCGGGGATGCGCGAAGCGAGCGCGCGGTAGACGGGCCAGAGCGGCGTGGCGTTGAAGTCGCCGCACACGATGCGCGCCGTTTCGGGCGCGGCCTCGAAGTGCGGGAGCAGCTGCGCGATCTGCTCGCGCCGCAGCGCGAGCGAGCGCCAGGGCGGGAAGACGTGGGGCGCCTGGATGTGCAGGTTGATCAGCTCGAGCTTCGCATCGAGCTCGGGCCAGTCGCGCGGATCGAGCTCGGCGCGGTGCGCGTCGCGCTTCGGCAGCGCGATGCGACTCGGCGCGAGCGGCCGGCGCGCGGCGATGCCCATGCCGTCGTGATCGTGCTTCGTCGCACCCGGCTCGAGCTTGCCGTGCGGGAGCACGCGCGCGATCGCAGCAGCCTGTTGCGCGCCGAGCTCCTGGAAGCACGCGACGTCGACGCGCAGCGCTTCGAGCTGTTCCGCGAGCGCGACCGGATCGGCGGCTTCACTCCACAAGTTCGCGGTGAGCAGGCGAATCGATCCAGCAAGCGGCGCTTCGCCGCGCGCAGCGAGGGGGAGCCGAGCGGGGTCAGCACGGAGTCCGGGAGCAAGGGCAGGCATTCGTCAGGGGCTCGCGAGTCGTTCCTGTGCGGCGTGCAGCGCGCGATTCAGCTCGTACGTGAGCCGGGCGCGCGCAGCCTCCAGCGCCGCAGCGTCCGAACTTCTCGGAATTTCGAGCGCGGCGCCGTAGTGCAGCTGCACGCGCGCGAACGGGCGCGGAAGCAGCGCGCGGTCCCAGCTGCCGAGGCGCGCGGCCGGACGCGCGGCGATGCCCACCGGCACTAGCGGCACGCCCGTGGCCTCGGCGAGTGCGAGCACGCCGGGCTTCAGCTCGAGCGCGGGGCCGCGCGGGCCGTCGGGCAGCACGCCGCCGCTCTCGCCCGCGCGCACGCGGCGGATCATCTCGCGCAGGAGCGCGCTGCCGCCGCGTGAGCTCGAGCCACGCGGCGAGCGCGCGAAGCCCATGCGCGCGAGGAAGCCCTGCGCGAGCTCGCCGTCGCGGCTCAGGCTGAGCGGCACCCAGAGCCCGCGGTCGCGCAGCACGAATGCGGCAACGAGCAGACCTTGGTGCCACGTCACGAGCACGAACGGAGCTCGCGCGGGCTCGGCGCCGGAGCGCTCGACGCGCCAGGTCGCGCCGAGCGCGCGCACGCCCCACGCAGCGAGCGCGCCGAGCACCGCGCGCTGCACTCGCGCGAGCGCGGAATCGCCGCGCGGCGCCGCGCTCACCCGAACACCGCGATCAGCGCCACGCCCACGACCGTCAGCGTCGCGCCCGCGAGCCGCTGCGCGCTCGGCTTCTCGCCGAGGAAGCGCATCGCGATCAGCGCGGCGAACAGCACGGAGAGCTGGCGCACCGCGACGACGTAGCTCGCGCTCGCGGTCTGCAGCACGTGCAGGATCAGGCCGTAGCCGACGACGCCGCCGACGATCGAGAACAAAACGCGCCCCGGCGCCGCGCGGCCCGCCTCGAACACCGCGCGCGCGCCGACGCGCTGCAGCGTCAGCGGGAAGCGCACCGCGCCGCCCGCGAGCACGGTGAACGCGTACCACGCGAGCGCGCGCGGCAGCGCGCCGCGCCAGTCGAGCGCGGCGAGCTCGGCCATCGCGAACTTGTCGGTGAGCGAGTACGCGACGGTGGTGGTGAGCGTGAGCCACGCGTACACGAGCTCGGGCGCGAAGAGGCGGCGCAGCGCGAGCGCGTCGCCGTACACGAGCCACACGCCGCCGACCACGATCGCGATGCCGAGCGCGCCGAGCTCGGTGACGCTTTCGCCGAGCGGAATCGCGACGAGCGGCAGCAGCGCCGGCGTGGAGCGGATGATCGGGTACACGCGGGTCAGCTCGGCGCGCGCGTAGGCGAGGCTCATCCAGTAGCCGTAGAGCCCGTGCGCGAGACCGGTCGCCGCGAGCAGCCACCAGACGGCGGGCGTGAGATCGCGCAGATCGACGAACGCGAGCGCGACGAGCGCGAGGGGGACCTGCGCGGCGTGCTCGGCGGCGCCGAACGCGAGCGGGTCGCGCGCGCCCTTGATCGCAGTGCTCCACGCGGCGTGGAGCACTGCGCTGGCGAGGACTAGGGCCAGGTCGGTGGGGGTCATGGGGTGTTGGGGCGTGCGGGGCGTGGTGCCTCGGCGGGGCCTCGCCAGCTCTAGCCCGGTTTACTCCGCATCAGGCTCGAAGACTCGCCCGATGCTGCGCGCTTCGCTTGCGGTCTCGGCCGACGTGGCTGGGAGTTGCGTGCGACTTCGAGGTTGTTCTGGCGTGGCGGTGGCGCGGGGCAGGCGAGCCGTCGAAGACTCGGCTCGCGGAGGTGGAGGGCTCGCCGTCGAGGACTCGGCTCGCGGAGCGTGCGGGGCTCGCAAAGCGCGGGGCTGCGCGTAATTCTTGGCGCCTTCGCGTCGGAGCGTCCCCCCAATGAGCGCAGCTTCTGTGCATGGTTCTGCGCGCTCGTTCGCTCGCACGGTCGGGAACTACGTTGCGCTGACGAAGCCGCGGATTCTGCCGCTCGTGATCTTCACGGCGCTGCCGGTGTTGTTGATGGCGCCGCAGCGGCCGGGGTTCGCGGAGAGCCTCGCGGTGCTCGTTGCGATTTCGCTCGCGGCTTCGGCGGCGAACGCGCTCAACATGTACGTGGAGCGCGACCGCGACGCGCTGATGGAGCGCACGCGCACGCGCCCGCTGCCCACGGCCGAGATGGCGCCGCGCGCGGCGCTCGTGTTCGGGCTCGCGCTGTCGGTGCTCTCGACCCTCGCGCTGCAGCTCATCGCGGGCGCGCCGGCGGCGCTGCTCGGCGTCGCGTCGATTCTGTTCTACGTGTTCGTCTACACGATCTGGCTGAAGCCGCGCACGCCTTACAACGCGGTGATCGGCGGCGCCGCGGGCGCTGCAGCGCCGCTGATCGCGGACGCCGCGGTGAATGGCAGTGTCGGCTGGCCGGGCCTGCTGCTGTTCTCGATCGTGTTCTTCTGGCAACCGCCGCACGTGTGGGCGATCGCGCTCTACCGCAAGGGCGACTACGCCGCGGCGGGCATTCCGATGATGCCCGCCGTCGTCGGCGACGAGCGCACGCGCTGGCGGATGCTCTGGTACACGCTCGGCCTCTTGCCGGTGACGATCCTGCCCGCGCCGCTCGGCCTGCTCGGTCCCATCTATCTGAGCGCCGCGGTCGTGCTCGGCGCCTGGTTCACCTGGGTCGGCGTGCGACTCATCCGCGAGCGCAGCGACGCCGCGGCGCAGCGCGTGTTCCGCGTGTCGCTCGCGTACCTCGCGCTGCTGTTCGTCGCGATGCTGGCGGACCTGCTCGCAGCGCCGCTGCTCGCGTAGAGCGGCCGCGGTGGACCTCTCGTCGCTGCCCGCGGTCAACGCGTCGCTGAACGCCGTCGCGACCGTGCTCTTGATCCGCGGCCGCATGCTCGTGAAGCGCGGCCAGGTCGAGGCGCACCGGCGCACGATGCTCGCGGCGTTCGGCGTCTCGAGCCTGTTCCTCGTCTTCTACGTCGCGCACAAGGCGGCGCGCTCGTTCGAGAACACCACGTTCAACGCAGAGGGCGCCGCCAAGACCGCGTACCTCGCGCTGCTCGCGAGCCACGTAGTGCTGGCAGCCTGCGTGCCATTTCTTGCGCTCGCGCTGATTCGCTTCGGCCTGCGCGGAGAAATCGCGCGCCACCGCAGTCTCGCGCGCATCGCGTGGCCGATCTGGATGTACGTGTCGATCACCGGCGTCGCGATCTACGTCCTGCTCTACCACCTGAATCCGCCGCTATCGCGCTGACTTCGCTCGCCTACGGCACGCTGCGCTTGCGTTCTCAGCGAGGAGAGGCTTCTCGCCTCGGCGAGAACGCCGAGATCGCGCGCAAACGGCCCGTTTCGCACACGTTTTCCGCGGCGCATCCCTTGAAAATCGAGGGGGGTCACCTCAAACTGCGCGCGCTTCTCGGCGGGCGCGCCGCTGTGATTCGATGAGTCCGCCGCGCGCGTGCGCCTTCGAGAACACGCGTGCAAGGATCATCATGACGTTCACTCGCTCGCTCGCAGTCTGCTTCATCGCAGGCGCACTTCTCGGTTTCCCCACGCTCGCGGCTGCGCAAGAGGCGAACGTGGCCCACGGAGCCAAGCTGTTCACGCTGTGCGCTCAGTGCCACGGCAACGCAGGGGAGGGCAATCAAGCGCTCGGCGCGCCTGCGATCGCCGGCATGCCTGCGTGGTACGTACAGGCTCAGGTCGTGAAGTTCTCGAACGGCCTGCGCGGCAAGCACTTCTACGACCGCGAGGGCCTGCGCATGCGGCCGATGTCGCTGTGGCTGATCGCGGCTGCTCGCGCCGATCGCGTCGCGAAGGGCGAGGCGCCGATCTCGAGCGAGGTCGACGCGAACATTCGCGATGTCGCCGCCTACGTCGGCGCGATGCCGGCGACGAACCCGCCGCCTACGATCGAGGGCGGCAACGTGGCCGCGGGCGAAGCGCAGTGGGCACTATGCGGCTCCTGCCACGGCATGCAGGGCGAAGGCAGCGAGCCGCAGAGCGCGCCGCCGCTCGTCGGACAGAGCGACTGGTACCTCGTCGCCTCGATGAAGAAGTACAAGGCGATGACGCGCGGCTACGACGGCCCGAACGATCCGTTCGGCGCCACGATGGCGGGCATGTCGAACGTGCTCGCCGACGACCAGGCCGTGAAGGACGTGGTCGCTTTCATCTCGACCCTCAAGAAGTAGGAGCCCCACGATGGCGAACCCGCTGAAATCGCCCGAAGAGCTCGTCTCGAACTCGTTCTGGCTGACGATGGGCGGCCTCGCGGCGTGGATCGCGGCGGCCTTCTACATCATTTTGAACTGAGGCCCGTATGGACTTCATCGAGTCGATTCTCCAGCTCGACATCTTCAACTTCACCGGCCTTCCGGCGCTCTCGAGCTACGCGAAGAGCATCGACGGCGTGATCGGCTGGGTCACGGTGCTCGTCGGCTTCTGGTTCATCCTCACCGAAGCGGTGTTCTTCTACTTCATCTTCAAGTACCGCAAGCAGAACTCGCCGAAGGCCGCCTACATCACCGGCGAGGAGCCGGAGCTGCACAAGTGGATCAGCCGGCCGCACGCGGCAGTGCTCGTGTTCGACGTGTTCATCGTCGTGATCGGCATTTCGGTGTGGCACGACGTGAAGCTCTCGCTGCCGCCGGAACCCGTGCCGCACATCAAGGTCGTCGCCCAGCAGTGGGCGTGGAGCTTCGTGCATCCGGGCCTCGACGGTCAGCTCGGCACAGACGACGACATCAAGAGCGTCGACGATCTCCACATCCAGGCGAACCAGCAGTACGTGTGGGAGCTCGAGTCGCGCGACGTGCTGCACAGCTTCTCGGTGCCGGCGATGCGCCTCAAGCAGGACGCCGTGCCCGGCCGTGTGATCAAGGGCTGGATGGATGCGAACGCGGTCGGCACGTACGAGATCCAGTGCGCGGAGATCTGTGGCATCGGCCACGGCCTGATGCCCGCCAAGATCCACGTGCAGGACGCCGCCACGCACACGGCTTGGATGCAGGCGAACGCGCCCGTCGCGCGGATCGCGGCGAACTAGTTAGGGACGAGGCACACCATGGCCCACGCAGTCGAGCACGCTCACGGTCAGGACGATCACGGCCACCACGAGCAAAGCTTCTTCATGAAGTATCTGTGGTCCACCGACCACAAGATGATCGCCATGCAATACCTGTTCACGGGCATGTTCATGGCGCTGATCGGCGGCTTCTTCGCCTACGTGTTCCGCATGCAGAACGCGTTTCCCGGCATGGACGTGCCGGGCTTCGGCATGGTGACGCCCGCCGACTACAACATGCTCGTCACCAACCACGGCACGATCATGATCTTCTGGGTCGCGATGCCGGTGTTGGTGGCCGCCTTCGGGAACTTCTTGATCCCGCTGATGGTCGGCTGCGACGACATGGTGTTCCCGAAGCTGAACCGGCTCTCGTATCAGATCTTCCTGCTGTCGGCGATCGTGCTGATCGCGAGCTTCTTCGTCGAAGGCGGCGGCTTCGGCGGCGCGTGGACGGCCTATCCGCCGCTCTCGGCCGTGGGGAACTTCAACCTCACGCCGATGGGCTCGACGCTCTGGGTCGTGGCGGTCGGCCTCGAGTTCGTCGCGTTCTTGTTAGGCGGCATCAACTTCATCACCACCGCGATGAACTCGCGCGCGCCGGGGATGAAGCTCTACGACATCCCGATCGTGGTCTGGACGATCGTGATCGCGTCGATCCTGTTCATGGCCTCGGTCGGCCCGCTGATCGCCGGCGCGATCATGCTCGTGTTCGACCAGAACATCGGCACCGGCTTCTTCGATCCCGCGAAGGGCGGCGACCCGGTTCTTTGGCAGCACCTGTTCTGGTTCTTCGGCCACCCCGAGGTGTACGTCGTGCTGCTGCCCGCGATGGGCATCGTGGCCGAAGTGATGTGCGTGTTCGCGCGCAAGAAGCTGTTCGGGTACCGCACCGTGCTCTACACGATGTTCGGCACGGGCATCCTCAGCTTCACGGTGTGGGCGCACCACCAATTCATCTCGGGCATCGACCCGCGCATGGCGAACGTCTTCACGATCACGACGCTGATGATCTCGGTGCCGATCGCGGAGATGTGCTTCGTCTACATCGCCACTCTCTACAAGGGCTCGATCACGCTCTCGACGCCGATGCTGTGGGCGCTCGGCTTCATGGCGACGTTCCTGATCGGCGGCGTGACCGGCATCTACCTCGGCACCGCCGGCAGCGACATCTACTTCCACGACACGTACTTCGTGCTCGCCCACTTCCACTACACGTTCTTCCCGATCGCGATCATCGGGACCTACGCGGGCGTGACGATGTGGTACCCGAAGATGTTCGGGCGGATGCTGGACGAAACGCTCGGCAAGATTCACTTCTGGCTGACGATCATCCCGTTCAACTGCATCTTCATCCCGCTCTTCTTACTCGGCCTGTTCGGTGAGCACCGCCGCATCTACAGCTACGAGCTCTTCGACGACCTCTGGAAGTATCAGCCGGTGCGCGAGTTCGCGACGATATCGCTCGTCATCATGCTGCTCGCGCAGCTGATCTTCATCTACAACTTCTTCAAGAGCATGAAGAGCGGCGCGGTGGCGGGGCCGAACCCGTACAACGCCAATACGCTCGAGTGGCAGTGCCCGTCGCCGCCGCCGCACGGCAACTTCGCGGAGCTGCCGAACTGCTACCGCGGCCCGTACGAGTACAGCCATCCGGACCGCAAGGAAGACTTCTGGCCGCAAAACCAGCCGGCCTAGTCGTCCTCACCTGTTAGGGGAGATCGAACTCCGATGACTCCGATTGCAACGTCGCGCAGCGTCACGGGAGTGCCGACCGGCACGCTCGCCGTGTGGTGGCTGCTCGCCTCCGAGATCGTGATCTTCGGCGGCGTCCTCTGCTCGTACATCATGCACCGCCTCTCCCACGACTGGTGGGCGAACGAAGCGGCGGCGACGAACGTGTGGATCGGCCTCACGAACACGTTCGTACTGCTGACTTCGAGCCTGTTCGCAGTGCTCGCGCACGCGGCGGCCGAGCGCGGCGACGGCAAGCTCGCGGCACGCCGGCTTTGGTACACGATCGGCGGCGGCGCGATGTTCCTCTGCATCAAGGCCTACGAGTGGACGATCGAGATCACCCACGGCATGACGATCTCGTCGAGCTCGTTCTGGGCGTTCTATTACACCGCGGCCGGCATCCACGCGTCGCACGTCATCGCCGGGATGATCGCGATGGCCGTCGTCGCGGTGGACGCCGCCAAGGGCAAGTACCTGCACCGGGTCGAGAACGCCGGGATCTACTGGCACTTCGTCGACCTCGTCTGGATTTTCCTCTTCCCGCTCCTCTACATCGCGAAATAGGTGACGCATGTCTGACCAGGCGCACGCCGATCACGACGCACACGCGGATCACGAGAAGCACTACTTCCGGGTCTGGGTGCTCCTGCTCGTGCTGCTGATCATCAGCTTCCTCGGCCCCATCGTGGGCGTCGCACTGCACGACCGTGGCGCAATCTCCACCTCGCTGGCGCGTAACATCACGCTGCTGACCGCGTTCGGAATCGCGATCTACAAGGCTTGGCTGGTGGCGAAGAACTTCATGCACGTGACCGTTCAGCCCAAGTTCGTCATGTACATGCTCGGTACGGTGCTCGTGTTCATGCTGCTCTTCTACGCCGGCACGGCGCCCGACGTGATGGAACACGAGGGCGCGAACTGGGTGAAACCGAGCCCGCACGGTGTGATTCCCGAGCGAGCGCTGAACCCCGAAGCGCACCACTAGGCGCGCATCGGCCTTCTCCCCCGGGAGGCCCACAACATGCAGAGCCGTACCGGTACCGGCGTCCCGCTGCGCGTCATCACCGAGACGCGGCCGCAGCCCGCGATTCCGAGCGCCGTGCTCGGCATGGGCATGTTCGTCTTCAGCGAGGCGATGCTGTTCGCGGGCCTGATCAGCGCGTTTTCGATCGCGCGCGCGGGTTCGCTGCTCGGCTGGCCGCCGCCGGGGCAGCCGCGGCTTCCTGCGGAGGAGACCGCGATCAACACCGCGGCGCTGCTCGCGTCGGGCATCGTGCTCTGGTTCGCGGGCCGCGCGCATCGCAAGGAACAGCGCAGCGCGGCCAAGCCGATGCTCGCGGCGCTCGCGCTCGCCTCCTTCTTCGTGCTGTTCCAAGGCTTCGAGTGGGCGCAGCTGCTCTCGCAGGGGCTGCGCATGACGTCGAGCCAGCACGGGGCGTTCTTCTACCTCGTCATCGGCATCCACGCGCTGCACTGCGTCGCTGCGATCCTCTCGCTCGGCTGGGCCTACCGCCGCCTCCGCACGGGCGTGCTCGCCGTGAGCACCTTCCAGGCCGTGCGCGTGTTCTGGTACTTCGTGGTCGGCCTCTGGCCGCTGCTCTATTGGCAGGTTTACTTCTAGCCATGCGCAAGCTTCTCACCGCCGCCGCGCTCATCACGCTGCCCGCGCAGCAAGCGCTGGCCTGCGCCGTGTGCTTCTCCGGCCGCGACGAGAGCCGCATCGCATACCTGATCACCACGCTCGTGATGACTGCGATGCCGCTCATCGCGCTGGGCGCTGGCATCTGGTGGGTGGTGCGCAAGGCGAACGCGCCGAGCGACGCCCCCAAATAGAGACGCCGGCGGGCGTGAGCCGCGCCGGCGCACCTCCGAGTCGGCGTCGCTACGGCTTCTTGGTCCAGCCGCCTCCGTTGTCGACGTACTGCCCCGATGCGGCCCCGGCGACGAGCTTCTGTCCGGCGAGCATCGCGACCGCCTCGACCGGCGCGCCGTTGCGCTTCGCGATCTCCTCGTAGTGTGCGCGACGCTTCGCATTCACGTCGGCGACGAGCGCCTTCACTTCCTTCGAGGGTTCGTCCTTCACCGCGGCGACGTAGCCGTCCGCGCGCTCGCCGATGGCGCCCTTCGCGCGCGCCTCGTCGAGGTCGAGCGCGAGCACGGGCAGCGCGATCGCGAGAAAGAGCGCGACGAGCGAGAACTTCTTCTTCGTGGTCATGTCAGCCTCCGAGCGTGAGCGAATTCCGGGAGCGTTTCGTCAGAAGATGCCCGGCTCCGCCTTGAACAGGTCATCGAGCTCCTTGTCCACCTTGATGCGGATCTCGTGCTCGATCTTGATGTTCAGGTTGATCGTGATCGGCTCCTCGGCCCTCACGTTCACGTTGTGCGTGCAGCCCGCGAGCAGTGCGGCGAGGGCGGCGACGACGATCGCTCGTTTCATTGCTTCTCCGTTGCGAGCGCTTTGAGCGCTTCGAGAACCGATTCCGGCGCCGTCGTCCCGGTCAGCTCAGCGGTTTGCATCATCGCCTGCAGCAGACTTGCCGGAGATCGACGTTCACGTTGAGTACGACGGGGCGGCCCTTCTGATAATTCGGGTTGCGCCCCTTCACTTGAATCTTGACGTCGAGCCTATCGGCCGCGTCGCCGTTCAGCGTGAGCGTGAGCTCGTCGTAGTGAAGGTCCGCCAGCGCCCCGAGCACGGGCGAGATCGCGGGCTGCTTCTTCACGAGCGCATCGGCGCCGGCCCCGGACGTGAATCGCACGACGCCGTCGCCCGTCGCACGCAGCACGCCGTTCTCGATGCGCGTGTGCTCGCCGGCGACGCGCACCGGGATCACGCCTTCGAGGATGCCCGTGCCGCCGAGGCCCTCGAAGTCGAGCGCCTCGAGCATTTTCTCGAGCTGCACGCCGCTCGCGCGCAGCTCGGCGCGCTGTTCCTCGGCCTGGAGGTCGATCTCGCCCTCGAGCGTGAGCTTGCCTCCCGCGAGCTCCCACTCGCCGCGCTCGATGCGCAGAATCCCGTCGCGGCGCAGCTCGAAGCGCACGGTGCCGGCAGCGAGTGGAACGCCGACATCGGCGCCGCTCATGAACAGCAGCTGGCCCGGCGGCGTCACGAGCGGATCGGGCTCGGTCACCGAGATCACGCCCATCAGGCCGCGCAGCGTGCCGTGCACCGTGCGCAGATCGAGGCCGTTCAGGGCGACCAGCGCGCTCGCGCCGAGCGTGTCGTTCTCGTAGGAGGCGAGCGCTTCGCCGCCCAGCTTGCCCGCCGCGCCTGTAATGACTCCGGCGAGGAACGGAAACACGCGCTGTAGCTGGCGCGTCTTCGGCGCGACGTCCGTCTCGGCGAGGACGATGCGCAGCTCGAGCCGCTCGCGTGCGGGCTCGAGCGCGCCGCTCCAATCGAACGTGAAGCCGTCGCCGGGCGTGAGCGCCTTGCCGCGAATCGCGAGTCGATCGAGCGGGCCCGCGACGCTGGCCTCGACGCGCAGTGGCGCGATCAGCGCGGGCTGCGACAGCTCCACGAGCTTCGCGACGGCGATGCCGGCGCTCAGCTCTTCCGCGGCCCAGCGCGCGTCCACCCTCACGCCATCGAGCCGCGCGAGCTCGGGTGCGAGCGCGCGCGGCGCCTCGACGTGCGCGGTGAGCGCGCCGCCCGCGGCAAGCTGCGCCTTCACGTGCGCCTCGGGCGCCCGTAACCGCTCGCCCAGCGCGATCTCGCGCAGCGCGAGGTCTGCCTCCGCACTCGACGCGTCCGCCGCAAAGCGCGCGTTCACCTCCGCACTCGCGACGCGCGCGAGGCCGGGCAGCTCGATCTCGCGCGCGGATGCCGTCGCTTCGCCCGAGTCTCCCGCGAGACGCGCCTTCACGCTGGCCTCGCCCGCGCGCAGCGTGTCGTCCCACGCGAGGCCGTTCATGGCGAGCGTCGCCTCGCCCGCGATCACGCCCGCCGCATCGCGCGTGCCGGCGCCTTCCACCGCGATCGGCTCGCTCGCGCTCACGCCCGTCGACTCCGCGGGCATCACGCTCCCTGAGAACTCGACGCGCAGCTCGGCGAGCGTCCCCATCGCGCGCACGAGGCCGTCCGCGCGCCCCCACGGCGTCACGCCGCCGAGGGCGCCGGCCGCGGCGATCTCCTCCGATGCGAGCCCGTACGTCGCGCCGCCGCCGAAGTCGATCGCGCCCTGCGGCGACTCGCCGTGCAGCGTGAGCGTCGCGCGCACGGTGTCGCCTTCCGGCTGCGCGCTGCCGTCCGCGCGAACGCGGAGCGTCCCTTGCGGCGACTCGATCACCGCCTCCGCGTCCTCGAGCTGCGCTTCGAGGAACGGCAGCGCGAGCGGCTCGTCGCCGGCGCTCTCGGGCAGCGATGCGATGAGCGTGTCGATCGCGCCCAGCTGCACGCCCTTCGCGTCGATGCGCGCGCGCAGGCGCACGCCGCGCAGCGTGATCGAGTCGACGCGGCCGGCGCGAATGCCCTCGCGCGACCACGCGAGCGCAGCGTGCTCTAGCGCGAGATCGGGCGCCGCACCCAGCCTCACGCCAGCGATCTCCGCCCCGCGCAGATCGAGGCGCTCGACGCGCAGCTGCGCGGGCACCCCGCGCGCCGCGAGCTCGCGCAGCGCGAGCCACTCGGCCAGCGCGCAGCGTTGCCACCAGGCGAGCGCGACGCAGATCGCAGCTGCTCCCAACAAGCCGAGCGCCGAGAACGCGGCGATGCGTGCGCCGCGCTTCACGCGAGCTTCACCCGACCACGTTCACGAGCCGGCCGGGAATCACGATCACCTTCTTCGGCGCGCGCCCAGCGAGATGTCTCGCGACGTTCGGCGCCGCGAGCGCTGCTGCGCGAATCGCGTCCTCGCTCGCGCCCGCCGCCACCTCGATCGTGTCGCGCAGCTTCCCGTTCACCTGCACCGGCAGTTGCACCGTGTCGGCCACGAGCAGCGCCGCATCTGCGACCGGCCACGCTTCGAGGACGACTTCGCGCCCGTGCCCGAGGCGCGCCCATAGCTCGTCGGCGAGATGCGGCGCGAACGGCGAGAGCATGCGCAGGAACGCCTCGCCCGCCTCGCGCGGCAGCGGCGCGTCCTTCGCGATATCGCGCGCCCACACCATCAGCTTCGCGATCGCGGTGTTGGGCTGCACCGCGTCCATGTCTTCCGTGACGCCGGCGATCGTCTGAGCTGTCAGGCGCGCCTGCTCGGGCGTGCCCATGCCCGGCGCGAGCGTGCGCGTGGGCTCGCCCGCGGCGTCCTCGTCGACGAACAGGCGGTAGCTGCGCTGCAAGAAGCGCAGGCAGCCAGGAATGCCGTCGGTCGACCACGGCGCGCCTTTTTCGAGCGGTCCCATGAACAGCTCGTAGAGCCGCATCGAGTCCGCGCCGAACTCGGCGATCACTTCGTCGGGCGAGACGGTGTTGCCGCGGCTCTTCGCCATGCGCTCGATCACTTCCTCGAGCGGCAGGTCGTCGATCGTCGGGTGAAGCGGCGTGCCGTCCGGCGCGCGCCGAATCTGCTGGAGCTTCACCCAGCGCGCCTTCACCTCTTGCCCCGTCGCGACGGCGGTGGCTCGCTCACCCTCGAGGCGCACTGCCGAAGCGGGGAACACGCGCGGCTTCACGCTCGCGTCGTCGCTCAGATTGTCGTCGTAGTAGCGATAGCTGTATCCGAGGATCTGCCCGGGATTGAGCAGCTTCGCGAACGGCTCTTTCGTGTGAACGAGACCGCAGTCGTAGAGCACCTTGTGCCAGAAGCGCGAGTAGAGCAGGTGGAGCACCGCGTGCTCCGCGCCGCCGACGTAGAGGTCGACCGGCAGCCAGTAGCGCTCGGCTTCCTGCGACCACGCTGCCGAGTTGTTACGGGGGTCGGCGAAGCGCAGGTAGTACCAACAGCTGCCCGCCCATTGCGGCATCGTGTTCGAATCGCGGCGAGCGCGCTTTCCGGTGGCGGGGTCGGTCGTCTCGATCCACGCCTTTGCACGCGAGAGCGGCGTCTCGAACTCGCCCGTCGGCCGGAAGTCGTCGAGGTCGGGCAGCATCACGGGCAGGTCGGACTCGGGCACGAGCTTGGTCGTGCCGTCCTCGAGATGAATCACCGGGAACGGCTCGCCCCAGTAGCGCTGCCGGCTGAACAGCCAGTCGCGCAGCTTGTACGAGACCGTGCCCTCGCCGAGCCCGCGCTCTTGCAGCCACGCCGTGATCTTCTTCTTCGCGTCCGCGGTAGCGAGGCCGTCGAGCAGCCCCGAGCTCACCGCGACGCCGTCTTCCACGAACGGAGCGCGCTGCACGTCACCGCCGCGCACCACCTCCACGATCGGCAGAGAGAACCTCTTCGCGAACGCCCAATCGCGCTCGTCGTGGCCTGGCACCGCCATGATCGCGCCCGTGCCGTACGTCGCGAGCACGTAGTCCGCGATCCACACGGGAATGCGCGCGTCGTTCACGGGGTTCGTGGCGTACGCGCCGGTGAACACGCCCGTCTTCTCGTCCGCGTCCGCCATGCGCGAGCGCTCGCTCTTGCGCGCGGCCTCCGCGACGTACGCGTCGACCGCGCCGCGCTGAGCCGGCGTCGTGATCGCCGCAACGAGCGGATGCTCGGGCGCGAGCACCATGTAGGTCGCGCCGAACAGCGTGTCGGGGCGCGTCGTGAACACCTCGATCGACTGCTTCGAGTGGTCCGGCAGCGTGAAGCGCACGCGCGCGCCCTCGGAGCGCCCGATCCAGTCGCGCTGCATTTTCTTGATGTGCTCGGGCCAATCGAGCTCGTCGAGATCGCTGAGCAGCCGCTCGGCGTAGCTCGTGATGCGCAGCATCCACTGACGCATCGGCATGCGCACGACGGGGTGCCCGCCGCGTTCGCTCTTGCCGTCGATGACTTCTTCGTTGGCGAGCACGGTCCCCAATGCCGGGCACCAGTTCACCGGCACCTCAGCGAGGTACGCGAGGCCGCGCTCGTACAGCTTCGAGAAGATCCACTGCGTCCAGCGGTAGTAGCCGGGATCGGTCGTGTCGATCTCGCGGCTCCAGTCATACGAGAGGCCGAGCGACGCGAGCTGACGCTTGTAGTTCTCCGTGTTGCGCTTCGTGGTCGCGGCCGGATGGGTGCCGGTGTTGATCGCGTGCTGCTCGGCGGGAAGCCCGAACGCGTCCCAGCCCATCGGGTGCAGCACGTTGAAGCCGCGCATGCGCTTGTACCGCGAGATCGCGTCGGTCGAGATGTATCCCTTGGGATGCCCGACGTGGAGCCCTTCGCCCGACGGGTACGGGAACATGTCGAGCACGTAGTACTTGGGCTTCGCGAGGTCGATCTCGACCTTGTAGGTGCCGCGCTCGGTCCAAAGGCGTTGCCAACGAGATTCGATCGATTTCGGGTCGTACGGCATCGACCGAAGTTGACTGCCGAGAAATGCAGCGTCAACGCGACGCGGCTAACAAGTCGTGATGGCGCAGGCGAACGATCAGATCGAGATCTTCCTGCTCTCGGACGGCACGGGCGAGACCGGAACGCACGCGGTGCGCGCCGCGGCGACGCAGTTCCAGCGCCGCTTCCGCCTGCGCACCTTCGCCGAGACGCGCCACGACTCGCAGGTGCGCCGCATCATGGAGCGCGCGAAGGAAGCGGGCGCGCTGGTGGTGTTCACGCTCGTGAACGATCGCCTCAAGGAAACGGTTCGGGCGATCGCGCTCGAGATGGGCGTGCCGGCGGTCGACCTGCTCGGGCCGCTGATCAACGCGATGTCGCATCACTACGCGCTCTCGCCGCAGCATCTGGTGGGCGTGCTGCACGGCTTCGGGGACGAGTACTTCCGCCGCGTCGAAGCCGTGGAGTTCGCAGTGCGCCACGACGACGGCGCGAACCTGCACACGCTGCACCAGGCCGACATCGTGCTCGCGGGGGTATCGCGCACCTCGAAGACGCCGCTCTCGATGTACCTCGCCCAGCGCGGCTACAAGACCGGCAACGTGCCGATCGTCCCGGGGATCGAGCCGCCACGCGAGCTGCTCGAGATGGATTCGCGCAAGGTGATCGGGCTGATCATCGAGCCGAACCCGCTGCTCGAGATTCGCAAGGCGCGCATCCGCCAGATCGGCGCGTCGCCGTACACGACCTACGCCGAGCCCGAAGCGGTGGCCGAGGAGCTGCAGCGGGCGCGGCGGCTCTTCAACTCGCGGCAGTGGCGCAGCGTGAACACGACGGGCAAAGCGATCGAAGAGAACGCCGCGCGGATTCTCGAGTTGATGTATGGGAGCGCGGCCTGAGGGAGATCTCGGTGACCGCGAGCGCGGGGCGGGCGGCCCGCTGCGCCGGATGGCTCGCCCGGCCGGCTGCAACGCTCGATCCCGACAAGTAGGGCCGGGCTGCGCTTGATTTCGGCTCCGCCGGCCCGCCCGCCGCGCCCGCTCGACACCGAGATTCGCGTCGCGGACCGGTTGCCGCTCGGGCAGCTCTGTGAGAATCCCGCTTGCTGGGGAGGGAAGAGGGAGATGGGAAACGGAGGCGTGCGGGGGTGGTGAGTCGGCCGTTCGTGTTTGCGACGCGGGAGCTGCCGGGGGCGCCTTGGGAGGAGCTGCGGGCGGTGGCGGAGCTGCGCGTTTGGGATGGGGAGGATGCGCCGGCGCGGGAGTTGTTATTGGCGGAGGCGGCGCGAGCGGAGGGGCTGGTCGTCACGCTGGTGGATCGCGTCGATGCGCAGCTGCTCGCGGCGGCGCCGCGGCTGCGCGTCGTGTCGACGTGCTCGGTGGGCGTGGATCACATCGACGTCGCGGCGTGCAGCGCGCGCGGGGTGCGCGTGGGTTACACGCCGGGCGTGCTCACCGACGCGACGGCGGACCTCGCGTTTGCGCTCTTGCTGGCGGCGGCGCGGCGCATTCCCGAGGCGGATCGCTTCGTGCGCGCGGGGCGCTGGGTGAAGCCGTGGGAGCCGAGCTTGCTTTTGGGGAAGGAGCTGGCCGGCGCGACGCTCGGCGTGATCGGCCTCGGCGCGATCGGTGCAGCGGTCGCGCAGCGTGCGCGCGGCTTCGGCATGCGCGTGGTCGGCTGGACGCGCAGTGGGCGCGGGGCGCCTGGCGTCGAGAGCGTGCGCGGGCTCGACGCGCTGCTCGCGCAGTCCGATGTCGTGAGCGTGCACGTCGCGCGCACGCCGGAGACGCTCGGGCTCCTCGACGCGCGGGCGTTAGCGCGCATGAAGCGCGGCGCGATTCTGGTGAACACCGCGCGCGGCGGGATCGTGGACGAGCGCGCGCTGTGCGAAGCGCTCGCGAGCGGTCAGCTCTCCGCCGCCGCGCTCGACGTGTTCGCGCGCGAGCCGCTGCCTCCCGACTCGCCGCTGCTCGCGGCGCCGAACCTCGTGCTCGCGCCGCACATCGGCAGCGCCACGCGCGAAACACGCGCGCGCATGGCGCAGCTGTGCGTGAGCAACCTCGTGGCGGCGCTGCGCGGGGAGGTGATGCCGAGGTGCGCGAATCCGTGAGGAGGCTCCAGGGCTCAGCAGGCGCCATCGCCTTCGATCGCCGCGCTGAGCACTTCCTCCATCGCGGCGTCGAACGCCACGAGCGTGACTTCGCGGAGCTGTTCGTGCTGGGCGAGTGCGTGCGAGATCGTGCTCGACGCGATCTGAGCGGCGCGCCGCACGGGAAAGCGATAGACGCCGCAGCTGATCGCGGGGAACGCGATCGTCTCGACGCGGTGGTCGAGCGCGAGCTGCAGCGAGCTCCGATAACAAGCGCCGAGCAGCTCGGCTTCGCGCGCGCCGCCGCCGCGCCAGATCGGGCCGACCGTGTGGATCACCCACTTCGCGGCCAGCCGGGACGCGGGCGTGATGCGCGACTCGCCGGTGGGGCAGCGCACGCCGGGCCGCAGCTCGGGCACGCTGCGGCACGCGTCGCGCAGCTCACGGCCTGCCGCGCGATGGATCGCGCCGTCGACGCCGCCGCCTCCGAGCATCAGCTCGTTCGCGGCGTTCACGATCGCATCGACGCGGAGCGTCGTGATGTCTGCCCGCAACACTCGCAGCCGTGCGTTCATTCGTTCGCTCCGCCCGATCCACGTTCGCACGCTGCGCCAACCATGTCCGCGGCGACGCGACCTCGGAGCCGAGTGACACCCGTGCGGCACGCCTGTCTCGCGGACACTCACGGCATCGCTGCGCCCACCGTCGCGCGCACCGGAATGCCCGTCGCGTCGAAGTGTTCGAGGCAGCGCACGTTCACGCCGTAGAAGTCGGGCGTCACGCGCTTGCAGTGGAACGGGTAGATCCCGCACACGCGGCAGAAGTGATGCTTCGCGGTGCGCGTGTGGAACTGGTACGTCGCGAGCTCGGCTTCGCCTGAGAGCAGCGTGAACGCGGACTCGTGGACGCGCACCATCAGCGCGCCCTTCATCGCGCAGATCGAGCAGTCGCACGTCGTCAGCTCGGCGAAGTCGGAGCGAATCTCGAAGCGGATTGCGCCGCAGTGACAACGCCCGCGCACGCTGCGCTCGGCGCTCCTCACGGGGCCACCCTGCAGCGCTCGAGCCACGCGCGCGGCGATACGACCTGCGCGCCGAAGCGCCGCGCGCGGTCCTTCACCGGCCGGTCGCCCGTAACGACTGCAACGCCGCCCGGGTCATCCGCGCCGCGCATCGCCTTGAGCAGGAACTCGTCCGCGTCCTTCGCAAACACCACGCGCAGGAGCGCATCCTCGGGCGCTTCGCTCTCGCCCGCGGGTCGCGCGCCGTCGAACACCACACACACGCGCTCGCCGCGCGCTGCGAGCTTCGCCGCCTCGGCCACCACGAGCTTGCGGCGCTCCTCGCTCCACCACGCTTTGCGGTCGCGACCCCGTAACAAGTGCGCGTGCAGCACGTTGTAGCCGTCGACCAGCCAGAGCGTGATCGCGAGCTCGGCTCCGCTGTTCAAGCGCTGCTCTCCGCGAGCGCCGCAGCGATTTCCGCAGCGAACACTGCGCCGAGGTCGCGCAGCTTCACCTCGCCGATGCCGCGGATGCCGCGCAGCTGCTCAACGCGCGTAGGCTTCACCGCGGCGAGCTCCTGCAGCGTGCGGTCGCCGAAGATGAGATAGGGCGGCACGCCGCGTTCGGCTGCGAGGCGGCGGCGCAGTGCGCGCAGGCGCTGGAAGAGCGCGTCGTCGTAGTCGGGCGTCGCGTCGGCGCTCGCGCTCGGCGCGCGCGTGCGCTTCGCCTTTGCGGGCGCGAGCGGCAGCGCGAACAGCGTCACCGGCACGCGCGCCTTCATCGCTTCCACACCGGACTCGGTGAGCGAGAGCGTCGGGAATTGCCCATCGGCCACGCGCAGGTGCCCGGCCGCGACGAGCTGGTCGATCCAGTGGCGGATTTCTCGGTTGTTATGGGCCTTCAGCAGCCCGAACGTCGAGAGCTTGTCGTGGCCGGCGGCGCGCACGCGCTCGGTGTCGCCGCCGCGCAGAACGTCGGCGACGTGCTGCGCGCCGTAACGCTGCGCGCAGCGCGCGACGCAGGAAAGGATCATCTGCGCGGTGCGCTGCGAGTCCGCGTGCACGGCGAGCTCTTTCAAGCACACGTCGCACGCGCCGCAGCCGTCCGGATCGCCTGCCCACGCTTGCCCGAAGTGCTCGACCAAGAACCTGTGCCGGCACGTCGCGCTCGTGGCGAAGCCGTACATCTCGCTCAGGCGCTCGAGCGCGAGCGCTTGCTCTGCGGGGTCGACCGGCGCGCCGGCGGCCTCGGCCTCTTGCGCGCTGCGTTCGGCGAGCGAACGCCAACCATAATAATCGGCGCCGGCGTAGAGCATCACGCACTCGCTCGGGAGACCGTCGCGGCCCGCGCGCCCCGTCTCCTGCGCGAACTGCTCGACGCCCTTCGGCATCGCCGCGTGCACCACGAAGCGCACGTCCGGTCGATCGATGCCCATGCCGAATGCGACCGTCGCCACGATCACGTCGATCGCTTCGGACAGGAAGTGATCTTGGTTTCGCTTGCGCACGCCGTCGTCGAGGCCGGCGTGATAGGGAAGGCACTTCACGCCCTCGCGCGCGAGCGACGCGGTGAGCGAGTCGACGTCGCGGCGGCGCTGACAGTACACGATGCCGGCCTCGCCCGCGTGGCGGCGGATCACCCCTAACACCTGCGCCGCACTGTCGCCGCGCGGCGAGAAGCGGTACGTGAGATTCGGGCGATCGAAGCCGCCGACGAGCTCCACCGGGTCGCGCAGCCCGAGCTGCAGCGCGATGTCGCGGCGCACCTGCGGCGTCGCGGTGGCCGTGAACGCGTGCACCGGTACGTCGGGCCGCAGCGCGCGCAGCTCGCCGATGCGGCGGTACTCGGGCCGGAAGTCGTGGCCCCAGTGGGAGATGCAGTGCGCCTCGTCCACCACCAGCGAAGCGAGCCCGTACTTCGCGAGATCGTCGAAAAAGCCGGGCATCACGAGCCGCTCGGGCGCCACGAACAGCAGCTTCACCGCGCCGCTCTCGAGCTTCGCCTGCGCCGCGCGCTTCGCCGCGAAGTCTTGCGCGCTCGTCAGCATCACCGCTTCGACGCCGCTCTCGACGAGCCCGGCGATCTGGTCCTGCATCAACGAGATGAGGGGACTGATCACGAGGGTGAGCCCGCTCCGCAGCAACGCGGGCGCCTGATAACAGAGGCTCTTCCCGCCGCCGGTCGCGAGCACGACGAGCGAATCGCGCCCCGCGAGCGCGGCCAGCATCGCCTCGGCTTGATGCGGGCGCAGCTCGGCGTAGCCCCAGACGCGCAGCACGAGCGCGCGCAGCGCGGCGAGCCGCTCCGCGGCGCCCGCAGGCGAAGCGTCGCGCGCGAACAACTCGAGCGAGCGCGTCATCGCGCGCGCCCCGCTGCGCCGGTCTCGCCGCGTTCGCCCCTCATCGGGCGCCATGGTAGGCGTGCTCGGCGGCGCTCGCGTCAGGTCATCGTGAAGAGCGCGCGCAGAGCGGACATCAGCGAGACGTATCCGCCCGCGATCGCGACGCTCGCGCCGACGCCGCGCCAGAGGCCCCGTGCACGCGACCGCGGCGCGGCTCGCGGCGCTCGGCATCGCGGGGCGCTCGCATCATCGAGCCGCCGAAATCGCCGCCTGCGCGGAGCGACGCTCGCCAATCGGACCGTCTGCGTCGCCCGCTCGTTCTCGTAGACCGCACTCGCCATCGCGTACTCCTCGGTGGTAGGGACCGAGACGAGTCTGCGAGCCCGGTGTGACAGCGGCGGTCACAACGGCGCAGAGACCCCGCAGTCGGACCGCGCGACTTCCGCGCGGGATGGCGGCCTCTTTCGAGCGAATCACGTCATCGAGGGAGGCGAGCACCACGGGATTTCCGCGAATCGAGCTCGACCGCGTTCCGCCGAAGGTCGTCGTAGCCAGTCGTTCCTGCCGGTATGAACGTCAGGTCGAGATCGCTCAGCGGCAGCGCGCGTCCCCAACAGCTCTCGCTACCGCTTCAGGAACGCGACGACTTCGCTCGCCACGCGCGCGATCTGCTCGCCCGTGAGCTCGGGGTAGATCGGCAGCGCGAGTGTCTCGCGCGCGAGCGCTTCGGCGACGGGGAGTGCGCTCGCGACTTGCCCGCCGCCCGCGAAGCAGGGCTGGAGATGGAGCGGGCGCGGGTAGTACACGCTCGTGCCGATACCGAGGCTCGTGAGGTGCGCGCGCAGCGCGTCGCGGCGCGCGGCGGGCACGCGCACGACGTATTGGTTCCACACGTGGCGCGGGCGGCGCGGGATGCGCGGGCGTGCGCAGCGACAGTCCGCCCTCCGCGAGGGGCACGCCCGAGTCCGCGGCGCCCGCGTCGCGGAACCGCGCGCGCGTCGTTCCACGCAGCGAGGTGCGGCAGCTTCACGCGCAGCACGGCCGCTTGCAGCGTGTCGAGGCGCGAGTTGATGCCGACCTCGTCGTGCGCGTACTGCTGCGCGCCGCCGTGAGCGCGCAGGCGGCGCAGCCGCTCGGCCTGCGCGGCGTCGCTCGTCGTGAGCGCGCCGCCGTCGCCGTAACAACCGAGATTCTTCGTGGGGTAGAAGCTGAAGCACGCGATCGCGTCGCCGCCCACGCGGCGTCCGCTCGCGTCTTCGGCGCCGATCGCCTGCGCGGCGTCGTGCACCACGTGCGCGCCAGCCGCGCGGATCGCAGTGATCAGGTCCGGCGCGCAGGCTTGCCCGAACAGATGCACGGTGATCACGGCCTTGACGCGAGGCGCGCCGTGCAGCGCGCGTGCGAGCGTCTCCGGCGTCATGTTGAAGGTGGCGGCGTCGACGTCGGTGAACACGATGCGCAGGCCGAGCCGCGCGATCGATCCCGCCGTGGCGAAGAACGTGTAGGCGGGGCACGCAACTGCGTCGCCGGGGCGCAGATCGAGCGCCATCAGCGCGAGCAGCAGCGCGTCCGAGCCCGAGGCGCAGGCGACGGCGTGCCGCGCGCCGCAAAACGCGGCGAGCTCGCGCTCGAGCTGCGCGACCTCCGGGCCGAGCACGAACTTCTGCTCGCTCAGCACCTTCTGGATCGCGGCGCCGAGCTCGTGCTGCAGCGCCTCGTACTGCGCCTTCAGGTCGAGCTGCGGAATCGGGTCGGCCATCGTCGTGGGACGATAAGCGCTCTCGCGCGCGAGAGCGCGTTCGCGCTGGATTTCTCGCGAACGCGAGCGCCGCTGCTCGAGATGGACTGGGCGTCAGCGCGCACTTCCGACACCGACGGGTGTAGGCTGCGCCCCGCTTTCGTGGAGGTGCCCCGTGCTGCTGCAGCCGCGCGCGATTCGTGCGCTTCGCCTTGTCGCCCTCGGTCTCGTGTTCTGCGCCCTGATGGGCTCGACCCACTGCGGCCCGCAGCCGATCGCGTTTCTCGCGCCACGCGCGGATCAGCTCTCGCTCGCGGGCGCACCCCTTGCGTTCGAGATCGAGGCGCCCGCGGGCGCTTCGCTCGCGCAGTTCACGCTCACGCTCGACGGCGCACCCGTCGCGCCGCCCGATCTCGCGCTCGCGAACGGGCGCGTCAGCGGCACGCTCGCGGGCCTCGCCGCCGGCTGGCACGACCTCGCGGCGAGCTTCGCGCTGCCCGAGGCGCAGTTCTCCGGCAGCGCGCGCTTCGAGCTCGCCGCGCTGACGAATCCCGACGAGTGCGACGTGCTGAACGACGTCGCGTGCCTGCTCCCGTTCCCGTACTCGCGCTTCCTCACGCGCGCGCGCACGCGCACTGGCTATCGCATTCAGCTGCCGCCCGCGCATCTCCTGCCGCAGTTCGGTGGAACGTCTCCGAACCCGAGTGACTACGCGCAGAACGACGGCTTCAGCCCCACCGCACAGGTGCTGATGCACTTCCCCGGCGGTGTCGACCCCGTGCTCTCGGACGCGCCGCGCATCGATCCCGCGACGCGCACGTACGACTCGCGCGGCCTCGAGGCCGACAGCCCGACGCTGCTGCTCGACGCCGAGACCGGCGAGCGCATCAACCACTTCATCGAGAACGACTCGCGCGCTCGTAACAAGTCGCGCGTGCTCACGTTCTTGCGCGCGGGCGAGAGCCTCGTGCCTGGGCGCCGCTACCTCGTCGCGGTGCGCAATCTCGTGAACGCGAGCGGCGCGCCGGTGCAGGCGGAGCCCGCGTTCGCGGCGATTCGCGACCGCCGCCCGAGCACGATCGCGGCGGTGACGCAGCGCGCGGAGCAGCTCGCGCCCGTGTTCGAGCGCCTCGCGCGTTTCGGCGTCGCGCGCGAAGAGCTGATCCTCGCCTTCGACTTCGTGGTGATGAGCGACCACTCGCTCACGCGCGACATGCTGCGCATGCGGCGCGAGGGCTTCGCGTGGCTCGACGCGCAGCTCGGCGCGGGCACGCCGCCGTTCAGCGTGACGAGCGTGACCGACGTGAACCCCGGCTGCGCAGATCCGAACCTCGCGACGTGGCGCCGCATCCAGGGCACGTTCGAGGTGCCGCTCTATCTGCAGGGCGATCCGTTCACCGCCGCGAGCACGCCCACGTTAATGCGCCGTACGCCCGAGGGCGCGCCGCTCGCGCAGGGCACGACGCAGGCGCCCTTCGGCGCTGCGATTCCGTGCACCGCGTTCCGCAACGGCGCGGCGCTGCCGGGCCTCGTGATCGGCCACGGCCTGTTCGGCACCGGCGTCAGCACGGTGAGCTCGCTCACGGCCGCGCGCGAGCTCACCAACTTCGACTTCATCTCGGTCGCGACGAACTGGAGCGGGTTGTCCGGGCCCGACGTCGCGGGTCAGCTCGACACCACGTTCATCTACCAGCTGATCGTCGACCCCTCACTCTTCCCCGCGCTGCCCGATCGCCTGCGCCAGGGCCAGCTCAACACGCTGATCCTCACGCGCCTGCTCGCGACGGGCGCCTTCAACGGAGATCCGGCATTCCAGCTGCCGGCGGGCGGCGGCGCGATCGACACGTCGCTGAAGCCGTACTACTTCGGCGCGAGTCTCGGCGGCATCATGGGCACGATGTTCGCGGCGCTGACTCCCGACGTGGACAAGCTCAACGTCGACGTCCCAGCGATCAACTTCTCGCTCCTGCTCCATCGCGCGACGCCGTTCATCCAGTTCGAGCAGCTGATCACGCTCTTGAATCGCGACGCGATGGATCAGTCGATCGGCCTCGGCCTCCAGCACGAGCTCTGGGTGCGCGGCGAGCCGGCGGGCTACGCGACGCACGTCACGCGCAACCCGCTGCCGAACACGAACGTGAAGCAAGTGCTCGCGACCGTGGCGCTCTACGACCACCAAGTCTCGAACCTCGGCTCGCAGCTGCTCGGCCGCACGCTCCGCCTCGGCTCGCTACCGGGCTCGGTGATGCGCGATCTGCCCGGCCAACCCGACCTGACGGGCGCGCAAGACTCCGGCTACGTCGTCTACTCCACCGGCTCGTTCGACCCTGACAACCCGCAACACACGCCGTTCATCCCGCCGATCTTCAACGACCAAGTGCAGCAGTCGAAGTGCGACCCGCACGGCCGCCGCGGCTTCATTCCCGCCTCGGTCGCGCAGCTGACGACCTTCTTCACGCCGGGCGGGAAGCTCGTGAACTTCTGCACCGACAACGGGCTGTGCGACGCGTCCGAGGCGAACGAGTGGCCGAGCGGAGTGGCGCCGTGCGATCCGCTCTCGTGAAGACGGCGCGAGTGATTTTCCGAGCGACGGCGCGTACTTGGCACGCCTGAATTTCGAGACGCTTCGCCTCGATTCGCCCACCTCGCTTGGCTACACAGTGCGCCTTCTTCGCCCTGGGAGGGATGCGCTTTGGTGGATGTCGTACGCCATGACGTCGTGATCGTCGGCGGCGGTGCTGCGGGCCTGCGGGCCGCGATCGCTGCCTGCCAGGCCGATCCGACGATCAGCGTCGCTCTGGTTTCGAAGGTCTATCCGATGCGCAGCCACACCGTGTCCGCGGAAGGCGGCGCGGCGGCGGTGCCGCCCAGCTCGAAGGACGACAGTCTCGAGAAGCACGCCTTCGACACGGTGAAGGGCTCGGACTTCCTCGGCGACCAGGACACGATCCAGTACTTCGTGCAGGAAGCGCCCAAGGAGCTGACGCTGCTCGAGCATTGGGGCTGCCCGTGGAGCCGCAACGCCGACGGCAGCGTGTCCGCGCGCCCGTTCGGCGGGATGCAGACGCCGCGCACGTGGTACGCGACCGACAAGGTCGGTTTCCACATGCTGCACACGCTGTTCCAGACCTCGATGAAGTACGACCGCATCGTCCGCTACGACGAACACTTCGTGACGAAGTTGTTAGTGGACGGCGGCAAGTGCGGCGGCGTCGCGGCGCTCGACATGCGCACGGGCAAGATGAAGGCCGTGCTCGGGCGCTCGGTGATCATCACGACGGGCGGGGCCGGGAAGATCTGGCCGTTCACCACGAACGGGAACATCAAGACCGGCGACGGCATGGCGATCGCGTATCGCGAGGGCGTCGCGCTCAAAGACATGGAGTTCGTGCAGTACCACCCGACGGGCCTGCCGGGCACGGGCATCCTGATCACCGAAGCCTCACGCGGCGAGGGCGGCTACCTGATCAACTCCGAGGGCGAGCGCTTTCTCACGACGCGCGACTACGGCGTCGGCACCAAGGCGGAGCTCGGCCCGCGCGACATGATCTCGCGCGCGATCATTCTCGAGATCGAGGCGGGCCGCGGCATCGAGGTGCCGGGCAAGATCGGCAAGTACGCGAATCTCGACCTGCGCCACATCGGCAAGGAGAAGCTCGAGGCGCGCCTGCCGTTCGTGCTCGAGCTCGCGCGCACCTACGCGAACACCGACCCGGTGACGCAGCCGATTCCGATCCGCCCGGTGCTCCACTACATGATGGGCGGCGTCGACGTGAACATCGACGGCGAGACGATCGTCGGCGGCCTGTATGCCGCGGGCGAGACGGCCTGCGTCTCGATCAACGGCGCAAACCGTCTCGGCTCGAACTCGCTCACCGAGTGCTTGGTGTTCGGCGCGCGCTCGGGGCGCCATGCGGTGGCGCGCGCGAAGGGCGGCGTCGCGCTCAGCGAGGCGCCGCTGCTCGAGCAGGTGAAGACCGAGGGCGCGCGACTCGACGCGCTGCGCGCGAGGAAGCGCGGCAGCGAGACGCTCGCGGGCATCCGCCACGACATGAACGCCGCGATGGAGGCCGGCCTCGGCGTCTACCGCATGCAGGACACGATGGACAAAGCGGTGCGCGACATCGCGGAGCTGAAGCGCCGCTACGAGCAGGTGAGCCTCAGCGACACGAGCAAGGTGTTCAACACCGAGCTCACGACCGCGCTCGAGCTCTCGAACCTGCTCGACTGCGCCGAGGCCGTCGCGACGGCCGCCGCGCAGCGCAAGGAGTCGCGCGGCGCCCACGCACGGCGCGACTTCCCGAAGCGCGACGACGCGAGCTTCCTGCACCACTCGCTGGTTTATTACGGCGGGAACGCCCCGCGCTTCGCCACGAAGCCCGTGACGATGGGCGTGTGGGTGCCGGAAGAGCGGAAGTATTAGGCGAGGCCGGGATCTCGATGCACCGATCGAAAGCAGCTCGGGAAGCCGCAAGCCGGCCAGCGGCGCAAAGCGCCGCAGTCGGCGCGCGGTGAGCCGAAGGCGAACGGAGAATCGCAACAGATGGCGCAAGTGAAGAAGACTCTGATCGTTACGCGCTTCGATCCCGACAAGGATCAAGCGCCGCGCACGCAGAAGTACGAGATCTCGATCGAGGACGACGCGAAGGTTCTCGACGCGCTGAATCAGATCAAAGACCACGTCGACCCGACGCTCTCGCACCGCTGGTCGTGCCGGATGGCGGTTTGCGGCAGCTGCGGCATGAACGTGAACGGCAAGCCGAAGCTCACCTGCAAGGATCCGATCTCGGCCTACGGCGACGTCATCGAGGTCACGCCGCTCGCGAGTTTCCCCGTGGTGAAGGACCTCGTCGTCGAGCTCGAAGGCTTCATGGACAAGTTCAAGAAGGTGAAGCCTTGGATCATGGTGGCGAAGGAGCGGGCGGTGGAAGCCGGCCCGACCAAGCAGTCGCCCGACGAGCTCGCCGACTTCAAGCAGTTCAGCATGTGCATCAACTGCATGCTCTGTTACTCGGCATGCCCCGTCGTCTCGAACGAGCCGGACTTCCTCGGGCCCGCCGCGATCGCGATCGGGCACCGGTACAACCAGGACACGCGCGACGAAGGCGCGCGTGAGCGCAACGAGATCTTCCGCGACGACGGTGGCGTGTTCTCGTGCTCGTACGCGAACGAGTGCAGCGAGGTCTGCCCGAAGCACGTCGATCCGTCGGCGGCGATCCAGCAGGCGAAGCTCAACAACGTGCTCGACTGGGCCAAGAGCTTCGTCGTCCCGCGAGGAGGCAAGTGATGCACGCGAGACCGCGCCTCGACGCGATGCGCCCGAAGAAAGAAGGCGCGACCCGCACCGCCGATCCGCGTCCGCCGGATCGCTTCCCGTTCGGCGGCAACTACGGGCCGTACCTGTTGTTCGGCAGCTGCGGCGCGTTCCTGCTGTTCACCTCGCTGATCGCGATCGAGTTCGTGATGGCGCTCGGCGGCGGCCAGGCAAAGTACGAAGCGTTCATGTCGCGCATCCAAGGCGGCGCCTATCGGGCGTACTTCTGGATCGCGCTCGTCGCGCTGATCTGGTTCACGGTGCGCTTCTTCCGCCTGTTCCCGAAGACGCAGCCGTACCGGCTCGGGCCGTTCAAGCGCCCGCCGGACGCGGTCCTGCTCACCGGCCTGCTCGGCGCGTTCGTCGTGCTCAACCTCGCCGTCGCGGTGATTCTCGGAGGCGTGCTCGGATGAAAGCGCTGATGCTCAAGCTCGAGCCCTTGATCTGGCTGCTCTTCGGCGCGGGCATGATGGTGGGCGGCTTCGTGCTGCCCGCGTTCATCGCGACCGTCGGCCTCGGCCTGATCGGCAACGAGGCCGCCTACTCCTACGACCGCATGTACGCGTTCTTCTCGAACCCGATCGCGAAGCTGGCCGCGGTCGCCGCGATGGCGCTGCCGCTCTGGGGCGGCGTCCACCACCTGCGCCACGTGTGGATCGACTTCGGCGGGTTGAAGACGGACGGCATCGTCGGCGGACTGCTCTACCTGCTCGCGCTCGGCGGCAGCGTCGCGGCGATCGTCGCGGTCGTCACGCTGTAAGCCGCTGCGCATGGCGAGCAATCCCGGCAGACCGCTTGCTGGGCTGAGGATTCTCGACCTCACGCGCGTCGTCGCGGGTCCGTTCGCGACCGCGATCTTCGCGGACCTCGGCGCCGAGGTGATCAAGATCGAGGCGCCGCGCACCGGCGACGACTACCGCGCGGGCCCGTCGCCGCCGGGGCAGACCTCGCTCTCGTTCCAGAACAACAACCGCGGCAAGCGCTCCATCACGCTCGACGTGCGCACGTCTGAAGGGCGCGAGTTGTTACTGAAGCTCGTCGACCGCGCCGATGCGCTCGTCGAGAACTTCCGCGCGGGCTACCTGGCGAAGTGCGGCCTCGGCGCGGACGTGCTGCAGGCGCGCAATCCGCGCCTCGTGGTCGCCGCGATCAGCGGCTTCGGGCAGACCGGGCCGCGCGCCGGCGAGCCGAGCTACGACATCGTCGCGCAGGCGACCGGCGGCCTGCTCGCGATGACGGGCTTCCCCGACGCCACACCCGTTCGCGCAGGCGGCGCCACCGCGGACTTCGTGGGCGGCCTCTACCTCGCGCTCGGCGTGGTCGTCGCGCTGCTCGAGCGCGAGCGCACCGGCATTGCACGCGTGCTCGATCTCTCGAACCAAGACTGCATCTTCGCGATCGCCGATTCCGCCGCGACGATCTACGCCGGCATCGGCGCGAAGATGGAGCGCGTCGGCAACGCGCACCCGTTCACGTCGCCGTACGACTGCTTCGCCACGAGCGACGGCTTCGTCGTAGTGGGCACCGCCAGCAACAAGCTCTTCCGTAAGCTGTGCGAAGGCATCGCGCGCCCCGAGCTCGGGCGCGACGAGCGCTTCAAGAGCCACCGCATGCGCGCCGCGAACCGGCCCGAGCTCACCGCGATCCTCGCCGCGTGGATGCGCGCGCGCAGCTGTGACGAAGTGCTCGCCGCGCTCGGCCCGCGCGGCGTCGACGTGCCCGTCGCGCGCGTCTCCTCGCCGCACGAGCTGCTCGATGACCCGCAGCTCGTGGCGCGCGGCATGATCGAGCGCCACCCGCACCCGCAGCTCGGCGAGGTCGTGTTCCACGGCAACGCGCTGAAGCTCTCGGGCGCCGTACCGCGCGAGCGCGCGCTCGCGCCGGAGCTGGGTGAAGCGAACGGGGAAGTGTTCGGCGAGATCGGCGTGACGGCGGGGGAGTTGGCGGGGCTGAGGGAGCGTGGGGTGGTGTGAGGTGAGCGAGAGCGCCGACCCTTCCCCGATCGGGAAACTGTGGCGTGACTACCAGCGCATGTACGCCGCGGCCTACCGATTCGCGCCGCTGCTCGGCGGCAAGTTCCTCGACTCACCGGAGTCGTTCGCGCAGACGCACATCGCCGGCCTCGCGATGTGCAACTTCATGAGCGTTTTTTTCTCCTCGACGCTTTGGACTGGGTCGGCGAGGTCGGAACTCTCGTAACCGTCGTGCTGGAGCCACTCGTCGCATTTGTCGGCCACTACGTCTTGTTCGGTCGTGACCGCAGTCGCGAGATCGCTCGGCGATTCGCCAAGGATCGCTTCGGCGGCGTGCTCGTGATCTACACGGCGCTGAGCGCGGCTGGGTTCGCGAGCTTCCTCGCTCTTGCTCGGAGTGTGAACGCACCCTGAGAGTGGCGCGCCGTTCACGGCTCCACGCTTCGGAGCGCGCGCTTCGCGATTTCGTGGTACTCGGGGCCGAGCAGCAGCCGCGCCTGCCAGAGATCGAACGCAGCCTTTGCGCCTTGGGGAGCGGTCGGATCGCTCGCGTCCTCAGCCAATGGCTTGAAGCCGCCAAACAAAAAGCACGGCTCGCCCTTCGCGAACCCTTCCCTTCGCACGTTCCAGCCGAGATAGACGCCTCGCTTCTCCTCGAGCGCCCACAGCCGAATGCCCACGGCGTCGTTCCCATCTGCGTCCGTCTTCGGCACGAGCGGGTCCCACCCCTCTCCCACCACCGCTGGCGGCACGCGCGCGTAGTCGACGCGCTGCACGTTGTTAGGTCGCGGCTCGTTCGCAGCCGCCTCGCGCAGCTCGCCTTGCGCGAGGCGCGGCCACACGCTCGCAGGCGGCTCGGCCTCGCCGCGCACCCACCGCTCCATCGCGACGACGAGCGCGCGGATCACGGGCGAGTACTTCACCGGGTTCGCGGGCAGCTCGCACCAGGGCGCAGTCATGCCCGGCGCGTGCGAGGCGCCGGCGATGAAGTACGCGCGCACGTTCTCCGGGAACGCGACGTCGTGGCCGGCGCCGTCCGTGCCCACGAGCGACGCGCCGGCCTGCCAGAACTCGGCGCTGGTGTCGACGTGCATCAGCTTCGGGCACGATTTCGTCTCGCCGCAGCGCGCGAAGATGCCGTCGCGCGCGCTCGTCACGGGATCGGTCGTCACGGCGTACGTGAACGGAAACTGGTTGCCCGGCACGCGCTGCTCTTCGTGCGCGCGCGAGAAGCGTCCGGGCTGGCCCCAGCGCCAATTCGTGTAGGTCTTGCGCGAGCCCGCGATCACGGGGAGCACGCCTTCGAACAGCGCGCGGCCCTCGCCGTCGACGTGGAAGCCCTGCCACAGCAGGTCGCGCAGGTAGCGGCCCGACTGCGAGAAGCCGATCGCGAGCGCGCGCTTCACTTCGCCCGCGAGTGGATTCGGCGTTCCGCGCGCGTCGGTCTTGGCGAAGCGCAGGAACGAGATCACGTCGCGCGTCGCAGCGAAGCCGAGGCCCGTAACAAGCGGGTCGCGAGCGGTGTAGACGATCTCGTAGATCGCACCCGCGTCCATGTCCGAGGGGCGGTCGATCTCGAGCGTGCGCGCGTCGATCACGCGAATCGCACTCGCATCGAGCATGCGCGGCGCGTCGGGCTGGCGCGCACGCACGCTCACGCTGACCTGCGGCGCCTCGACGCTCGCGAGCGCATATGGGAGCGCGATGCGCGCGGGCGTCGTGGTGTGATCGAACACGATCTCGAGCTGCACCGGGCCCGAGATCGGCGCGTCGCCATCGCGCGCGATCGGAAAGCGCGCACTCATCAGGCCGGGGCCGACGACGTCCGCCTGCCAACCGATCCACACGAGCGTGAAGCCGCGCTTCAGCGCGAAGCCGTTGCCCGGGTCGCTCGTGCCGTCGCTCGGCTCGCCCGGAGTGAACGAAACCGCCGCGTCGTTGAGCGACGCCATCGCCGCCTTGCGCCCGCGGTTCAGCACGTCGAGCAGCAGCGTGCCGTTCGCGCGCGCCGCGTCCTTCGGGCGCAGGATCACGACATCCGTGTCGTACGCGATGCGACCGCGCGCATCGCGCGGCGCGAGGGCGAGGTCCACGATTCCCGAGCTCGCCGCGTGCGCCGGGTCGACACTCACGTGCGCGACCGCCTCGATCTTCTCGTACGCGCCCGCCTCGCCGAATGCCGCACCGCCGAACGCGTCGCCACGCGCGCGAATCTCGAAACGCTCGACGCGCGCGGCCGGCGCCTCCGCCTCCGCGAGCGCAGCGAACATCAGCACAGCGAGTGCAAACCTGAGCCTCACGGCGTCACCTCGAAGATCAGCGCGTGCGCGTCGTTGTAGATCAGTCGAAAGCGCGCATCGCGCGCGAGCCCGAGCGCCATGGTGCGCTCCGCAGCGCTCTTCTGCACGAACACGAAGCGCGCGCCGAAGTCGCGCGCCACGATCGTGTGCGCGTCGCTCGCGTCCCAGCGGTAGACGCGCAGCATCTTCGCGAAGAGCTAGGGGTCGAAGCGGTACAAGAAGATCGGATCGAGGGCCTCGATGTACGTGCCGTTCGGGCGGTAGTAGTAAAGCGGCGCGAACGGGATCCAGAAGTTGTGGTAGACGACGTCGCTCGGCTGCGCGCGGCGATCGAGGAACGCGATCGCGGGGCGCAGCTTCTCGGCAGGCGCTTCCGCCGCCGCGATGCGCGCGGGGAGCGCGGGCAGCGTTCGCGCAGCGCCGAGCGCGATGCAGAGCGCCAGTGCGCCGCCGAGCGCTGCGCAGTGTCCGCTCCGCAACAACTCGCGCGGGCGGGATTCGCCGAAGCACTCGCTCGCGGCGCGCCAGGCGGCGAGCACGGCGACGGGCACGAGGAAGAACGCGAAGCGATTCGCGAGCCCGCACGCGAGCAGCAGCGCCGCAGCGAAGCCGAACAGCGTGAGCGCTTCGCTGGACGGCGGCGTGACGCGCCAGCGCGCGAGCAGCGCAGCGCCTGCGGCGAGCGCGCCCGCCCACACGGGCCACAGTTGCAAGATGCCCGCGAGCGAGATCGGCATCAGCTCGCTGCCGAACACGTCCGGCGGCACGTCGGCGCGCGCGCCGGAAACGCTGCGCGCCACTTCAATCGCCTGGTCGAAGGCGATCGAGAGGTTGTTGGGGAAGTAGGGATGCAGCAGGGACGCGGCGATGATTCCGAGCGCGATGCCCGCCGCCGGCTTCCACGGCAGCGGCTGCCCACGCATTCGCGACGCGAGCGTGTGGGCGATGGGCAACGCGAGCAGCGTGAGGAACGAGGTGTGCGCGAGCGTGTGCGCCGCGGCGACGAGCGCGAGCGTCTTCCAGCGCCCCTCGAGCACGAGCACGATCTCCACGAGCAGCAAGGCGAGGCCTAACAGGTGTGGACGCACCTTCACGAGGTGCAGCCAGATCCACGGCTCGCTCGCGGCGAGCAAGAGCACGGCCGCCCACGCGAAGCGCACCCGCAGGCGCGCGAGCGCGAAGCCGAACGCGCCGAGCACGAGCGCGCCGAGCGCGAGCGCCGCGCGCTTCGCGCCGGGCACCGAGGCGTTCTCGCCGACGAACGGGATCAGCGCGACGTGAAAGAGAAAGTCCTTGTCGCTGTAGCGATCGCGCCAAGTGCTGAATGCGGTCTGCGGGAACTCGCGGCGCACGCCGTGCTCGGCGAGCTGCTGCGCCGCGCGCGCGTGGAAGTAGCTGTCGCCGTCGTAGAGGCGCGGCGATGCGAATTGGAAGTGCGCGAGCGCGGCAAAGAAGAGCAGCAGCGCGGCGCCGAGTGCGATGCGGTCCCGCGCGGTCGGCGACGGCGTCGTCACTTCGGCGTCGTACTCGCGGCTGGCGTCGGGTCCGCCCAGTGCACGACGACGGGAATGCGCGCCGGCAACTGCCTGTCTGGCCGCGCCTCCACGAACTCGCGGAACTCGTCGAGCTGCAATCCCGGCGGCTCGCTCCAGAACGACGCGCGCTGGGTCGTCCAGAGCAGCTCGGGCCCGAAGCCGGCCAGGTGTGCGGCGCGGAGCTCCGCTCCGGACCCGGTCTCGGACGGCTCGCACAGTCCTTGCGTCTTCGCGTCGTCTGCGAGCTTCGCGAGGATGGCGTCGCGAATTCGCGCCTCGCGCTCGAAGGTCGAGAGCCACTCGCCGCGCTCCAGTGCGCGCTGGATCTCGAGTGCGTAGAGGAGGGCGAGCGCGAGCTCACAGGGGCCGCCGCGCTCCGGGTCGTGCTCGATCGAGACCGCGAGATCGCGCTCCGGGCGCTGCACCACCAGCGCGAGCTCCGCGAGGAACTCGCGGCGCGCGGTGTCGATCGCGGCGTCGACCTCGGCGCTGGGAACGCCGAGACGCGTGGCGCGCATCTTCACGAAGTCGGTACCGAGCAGCGTCAGGAACGCGCGCGTCTGCAGAGGCTCGCCGCTCGGATGCGTGCCCTGATAACTCGCCTGGATGCCGTCCACCTCGCCCCACTTCGTCGACGCGCGCGACACCTCCTCGAGCTCGAGAGCGATCTTCCACTCGTTCTGCCCCGCGGCGTACTCGACCTCGCGCTTGGTCTGCTCGTACTGCGCCCAGAGCGCGTCCGCGACCGAGACCTGGCGGGGCAAGTTGAGTGCGGAGAACACGTAGAAGTCGAGGCGCAGCGCGGGGTCCTCACCCGCGTAGCTCGCGCCGAAGCCGGCCTCCGCTTCCGCAATGTCCGAGCGCCGGGCGAGATCGAAGGAGCCGACGCGAGCGGGCAGCGCGTACTCGGCGCTCGAGGTGCGCACCGCCGGGGCGCGCTGCGCTGAGGGCGCCGCGAGCGGCGAAGCGCACGCGAGCGCGAGGCAGAGCGGGATCAGGGCGACGAGTCGAGGCACGCGCGCATTCTGCCACGCGCGCGCGGCGGCGGAGCGCGCGTTCAGCCTGCCTTCAGGCGCGTGAAGCGATGCGCGACGATCGCGCTGACCGCTCGCAGCGCGTCGCTCGCGCGGATTTTCTTGCCCTCGCGGTAGCTGCGCGCGCGGTAGCGGATCGGCACTTCGTAGAAGCGAGCGCCGGTGCGATGCAGCTTGGCGGTGAGCTCGGCCTCGATCGTGAACGTGGCGGCCGTGAGGTGCAGCGGCTTCACGAGCTCGGCGCGCATCGCTTTGTAGCCGGTGTAGAGGTCGGTGAAGTTGGTGTTGTAGACGACGTTCGCGGTGAGCGTGATCAGCTTGTTCGCGAGCGTGGTCCAGAAGTAGTTGACGCTGTGCTCGGCGCCGAGGAAGCGCGAGCCGTAGACGGCGTCGGCGACGCCGGCCTCGATCGGCCCTAACAAGCTCGGGATGTCGCGGGGCGAGTACTCGAGGTCGGCGTCTTGGATCACGAGCACGTCGCCGCTCGCGAGCGCGAATCCGGTGCGCACCGCCGAGCCCTTGCCGCGCGGGCGCTCGTGACGCGCGCAGCGAACGCGCGAGTCCGCGGCGGCGAGCTCCGCGATCACGCGCGGCGTCGCGTCGCTCGAGCCGTCGTCCACGATCACGACCTCGAGGTCGTACGCAGAGAGCGCCTCGCGCACCGCGTCCACCACGGCGCGCAGCGTGCGCTCCTCGTTCAGCGCTGGAATCACTACCGAGACGCGCAGCGGGCGGGACGTCATGCGCCGCGAGAGTTAGCAGGACGCGAGACACGACAGGACGCGAGCGGGCGAAAGCGGACAGATCGCGGAGCCAGCGTCAGACGCAAAATCCGCGATTCCGCCGCGCGACGACGTCCCGCCCTCACTCCGGCAGCGCGAAGGCGACGTAGCGGTCGCCGCTCGGGCGGCCGAGCTTGCTGCCTCCTGCGGCGATCACGACGAATTGGCGGCCGGCGGCCTCGTAGACCGCGGGCGTTGCGAAGCCGGCCGCGGGCAGATCGGCTTCGTAGAGCAGGGCGCCACTCGCCTTGTCGAACGCGCGCAGCTTCGCGTCGGGCGTGCCCGCGATGAACACGAGCCCGCCCGCGGTGACGACGGGCCCGCCGTAGGTCTCGGCGCCGAGGCCGCGCATGCCGCGCGCGAGCGCCTCGGGGTAGTCGCCGAGCGGCACCTGCCACGCGATCTCGCCGCGCGCGAGGTCGATCGCGCTGAGCGTGCCCCACGGCGGCGCGATCGCGGGGAAGCCGTCGGGATCGAGGAACTTTCGGTACCCGGCGAGCATGTAGCGCGGGAACATCGCGCCGCTGGGCACGTCGCTGGCGGGCGTTTCCTCGATCCGCGCGGGACCGAGCGGCTCGAACAGGTACCAGAGCAGCGCCGCCATCTCGGCGTTCCCTAACAACGGAAGCGCCGGCATGCGCCCGCGTCCTTCCTGCACGATGCGCCGCACCTCGAGCGCACCCAGGCGCTCGCCCAGATCAGTCAGGGCCGGCACGCCGCCGCCCCCCTCGCGCTGAAGGCCGTGGCAGCCCGCGCACAGCGAGAGGTACGCCGCGCGGCCGCCGCTCCCGAGACCCGCGACGCGCGGTGCTCGCGCCATCTGGATCACGTAGGGAACTTCCTGCGAGTTCACGTACAGCAGGGAAGTCTCGGGATCCCAGGCGAGCCCGCCCCATTCCGCACCGCCATCCATGCCGGGCAGCAGCGCAATGCCCGCTTCGCTTGGCGCAGCGAACGGCTCGCTGCTGGAGAAGGCACGGAGCTGCGCGAGCACGGCGGCGTGCGCCTCGGGCGTGCGCTGAGTGAGGTCGCTCTCGCGCACGTGCTGGCGCGCGAACGGCGGCGGGCGCTCGGGCAGCGGCTGCGTCGCCGCGAGCTGCTCGCCTTCGAGCGCGCTCGCGGGCGCGGGCACTTCGCGAATCGGGAACAGCGGCGTGCCGCTCTCGCGCTCGAACACGAACACGTGGCCGCTCTTCGTCGCCTGCGCCACGGCGTCGATGCGCCTGCCGTCGCGCTCGAGCGCGATCAGGTTCGGCGGCGCGGGCAGGTCGCGGTCCCACACGTCGTGGCGCACGACTTGGTAGTGCCAGCGCCGCTCTCCGGTCGCTGCGTCGAGCGCGACGAGCGAGCTCGCGAAGAGGTTGTAGCCGCGCCGATCGCCGCCGTAGAAGTCGTAGGTCGCGGAGCCGGTCGGCACGAACGCGATGCCGCGGGCTGCGTCGACGCGAATTCCCGCCCACGAGTTGGCGCCGCCGGCCGTGCGCCACGCCTCGGCGGGCCACGTCTCGTGTCCCGCTTCGCCGGGCTGCGGGATCGTGTGGAACGTCCAGCGCAGCGCGCCGGTCTTCGCGTCGAACGCGCGTACGTGGCCGGGCGAGGCGTCACCGAGCTCGGAGACTCGCCCGCCGATCAGGACGAGATCGCGGTAGATCGCGGGCGGCGTCGTCGCCGCGACCCACTGCGCATCGGCGTCGCGCCCGAGCCCTTCGCGCAGATCGACGCGGCCCGCGTCCCCGAAGCTCTCGATCGGCTCGCCGGTGCGCGCGTTCAGCGCCCACAGCGCAGCGCCTGCGCCGAAGAACACGCGCTCGTCCTCGCCGTCGGCCCAGAACGTGAGGCCGCGGCTCGGCGCGAGGCCGGGCCGCTCGCTTGCCGCGGGATCGAAGCTCCACAGCTCCGCGCCGGTCGCGGCATCGAGCGCGAACGCGCGCAGCGAAGGCGAGACGCCGTAGAGCACGCCGTTCACCACGAGCGGGTTGGTCTGGATCTGCGCGCACTGCGAGACGCCGCCGGCCGCGTACTCCCAGGCCACGCGCAGCTCGCGCACGTTCGTGCGATCGATCTGCGCGAGCGGCGAGTGCTGTCCGTCGTTCAGGTACGTGCGCCACTCGTGCGAAGCCTCGGCGCTCTTCGCGCGCGCGCCCTCGAACGCGGCGGCGCCCGTGCTGCGATGCGACGCGGCGCCGCCGCAGGCGAGCGCGAGGGCTGCGAGAGCCGTGGGAGGCACGAAACGCAAGCGGCGCACGCCGCGACACTAATTCGTGTCGGAGGACGTGCGCCGCTCCGAAGTGCAGATCCGTCAGCCGCGGAAGAGCCAGCCCCAGTCGACTGCGATCACCACGTTCGGCACGAAGTGCGACGGAATGCCGTGGTACTTGCGCAGGTGGCGGTGGAACTTGTCTCTACTCCCCCAGCGCTTGCCGCACGGGCGGCAGCCGTAGCCGTAGTCGTGGTCGTGACGGCTGTAGTAGTCGCGGCCGTAATAACCGCGGTCGTGGCCCCAGCCACCTCGCCAATGACGGCGTCCCCGGTCCCAGTCGTGGTCGCAATGTCGACCGTGCTCGTGCACGGGGTAGCCGCGGCGGTAGCGGTAGTCGTCGTCGTCCCAGTCATCGTGGCCCGCCAGGGCAGGCGCGGCGAGCGAGACCGAGAGCAGCGCCGCGGCTGCCGCAGCGCGAAGTCGCGTGATCTGGAAACGCATCCTGAGAACCTCCTGCGCACTGCGACGCCGCGACCCCGCGCTCGATTCATGGCGGGAGCTCGAGGTCGCGTGCGTCGATGTGACGATGCGCACACCCCGTGAAGCGCGCGCGCATTCGCCTACGTTCCGCGCAGCGCCTCGAGGTTGCCGTGACCGCCGCCATACCCGCCGATCGCGCCCGCGCCGTGTTCCCGCCCGGGGTTCGCCATCGCACGCCGTTCCCGTTCATGCGCGCGCTGCGCGCCGATCCGCTCGAAGCCGTCGGGAGCGCGCTGCGCGATCACGGCGACGCCGTGGGCATTCAGGGCGGGCCGATACGCGTCGTGGTGCTCGCGCGCCCCGAGTACGCGCGCCACGTGCTGATCCGCAACGCGCGCAACTACACGAAGGGCCCGCAGATCGCGAAGCTGCGGAGGATCGCGGGCAACGGCATGTTCTTCGTCGACGGCGACGAGTGGCTCCGCCAGCGCCGCATGATCGTGCCCGCGTTCCAGCGCGCGAAGATCGAGGCGATGGTGCCGCATCTCGTCGCGGGCGCGGACGCGCTGCTCGCGCGCTGGGAGCGCGAGCGAGCGAGCGGCGAGTTCTTCGACGTCGCGCCCGATCTCTCGAAGACCGCGCTCGACATCGTGTGCCGCGCGATGTTCGGCAGCGACGTGCGCGAGCACGCCGACGCGTTCCATCGCCATGCCACGTTCGCCGCGAGCTACGCCCAGTACCTGTTCGATCACGTGCTGCCGGTTCCGCGCTGGATCCCGACCGCGCGGAGCCGCCGCATCAACGAGGCGCTGCGCTGGGTGCACGGCTTCGTCAGCGAGATGATCGCGTCGCACCGGCGGCTCGACCCGCTGCCCGACGACATGCTCGGGTTGTTGTTGAGGTTGCGCGACGAGGAGACCGGCGCTGCGCTGAGCGACACCGAGCTCTACGACGAGCTGATGACGTTCGTGAACGCGGGCCACGAGACGACCGCGGTCTCGCTGAGCTGGTCGCTCTACGAGATCGGGCGGGACCCCGCGCTGCGGGCGCGCCTCGAAGCCGAGGCCGACGCGGAGCTCGCTGCCAGCGAGCCCACGCTCGCGGGCCTCGCTCGCCTCGATTTGTTGGGGAGAACGATCCGCGAGGTACTGCGCCTGCATCCGCCCGGCTGGGCGATTCCGCGAGAGGCGAGCGAGCAGGACGAGATCGACGGCGTGCTGATTCCGAAGGGCGCGACCGCGCTGATCGCCGTCTACTTCCTGCACCGGCATCCCGAGTTCTGGAACGAGCCCGAGCGCTTCGACCCGGATCGCTGGCTCGAAGCGCGCGACGAGCCGCGCCACGCGTTCGCCTATCTCCCGTTCGGCCTCGGCGGCCGGCGCTGCGTGGGCGAAGACTTCGCGCTGCTCGAGCTGCGCGCGGTGCTCGCGCGCGTCCTGCAGCGCTTCCACGTGGAGATCGACCCCGCTCATCCCGTCGTGGCGCGTCCACAGCTCACGCTGAAGCCGGCGCACGGGGTGAGGCTGCGGCTCACGCCGCGGAGGGGCGCATGAGCGACGGCGTCACGAAGGCGCAGGTCGAGGCGCGGCTGCGCGAGCGGCTCGCGCCGGCGCAGCTCGAGGTGGTGGACGAGAGCCACCTGCACGTCGGTCACGGCGCGCCGGGCTCGCACTTTCGCGTGCACATCACGTCGGCGCGCTTTGCGGGGCTGAGCCGCGTCGCCGCGCAGCGGCTCGTGTACGAGGCGCTCGGCGACTGGATCGGCGGCGCCATTCATGCCTGCGCCGTGAGTGCGCGCGCGCCGAGCTGATCCTCCCGTCGCCGGGCGCGCGTCTAGTCGGCTGCGGGCGGCGTGACCTGCGCGCGCGCGAGCTCGTCCGCGGTCTCGCGCAGCTGCACGAGCCAGCCCGCATCGCCGCGCGCGAGGTGCGTGTGGAAGCGCAGCGGCGCGGCGACGCCTTCGCGCAGGAACATCGTCTCGACCAGTGCGTCGTCCTCCGCGACTGCGGCGGCGCCGATGGCCGGCGGCTCTTCTCGCGCGCTCGCCCCTAACAACTGAGCGAGAGCCGACTCGTCGGGGCTCGCGAGCTGCGCAGCGCCCGCCGCATCTCCCGCTACCGCCGCGCTCCAGAACTCGAGCGCGACTTCCTCGGGCGCCGGCGCGGGCTCGGCGCACGCGAGCAGCGCAGCCAGGACGGCCGCGAGCGTGAGGCGTGCCGTGAGCATGCGATCACCCTAGCAGCGATCACCGGCGTCTCCAGCCGAGCGGTTGTTAGAACCCGTCTCGAGATTCCTCTCGTCGCCGGGTGCGCGTCCGAGACGGGTTCTAGTGCTTCGACTTGCCCTGCTTCTTCGTCTGTCCCGGCGGGCCGCCATGCGGGTGGCGCTTCTTGTAGAGCTTCGCGGGAACGCGCTCGTACGCGAGTGCCCGCCACGGGCCGCTCGCGCCGACGGCGATCTCCCAGCGGTCGCCGACGATGCGGAAGTAGCTGCCATCGAGGAACCAGACGTCGCGCAAATCGACCACGACGTACACGCCGAGCGCCGAGTCGAACACCAGATCGTGATCGTGATGCTTGTGCCGGTAGCCGTGTGCGGGCGCGTGCGGCGGCGGCCCTGGGCGGCGAACCGCGGCGCGGTGCGGCGCGTGGCCGCCAGTCTCGACGACGCAGGCGAGCGACGAGAGCGAAAGAGCGAGCAGAGCGACGGCGCGGAGCGAGGTGCGCATGAAGGCCTCCTGAGGGCCCGTGCACCATCGGAAGAAACGCGCGGCCGGCTGTAGTGGCCGTCACGAACCGCGAGGGGGCTTCAGCCGAGTGCGAGTTCGGACGAGGCGTTTCCCATGACCCGACGAATCCTGGCCGCGTCGCTGGCCCTTCTGCTCCTACCCGCCCTGAGTGGCTGCTGGGTGCTCGACGAGCTCGACAGCGGCATCGAGAAGATCGACAAGCACAGCGGCGGAAAGAAACAGAACACGCCGAGCACGGCGACACAGCCGGCCGCAGCTGCGGAGCCGAAGAAGGGCGCCGTGGACGACTACTTCCGCAAGGAGAACGAGGCGGGCACGACGCGCACGATCTCACCGGGCCAAGTCAGCGAAGGCATCGTGAATTGCCGCATCGGCGAATCGATGCAGTTCATGACGAAGGACGCCTGCGCCGCACGCGGGGGCATCGAAGGCGCGTAGCGGTGCGCGCTGACCTCGCCCGTCAGACGAAGCGCGCGAGCCACTCTGCGAGATCGACCGAGAAGCCCGCCGCGTTCTTGTGGCCGCCGCCGCCCAGCGAGGTCGCGATCGCGGCGACGTCGCAGTCGCCGATCGAGTAGAGCGATACGTCCACGCGCCGGCCCTCGACGCGAAACACCGCGCCGGCTGGCGTGCCGTAGCGCGCGCGCAGCGCGAGCTCGTGGCCGATCTCGGCGCGCTGCGTGCGCGCGTTCACGCCCTCGAGACGCAGCGGCCCGATCGCGAGCGGCTGCGTGTGGGTGAGAGCGCGCTCGATCTCGATGCGAAACGCGCGCAGGATCGGCGCGCCCTCGTCCGCGAGCGCCTCGATCGGTTGCGCAGCGAGCGCGCTCCACGCGCGGAACTCGCGCGGATGCGACGCGATCGTCGCGTTCACCTCGCGGCTGCGCGGCAGCTTCCACGCCCAGAGGTCTTGGTCCTCGACGTAGGCGAGCAGATCGGGCAGCGCCTCGTCCGGATGCAGCGCGCCCCACGCGAGCGCGGCGCCGGAGCGCGAGAGGTCGAAGCGCACCTGGTGGCCGGAGCGCTCGAGCTCGCGGGCGAGAAACGGGTCCGCCTCGAAGTCGCGCTGCGCGGTGACGTGATGATCGAGCACCACCAGCTGCGCCGCGTGCTCCGCGAGCGGCCGGTACGCGCGCGGCGGCGGCGCGATGTCGGCGAACAGCACGTACGCGCCCTCGAGCTCGTGCGCGCGCAGCGGGTCCTCGTGCCCGCGCGGCACGTACGCGCCGCGCTCCCCCCACGCGAGCCACGCCGACCACGCGGCCCCGAATCCATCGGGACAGCCCGCGTGGTAGATGCAGACGTGGCGCATCGACCGAGCGTACGTGCAACGGGGACGTGCGTGCATCTCCGCTCTCGCCGTTAGCCTCCGCGCCCCGATGCCCCCCGCTTACGCCTACAGCGCTGCGCCGATCCCGTGCGACTGGCTCGCCCTCGTCGCGGGCCTCGCACGGCGCCGCGGCTTCTGGTGGCTCGACAGCGCGCTCGTCGGCGCGCCGCTCGGGCGCTTCTCGTTCGCGGGCGCCGAGCCCGCGCAGCTCGCGCACCTCGACGGCGCGGCCGATCCGCTCGCCGCGCTGCGCGCGCTGCTGCCCGCTGCGGGGGCGCGCGTCGAGTGCGCAGACGCTGAGCCGTGCGCGCTGCCGTTCGTGGGCGGAGTCGTCACGGGGCTCGGCTACGAGCTCGGCTCGCGCTTCGAGCGCGTGCCGATCGCGCAGGACGACGCGCCCGTTCCGCTGGGCTCGTTCGCGCTGCGCGTCGACCGCTTCTTCGCGTGTGATCACCTGAATGCGCGCGTCTGGGCGATCGCGCTGTGCGCGGGAGCGAGCGCGCGCGAGGCGGCGCAGGCTGCGCGCGAGCTCGCAGCGAACGCGCCGTCCGCAGCGTGGCCTGAAGCGCCCGCGCCGCAGCGCGCACGCTCCGACGTGAGCCGCGGCTTCGATGCGCAGGAGCACGCGAAGGCGGTCGCGCTGATTCGCGAGCGCATCGCGGACGGCGCGCTCTATCAGGCGTGCCTCACACATCGCCTCGAAGCGCCGTTCGCGGGCGACGCGTTCGCTTATTACTGCGCGCTGCGCGCCGCGAACCCGGCGCCGTTCGGCGCCTTCATCGCGCTGCCCGAAGGTGCGATCGCGTGCAGCTCGCCCGAGCGCTTCCTGAAGCTCGACGGCGCGCGCTGGCTCGAGACGCGCCCGATCAAGGGCACGCGCCCGCGCCGTGTGGACCCCGCGGCGGACCGCGCCGAGGCGGCGGCGCTGCGCGCGAGCGAGAAGGACCGCGCGGAGAACCTGATGATCGTGGACCTCGCCCGGAACGATCTCGGGCGCGTCTCCGAGCTCGGCAGCGTGCACGTGCCCGAGCTGTTCGCGGTGGAGTCGTACGCCACGGTGCACCAGCTCGTCTCGACCGTGCGAGGACGGCTGCGACCCGAGCTCGATGCGACGGGCGCGATTCGCGCCGCGTTTCCGCCCGGCTCGATGACGGGCGCGCCGAAGCTCGCGGCGATGGCGCTGCTCGCGCGCATCGAGCGCGCGCGCCGCGGCCTCTACGCCGGTGCGCTCGGTTACCTCGACGTGCGCGGTGGCTGCGATCTCGCGGTGGTGATTCGCAGCGCGTTCCTGACCGCGGGACGCATCGCGCTGCACACGGGCGGCGGCATCGTCGCGGACAGCGACGCCACAGCGGAGTGGGCCGAGGCGGAGGCGAAGGCCGCGGCGCTGCTGCGCGCCGCCGGCGCGAAGGTTTGAGCGCGCGCTGCCGAGCCGCGCGTCTCGCGTGGTAGCTTCGCCTCCTTCCTCGGGAGGCCCACCATGCATCGCGCGCTTCGTTTCGTGCTCGCCGCCGCAGTCGCGCTCGGCGCGGCGTTCGCCGCGCAGGCGGACGAGACCTGCCAGTCGCCGTACCTGCCCAAGATCGTCGGGCAGGAAGACTTCATCTACGTGTGGACGCTCGGGGTCGAGGGCCTCGGAGACGGCTCGGACAAGCTCGTCACGGTCGGCGCGAACCCGAGCCGCAGTGATTACGGCAAAGTCGTGCACTCGCTCTCTGTCGGCGGGCGCAACGAAGCGCACCACGCGGGCTTCACCGACGACCGCCGCCACCTTTGGGCCGGCGGCCTCGACTCGAGCAAGATCTTCGTGTTCGACGTCGCGACGGATCCAGCAGCGCCGAAGCTGCTGCGCACGATCGAGGACTTCCCCGCGAAGACCGGCTGGGTCGGCCCGCACACGTTCTATCCGATCCCCGGCCGCATGCTGATCACCGGCCTCTCGAACGCGAAGGATCTCGGCGGGCGCACCGGCTTCGCCGAGTACAACAACGACGGCACGCTGGTGCGCACCGTGTCGATGCCCGAGGGCGCCCCTTACGGCTACGACCTGCGCATCAACGCGCACCTGAATCGCATGCTCTCGTCGTCGTTCACGGGCCACCAGAACTACATGCGCAAGCTGCCCGAGCTGTTGGGCGACGCCGAGGCGATGAAGAATTTCGGCAACACCATGGTGGTGTGGGACTTCCACGCGCGGCGGGCGCTGCAAACGCTCGACGTGCCGGGCGCGCCGCTCGAAGTGCGCTGGGCGCTCGCGCCCGACGCGGAGTACGCGTTCACGAGCACCGCGCTCACCTCGAAGATCTGGGGCGTTTTCCGCAAGGAGGACGGCTCGTTCGAGGCGGTCGAGGTGGGCACGATCGGCGACCCCGCGAAGGTTCCGCTGCCCGTCGACATCTCGCTCTCGCGCGACGACAAGTTCCTGTTCGTCGACACCTTCTTCGACGGCACGGTGCGCGTGTTCGACGTGAGCAGCCCGCGCGCGGCGAAGCAGGTGTACGAACACAAGATCGGCTCGCAGGTGAACATGGTCTCGCAGAGCTGGGACGGGAAGCGCCTCTACTTCACCAGCTCGCTGCTCGCGAACTGGGACGGCACGGGCCACCCCGACGAGCAGTTCCTGAAAGCGTTCACCTGGGACGGCGCCAAGCTCGCGCCCACTTTCGCGATCGACTTCACCGAGGCGAAGCTCGGCCGGCCCCATCACATGCACTTCGGCCAGCTCGGCTTCTGGGGCCTGCCCGCGGAAGGCGCGGCGGGCGGTGAAGTGGCGAAGTAGCTCGGGAGAAGCGATGCGCTCGGTACTCGCGGGGATCGGGTTCGCGCTCGGGGCGCTCGCCGCCCACGCGAATCCACACGCGCAGCACCATGCGCCGCCGCCCGCCGAGCGCGAGCGTTTCGCGGCGCCGGCTGCCGGCACGTACGAGCTGCCGCCGATCGACCGCGTGGCGCAGCACTACTTGTTGGGGACGAGCGCGAAGCCCGAGCCGCTGATCGGCCTCGAGACCGGCGAGCTCGCGCTGATCTCGTTCGTGTACCTGCAGTGCGGCGAAGCCTGCCCGCTCGCGACGGCGATGCTGCACCGCCTCGACGGCGAGCTCGCGAAGCAGCCGGAGGTCGCGAAGCGCGTCGAGCTGGTGACGGTGAGCTTCGACCCGCAGCGCGACACGCCCGCGCAGATGCGCGCACTGCGCGAGCGCCTCGCACCGAAGGGGCGCTGGCGTTTCCTCACCGCCGCGAACGAGAGCGCACTGCGACCCGTGCTCGAGGACTTCGGGCAGGACGCGGTGTGGATTCCGGGCACGCCCGAAGCGCCGGACTCTCTGCGCCACGTGCTCAAGGTGTTCGTGGTCGACGCGAACGGCGCGGTGCGCCAGATCTACTCGACGGGATTTCTCGACTCGCGCCTCGTGATCGCGGATCTGCGGACGCTGCTGGGTCTTTACTCGCCGGCGCCTGCACGCCCGGGATCCCACGCGCACCATCCCAGGTGAGCGCGCGCTTCGGCTCAGCCGCTGCGGGCTTTGGCGTGGGCGCGGGCTGCGCCGGCGCGACCGGCCGTGCCGCACGCATGCTCGGCCGCCGCTCCTCCAGCTCCTCGAGCGTGCGCGGCCAGTCCTTCCGTAACAACTGCGAGAGCGCGCGATCCGCGAGCACGCGTCCCCCCGTTTGACAGCGCGCGCAGTAGTTCGTCTCGTTCTCGGCGTGCACGATGCGCTGCACCGGCGCTGCGCAGACGGGGCATGGCTGCTTGAACTTGCCGTGCACCGCCATCTCGGGGCGGAACGCGGTGACTTCCTCCGGGAACGCATCGCCCGTTTGCACGCGTAGGCGCTCGGTCCACGCGCGCAGCGTCTCGCGAGTCGCGGCGAAGAGGCGCGCGATTTCTTCGGGCGCGAGGTTCGTCGTCATCTGCACCGGCGAGAGACGCGCGGCGTGGAGGATCTCGTCCGAGTATGCGTTGCCGATGCCGGAGAACACGTGCGGGTCGGTGAGCGTGCGCTTCAGCGTGTGCCGCTCGCGCGTGAGCAGCGCCGCGAACTCGGCTTCGTCGCACGCGAACGGGTCGACGCCGCCAGGGTCGTGCGCGAGCAGCGCCGCCTCGCCTCGCACGGCGTGCAGCGTCGCGCGCTTCTTCGTGCCGGCCTCGGTGAGCAGCAGCGTGCCGTTCTCGAAGTCGAAGCCGGCGTGCGCGTAGCGGCGCTGCAGCTTCGCGCCGAGCGCGCGCCAACGCAGGCGGCCCGCGATCATCAGGTGGATCACGAGAAACAGCTCGCCCTCGAAGCCGAGCACGACGCGCTTGCCGAGCCGGCGCGTCGTCACGAGCCGCCGCCCCGCGAGCTCCGCCAGTGGCGGCTCGACGCTGCGCAGCAGCGAGATGCTCGCGAGCCGCACGCCCTCGAGCCGCCTCCCGACCAGGCGCCGCTCGATCGCCTCGCGATAGAGCTCGATGTCGGGGAGCTCGGGCATACGCGCACTCTACGAAACGCGCACAGGGGACGTACGTGCACAAAACCGCGCACCAGGGACGTACGTGCACAGAACCGCGCACTAGGGACGTACGTGCACACTCTCACGCGTAAGACGGTGCACGTACGTCCCAGGTGCGCGCAGATGTGCAGGTACGTCCCCAGTGCGCGCCACCGGGCGCGTTCGAGCGAGATGCACGTACGTCCCCGTTGCACGTCCCGCGGGTGTCAGGCGGCGCAGACGAAGTCGCGTCGCTCCTCGTACCCCAGCGCGGCGAGCTCGGCGCGGATCTCGGCGCGCGGCTTCGAGCCCGCGACCGAGACGAGGAGCGGCAGCGCGCTTCGTTCGCGCAGCGCGGCGGGCGGCACGACCTCGGCGCCGTGGATGCGCTGACCGAGCCGGCGCGGGTGTAGCTCGATCACGCGCCCGAGCTGCTTGCCGCGGGCGGCGAGCGCTTTCGCGAGGGCGCGCCCGGTGCCGCCGTAGCCCCAGAGCGCGTAGCGCTCGTGCGCCGCGAGGAAGCCCTGCGCGAGGTACTCGGCCTTGCACGCGGTGAAGGCGGCCTGGGCGTAGGCGGGCGACGTGCGCGAGAGCCGGGCGGGGCCGTCGCGCCAGGCGAGCAGCTTCTCAGGCACGACACCGAGCGCACGCCCGGATGCGAGAACGCGCAGCACGAGGTCGTAGTCCTCGGGCCAGCCGCGCTCGCGATAGCCGAGGCTCCGAAGCAGCTCGCGGCGCAACACGAGGGTCGGATGCGCGAGCGGACACTCGACGAACGCGTCGCGCGCGATGTCGGCCGCGCTCGCGAGCGAGTTCAGCCACGCGCCGTAGTCGCGCAGGCCCTCCGAGATCGCGCGCTGCGGGAAGAGATGCACGTGGCAGCCCACACCCGCGAGCGCAGGGTCCGCGTCGAGCGCGTCGCACTGCTTCGCGAGACGCGTGCGTCGCATCACGTCGTCGGCGTCGAAGCGCGCGACGAGCGGTGCGCCGCACTCCGCGATGCCCCGATTCAGCGCCGCGACGAGCCCTTCTCGCGGTGCCGCGATCACGCGAAAGCGCGCGTCGCGTGCGGCGAAGCGCTGCGCGATCTCGCGCGACTCGTCGCGCGAGCCGTCGTCCACGATCACGCACTCGAAACGCGCCTCGCTCTGCCGCGCCACCGACGCGAGCGCGCACGCGAGCGTCGCCTCCGCATCGCGCACGGGCAGCAGCACCGAGACGCGCGGCGTCAGTCTGTGCGCCCCGATCACGCGCGCATCTCGCTGTCGCTCTGCCCGAGCGGTCCGAACAGGACCCGCGCGCCGAGCTCGCGGTGATCGAGCTGTGCGGCCTTGTCCATGCGCGCGACGAACTCGGGGCGCTGCATCGTCCAGCGCACCGAGCCGCTCGCGCAGCCGAGCGCGGCGAAGCGCGCCGCGACTTCGTCCCACCACGGCACCACACGACCGGCGAGCGGCTCGAGCACGAGCACGCGCGCGCCGGCGGCGAGGCCGCGTTCGAGCGCGCCGAACACGCGCTCGCGGGCGTCGTCGTCGCACTCGTTGAGTAACCAGCCGAGCAGCGCGACATCGCCGCGCGCGAGCTTCGGGATGCCGAGGGGGAGCTGTGCGCGCTGCGTCTCGCCGCGCAGGCCGAACGCGGCGTACGTGCGGCGCGCTTCGGCGAGCGCGAAGCCCGAGCGCTCGAGCGCGAGAATCGGCGGGTGGCTCGGCGCCGCGAGCGCAGCGCCCGCGCCCGCCGCGCCGCTGCCTGCACCGAGGTCGACGATGCGCGCCGTGTCCGTGAAGCCGCGCTCGGGCAGCGCGCGCACGACGCCATACGCGGTCGCGAGATGCAGCGGTGCGAAGTAGGCGGCGAACGCGGCGCGCTTCGCAGGCGAAGCGAGCGCGTCGCCCGGGTCGCGGCGCAGGGTGTAACGCCGAGAAAGCGCCTGAACGCCCTTGCGGATCTCGCTGAAGGTGAGCGGCGCCGCGCGCTCGACTGCGGAAGCGATCCATGCGTCGACACTCGCCGCGATCTCGGCGGGAAACTCGGCCGGCGGATCCGCAGCGAGCACCGCCTCCATCCCGTGTCCGCCGGCGCGAGTCATCAGGCCACGGTAGTCGCGCTCGCGCGGCGCAATCCCCTTTTTCCGCACTTCCTCGCGGCTACCGTGCCGCGCGTGATGCGCGCCCTCGCCACGCTCCTCCCGCTCTGCGTGCTCGTGGGCGCTCCCGCGGCGGCGCAAACCGACATCGCAGCGACGCCTCCGGTCACCGTGACCTCGACCAACTGGGACGAGGTCGAGCTGCTCGGCAAGCGCGTTCGGCCCGGCGACAAGCGGCGCCTCTTCCTGAGCTCGAGCGAGTCGTTCGCCGGTTCCGACACCGAGCTGCCGGTCCTGGTGACGCGCGGCGCGACGCCGGGGCCCACGGTGTGCCTGATCGCCGGCATTCACGGCGACGAGCTGAACGGCATCGAGATCGTGCGCAAGGTGGTGGAAGGCCTAACACCTCGGCGCATCTCGGGCATGGTGATCGCGGTGCCGGTGGCGAACCTGCACGGCTTCCGCCGCTCCTCGCGCTACTTGCCCGATCGCCGCGATCTGAACCGCTTCTTTCCCGGCACCGCTTCCGGCAGCGCGGCCTCGCGCATCGCGTGGTCGCTCTGGAACGACGTCGTGCGCCACTGCAGCTCGCTGATCGACCTCCATACCGGCTCGTTTCACCGCACGAACCTTCCGCAGGTGCGCACCGACACGACGGACGAGCGCTCGCTCGCACTCGCGAAGGGCTTCGGTGGCGCTCTCATCGTGCACGACCCGGGGCAGGATGGAACGCTGCGCCGCGCGGCGCGGCGAGCGGGCATCGGCGCGATCACGTACGAGGCCGGTGAGCCGCTGCGCTTCCAGGAGCGCGAGATCGCGCGGGGCGTCGAGGGCGTGCGCAACATCCTCGCCACGCTGGGCATGAGCGACGCCGCGCCGCTGAAGTACGCGCCGCGCGTCTACCAGCGAGCGCGCTGGGTGCGCGTCGACGACGGCGGGATCTTCTTCACGCGCAGGCGCCTCGGCGAGCAGGTGCAGCCGGGTGATCTGTTAGGCACCGTCACCGACCCCGTGACGAACGAGACGAAATCCGTCGAGTCGCCGCTGCGCGGTCGCATCATCGGCATGGCCGTTCCACAGGTCGTGATCCCCGGGTACGCCGCGTTCCACCTCGGGATCGACGCGGCGGCGACTGCCGCGGAGGAGCCCGCGCTGCCTGCGCCGAGCGAGGATGCGGATGCGATGGCCGAGCAAGAGGCTGGGCGCGAGATGGATCCGGAGGCGGCGCCGGAATGAGCCGTTCCTCGCTCATCGTCGGCGCGCTGCTCGCCCTGCTCGGGCTCGCGGTCTTCGGCGTGAAGCACTTCCGCTACGGAATTCCGCTGCGCGTCGCCGAGGGCGTGGGCCCGTGGCAGGTGGAGCTGCGCGTGAACGTGCGCGGCGCGAACACGCGCGGCAGCGTGCGCGCGCTGCTGCCGAACAGCGAAGCCGGGCAGACCCTCTTCGACGAGAAGCCCACGAACGACCGGCTCGAGTTCACGACGCGCGACGAAGCGACCGGCAACCGCATCGGCGTCTGGTCGGGCGTGATCGGACCGATCCACGAGGTCGTGTACGCGCTTCACGTGCAGATGAGCGCCGTCGAGGCGCCGCTGCCCGAGGGCCGCAGCTTCCCGGCGCCGCCGCGCGGGGTCGCGGCGCTGTATCTCGCTCCCGCAGCACAGCTGCCGATCGATGCGCCAGAGATCGTCGCGCGGCTCGAGCAGCTCAAGCTGCCGTCTTCGCAGGATCTGCCGGCGCGCATTCGCATGATTTATCAGGCCGTCGCGAACGAGGTCGCGACGATCGAGCGAGGCCCCGAGGATCCGCTGCTCGTGCTCGCGAACCGCGAAGGCAGCGAAGCGGGCAAGGAGCTGCTGCTCGTGACGCTGATGCGCGCCGCGGGCGTGCCGGCGCGCGTCGTGCACGGGCTCGAGCTGCGCGCCGACGCGACGCCGCGCGAGCGCACGTGGAGCGAGGTGTGGATCGCGGACAAGTGGGTGCCGATGCACGCGAGCGCGCTCGAGGGCAGCCCCGAGGGCTTTTTCGCGCGGCGGCCTGAGAACTTCCTCGTGCTCGGCCGCGGCCTCGTGCCCAACGTCGAGGCGACTTCGGTCACGAACATCGGCCATCGCTACCGCTCGCTGCGCGAGCACCTGCGCGCGGACGAGGTCGCGAATCTGCTCACCCCGGACAACCCGGTGTTCGAGTTCCTCTCCTTCTATCGCTTGCCGCTTCCCACGCAGGCCGCGCTGCGTGTGCTGCTGCTGATCCCCCTCGGTGCGGTGGTGATCGCGCTCTTCCGCAACGTCGTCGGCGTGCGCACGTACGGCACGTTCATGCCGATTCTCATCTCGCTCGCGCTGCGCGAGTACTCGCTGTGGCGCAGCCTGGCGCTGGTCGTCGGCGTGATTCTGTTCGCGATCGTGCTTCGGCGCGCGCTCGAGTCCCTGCGCCTGCTGATGGTGCCGCGCCTCTCGATCATGCTCTGCACCGTGGTGCTCTTGGTGGCCGGCTTCGCGCTCGTCGGCGAAGACGCCGAGACCTCGGCCCTGTTCGCCGGCGTGCTCTTCCCGATGGTGATCCTCACCATGCTCACGGAGCGCATCTTCATCACCGCCGCGGAGGAGGGCGTGCGCGAGGCGACGGTGCGCGCGGGCATTTCGACCGCGGTGGCGGCGACGATCCATCCGCTCTTTCAAAGCGCGCGCGCCGAGTACCTGATGTTCACCTTCCCCGAGCTCACGTTCTGCGCGATGGGCGTGCTGATCTGGATCGGCGGCTACACCGGCTATCGCATCGCCGACTTGCTGCGCTTCCGCTCGCTCGCGCATGACCCGAACGCCGAGGCCGCGTGATGCTCCCGAAGCGGCTGCACGCGCTCGGCGTGCTCGGCATCAACGCGCGCAATCAGAAGTACACGCTGCGCGTGAACGAGCGGCGCTTCTATCCGCTCGTCGACGACAAGCTCGCGACCAAGCGCATGTGCCAGGAGGCGGGCATTCCGGTGCCGCGGCTGCTGGCGGTCGCCGAGGTGCACGCGCAGGCGAAGCGCCTTCTGCCGCAACTCGCGGGCGAAAAGGCGTTCGTGCTGAAGCCCGCGCGCGGCGCGATGGGCAACGGCATTCTCGTGATCGACGTGCGCGAGGGGAAGATGATGCGCGGCTCGCGCGTCGTCAGCGCCGACGACTTCGTCTACCACGCGGCGGGCATCATCTCCGGGCTCTACTCGCTCGCGGGCCACGCAGACGTCGCGATGGTGGAAGAGAAGCTCGTGATCGACGCGCGCATCGCGCACCTCGCCGTCGACGGCGTGCCCGACCTGCGCGTGATCGTCTACCGCGGCATTCCGGTGATGGCGATGACGCGCCTCCCGACGTCGATGTCGGGCGGACGCGCGAACTTGCATCAAGGCGCGCTCGGCGTGGGAATCGATCTCGGAACCGGCGAGACGACGCACGCGATGTTTCGCGGCGAGTCGATCGCGAAGCATCCCGACAACGGCCACGCGCTGATCGGCTTCCTGATCCCGAGCTTCGACGACGTGCTCACGACCGCGGTCTCCGCGGCGGCGCGCACCGGCCTCGGCTACGTCGGCGCCGACGTCGTGATCGACGCGAACCTCGGCCCCGCGATCCTCGAGCTGAACGCTCGCCCGGGCCTCGCGATCCAGCTGGCGAATCGCGCGGGGCTCGGCCCGCGGCTCGACGCGGTGGACGAGGCATTAGGGGAATGGAAGAAGGGCGAGAGCAACGACATGTCGATCGAGGCTCGCGTGGCGCTCGGCCGCGAAGTGGCGCGCATCGCGCAGGCGCGGCGGGCGGCGTGATGCGGCGCGCGGTGGTGCTGCTCGCTGCACTGCTCGCGCTGGCGAGCGCGGCGCTCGCGCAGCAGGCGCCCGCGCCTCGAGGCACCGCCTACGTCACCACCTTCGAGGCGCGCATCGTGCCGAGCGAGCGCCTCGCGCACGCCACGATTCGCCTCGGAACCGGCGCGCTCGCGGTGCGCTTCATCGAGCTTCAGATCGACCCGAAGCGGCACGTCGACTTTCGCGGCGACGGCCGCGTGGTCGTGGATGGCGCGCGCGTGCGCTGGGAGCCACCCGCGCGCGGCGGTGCGCTGCAGTACGTGTTCCGCGTCGACAACTTGCGCACGTCGTCGGCCTACGACGCGCGCTGCGCCGAGGACTGGGCGCTGCTGCGCGGCGACGACTTGTTCCCGCCCGCGCGCGTGCGCTCGAACGTCGGTTCGCGCTCGCGCTCGACGCTGAAGCTGCGCGTACCCGAGGGCTGGAAGATTGCGGTGCCGTACGAGCGCCTCGCCGATGGCAGCTATCGCGTCGAGCACGCGACGCGGAACTTCGATCGCCCGATCGGTTGGTTCGCGCTCGGCAACATCGGCGTGCTGCGCGAGAGCATCGCGGGCTCGCGCGTCGCGGTGGCGGGCCCGGTCGGGCAGGGCGTGCGGCGCCAGGACCTGCTCGCGCTGATGCGCTGGACGCTGCCGAGATTGAAGGCAGTGCTCGGCGAGCTGCCCGATCGAATCCTGATCGTGTCTGCGGGCGACCCGATGTGGCGCGGCGGCCTGTCGGGCCCGAGCTCGGTGTTCATCCATGCCGACCGGCCCCTGATCACCCCCGACCTAACAAGTCCGATCCTGCACGAGCTCTTCCACGCCGTCACCCGCGCGCGCGCGGGCGACGACGGCGACTGGGTCGTCGAGGGCCTCGCCGAGTACTACAGCCTCGAGCTGCTCGTGCGCTCGCGCGGCGTCTCGAAGCGGCGCCACGCGAACGCGCTCGACGAGCTCGAGCGCCGCGGCCGCGGCGCGCAGCTCGCGGGCACGCGCTCCTCCGGCGCCGAGACTGCGCGCGCGGTCGCCGTGCTGCGCGACCTCGACGCACTCATCCGCAGCGAGACGAGCGACCGCGTGAGCCTCGACGCCGTCGTCGCCGTTCTCGCGCGCCAGCAAGCGCCCGTCACGACCGCGGGTTTCCGCGCCACCGCGGAAGGGGTGACCGGCCTCGACCTCGGCGGCTTCTTCCGCTCGCGCGTCGGGCTGGTGAGGTAGGGCGAGCCGGGCCGCGGCTCACCGCCACGCGAACACGGGCTGCTCGTAGTGGTCGACGCGCGTGGCGCGGCCGAACAGCGCGACTTCGCGCAGCTGGAAGAGGATCGCGGCGGTGGGCGCATGGATGTGGGTGTCGAGCAGCGGGATCGAGATCACCGGGCGCTCGCTCTCCGGGATGCGGCGCAGGTGGGGCACTCCCGGGTGCGAGAGGTCGGCGACGGGCACGCGGTAGATCGCGGCGACCTCCTTCGGGTCGGGTCGCAGCTCGGGGTGCTCGCCGGTCCACACCACCACCGGAGTGATCACGAAGCCCGAGCGCGTGGGGTAGTCGTCGAGACGCCCGAGAATCGCGTCGTCGCGCAGCTCGAGCCCCACCTCTTCGTGCAGCTCGCGCAGTGCCGCGCGCTCCGGCGTTTCGCCGGCGTCGAGGCGGCCGCCGGGTAGCGCCCACTGGCCCGCGTGATTGCGCAGCCGCGCCGCGCGGCGCGTGATCACGAACGCGAGCGCGCCGTCGTCTCCGGGCACGAGCGTCGCCGCGACCGCGGCGTGCCGCCTGCCCTCGAGCGGGGCCTCGCGCCGCTTGGCCGCGAAGCTCGCGAGATTCCGGCGCACCTCTTCGATTCGCTCGCGCATTCGCGCACGGTAGACCGCCTCGCAGAGACTCGTGCGGCTGCGCCGCCGCTCGCTCGCCGAGTTACGTTGCGCGCCCCTTCGGAGGCCGCTCGTGACTCCCGCTCGCGCCATGCTCGCCAGCGCAACGCAGCGCACGCTCTCGCTGCCGCAGCGCGGCGTCGAGATCGCGCTGCTCGACTTCGGCGGCGACGGGCCCCTCGCGCTCCTCCATCACGCGACGGGCTTCTGCAAAGGCGTGTGGGCCCCGATCGCGGAGCAGCTGCGCGCGCGCTTCCGCGTGATCGCGATGGACGCGCGCGGCCACGGCGACTCCTCCGTCGTCGAGGGCCCCGCGGCGTATGCGTGGCCGGAGTTCGCGCGCGATCTCCAGGCGGTCGTCGAATCGCTCGCGAGCGAGCTCGGCCCGGTCGCGCTCGGGATGGGTCACTCGTTCGGCGGCACCGCGATGCTCAGCGCCGGCAAGGCGCGCCCCGACTTGTTACGGCGTCTCGTGCTCGTCGACCCCGTCGTGCCGATGCCCGCCGCGATGTATCCGCCGGACGCGCTCTCGCGGCCGAACGCGCTCGCGGACGGCGCGCGCCGCCGCAGGACCGAGTGGCCAAGCCTCGCGGAGGCGCGCAGGAGCTGGGGCGAGCGCAGCGTGTTCAAGACTTGGCGGCCGGAGGTTCTCGACCTCTATGCGCTCGATGGCCTGCGCGAGCGCGCGGACGGCAGCGTCACGCTGAAGTGCCCGAGCGCGGTCGAGGCGGCGATCTTCGATCAGGGCCGCGACCTCGACGTGGCGGCGATCGCGCAGGACCACCCCGTCCCGACGCTTTGGATCCGCGCCGGTCAGGGCAATTTTCCCGGCGAGTGGTGCCGGTCCCTTGCCGGCCGGATGCGCGCTTGTGAGTACCGCGACCTCGACGTCGGCCACCTCGTGGTGATGGAGCAGCCCGAGCTCGTGGCCGCCGAAGCGCTGCGCTTCGCCGAACCGGCAACAGAGGCGTAAACCCGCCCGCAGCGTTGGCCGATGCACTAGGCGCCATGAATTTGCGCGTGCACGCGGCCGTTGTCTTCGCGGGGATCCTCCTGTGGACGGGAGCGACCTCGGCCCAGCAGGCGCAGAGCCTCGACGCGAAGGCGCCGCCCCCCGAGATGCGCGTGCTCGTGATGCCACCGCGCGCGACGAGCGTGTATCGCAGCGTCGATGCTGGCGTGCGCGAGTGGTGGGCCGCCGAGATCGCGGCGAACGACGTGAGGGTGATCGGGCGGCACGAGACGGCGGCCGCATCTGCGGCGGTGCTCGCCGGTGCGACGCGTCCCCACTTCAGCGCCGACGCGCCCGCGCTCGCGAAGCAAGCGAACGCCACGCACGTCGCGCTCAGCGAGCTGCGTTACGAGAAGGGCCTCGCGGAAGTCTGGCTGCGCGTCTACGACGCGAGCGGGAAGGCGCTCGCTGCGGGAAGCGCGAAGGGCAAGCTGGCGAAGCTCGGCGACGTGCTCGTGCAGGCCTCGGCGCCCGCACGAAAGCTGTTCGGCGCCGCGCCGCCGGAGTCGCCGCGGCTCTCGGAGCTCGGCGTGTTCGAGACCGCGGGCGATGCGCTGGGCGCATCCCGCCCGTCAGACGCAGTGGCTTCGCTCCTCAGCGCGAAGGGACGCACTGCCGACGCGCTGCGCGCCGAGCTCGAGCGCGCCGCGAGCGACGACCGCGTGCCGCTGCCCGAGCGCTCCCGTCTCGCGAGCGTGACCGGCAACGACGACCCGAACTGGCTGCGCGTCCGCCAGGGCATCATCGAGGGCAAGGATCCCGAGTTGTTATTGGCGGGCGCGGTGAACGCGAGCGCACGCGGCGAGCACGCGCGTGCGCTCGAGTTGTACCGCCAAGTGGAGACCGCAGCGCCCGACGCGCGCGCACGCCTCGGCATCGCGCGTGCGCTCACCGCGCTCGACCGCCATGCGGAGGCGCGGCCCGCGTGGGAGGGCGTGCTTGGGGACGATCCCGAGAGCTTCGAGGCGCGCAGCGCGCTGTCGCGGAATCCGTCGTTGCCGCCGGCAAAACGCGCTGAGCACGCGGTCGCGCTCGGCGAGCTGAAGGCGAAGGCGTTCGATCGCGAGGGCGCGGAGAAGGCGTTCGAGCACGCCACGCTGCTCGCGCCCAAGGAATCCGGGGCTCGCGCGAAGCTCGGCGTCGCGCAGATGCAGGCGCAGCTCGGCGAGCGCGAGGAAGCCTTGCTCGTGTACGAAGAGCTCGGCGCCGCGGGGCCGGAGGCGCTCGGCGAGCACGCCGCGAGCACGTATGCAGGGCTCGGCGACATCCGCGCGCTCTCCGGTGACGACGCCGGCGCGAGTGAGGCCTACGCCACTGCCCTGGCGGCCGACCCGCAGAACGTCGACGCGCTGTCGGGGCAAGGCGAGATGCTGATGAAGGCGGGCAAGCCGCAGGAGGCGCTCTCGCCACTCGAGCGGGCCGCGCAGCTGGAGTCGCAGGCCGCGGATCGCCAGCTCCGCTGGGCGCGGGCGCTGCGCGCGGCGGGAGACGAGGAAGGCGCGCTGGTGGCGCTGAAGGCGCCGATGGTGCCTGAAGACCAGCAGGCCGAGCTGCTGCGCGAGACGGCCGACATTCAGCACGAGCAGGGCAATGCGGCGGCGGCGGCGGAGACGCTGCAGAAGGCCGTCGCGCTCGAGCCCGACGACGCTCCGCTGCGCACCGCACTCGCCGAGGCGTACGAAGAGACTGGCGACGCCGAGGCCGCCGCGCGCGAGCGCGCGCGGGTGTCGGCGCTGACCGGCCTCGCGCCGACCGACACGCGCGCGACGGCGCGCCAGGAGACGGAGAAGCCGAAGGAAGCGGGCGCCGGTGGCCCCTTCGCGTCGGTCGCCGCGGGCTTTCCGAAGGCGCGCCGTGACGGATCGCCGTTCGCGGGCGTCGCGTTCATCGGCGTCGCGCAGGAGCGCACGCCCGTCGATCACGTCCGCGCGTGGCTGTTGCCGCGCAGCCTCGACCTCGGTGCGCTCGAGGCTGAGCTGCGCGCCGCCTTCGAAGCGCGCTACGGCCTCGCGCCCGTTGGAGCCGTGAGCGACCTCGTTCGCCCGGCCTACGAGCGCGTGCTCGCGTTCTCGTCGACGGACCGCTCGGACCTCTCGCTCGTCAACGACGACCTCGGAGTCGAAGTCTCCTTCGTCGCGATGCTGACGCCGAACGAGCCGACCGGCATCGACTCACCGCTCGCGCCCGAGTCGCAGCTCGAGATTCGCATGCACACGGGCCGCACGACCGACGCGGTCGAGATCCTGCGTCTCGCGGCGAGCGTGCCGAACCCCGAGTCGTACCTGCGCTGGAACCCGCGCGCGCTGCTGCCCTACGGAATTCTGCTCGCGCTCGCGATGGCCCCGTTCATCCGCGGCTGGGGAAAGCTCAACGTGCGGCTCGAGCACGAGTCGCGGAAGAGCGCGAAGGGCTTCTTCACGATCGAGATCTCGCGCAGGCCCGGTCAAGCCAAGCGCGAGAAGGAGAAGGCCGGAGCCAGCAAGCTCACGCAATACCAGAAGAAGGGCGCCGCCTGGTCGCGCTTCCGCCGCTTCATGGCGCAGCGCGAGAACGCGTTCCGGATGATTCCCGCGCGCAGTTATTACGTGTGCGTGCACGGAGTCATGCAGGACGACAAGGGCGATATCGTCGGTAGCTACCTCGAAGAGCGGAAGGTGAGGATTCCGCGCGGCGGCACGGTCGACGTCTCGTTCGACTTCCGGCCGCGCGAAGCGGCGCTCGAGGTGCGCTTGGTACGGCCCGAGGGCGACACGCACGGCGTGGCGCGCGTGTGCGTGCGCGGGATGCCTTCGACCATGCGCTTCGTGAAGGAAGAGACCACGACGCTCTACGTGAGCAAGGGCGAGCACTTCGTCGTGGTCGGATACGGCGACTGCGTGTTCGAGCGCCGCGTCGAGATCAGCGAGCTGACCGCGCACCAGGTGACCATCGGTCTCGGCGACGTGAATCAGGCCGTGTTCCAAGGCGTGAAGGAAGCGATCGAGCCCTTCCTGATCGGCGATTTGCCGGCGTGCGCGCGCCCTCGACAAGGCCGGGCTGACGAAGCAGGCCAACGAGCTGCGCGCGCAGTACCACGAGCAGCAGGGCGACAAGGCCGCGGCTGCGAAGTTCTACCGCGAAGCCGGCCAGCTCACGCAGGCGGCGGCGCTGTCTGCGGAGAGCGGCGGAAGCGCGCAGAGCGCCGAGCTGTACGAGCAGGCCGGCGATCATCGCAGCGCAGCCAGCGCGTATCTCGAAGCCGGCGAGTTTCAGCGCGCCGCCGAGATGTTCGAGGCCGCGTACGACTTCGCGGACGCGATCGAGGCATACCGCAAGGCGGGCGCGCGCGAGAAGGTGTGCGACTTGCTCGAGCGCGTCGGGCGCCATCACGAAGCCGGCGTGCTCTCACTCGAGCTCGGCGACGAGGACCGCGCGATTCGCAATCTCCAGCAGGTCGACCTGCGCGATCCCGACTACGCGGAGTCGTGTCGCGCGCTCGCGGATCTGTTCCTCGCGCGCGAGGAGTGGATGCTCGCGATCGACCGCCTCAAGGAGGCGATCCACACCGTCGGCGAAGACGCGGCGTCGCTCGAGATGTTCGAGCAGCTCGGCGACGCGTTCGAGAAGAACGGCGACCTGCAGGACGCGCTGCAGACCTTCGAGGGCATCCGCAAGCGCGACTACCAGTACGCGAACATCGCCGACCGCATCCGCTCGCTGCGTGAGCGCACGCAGATCCAGGAGACGCAGCGCCAGTCGCAGCTGAACACCGCAGCTGCGGGCGCCACCACCATGGCCGCGGGCGCCGCGACCGCACCCGCCGCTGCGCCCGTGGAGGATCGCTACGAGATTCTCGGCGAGCTCGGGCGCGGTGGCATGGGCATCGTCTTCAAGGCGCGCGATCGCCGCCTCGGGCGCGTCGTCGCGCTGAAGCGCCTGCCCGACAACCTTCGCGATCACCCCACCGCGGTCGCGCTGTTCCTGCGCGAGGCGCAGTCGGCGGCGGCGCTCAATCATCCGAACATCGTCACGATCTACGACGCCGACCAAACGGCGGGGAACTATTACTTGACGATGGAGTTCCTCGAGGGCATGCCCCTCGATGCGGTCTTGAGAAAGCGCGGGAAGCTCTCGCCCAAGGACGCCGCGCGCATGGGCGTGCAGATCGCGACGGGCCTCCAGTTCGCGCACGAGCGCGGCCTCGTTCATCGCGACATCAAGACGGCGAACCTGTTCTTCACGCGGGATCGCGTGGTGAAGATCATGGACTTCGGCCTCGCGAAGATGGTCGAAGAGGTGCGCAAGGCGGCGACGGTCGTCGGCGGCACGCCGTACTACATGGCGCCCGAGCAGGCGCTCGGTGAGCGCGTCGATCACCGCGCGGATCTGTACGCCTTCGGCGTCACGCTCTTCGAACTCGTCGCCGGCCGCGTGCCCTTCAAGGACGGCGACGTCGCGTACCACCACCGGCACACGGCGCCGCCGGATCTTCGCGGTCTCGTGCCGGGCATCCCCGAGGCGCTGGCCGCGCTGATCGAGCAGCTGATGGCGAAGAAGGCTGCCGATCGCCCCGCGACGACCGCGGAAGTGACCGCTGCGCTCGAGGCGCTGGTGCGCGGCGCGTAGCGAGCGCGCGCCCGATCCCCGCCATGCAGAGGAACTTCGAGCGGGTACGATGCGGCGCTTCCGAGAGTGAGGAAGCGATGCGAGACGAGAACGCGGCGCCCGAAGGTGGCGAGGCACAGGACGAGCTGCTCGAAGCCTTCGGCGTGAATGCCGGCATCGTTGCCGAGATTCGGCAGCGCTACGAGCTCGATCCACGCTCCGTGCATGCGAGCTGGGCGAAGCTGTTCGAGCCCGAGCGCGATCACGACGCCGAGCCGCTGCCGGAGGAGACGCCCGGCGCCGCGCCTTCGCTCGCGAGCCCACAGATCGCGGAGAAGTACGCGCGCGTGCTGCGCATGATCCACGCCTACCGCGCGCGCGGTCACCGCATCGCGGATACCGATCCGTTGGGGAGCCGCGTCGAGTACTTCCCGGAGCTCGATCCCGCTCACTACGGTCTCGGCAAGGACGACGAGAGCAAGCCCTTCTTCGCCGGAGATCTGCCGGGCGGCCCGATTCAAAGCCTGGCGCAGATTCTCGATCGCCTGCGCACCACGTACTGCCGCCGCGTCGGCGTCGAGTTCACGCACATCCAGGACCCCGGCAAGCGCCAGTGGCTGATGCGGCGCATGGAGGAATCGCAGAACGCGACGCAGCTCTCCGCCGAGGAGCAGCTGCGCGTGCTCGAGAAGATCTGCGCGGCGGAATTGTTCGAGCGCTTCCTCCACACCAAGTTCGTCGGCCAGAAGCGCTTCTCACTCGAAGGCGCCGAGGCGCTGATCCCGCTGCTCGACACGATCGTCGAGGACGCGCCGAGCCATCACGCGCGCTCGCTCGTGATCGGCATGGCGCACCGGGGGCGCCTGAACGTGCTCTCGAACATCGTCGGCAAGTCGCTCGCCTCGATCTTCTCGGAGTTCGAGGACGTCGAGGAAGCCGAGGCGCCGTTCGGCTCGGGCGACGTGAAGTACCACAAGGGCTACACGACCGATCGCATCACGCGCAGCGGCGGACGAGTGCACCTCTCGCTCACCGCGAATCCGTCGCACCTCGAAGCGGTCGACCCGGTGGTCGAAGGCCGCACCAAGGCGAAGCAGGTGCGCGCAGGCGACGCGAAGGGCAAGCAGTTCGTGCCGGTGCTCGTGCACGGCGACGCCGCGTTCGCGGGCCAGGGCATGGTCGCGGAGGTGCTGAACCTCTCGCAGCTGAAGGGCTACTCGACGGGCGGCACGATCCACGTCGTGGTCAACAACCAGATCGGCTTCACCACGACGCCGCAGGAAGCGCGCTCGACGCTCTACTGCACCGACGTCGCGAAGATGATCCAGTCGCCGATCTTCCACGTGAACGGCGACGACCCCGACGCGGTGGTGCACTGCACGCGGCTCGCCTTCGCGTATCGCCAGCGTTTCGGCGACGACGTCGTGATCGACATGGTTTGTTATCGCCGCCACGGCCACAACGAGGGCGACGAGCCGAGCTTCACGCAGCCGCTGCTGTACGAGAAGATCCGCAAGCTGCCGGGCCTGCGCGCGCAATACACCGAGCAGCTCGTGCGCAGCGGCGTGCTCGTGACGGCGGACGCCCAGCGCATCGAGGCGGACCTGAACAAGCAGCTCGTGCAGGCGCGCGAGTCGATCAAGACCGCACCGCCGAGCGCCGAGGCGGAGTACGAGCTGCGCGGGGCGTGGACGAACTTCTCGCGCACCCGTCCGAGCGAGCCGGCGCTGACGAGCGTCCCAGCCGAGCGCCTGGCGCGAATCGCAGAGTCGCTCTCGGCCGCGCCGGCGGGCTTCCAGGTGCACAAGAAGCTGGTGCCGCTGCTCGAGCGGCGCAGCAAGGTCGTCGCCGAGGGCGGACCGATCGACTGGGCGCTCGCGGAGGCGCTCGCGTTCGGCAGCCTGGTCACGGAAGGCACGCCCGTGCGCTTGTCGGGGCAGGACTGCTCGCGCGGCACGTTCAGCCAGCGCCACGCGGTCGTCGTCGACCAGGCGACGGGGCAGGAGTACGCGGCGCTCGACCACATCGCGGAGACGCAGGCGCGCTTCGAGGTGTACGACAGCCATCTCTCGGAGGCGGGCGTGCTCGGCTTCGAGTACGGCTACTCGCTCGCGGCGCCTGGCACGCTCACGCTGTGGGAGGCGCAGTTCGGCGACTTCGCGAACGGCGCGCAGGTGATCATCGACCAGTTCATCGCGTCGGCTCACGCGAAGTGGGGGCGCATGAGCGGGCTCGTGATGCTGCTGCCCCACGGCTACGAAGGGCAGGGTCCCGAGCACTCGAGCGCGCGCATCGAGCGGTACTTGCAGCTCTGCGCAGAGGACAACCTGCAGGTCGCGAACTGCACGACGCCCGCGCAGTACTTCCACATCCTGCGCCGCCAGATGCGCCGCAACTACCGCGCGCCGCTGATCCTGTTCACGCCGAAGAGCCTGCTGCGCGCGCCGCGCGCGGTGTCGAGCGTGAGCGAGCTCGCGAGCGGCGGCTTTCAGCCCGTGATCGACGACGCCGCGATTCGCGATGCGAGCGCCGTGCAGCGCGTGCTCGTGTGCAGCGGCAAGGTCTACTACGACCTCGTCGCTCGCCGCGAAGAACGCGACGGACGCGGCGAGGGAAGCGTGCGCGGCGACGTTGCGATCGTGCGCGTCGAAGAGATCTACCCGTGGCCCGACACCGAGCTGGGCGCCGCGCTCGCGCGCTACGCGAATGCGGCGCGCGTGACCTGGGTGCAGGAAGAGCCCGCGAACATGGGGCCCTGGACGTTCGTGCGCGCGCGCGTGCAGGCGCTGCTGCCTCCGCGCGCGCAGCTCGCCTACGCGGGCCGCGCGCCGAGCGCCAGCACCGCGGTCGGCTCCGGCCGCGTGCATCGCCTCGAGCTCGAGGAGCTGCTCGGCGTGGCGTTCGGGGAGTAGCGGTAACGGGCGGGCGCCCGAATCGAGAAGCGAGCGTCAGACGCGTTCTCCTCGATTTCGGAGAATCGAGGGCCAGGCGTCTGACGCTGGATTGGCGATTCGCCCCGCGGGTGCGTCGCGCGCCCACGCGCGGCACCGTCGTGTGATGCGCGCGCTCGAGCCCCGCGTTGCCGTCACCGCCGAAAGCGTCGCCGAGGCCCGCGCGCTGCAGGAGCAACTGCGTTCCCGCGTAGTCGCGCGCGATGCGTTCCCGCGCCGCGTGCGCTTCGTCGCGGGCACGGACGTCTCGTTCGATCGCTTTGCGCCGACGCTCTTCGCCGCGGTCGTGGTGCTCGACGCGCGCACGCTCGCGGTGGTCGACGCCGCGTGCGCGGAGGTACCCGCGTCGTTCCCGTACGTGCCGGGCTTCCTCTCGTTCCGCGAGCTTCCGCCGCTGCTCGCCGCGTTCGCGAAGCTGCGCGTCGCGCCCGATCTCGTCGTGTGCGACGGCCATGGCCGCGCGCACCCGCGGCGCTTCGGCCTCGCGTGCCATCTCGGCGTCGCGCTCGATCTGCCGACGCTCGGCTGCGCGAAGTCGGTGCTCACAGGCGAGCACGCCGAGCCCGCGCGCGAGCGCGGCAGCTTCGCGCCGCTACGCGACGGCGGCCGCACGCTCGGCTCCGCGCTGCGCACGCGCGACGGCGTCGCGCCCGTGTACGTGAGCGTGGGGCACCGCGTCTCGCTCGCGACGGCGCGCCGCTGGCTGCTGCGCCTCGCGCCGACGCATCGCCTCAGCGAGCCGATTCGCGCTGCCCACGAAGCGAGCAATCGCGCGCGGCGTGGAGGCGTAGCATGAGCGCGCCCAGCGAGGAGACGCGATGCGCCACTTGTTACGCCCGATCGCGGCGGTGCTCGCGATGAGCGCGGCGGCGTACGGCGGCGACGACCGCCCCGCCGAGCGCGAGCGCATGGTCGCGGAGCAGATCGCGGCTCGCGGCGTCTCCGACGCGCGCGTGCTCGCGGCGCTGCGCAAGGTGCCGCGTCATCGCTTCATGCCCGAAGCGGTGCGCGACCTCGCGTACGAGGACCGCGCGCTGCCGATCGAGAATGGGCAGACGATCTCGCAGCCCTACATCGTGGCGGTGATGTCCGAGGCCGCGCGCGTGAAGCCGGGCGACCGCGTGCTCGAGGTCGGCACGGGCTCGGGCTATCAGGCCGCGGTGCTCGCGGAGATGGGCGCAGACCTCGACTCGATCGAGATCGTGCCCGCGCTCGCCGACTCCGCCGCGAAGGTGTTAGGCGAGATGGGCTACGCGCGCGTTCGGGTGCACACCGGCGACGGCTACCGCGGCCTGCCCGAGCGCGCGCCGTTCGACGCGATTCTCGTGACCGCCGCGCCTGATCACGTGCCGCAGCCGCTGCTCGATCAGCTCGCGATCGGCGGCCGGCTCGTGATCCCCGTCGGCGCGAGCGTGCAGGAGCTGCGCGTCATCGAGCGCACCAAGGACGGCACCGCGCAGCACTCGATCTTTCCCGTGATGTTCGTGCCGATGACGGGCGAGGCGCAGCGCGGGCGCGAGTGAGCTGCTGCGCTTCTCTCAGGGCCGCAGATGCAGGCGTCCCGTCAGTGCTTCCCCGCTTCGAGCTTCACGCCCGCGCGGCGCGAGAGCATGTAGGCCTCGAGCGCGATCATGCGCGGGTCGTCGTGCGCGAGCGGCTTGCCCTCGAGCGGGTTCTCGATGCACCAGTTCGTCATGTCGCGAAGCAGGGCCACCTTCTTCAGCTGGGCCTGGAACTTCGGATACGTCTCGGGGTGCGTGTTCGACGCGTGCGGGTGGCACATCGCGCACGCCACGCCGTTCGTGCCGATCTCGTCGCTGTGGAAGAGCCGGTCGCCCTCGGTCACGACCTTGTCGAGCTCCGCCTGCCAGATCTTCTTCTCGCGTTCGGTCGGCTCGCCGAAGCTCACCTTCAAGAACGGGATGTCCGCGCCTGGCACGTAGTTTTCGTAGACCATGCCGTTCGCTGCGACGGTGATGTGCTGGTCCACGCCGACGTGCGCGACGATTTCTTCCTTGCAGTAACGCATCAGCCCCGTGAGCACGTCGGCCACGAGCTGCGCCTTCTCGGGCGACATCTTCTCGTCGGGCCTGACACCTTGCACCACGACGATCTTGCGGCGGTCGCACGCGGTCACCGTGCGCGACGCCCAGCCGCCGCGCTCGCCCGCGACGACCTCGCCCGCGAGCGCAGGCGCGCTCGGCGCGCCGAGCACGAGCCACGCGCCGGCCAGCAGTGCGGCGCCCATCGCCGAAGCCACGATCTTGTTCGCGTTCATCTCGTTCTCCTCGAGTGCGTTTCCGTTCCGCCGCGACCGCAAGCGCAACGCGCAGCAAGCCGCAGGCGAAGTCGACTAGTAAGAAGGGCCCTGATAACCGCGCGGGCCGGGCACCGCGTCGCCCGCGAGCTGCGCGGCGGTGACGATGCGCGGCGACTTCGCCCACAGGTTGTAGTGCTTGTCGACGTGGCCACCCGTGAGCACGTCGACGCGGCCGTCGCCGCAGCCGTCGAGCTGATTGAACGGATCCGAGCGCGACATCTGCACCGTGTACTCGGGCAGGCCCTGCGGTGCGTACGGCCACGGCCACGCGGTCGAGAGCATGCCGTGGAAGTGGATGTTGCCGATGCGGTTCGTGAGCAGCTGATGCGTGTGACCGTGAATCACGCTGACCGAATCGAAGGGCGAGAGGATCGCCTGCACCTGCTCGGCGTCGTCGGTCCAAAAGTTCCACGGCTTGTAGAGCTTGTAGAGCGGTGAGTGGGAGAACACGACGAGCGGCCTCTGCTTCGGCACGCGCTTCAGCTTGCGCGCAAGCCAGTCGCGCTGCTCCTCGCCTACCTCGAATGGGCTCTGCCGGTTGTCGTCGAGGCCCGACACGATCGCCATGCGCTCGGCCGGCGTGTAGCCCTTCTCCGTCCAGAAGTCCTTCTCGACGACGCTGTTGAGCACGACGAACTGCACGCCCTTGTGCTCGAACGTGTAGTAGTCGCGGCCGAACATGCGGCGCCACTCGTCGCCCATGTCGTAGTACCAGTCGTGCTCGCCGACCATCATGCGCAGCGGCGCGCGCACGTCCTTCAGGATCTGACGCCCGAGCTCGAGCTCGTCTTTGCGCCCGAGCTGCGCGAGATCGCCGCCGAACAGCACGAAGTCCGGCTGCGGGTCGAGCGCGTTGATGTCTTCGACCGCCTTCACGAGCGACTTCGCGAAGCGGTGCGTCATGCCCTTCGCGTACAGGTGCGCGTCGGAGATGTACGCGAAGCGAAACTTAACCGTCGGCTCCGCGCCCGGGGTCTCCGCGTACGCAGCGCTCACGAGCTGGAAGCTCTGGTCGGGGATGAGGCTCGCCGCGGCCGCCATGCCCGCGAACTTCAGCGACGTGCGCAGGAACTGGCGGCGGTCGCAGTTCAGCAGCGCGCGAATCTCGCGCTCCGCCTCGGGCGTGCGCTCCGCGAACGCGCGCTCGATCTCCTTCTTCGTCATGTCGTTGCGGTACATCGGGATCCTCCCGTCGTTGGGCGAAATCAGTTTTTCGGTGCGACCTGCGCGAGGCGCTCGAGGTCGTCGCTCGTGAAGCTCTCGAGCAGCGCGACGAGGTCCGTCTTTTCGTCCGCCGTCAGCGCCAAGGGACGCATGCCGCCGTCGAGGTACGGGTTCGCGTTGCCGCCGCGGTCGTAGTAGTCGATCACGCTCGCGAGCGTCGCCTCGCTGCCGCCGTGCATGTACGGCGCCGTCTTCGCGACGTTGCGCAGCTGCGGCGTCTTGAAGGCCCCGAGGTGCCGCTCTTCGCGCGTCACGAGGAAGCGCCCGAGCTCGCCCATTTCCTCGCTGCCGAGCGCGAGGTCGTCGATCGAGGCGCCCGCAGCGCCAGCCGCGGCGGCTTTGCGCGATGCGACCGCGAAGTCCACGCGCGTCACGCCCACGCCGATGTTGTGGAAGTCGTCGTCAGTGAAGAGCGGGATCGCTTCGACGTAGCCGTGACACGTGCTGCAGCGCGCCTTGCCGTTGAACAGCTCCCAGCCGCGTTGCGCCTCGGCGGAGATCGCGCTCGCATCGCCGCGCAGAAAGCGATCGATCGGCGCGTTCACCTCGATCAGCGTGCGCTCGAAGCTCGCGATCGCCTGCCCCACGCGTTCGATCGTGATCTCGCGCGAGCCGAACGCCGCCTCTAAGGGAGCGCCGTAGTCGCTCAGCGTGCTCAGCTTCGCGACGACGGCCGGATGATCCGCGAAGCCGTGCTCGATCGCGTTGATCAGCGGCAGCACCGCCTGCGCCTCGAGATTCGCGGCGCGGCCGTCCCAGAACTGCGTCGCGAGGAACGCGGCGTTCAGCACGGTGGGCGCGTTCTTCGAGCCGACCGCGCCGCCGACGCCGGCCGAGCCCTTCGTGCCGCGCCCGTCTGCGAACGCGTGCTTCGGATCGTGACAGGTCGCGCACGCGACCGTGCCGTCGGTCGAGAGGCGCGTGTCGAAGTAGAGCTTCTGGCCGAGCGCGATTTTCTCCGCGCTGAGCGCGTTGTCTGCGGGGATCTCGGGCGGGAACACGCCGGCCGGAAGCGCGGGCAACAGTGCGTCGTTCGCGCCGAGCGCGAGCAGCGCGAGCGCCGCTGCCGAGATCGCCGTGAATGCGCGCCGCTTCATCGCGAGCCTCCGACTCGGCGCGACTCTCGGCTAGATAACAACGACTGGCAACAAGAAATCGGCTTCAGACCGAGTTTTCGCAGCGGGCGCAGCGCCCCAGCACCACGACCGAGATGCGCTCGAGCGCGAAGCCTTCGGGCAGGTTCGCCTTGGCGCGGATCGCGGAGTCCGCGCTGCTCGGGAGATCGTGCAGCGCGCCGCACACGCGGCAGCGCGCGTGATAGTGCGGCGCGCTGTTCGCCTCGTAGCGGTAGGGCTCGCCGCCGTCGGTCACGCACGCGGCGAGCCCCGCGCCGACGAGCGAGCCCAGCACTTCGTACACGGTCTTCAAGCTGAGGCTCGGCTGCTTGCGCGCGAGCGCGCGATGCAAGCTCGCGGCGGTGGGGTGAGCATTCGATGCGCGCAGCGCCTCCAGCACGCCGACGCGCTGGCGCGTTGCGCGCAGACCGTGCGCCGCGAGCTCGATCGCGATCTGCTTGTGGTTGGGGTTCGCGCGCGCCATGCGCGAAATCGTTATCCGATCGAGGGAAACTCTGCCGCGCCTCGACGTCCAGCCACTTCGCGAGGATCGTCGCGGGATGCCGCAGCCCTGCGTCGCCGAGCCGATCACGCAGCCGCGCTCGCCCGACGCCGAGCGCTTCGATCCCGCGGTGTGGAAGGCGCGCTGGGTGCCCGAGCGCGAGCTCGCGTGGGGCGCGTTTCTGCGCGATGCGCGCGAGCGACTGGGAGCTCGCGCGGCGGACCTCGAGCGCGCGCTGGAGCACGGCGGGATGCACGTGTCGGGGCGGCCGATCGATCCGAGCGCGCCACCCGGGACGATTCCGGCAGGCTGTTGGGTCGCGATCTACGGCTTCGTGCGCGAGCCGGAGCCCGTCGCGTTCGACGCGGCGCGCATCCTGCTCGACGCGGACGGCCTCGTCGCCGTCGACAAGCCGCCGTGGCTCTCGATGCAGCGCACGCGCGCGAGCTTTCGCGCCTCGCTCGAGGATCAGCTGCAAGCGTTGTTAGGGGATCGCACGCTGTTCGCGGTGCATCGCCTCGACCGCCAGACGAGCGGCGTCGCCCTGTTCGCGCGCGGGCGCGAGCGCACCGCGGAGCTCGGGCGCGCCTTCCGCGACCGCCGCGTCGAGAAGCGCTACGTGGCGTGCGTATCCCCGCCGCCGCACGAGGACGAGCTCGCGGTGCGCGGATTCCTCGGTCGCGTGCCCCATCCGTCGCGCTTCAAGTTCGGCCTGTTCGCCGAGCCTGCAGAGGGCCGGCGCGAGAGCGCGACACACTTTCGTGTCACGCGGCGCTGCGCGCGCGGCGCGCTCGTCACCGCCGCGCCCGAGACCGGGCGCACGCACCAGCTACGCGTGCACCTCGCCGCGCACGGCTGCCCGATTGCGGGCGATGACCTCTACGGCCTCGCATGGGCGCCCGGCGCATCCCACGCCGCGGCGCGCGTCCTCTTGCACGCGAAGTCGCTCGCGCTCTCGCTCGCGGGGCGCAGCCTCGTCGTGGACGCGCCGACACCGCCCGACATTCGCGAGTTTGCGCTGGAAGGTGCTGGCTGAGCGCGGGCCGACTGCCGTGCGCGCGCTCGCGGGTGACGCGCTGCACGCGCTCGCCTAAAAACTCGCGCCCATGAACGACTCGAGCCTCGACTCCGACGAACGCGCCGCCGCGAGCTACCCCGGCGCGCGCCTGCCCGACCGCCGCCGCACCGTGAAGTCGTTCGGCGTCGACTTGTGCGTCTCCGAGTGGGGCGACGAGCGCGCGCCCGTGATTTTCTGCTCGCACGGCGGCTTCGACTTCACCGGCACCTTCGACGTGTTCGCACCGCTGCTCGCCGCGGGCGGCTACCGCGTCGTCGTGTGGGATCAGCGCGGCCACGGCGACTCGGGCCATGCGCCGCTCTACTCGTGGGACGCCGACGTGCGCGATCTGCTCACGGCGCTCGATTCGACGACGCGCGAGCCCGCGATCTTGTTGGGGCACTCGAAGGGCGGATCGATCTCGACGTACGCGATCCAAGCCGCACCGCACCGCGTGCGCGCCTTCGTGAACATCGACGGCATGCCCTCGCACCGGCCGCCGCCCGACGTCGCCGATCACGAGCGCACGAAGCTGCTCGCGACCGAGTTATCAGGCTGGCTCGACCACCGCCGCGCGGCCGGCGACAAGGTGCGCCGCGCCGACACGCTCGGCGGCCTCGCCGAGCGCCGCGCGCGCCAGAACCCGCGCCTCTCGAAGGCGTGGCTCCGCTACCTCGTGACGCGCGGCGCGCGCAAGGACGCCGACGGCTGGCGCTGGAAGATCGATCCCGTGCTGCGCCCCGGCGGCTTCGGGCCGTGGCGCGCGACGTGGTCGATGGCGCGCCTCGCGAGCCTGCCCGTGCCGCTGCTCGGCCTGCTCGCGACCGAGAGCGAGCCGATGGGCTGGGAGACGCGCGCCAGCGAGGTGAAGCCGTACCTGCCGCGCCGCGCCGAAGTGGTGGAGATGAAGGGCGTTGGCCACTTCATCCACATCGAGCAACCCGAGCGGACCGCGAAGCTCGTGCTCGACTTCTTGCGGAACCTCGCGTGAAGACGATTCGCCTGAAGCACGCGCGCATCGAGCTCGCGCTGCACGAGCTACGCGCAGGCGACGGACGCGCGCTGTTGCTCCTGCACGGCCTCGGCGAACGCTCGCCGCGCGAAGTCCCAGCCTACGCCGCAGCCTGGTCTGGTCCCGTGTTCGCGGTCGACTTCACGGGCCACGGCGAGAGCTCGCTCACGAGCGGCGGCGGCTACAGCGCCGAAGTGCTGATGGGCGACGCCGACTGCGCGTTGCGCCATCTCGGCCGAGCGACGTTGTTAGGGCGCGGCCTTGGCGCCTACATCGCGCTGCTGATCGCCGGCGCGCGCCCCACGCTCGTGCGCGGCGCCATCCTGTGCGACGGCCTCGGCCTCGCCGGCGGCGGCGCCGAAGCCGCCACGCCGAGCCTCGTCTACCCGAACCCGCACGCCGTCGCGTCGCCCGACCCGTTCGCGCTGGTCGAGCTCGCCCGCGACGTGCGCCCGCCGGATTACGCCACTGCCTTCTGGCGCCAAGCGAACGAGTTATCAGGGCTCGAGCGCCCCATCGCGGTGTGCTGCGCCGAGCGTCCGGATTGGCTCGAAGCGGTGCTGAAGGAATCCGAGCTGCGCGTGACGACGGTCGAGGATGCGGTCGCGGAGTACGCGCGGGTGGCCTGAAACGGCGCGTCGACGCACTCGCGAGCCGCGGCGTCGAGCTGAAGTGGTTCACGCACGCGGAAGAGAGACGCGCCCCGAGTGGTCGCCGCTCGGTCGAGGACGCTCAGCGGCGTTCGTCGCGAGTCTCTCGTGAGTCCTCCGCAATCGCCCTCATCTCCCGATGCAGCGCCTCGCGCTCGGCTTTGAGCTTCGCCGCCTCCGCAGGGCGCAGCTTCACCGTCGCCCACGCGCGCGCGTGCTCCCAGAAATGTTCGTAGCGTTCGTGGAAGAGCATCGCGAACCACGCGGCGAGCGGGCCTAACAAGAACGTCGCGACGCCCGCGGCCCAGCCCCACATGCCGCCGGCGACGAACGCCCACACGAGCCAGGTGATCGGGTAGAGGAAGAACCCGCCGAGCAGCTTGACCGTGGCGGGCAGGTTCTCGCCGGGCGTGAGGCGCGCGCCGGCCCAGATGATGCGGTACGGGATCCAGTTCATCGCGCTGCCCAATGCCGCGATCGGGAGCCAGAAGAAGAGCAACGTCGCGCTGCCGATCGCGTACGCGATCACCTCCTCGCGCGGATACTTCGCAGCGACATGCTCGTCGCGCAGGCGCTGCTCGGCGAGGCGGTGCTGGTAGTTCTCGACGCGCGCGGTGAGCGCGGCGACGCGATGCGGGTAGCGCTGCTTCGCGCGCTCGTAGAGGCGCAGCGCCGTGCTGCGCAGCTGGAACGCCTCCTCGAGCGCCATGCGCGCGGGCAGGTCGCGCTCGCGCTCGGCCCAGAGCGCAGACGCCTGATCGATCACCGGCACGTCCTCGTGCTTCGGGTAGTTGAGCGTCACCGCCTCCAGCGCGGAACGCACGGCAGCTGTCAGGTCGCGCACGGCGCCGGCTTCGTCGCTCGCAGCGCTCGCGATGAACGGCGCAGGATCGAGCGGCGCGCCGATCGTCACGAGCGAGCGCGAGCGGAACTTTCCCTTCTGCTCGAAGGTGAGTCCCACGGGCACGATCTGCGTGCCGCGCACGCCGAGCTCACTGGCGGCGCCGAGCACGATGCGCGCGGCGCCAGTCTTGAGCCGCGCGAGATGCGGCGCGTCGTGGCTGATGCCTTCGGGAAAGAGCGCGATCGCACCGCCCTCGGCCAGCACGCTCCAGCACGCGCGGAATGTCTCGTCGTTCTTCGACATGTCCGAGCCGTCCTGCGCCCGGTACACCGGGATCACCTTCGCGAGCTTCAGCAAGAGGCGCGTGAACGGCACCTGCCAAAGCGTCGCCTTCGCGAGAAAGCGCGCGTGCACGCCCGTCGTCCCCAACACCAAGATCGGATCGACTAGGCTGTTGTGGTGATTCGAGACGAGCACGAGCGGCACGCCGCGCGGAATGCGCTCCTCGCCCGTGACTTCGATGCTGCGGAAGAACGTGAAGCAGGCCGCCTTCGCGAGCCCTTCCACGAACGTGCCCGCGCCTCGCTTGTCGCTCGTTTCGCTCACGACGCCCCCGCCTGCGAGCACTCTACTCGCCGCATCGGGCGGGCGATGAAGGAGCGTGAGTCCGGGTCTCGTAGACGGATAATCTGCGCGCGAGAGGCGATCCATGAAGCTGTTCGACGACGGCCAGCGGCGCATCGCGGAGGCGCTCTCGAAGCTCACGCACGCGAACCCGTTTCTTCCGGAGCGCATCGAGCACGAGCGCGAGGTGCTCGGGGGCGCGTTCGTGCCGGGCCGCGTGGTGTGGAACGTCGACGCCGACCTCGACGGCATGAACCCGAACCTCGCGCGCCTCGAGACCACCGCGCGCGAGCTGCTCGCGACCGCGCGCGAGCGCATCCTCGGCGGGCGCAAGCCGAGCGCCGAGGAAGCCGCGCTCTACGAGGACGTCGTGCTCTATTGCGTCTACGCGCGCTACGAGCGCGAGTGGCGCGCGACGCTCGATCGCGATGCGGAGCGGCCGCGCCCCGTGGCGGCGTGGGAGGCGTTCGCCGAAGACGTCCAGCGCGACCTCGCGCTGCCCGGTTTCCCGAAGCCCGACGCCGCATTCCTGTTCGCGTACGGCTACCAGACGCGCCGCGCCTTCCACTTCGTCTTCCGCCATCTGTACGGCGCCTCGCTGCCCGCGGCGCAGCTGCGTGCGGCGGCGTGGCAGTCGATCTTCTCGCGCGATCGCCGCCGCTATCGCCGCGCGCTCGTCGCGCACATGCACGACGTTCCGACGCTCATCACCGGCCCGAGCGGCACCGGCAAAGAGCTCGTCGCGCGCGCGATCGGCTGCTCGCAGTTCATCCCCTTCGACGCCGAGGCGAAGGCGTTCGCGCATGCGCCCGAAAAGCGCTTCTTCGCGCTGAACCTCTCGGCGCTCACGCCCACGCTGATCGAGTCCGAGCTGTTCGGGCACCGCCGCGGCGCGTTCACCGGCGCGGTCGACGATCGCGAGGGCTGGCTCGAAGCCTGCGGCCGCGGCGGCGCGGTGTTCCTCGACGAGATCGGCGAAGTCTCGCCCGAGATCCAGGTGAAGTTGTTACGGGTGCTGCAGACGCGCAGCTTCGAGCGCCTCGGTGAAACGCGCGCACGCCGCTTCGACGGCAAGATCGTGGCCGCGACGAATCGCGACATCGCGGCCGAGATGCAGGCCGGCCGCTTCCGCGAAGACTTCTACTACCGCCTGTGCGCCGACCTCGTGCGCACGCCGAGCCTTCGCGAGCAGCTCGACGACCACCCCGACGACCTGCGCAGCTTCGTCGTGGTGATCGCGCGCCGCCTGTTCGGCGAAAGCGAAGGCGACGCCGTGGCGCGCGAGGTGCACACGTGGATCGACGCGAACCTGCCGCGCGACTACGCGTGGCCCGGCAACGTGCGCGAGCTCGAGCAGTGCGTGCGCAACGTCGTGATTCGCGGCGGCTACGCGCCCGCGCTGCCGGCCGCGCGCGCCGCCGGCGTGCCCGCGAGCGGGCCGGTCGCCGAGCTCGCGGCCGAGCTCGCGCGCGGCAGCACCTCTGCCGACGCGCTGCTCTCGCGCTACGCGACGCTCGTCTACTGGCAAGCCGGCTCGTACGAGGAGACGGCGCGGCGGATCGGGCTCGATCGCCGAACCGTCAGGGCGCGCATCGATCAGGAGTTCTTGGCGCGGCTGAAGGGATCGGATCAGGGCGAGAAGAGCGAAAGCTGATCCGCGATCCCCGGTCTCCGGAACGCCGCGGTGGAGAGCTCCGGCCCGCGGCGCGCGAGTCCCGCGCGCTTCAGGCCCAGCGCGAACAGTGCCTCGATCTGCGCCGCGAACTCGCCGGCGCCGCGCTGGCGGTGCGCGTAGCGCGAGTCGTAGAGCGCCCCGCCGTGCAGCGAGCGCAGGCGATTCAGCACCTTCTCGCGGCGCTCGGGGACGTGCTGCGCGAGCCAGTCCGCGAACAGCTCCTTCACGCCGTGCGGCAGGCGCAGCACGACGAAGCCCGCATTCTTCGCGCCCGCGTTCGCGGCGGCCTGTAGAATCGCAGGCAGCTCGTGATCTGTTAGGCCCGGAATCATCGGCGCCGCCATCACGCCCACGGGTACGCCTGCCTTCGCGAGAGCCTCGATCGCGGCGAGCCGCTTCGACGGCGGCGACGCGAGCGGTTCCATCTTGCGCTGAAGCTCGGGATCGAGCGTCGTGACCGAGATCATCACCGAAGCAGCATTGACGCTCGCGAGCTCCGCGAGCACGTCGGCGTCCCGCGTCACGAGGAAACCCTTCGTCACGATGCCGACGGGGTTCTTGAACTCGGCCAGCACCTCGAGGCAGCCGCGCGTGATGCGCAGGCGTCGCTCCGCGGGCTGATACGGATCCGTCACGCCCGAGAGCGCCACGACCTGCGGCTTCCACGCCGGGGACATCAGCTGCTTCCGCAACAACTCGGCGGCGCGCGGCTTCACGAGGATCTTGGTCGAGAAGTCGAGGCCCGCGGAGTAGCCGAGGTATTCGTGCGTGGGGCGCGCGTAGCAGTTGTGAGTGGCGAGGCCGTTCGCGTAGAAGGTTCGCGTAGAGGTCTGGATGTCGACGACGTCGCGAATCGGCCCTGGCTCGATCGCGGCGATCGTCGCGGCGCTTGTTACGGGATCGAGCTCGAAGCAGGCATTGATCTTGCGCTGGATCGCGGGGCGCACGGCAGCGAAGAAGCGCATGCGCTCGCTGACCGTGCCCACGAGCCTGGCCGAGCTCGCGTGGTTCTCGCGGGGTTCGAGCTTGAACTTGAAGCCGAGGCTCGCCGCGTAGCGGATCACTCGCTCGAGAACGGCCTGATCCAGCTGTGATACGCGAAGCGTCCCGCTGTTGTGCCCCTCTGCGTCGAAGAAGCCCGCGAGCCAGCCTCGACGGAAAGACTCGCTGTCGAGCTCCGTGCGAATCACCTTCGACACGATCTCGAGCTTCGAAAGCGAGCGAGTCTCGACCTTGAAGAGCGGCTGTCGCGCGGACTTCCCGCCGTCGAAGGGGCGCAAGAACAGCTCTACGCCGAGGGGGCGCATGAACTCGATGCAGCGTTCGAGAGGCGCGCGATCGATCATTGCGACGCGCCAGTACGCGGCAGGGAAGCCGAGCTTGTCGCTCCGCCAGCCCGGCTCGTAGCGGAAGGTCCCGTCACCGAGCGACAGGCCCGCGACGTAACCGACTCGGTAGTCCGCATCGAGCGCAACGCGGGTTGGATTCATTAGGTGGCGGAGCCGCCTTCCGACCTGAAGCTGGGTCGTTCGCGACCAGCGAAACATCCACCACTGCAGCCAGCGGTGCTCAGCTGTCGTGACGACCTCCGCACGATCAGTCACCACGCGGATCGTCGACTGCCGCGACCACCACACATGCTCCACGACACTATTCCTGAGCTTGCGCGTGTGATGACCGTCGGCTGGGAACTCGTCGAGGCCGACGATCTCGTCGCCCGGCTTCAATTCTCCGATCGGGCTCGATGTCATGTCCGCACGGAGAACGGATGTCTCCGGCTCCAGGCAGTAGCTGCACGCGTGTTGGCAACCCCGATACGGGTTCACGCTGGCGCCGAAGTTCAGGTCGGGGCTGTCGTTGGTGGCGACGATCGTGCGCGATGGATCCACGAGCAGCTCGGTGCGCGGATCCTCGGGCGGGTCGTCGGGGCTCGGCCCGAAGCCGAGCTCGGGCATGTCGGCGACGTGGACGCGCTCGAAGCGGTTGGGCGGGTTGGCGAGGGCGCCGGGCGGGGAGGGCATGAGGCGAATCTACGACGAATCTGTCTAGGCGATCAAGCGCGAAGTCGAAGCCGCGTGCGCGGGGTGGCGCCTAGTCCGCCCACTCCGGCAGGCCACTCGCGCGCAGCGCCTCCAGATCGTGCGAGACCACCACCGTGAAGTCGTCCTCGGCGTCGAGCGCGGCGAGGTAGCGCCGCAGCTGCTCGGTGCGGCGCGTGTCTTCCGGCACGAGCAGGCCGCTGTAGAGGAAGCCCTTGCCGCGATTGGCGAGCAGCGCCTCGCGCGTGTTGGTGATGTCGCCGGACAGGATCCAGACGTGGTTGCCCACGGCGAACGCGAACATCGTCGAGCACGCCGTGTGCCCGCCGAGCGGAATCAGCGCCGTGCCCGGGAACGCGGCGAGCGTGAGCAGGCCCTCGTCTCCCGCGCTCGTCGCTTCGAAGCACGAGCTTTCGACTAGCGCAGCGCCTTCCGCGGTGTTCGGGTCGCGCAGCGTCGCCTGCGGACTCCCCCTGATACACGCGCGCGCCGGGCGCCGGCCCGGCCGCGCACAGCGCCTCGATGCCCTGCGTGTGATCGATGTGCAGATGCGTGAAGCCGAGGCCGCGCACGCGCGCGACCGCGCTGCCGATCTGCTCGGACACCGTGCCGTGCGGCGTCACCTGCCCGCCGCCCGAGAGCGTGCCTAACAACTCGCCGAACTCGACGGCGGCTGCGGCATCCATGCCCGCGTCGACCTCGAACAGCGAGCCATCGGGCCACTCGGCGAGAAACACCGAGTGCGCGATGACGCCGCGCGCGAGCGGCTGCGAGGAGGTGTTGATCCAGCGCAGCGAGCGCGGACCGCCGGGAGCGCTCGTCAGCGAGCGCAGCTCCTCCGCGCTGGGAAGCCGCGGCGCGACCCGGCGGATCTGCAGGTGAGCGGGAACGATGCGCAGAGCGAGCGCGGCGAGTGCGAGCAAGGGCAGGGCGGCGGCGATGCGAAGTGCCCAGCGCATGGCGAGAGCTGCTCCTTACGCCCGCTCGATCCTCGCTCTTACGTGCTTGTGCCACGGCGTGCCCGCGATCCAGTCGCGGTCCTCGCTCGCGGTGAGCTCGTTCGGCGCGACGCCCGTCGTGCGCGAGCCCTCGGCGCCGCCGGGGTAGTGGAGGCCGAGGCCGTTGGGCAGCGTCGCGTGGCCGGGCAGCAGCGTGTCCGTCACCTCCACCTCCGCGACGCCTTCGCCGCGCTTCGTGGTGATGCGCGCGCGGGCGCCGCTCGCGAGGCCGAGGCGCGCGGCGTCCTCGGGGTTCATGCGCAGCGCGCCTGCCGCGTCCTTCGTGCGCCACGCGGGGTCGCGCACGATCGTGTTCGCGGTGCTGGTGCGCCGCTCGCCGGCCGCGAGCACGAACGGGTAGGCGTCGTCGCGCGCGGGCCGCTCGTCGCGCAGCGCGCGCAACTCGCCTAACAGCTCCGGGATCGCGAGGTGCGCCCGGCGGCCGTCGTGCGTGACGCGGCTCCACGAGTCGGCGTGCTCGTCCGCCGTGAACACGACTCCGCTGCGCTCGCGCAGGATCGCGTCGAACAGCGCGAGGCCCTGCTCGATCGGGTTCGCGCCTGCGAAGCCCGCGCGCCGCACCGAGTCCGGGTACTCCTGCGCGCACTGGATCGCGAGCGCCGCGAGCGCCGCGGCGTTCGCGGCGCCGTCCGGCAGCGTGGGCCCGAGCGTCTCGTACATCACCACGGGCGCGACCTGCGCGAACTTCGGGCTCTTCGCGAGCGCTCCGAGCAGCGCGACGGCGTACTGCGCGCGGCCCTGCCTCGCGGCCTCGTGCAGCGGCGCCACGTCCTCGTCTCCGTAACAACCGAGCGCGCGCACGAGGCGGCGGTGAATCTCGGCCTCGACGAGCGTTCCCGGCGCGGGCTCGAACAACGGCGCGCGCAGGTGGAACACGTTCTTCGGGAACTCGAAGTTGAAGAAGGTCGCCTCCCACTTCTCGAGCTGCGACGCCGCGGGCAGCACCCAGTGCGCGAGGCGCGCCGTCTCCGTCATCGCGACGTCGATCACCACGACGCACTCGAGCGCGGCGATCGCCTCGCGCATGCGAGCGCTGTCCGCGAGCGAGTGCGCGGGGTTGCCGCTCTCGACGAGCAGCGCGCGGAAGCGCTGCGGGTGATCCGTGAGGATCTCTTCCGGAATCGCGTTGCAGGGCATGATGCCGCCGATCACGCGCGCGCCCGTCACCGCCGTCTTGCGCTCGCTGCTCTTGCCGATCAGCGCGCCGAAGTGCGTGTGCAGGTTCATCGCGCCGGGCTTCGCGAAGTTGCCCGTCAGCAGCCACGCGAGCTTCTCGAGGTACGAGTTGAGCGTCGAGTGCGGCGCCATCTGCACGCCGAGGTCTTCGAGGATCGACACGCTCGCCGCGCGCCCGATGCGCCGCGCGACTTCGCGCAGCGTGCTCTCCTCGACCCCGGCGCGCGCGCAGTAGTCCGCGATCGGCACCTCGGCGAGCGCGGCCAGCACTTCGTCTGCGCCCACCGTGCGCGCGGCGAGGAATTCGCGGTCGATGAGATCTTCACTCGCGAGGATCGCGAGCAGCGCGGCCAGCAGGAACGCGTCGCAGCCGGGCTTCACCCGCAGGTGGAAGTCGGCGAGCTCCGCGGTCTCGGTGCGGCGCGGATCGATCACGACGAGCGTGCGCTCCGGATCGCGCGCGATTTCCTTCAGCACGATGCGCGCGCGCGGGAAGCCGTGCGACTGCCACGGGTTCTTCCCTAACAACACCGCGACTTCGGCGTGCTCGAAGTCCGGCGTCGAGTGGCAGTTGGGCCGCCCGAACAGCTTGCCGTCCACCCAGAACTCGCCCGTCTTCTCCTGCGCGAGCGCGTTCGACGCGTACACGTAGCCGACCGCTGCGCGCGTCGCGCGCCCGTAGCCGCCGGGTAGGTGGTTGCCCTGGCCGCCGCCGCCGTAGTAGAGGATCGACGCGCCGCCGTGCGTGTCGCGCACGCGCGCGAGGTCGCGCGCCACGCCCGCGATCGCGACATCCCAGCTCACCGCCTCGAACGTGCCGTCCGCGCGCCGGCGCAGCGGCGACGTGAGGCGATCGCGCCCGTTCTGATAGGCGTCGAGCCCGCGCGCCGGCTTCTCGCACGTGTAGCCCTGAGACGCGGGGTGCGCGCGATCGCCGCGCATCTTCACGACGCGGCGGCCGTCGGTCTGCACCTCGAGTCCGCAGTTGAGGCTGCACAGAATGCACGCGGACTTCTGCCAGCGTGATGCATCGGCGTTCGGCATGGAACCTCGCGGGGCGCGTCGCCACGGAACCTACCGCGGACCCGAGAGGCGGCAGGGGGCAGTCGGCCGGGCCGATTAGGCCCCCGCCCGCGCTACTTCGCGCTCTCCAGCCACTTCGCGAGCTGCGGCTTCACGCGTGCGTCGAAGGCGAGCGTCAGGTCGATCTGCTCGGTCGCCTTCCTCACGGCGCGCACCGCAGTCGGCACCGGGTTCTGCTTGAAGAACGCGGCGATGTCCTTTCGCGCGCCCCTCGTGGCGAGGGTCGCGGCGGCCTCGATCGGGCGCGCCACGAGCGCGGGCGGCAGCTTCTTGCGCAGCGCGACGAAGCGACGCTTGAAGAACTCCCAGGTCGCGGGCGCCGCGTTCGGGTTCGCGAGCTGTGCCGCGAGCACGAGGCCCACGTCCTGCGCGCCGATGTCGTCCGTGAGGCACTGCGCGTGCGTGCGCTGCACGAGCTCTTTGCTGCGGAACTCCGCGAGCGCCATCAGCATGCGCCGGCTCTCGAGCGGCGTGGCAGCGTCCTTGCGCGCCGCGACGTAGCGGTCGTAGAGCGCGGCGTCGCCGCACGACGCCGCGATCGTGATCGCGGCCGCCGCGAGCTCGGGCTCGACGCTGCCGCGGTCCGCGAGGTACGCCGCCACGAGCTCGGCAGCCTGCCCGCGCGCGGCGGCGTTCTCGCCGACATCGCCGACGAGCGCGAACAGCACCGCGCGGCGGCGCCGCGTGTCGTCGCTCTCGCGTGCGCTCGCCGCGAGGCCGAGCTGCGCGAGCGCGGGCCCGAACGTGACGGCGATGCGCGCGCGCAGCTTCTGCTCCGCGTCCGCGCCGAGCGTGCGCTTCGCTGCGCGCGCGATGCCCTCGAGCGCGGGCCGCAGCGCGACGAGCACGTCCGCGTCCGGCTCGTCGCCGAGCGAGAGCGCGAAGCCGAGGAAGCTCGCGAGATCGCAGTGGCCCGCGCGCAGCGAAGCCCAGAGGTGCCCGACGAGCCCTTGCCTCTCGACCGAGGTGAGCTCCTTCTTCGCCTGTGCGAGCGCCGAGAGCTCCGCGGCCGTGTGGAGCGGGCGAATGAACGCGGACTCCTCGGCGTTTCCGTACAGGAAGCGCGGCGTCTCGCCTTCGACCTCGAATTCGCCGCGCGAGCGCCCTAACAGCTGGCGCAGGCTGCGCGAGCCGACCGCGGTGCCGGCACGCCCGACCCACGGAATCGGCCAGCGCTTCGTCGCGTCCTTGGCGGGTTTGTCGGCGTTGGGGCGGAAGCGTTCCTGCCGGTAGCGCACGAGCTGCTTGCCGCCGCGCTCGACGCGTTCGAGTCGCAGCAGCGGGAAGCCCGGCTGCTCGATCCACGCGCGCATGATCGGCTCGACGTTCTGCCCGGAGACCTCGGAGAGCGCGTTCCAAAGATCCGCCGCGACCGTGTTCCCCTCCTGGTGCTCGCGGATGTACTTGCGCACCCCCGCGCGGAACACTTCGGCGCCGAGGTAGCGCTCGATCATGCGCACGACCGACGCGCCCTTCTCGTACGTGATCAGGTCGAAGTTCTCGGTCGCCTCGGCGGGGCTGCGCACCTCGACGTAGATCGGATGCGTCGAATCGAGCGCGTCCATGCCGAGCGCGGCGGCGCGGTCGTGCTGGAACGTCGACCACATGCTCCACTCGGGCTTCCACGCGTCGACGATCTGGTACGCCATCCAGGTCGCGAAGGCCTCGTTGAGCCAGAGGTCGTCCCACCAGCGCATCGTGACGAGATCGCCGTACCACATGTGCGCGAGCTCGTGACAGATCACCTCGGCGACGCGCTTCAGCTCGAGCGTCGTCGTGCGCGCGGGGTCGACGAGCAGCAGCGTCTCGCGGAAGAACACGGCGCCCGCGTTCTCCATCGCACCCGCCTCGAACTCCGGGCACGCCACGAGGTCGAGCTTCTCGTACGGGTAGGGCATGTCGAAGTACGTCTCGAGTCGCGCGAGCGTCTCGCGCGCGCACTCGAGCGCGAACGCGGTGAGGTTCTCCTTGCCCGGCACGTGCCAGATGCGGATCTCGGTCTCGCCGCAGTGCACGGGCTCCGAGGCGACGAGCTCGCCCACCGCGAGCGCGAGCAGATACGTCGAGAGCGGCGGCGTCTGCGAGAACACCACCGTCTTCCGTCCGCCCTCGCGGGGCACGATCTTCTCGACGGGGTTGTTACTGAGCACGGTGTTCGCGTGCGCAGTCGTCACCGAGAGCCCGAAGCGCGCCTTCAGCGCGGGCTCGTCGAAGCACGGGAACACGCGGCGCGCCTCGGTCGACTCCATCTGCGTGAAGGCGTACTTGCGCTCGCCCGCGCGCGCGGCGTAGAAGCCGCGCAGATCGGTCGCGAGCTTGCCCTTGAACTCGAGCGCGAGCGTCACCTCGCCCGCGGGCGTTGTCTCCGCGAGCACGATGTCCACCGTCTCGCGATCGGGGCGCATCACCGCGCGCCCGCGAATCACGCGGTCGCCCACTTCGGCCTGCGCGCGCGTGATGGTGATGCCCACCGCGTGCAGCTCGAGCGTTCGCTTCGGCCGCGCGAGATCGAGGTGATGCAGCACCTCGCCCGTGAACGCGGCGCTCTGCGCCGGGTCGACCGCGATGTGCAGGTCGACCTCGACCGGGCGCGTGTCGGCGGGCAGGCGATACGCGCCGCGCTGCCGCTCGCTGCGCACGCGCCGCGCCTCGCGCCGGGCGGCGGGCGTCGCTTGCTTGCGTCCGGGTTGCTTCGCGCCGTCGCCCTTCGCCACATCGGCCTCCGAAAAAGAGGGCGCATCTTACCGGCAGGAATGGGGAATCCGAGAAGCCCGCGAAATCGAGGGACCGGCGCCTGACGCTGGGCCCTCGATCTGCGCGTTTGCGTCCGCCCGCGTGCGAAACCGTTCGCGCGGGGGCGCGTTCTACCTCGTGCACGCCCTGAGGAGTCACGTCATGTCCCGCATGCTCGTCGCTTCGCTCGCGCTGGTTGCCTCGTTCGCCGCCGCTGGCGCCGCCGGCGCGCGCGAGTACCGGTTCTTCCAGGGCAGCGATCGCGTCTACTACGAGACGTTCCACCGCCGCTTCGAGCCGATCTCGGAACCGCACATCCACTTGACGCGCGCGGCGCGCGCGTTCGCGAACGCGAGTCGCTGGTACGCGGCGGAGAATCTCGAGAAGGCCGCGGCCGGGTTCTCGTACTTCGAGGAGCGCGCCGCGGGCGAGGACCGGCGCCAGCTCGATCGCGCGGGCCGCGCGCTCGAGAAGCTCGCGCGTCAGGTGCGGCGCGGCGACGTCGACGGCGTCGAGATCGTCGAGCGCGCCGTCAGCGATGCCCAGCGCGTGCTCGCAGGCGAGCGCGTGATGGAGACGCGCGTTCCGGCGCAGTCCTGACTACTGGCTAGCCGCCCCGCGCGCGCTCGCGACGAGGGCTGCGACCGCGGCGCGCAGCGCGCTCGCTGCGCGCTCGTTCGCGAGGATCGCGCTCGCGTCGACGCGATTACTCGCGAGATGCAGCGTGATCGACGCCTCCGGCACGATGCGCGCCTCCATCGTCGCGAGGATCTCGCGCAGCTGCGGCGTTGCGAAGTGCGAGCGCGATGTGTCGATCAGCGCGAGCGGCTTCCCGCACAGCTCGCCGCTCGACACGATCCAGTCGAGCGCGTCCTTCAGCGCGCCGGGAACGCCGTGCACGTACTCCGGGCTCGACAGCAGCAGGGCGTCGCACTCGCGCAGCGCGTCTCGCCAGCGCGCGACCGCCGGCGGCGGAGTGTCGGCCTCGCGGTCGAGGTCGGGGTTGAAGTGCGGCAGTTCGCCGATTCCGAGGAAGCGCTCGACGCGCGCGCCAGCAGGCGCCAGTTGAGCGGCGGCATCGAGCAGAGCCGCATTCGAGGAAGCCGCGCGCAGACTCCCGCAAGCGGCGAGGACGCGTGTCACAGCGCGAGCCGCGCGATCTCGTCGCGCCGACGGGGCTCGTCGTAACGCAAGAAGAACTCGTCGAGCTGCGGCGGCGCAACGCGGGTGCCCGCGAGCATCGAGTGGACCTGCCCGCGGTGATGGATCTGGTGCGCGAACAAGTGCTCCAGTGCTGCGGGCAACGCCTCTTCGAACACGCCCTCGTCTCCGCGATCGAGGCCGACCGTGCGAGCGAGCGCGGCATCGCCCTGCGCATCGCAGTACGCGATGAGCCGGCGGTCGGACGCGAGCTGCTCGGCGGCGAGCGGCGCGATCTCGCCGTGCTCGCGCTCGCGCAGCGCGGTCCACGTCGCGAGCCCGCGCCCGGTCGCTTCGAGCTCGCCGAGGTAGTACGCGTCGACGCGCAGGATGTGATTCAGCGTGAGCATCAGCGAGGGGAAGAAGCTCACGCGCGGCGCGTGCAGCTCTTCGCGCGTGAGCTGGGCGCACGCGCGCAGCAGGCGATCGTTCGACCACGCGTTGTTACGGGCGCAGGCGCGAAAGTGCGCGGCGAGGGTCATCGCGGTTCTCCGGCACGAGGCGCGATCTTCGCACGCATCCAGCTTGCGCGAAGTACGATGCGCGCATGACGCCGCTGCGCGCTTCCGGCTTCGCCTTCCGCGATCTGCGCGAGGTGCTCGCCAAGGCGAACGAACCGAAGAGCGGCGATCAGCTCGCGGGCATCGCGGCGGCGAGCGCGCAGGAGCGCGTCGCCGCGAAGCGCGCGCTCGCGGAGCTGCCGCTCGTGCGCTTCGTGGAGGAGTCCGTGATCGCGCCGGAGCGCGACGAGCTCACGCGCGCGTTCCTCGCGGAGCAAGACGCCGCGGCGTTCCGCTCGCTCGCGAACGTCAGCGTGGGCGAGCTGCGCGAGAAGCTGCTCGCGGGCGAGCTCGCGAGTGCCGAGGCGCAGGCGAAGCTGCGCCGCGCGCTCCTGCCCGAGCACGCCGCCGCCGTCGCGAAGCTCTGCTCGAACCTCGATCTCGCGCTCGCGGCGAAGCGGCTCCCTGTCGTCGCGAGCGCGCGCACGACGCTCGGCCTCGCGGGTCGCCTCGCTTCGCGCATTCAGCCGAATCACCCCGCCGATGCTGCGGACGGAATCCGTGCGGCGATCCTCGAGGGCCTCGCGTACGGCTCCGGCGACGCGGTGATCGGCGTGAATCCGGTCGAGGATCGCCTCGAGACGGTGGAGCGCATCGCGCGCGCGATCGACGGCGTGATGACGCCGCTCGGCGTTCCGACGCAGAGCTGTGTGCTCGCGCACGTGACGACGCAGATGCGGGCCTTCGAGCGCGGCGCGCCGCTCGATCTCGTGTTCCAGTCGGTCGCTGGCACGCAGAAGGGGAATCGCGCGTTCGGCATCGACCTCGCGCTGCTGGGCGAAGCGACGGCGCTCGTGCGCGAGAAGGGGCGCATGAAGTCGCCGCACGTCTGGTACTTCGAGACGGGGCAGGGCTCCGAGCTCTCGAGCGACGCGCACGAGGGCGTCGATCAGGTCACGCTGGAGGCGCGTTGTTATGGCGTCGCGCGCCGCCATGCGCCGCTGCTCGTGAACACGGTCGTCGGCTTCATCGGCCCCGAGTACCTGTTCGACGCGCGCGAGATCGCGCGCGCGGCGCTCGAAGATCACTTCATGGGCAAGCTGCTCGGCGTCCCGATGGGCGCCGACGTCTGTTACACGAACCACGCCGAGGCCGATCAGAACGACCTCGAGAGCACCGCGATGCTGCTCGCGAGCGCTGGCTGCAACTACTTCATGGGCGTGCCGCTCGGCGACGACTGCATGCTCCACTACCAGAGCACGAGCTATCACGACGTCGCGGCGCTGCGTGAGCTGTTGGGCCTGCGCCCCGCGCCCGAGCTCGAGGCGTGGCTCGAAGCGCGCGGTCTCATGCGCGACGGCAAGCTCACCGCGCGCGCCGGCGATCCGCGGGTGCTCGCGTGAGCGACGAGCTCACGCGCCTCCTGCGCTCGACGCCCGCGCGGCTCGATCTCGGCCGCGCCGGGGAGCGCCCGCGCACCGCGAGCGCGCTCGACTTTCGCGAAGACCACGCGCGCGCGCGCGATGCCGTGCACGGCGCATGGAGCGAGGCGTTTCGCGAGCAGCTCGCAGCGCGCGGCTGCCTGTTCGTGCAATCCGCCGCGCCCGATCACGCGACGTACTTGCGCCGCCCCGATCTCGGGCGCGCGCTTGCCGATGGCGAAGCCGCGCGCATCGCCGCAGCGCGCGTGCCGGGTGCCGTCGCGCAGATCGTCGTGAGCGACGGCCTCTCTGCACGCGCCGCCGAGGCGCAGCTCGCACACGTGTGGCCCACGCTCGTGCGCGGCCTCGAGCGGCTCGGCCCGCTCGCGCGGCCCGTCGCCGTCACGCTCGGCCGCGTCGCGATCGCCGACCGCATCTGCGAAGCGAGCGGTGCGCGGCTCGCGGTGCACCTGATCGGAGAGCGCCCCGGCCTCAAGGCCGCCGAGAGTCTCGGTTGTTACGTGACGCTCGCGCCGAACGCCGCCACGACCGACGCCGATCGCAAGTGCATCAGCAACATCCACGCGCGCGGCCTCGCACCCGACGAAGCCGGCGCCGCGATCGTCGAGGTGTGCGAGAAGATTCTGCGCGCGGGGAGTAGTGGGACGAAGGTGGAGCTGTAGAACCGAGTCAGCGCATCGCGACGAATGCCTCGACGGTCACTCCGATGTCGAGCGTGATCTGGCGCAAGAGCCGTGGCGAGATGTCGCGACCTTGGTGCATCGGCACGGTGGTCGCGCGCCCGTCGGGGTGCCGGAAGCGCCGGTGTGATCCGCGCTGGCGGATTGCCACGAAGCCAAGGCGCTCGAGGATCGCTGCGACCTCGCGAGGTCGCAGCACCGCGGTCGGCGCCATGGCTACGAGACGACGACTTGGTGAGTGCCGACGAACTCCGACTCGAGAACGGGTTCGCCGTCCTCCAGCAGAAGCTCGACGACCTCGCGCAGGTTCTGCGCGAGCTCCTCCATGGTGGCGCCCTGCGAGTGAGCGCCGGGGAATCCCGGGATGTGGCCCACGAAGAGGCCCGTTTCGAGATCCTTCTCGATGACGGCGGTGAACTTTCTCACCTGATGAACTCCGCGGGACCGGGGTTCGGACACGCTACTCCCGACATCCGCAATTGGCGACGGCGTCGAATCACCTCTCCAGCGGCACCTCCGGAGCCACCGCCCACCACATCAGCCCCGACACGAAGTAGAGCGCGGCGACGCTCGCGAGTGGGATGTTCCAGCTGCCGAAGTGCTCGAGGCAGTAGCCGAACACGACCGGGCTCGTGGCGCCGCCGAGGTTGCCGAACATGTTCATCGCGCCGCTGACGACGCCGCCGTGGCGGCCGCCGATCGCGAGGCAGGTCGACCATGCGGACGCGATGCCGAGCGCGGCGAAGCCCGCGGCGGCCGTCAGGAACGCGGTCGCAACGCGTGCGCTCGGGGTCTCGATCGCGCCGAGAATCATCAGCGCGGCGATGGGCAAGCCGACGATCCCCGGCGCGCGCAGGCCGAAGCGGAGCCCGCGGCGGCGCACGAGCGCGTCGGAGACGAGGCCGCCGAAGAAGCAGCCTGCGGCGATCGCGAGCCACGGCAGCGCCGCGAGCCAGCTCGTCTGCGCGAGGCTGAAGCCGCGCGCCTTCTCGAGGTACTGCGGCAGCCACGTCATGAAGAAGTACCAGCCGTAGATCGCGCAGAAGTACATCGCGCAGATCACGATCAGGTTGCGGCTGCGCGCGAAGCGCCCCCACGGCACGCCCGTGTGCGGCTCCTGCGCGGGCGGTCCGATCTCCGCGACCTCGGCTGCGCTGACGTCGCGGTGCTCGCGCGGGTCGTCGCGCATCCACGCGTACCACGCGAGCGCCCACACGCCGCCTAACAAGCCGAACGCGACGAAGGACTCGCGCCAGGTGAAGCGCCCGAGCATCGCGCCCACGATCGGCTGCGCGATCGCGCTGCCGAGCGCGCCCGCCGCGACCGTGAGCCCGAACGCGCTCCCGCGCTCGCGCTCGGGCAGCCAGCGCCGGAACGCGCTCGCGAGGGTCGGCAACACGCCAGCCTCGCCCATCCCGAACAAGAAGCGGATGCCGATCAGCGAGAAGAACCCTCGCGCCGCTGCGGTGGCTGCGGTCCACGCGGACCACCACAGCACGATGCGCGTCATCATGCGGCGCGAGCCGAAGCGATCCGCGAGCCAGCCGCTCGGCACCTCGAACAGCGCGTAGGCGAGCGTGAACGCGCTGAACGCGTAGCCCATCTGCGTGGGAGTCAGCGAGAGATCGCGCTGGATCGCCGAGCTCGACAGCGAGATCGCGACGCGGTCGATGTAGGCGAGCGCCATCGTGCCGAGCGCGAAGGCGAGCATCGTGTAGCGGGTGCGCCAGAAGAGCATGGACGGCGCAGTCTCTCGCGGCGGGAGACGCGTCGCTACGGGTTATTGGGGCTTCGCGGTGTCGCAGCTCCCTCTTCGGAGCGCGCTCACCCGCACGAGGCTCACCGCGCGATCGGCGTCTCGTGCGGCGGGCCAATCAGAGGGGAGCGGCCCCTCGATCGCGGCGAAATCCAGGAGCAGCGGGCCTTCGTTCTCCGCAAGCCACTTTTCGATTTGCCAATCGAACGTGTAGTTGCTCGAACCCATGCCGATCTGCAACCGCGCACCCGTCGAGCAGTCGAGCATCAGCCGGTCCGTGAACTCGCCCCAACGAATCACCTGCGCGGTCCCGCTCGTGCGCAGCGGGGTGACGCAGGCGGCTGCTGCGACGCAGGCGCTCGCGAGCAGCCACGCCCTCACCCGCGCTCCCACACGAGCTGAAACTCGATCTCCTCCTGCTCGTCGCCGCGCTCGTGCTCGATGTTGATCACGGCGTTCGCTGGGATCGCGACGCGCTCGCCGGCGACCTGGATGCGGAAGCGCCCGCCGCTCTCGATCGCGTCGGCGAGGCGCCGCAGCTTCGCGGCGAACTGCTTCGGCGGATAGTTCTTCTCGATGTCGCGCTTTCGCTTCGCTGCCATGGCGGCTCCTACTTCGCTGCTTTCCAGTGATCACTCATCAGCTCGCTCGCCCACGCGGGCTGGCGGACTTCCTCGCGCGGCAAGAACTCGCGCATCACCGGCTTGATGTCCACCACCGGCGTGCCCTCGACCGCGTCGAGCTCGCGCACGAACAACGTGCGGCCTTCGCGGCGCGCGACGCGGCAGATCGTCGAGCCGAGTCGGTTCACGCGGTTCTTCGCGCGCTGCGCGAGGATGCCCGTCACCGGCCAGGCCGTGTTGTTCCGCGGATGCCGCGCGCCGCGCACGATCTTCGCGTCCGGAACGCGATCGAACACGAACAGCACTTCGACATGGGAGAACTGCTCGATGCCGTCGAGCGCGCTCTCCTCCACGGCGTCCGTGAGCACGAGGCGCGACACCGCGCCGCCCCAGTAGTCATCCTCGACGTCACTGCGCGCATCACGTACGAACGCGATCGGCGTGAGCTCGAGCTTCACGTGACCTCCTCGGGTGATGCGCCGACTCTCAGCGATGCGCTCGTTACCGCAATCTTCTCTGCCGGATCAGTGTGAGCGCGGCGCGCGTGATCTGCGTCCGGAACGCGACGGCGATCGCGCTCGCGCACGAGCCTAGAACGAACGCAGCGTCCCAGGTGCTCGCCCGGAACCCACCGACAGCGAGCCCGGTTGAGTAAGCCACTAGCAACGCGAGGAGGGGCGCGGCACCGACGACCCTCAGCCAGAAAGGTCGCTCGATACACGTGAGGATCAGAAACGATCCGATCGCTGCCGCGGCTCCATTGGCCAGATCTTCAGAGGTTCCAGTCGAGAGGGGTGTCGTCCAGCCTCGGACAGCGATCACGATCCATCTTCCGGCGAAGAACCCGACAAGCACCCGCAGCGGAATCCATCGCGCCACCTTCGATGGATCGCCGCCCTCATTCGAGAGCTCCGACTCCGGCGGGCGATAGCGCTCATCCACTACGCGAAGTACTTCGCAAACGCCGCGCGCAGGTCGCGCGGCCCTGCTTCGAGCGGCTCGCCGTGCGCGACGACGATGCGCGCGAAATCCCACGCGCACACGCGTTCGATCCACGCCTGCACGGCGGCGCGGTTGTAGAGCAGGAACCAGTGTGCGGTCTTCGTCGGGCCGAAGCGCCCGAGCGCGCCGTAGCCGCCCCACACCACGCGGTCGATCCAGCGCTCGACGTGGCGCACGTTGAACGAGCTGTCGACGAGCGCGAGCGTGCGCGAGGCGGCGTGGAAGAACGCGACCTCGGCGGTGCCGCGGCCGCCGGCGAGGACGCGATGCGCGAAGGTGCTCGCGAACGGCGTCGCGTCCTCGTCCACGAGCTCGCGGCCCGCAGGCACTGCGTCCCTGACGCGCGCGCGCAGGCCCGGTGCGAGCCACACCTCGGCGCTCGGGAACGCGCGCTGCCACTCGGCGAGGCCGAGGTAGTGGAACGAGTTCGGCGCGACGAGAAAGCGCGCACCGCCGCGCGCCTCGACGAAGGCGCGCAATTCGGCGCCGAGCGGAACGGGCGCCCACGCGAGCACGCCGCCACCCGGCAGGTCGACGAGCAGCGCGCGCGTCCCGAGCCGCGGACCCATGCCGATGCCGAGCATGCGATCCACGGACCACAGCCCCGGCGCGAGCTCGTGCGGCGCGGGCTCGCCGGGCAGCCACGTCGGCGAGCTGAGCGCGACGATGCGTTCGAGAAGGCTCCGCTCACTCGCCACGAGGCTCGAGCCGGTAGATGAAGCGCGTGGGATCGAAGCCCGCGAGCTCGCCGGGTCTTCCGGCCAGCACGGCCGTCGCGAGGTAGATCTTCTCGCCGAAGCGCACGCGCACGCGCGGGTCCTCGCGGATGTGATCGAGCCAGCGGCGCCCTTCCGCGGGGTCGATGTAGAGCGCGCCGTCTTTCACGACGTAGTTGAGCTCTACGGAGTATGGGTCGCTCGGGCGCGTCTCGAGGTCGACGAATTCGTCGGTCGCGAACGACCAGTCCGCGACGGGCTCGGTGACGACTTCGCCTGATAACTCGCCGCCTGGAAAGACGAGGAAGGGTCCGCCGCAGCCGAGCGCAGCGGCGAGAACGAACGAGCATGCGAACGAGCGTCTCATGCTGGCCTCGGGGCGCCGCCAGGAGGTAGCGCGTGCCGCATTCGGCGCGCGGCTACTCGAGAATCCCCGCGACCCGTGCTCTCACGAGCGCCTCGATCGCGTCCACGCGGCGGATGTCTTCGCGCAGCTCCGCGGCGAACGCGCGGCGCTGCTCGTGCAGCGCTTCGTCCGTGCCGTCCACGAGGCCGCGGTGGCGCGCGAGCTTCAGCGCCGTCGCGAACAGCGCGATCGACACGCTCTCCTGCCGCGCAACGCGACCCTGCAGCGCGTACTGCTTGCCGAGCGCGAGGCAGCTCCGCAGGAACGCGCTCTCTTCGATCTTCGCGCCGGGCGCTCGCTCCAGCGCATCGGCCACCACGCGATACGCCTCGAGGAACGGGCGCAAGATGCGGTGCGCGTGAAAGGGGCGAAGGCGCGGCAGCACGCCCGTGATCGCGTCGGCACCCTCTTCGAGCGCGCGCTCCCACTGCAGGGCGTGCATGCCGAGCTCGGCGCGCAGCTCGGCGACGAAGTGCTCGCGGTCGGGGAAAAAGAACTCGAACTTGAGCAGGTCGCGCAGCGCGAGCGCGGCGTTCCAGAACTCGGCGCGGCGATCCCCGACGCCGGGCTCCGCCGCCCGCAACAACGCCAGCTCCGCGATCGCGCCCGTCACGAAGTAGTGGATCACCGTGTTGCGGTAGTAGGCCGCCGCGAGGTGCTGCTCGGGCGCGATGCCGTAGACGACCTCGGGGCCTTCGTCGTAGCGATGCAGCAGCCCGTTCTGCACGAGGTGCTCGAGCACGGGCAAGAGCCCCGCCGCGTCGAGCGCGATCTCCTCGCTCACCGGGAGCGCGCGCGCGTGCACGTAGTCGACCAGGTTGCGCAGCGACTCGCGCAGCTCCTCGGCGGTCAGCGCGCGGTCGCCTCGCCCCAACAAGCTGAGGCACACCAGCGAGATCGGCGTGATCGGCGTCGCGCGGTTGATGCGCACGCACACCTCGAACGCGAGCTTCTGCAGCGCGAGGCTCTGCTCGTTCGGATCGGGCGCCGCGTTCGGGTTCGGCGCGCCGAGCGTCTTCGCGAGCGAGACGTCTTCGCCGAAGCGCACGTGGATGCGGCCGTAGCGCTTGTTCAGCCGGCGCACGATGCGCACGAACCACGCGAAGCTCTCGCGCTCCTTCGCCGCGCCGCGCTGCTCGGCGGCGTAGTCGCTCACGTCCGAGATCTGGTCGTAACAAATCGAGACCGGCACGAGGTGCACGTCCTCGCAGCGCCCCCGCCGATACGCGTCGACGACGTACGCGAGCATTCCGAAGCGGGGCGGCAAGAGCTTCCCGCTTCGCGAGCGCCCGCCCTCGATGTACCACTCGAGCGGGAAGCGCTTCTCGACGAGGTAGTCGACGTAGTGGCGCAGCACCGCCTTGTAGACCTCGTCGTCCTTGAACGTGCGGCGAATGAAGAACACGCCGGCGCGGCGCACGAGCGGGCCGAGCGGAAAGAAGTTCATGTTGATGCCGCCGGCGGTGTGGTTTTGCGGCATGCCGTTCTCGTGCAGCAGCACCTGCAGTGAGCCGTGATCGAGGTTCGACTTGTGCGTCGGCAGGAACACCACGCTGTGGTGCTGCGAGAGCGCGCGAATGCGGTCGAGCTCGCGTGGGTCGTACTGGAGCACGCCGCCGTAGCCGCGCGTGATCATCCAGCGCCAGAGCTGCACCACGAGGTCGATCACGGTGGGCTGATGCGCGGCGGCGATCTCGCGCAGGTCGGCCTCGGCTTCCTTCAGCACGTCGTCCGCGCTGCGTCCGAGGCGCGACGCGAGCAGCGCGATCTCGCCGCGGAACGCCGGGCGCGCGAGGATCTCTTCGCGCACGAAGCGCGGGATCTTGTAGCGCGCGCCGCGCAGGCGGCGCTCGGCGCGCTCGAGCGCGAGATGCGCTTGGCGCACCACGAATTCCGCGAAGCCGAGCGTCGCGCCGGCCTCCGCGGTGGTGTTGCGCCGCCAGCGCTCGCGAAGCTCGTTCGCGCGCGCGGGCTCGCCCGCTACGATGCGTACGCGCTGCTTCGCGAAGCGCAGGACCAAGCGCTCGCGCAGCGCATCCGGGTCGCGCGGGTCGCCGAACCAGAGCAGGTCCGACCAGCGCGCCGCGCGCACGCCCTTGCGCGTGGGCGCGAGCCAAACGACGCGCAGCGGCGCGAACAGCGCGTCGTCGCCCGCGGCGAGCGCGGCTTCGAGGTCGAGCCCGAGCTCGCCGCGCGCGCGCCGCGAAGCCGGAATCGCGAGCGCATCGGCCTGCGCGCGCTCGGGCTTCGCGCGCGCGATCCAGTCGCGCAGCAGCCGCTCCTCGCGCGCACTCGCGGCGTCGAGCAGAAACACCACGCGCCCGAACGCCGCGGGCCAGCTCGGCTCGTGGGGCGCGTTCTCCGCGAGCGCGGAGGCATCCGCCTGCGGCGCATCCGCGCTCTTCAGCGGAAGCGAGCCTTGCCGCGGATCGCTCATTCGGGCGCCTGCGCGTTGAACGCGACCGCGAGCTCCGCGAGCGCGCGCACGCCCGTTGCGAGCGCGCTTTCGTCCACGAGGAAGCGAGGTGAGTGATTCGGCGCCGCCTGTTCGGGCGCGAGCTTGGGATCGCGCGTGCCGAGGAACAGGAACACGCCGCCGACTTCGTTCGCGAAGAACGAGAAGTCCTCCGCGCCGGTCACGGGCTTTCCAGCGTGAATCTTCGCGGCGCCGAGCGCGCCCTCGAGCACGCCGCGCGCCCACGCGCTGCGCGCCTCGTGGTTGAACGTGACGGGGTAGCCGCGTTCGATCTCCACTTCGGCGGTGGCGCCGCTCGCCTCGGCGGTCTTCGTCGCCACCCGCGCGATCTTCGCGTGCAGCGCATCGCGCGCGGCTTCGTCGAAGCTGCGAATCGTGCCGATCATCTCCGTGGTCTCGGGGATGATGTTGTTACGGACGCCGCCGTGGATCGCGCCCACGGTGACGACGCTCGGCGTCATCACGTCGATTTCGCGCGCGGGCAGCGCCTCGATCGCGAGCACGATGCGCGCGGCGATCGGGATCGGATCGATGCCCGCGGCCGGCATCGCGCCGTGCGTCTGCCGCCCCTTCACCACGATGCGGAAGCGGTCCGACGCCGCCATCGCCGGGCCGGGCACGAGGTTGATCTCGCCCGCCACGTTCCACGGGCCGACGTGGAGGCCGAACACGGCCTCGGGCTCCGGGTTCGCGAGCGCGCCGTCCGCGAGCATCGCCTGCGCGCCGCCGGGCTGGCCGGGCGCGCCGCCTTCCTCCGCGGGCTGGAACAGGAACACGACCGTTCCCGCGAGCTCGCTCTGCATGCCCGCGAGCACCTCGGCCACACCCAACAAGATCGCGGTGTGCGCGTCGTGGCCGCACGCGTGCATCACGCCCACTTCCTGGCCGTTGTAGGTGGCGCGCACCTTCGACGCGAAGGGCAGTCCCGTCTCCTCCGTTACGGGCAGCGCGTCCATGTCCGCCCGCAGCGCAACGGTGCGCCCCGGCATTGCGCCGCGCAGGACGCCCACCACGCCGGTCTGGCCCACGCCCTCGCGCACTTCGAGGCCGAGCTTCCTCAGCCGCTTCGCGACGATGCCCGCCGTGCGCTTCTCCTGGAAGCCGAGCTCCGGGTTCGCGTGAAAGTCGCGGCGCAGCTCGATCACGCGCGCCTCGACCGCGGCGACGCGCCCGGCGAGGTCCTGGGCGACCGCGGGGGAAGTCATTAGGGCGAGCGCGGAGCAGAACGCGAGCGTGCGAAACATCGAGACCTCGTGCGGGGGTTCGATTCTATCGCCGCGCAGCCAGCAGTTTTCGCGCAAGTGCGCGGGCGGGCGCGGCATTCTTGTCGCGTGGCGCGCATCCGGCGCGTCGTAGACTCGTGACTCTGCCTGGAGGACTGCGCGCGCGATGCCCTCGAACCCGCGCCTTTCGCCCGAGAATCTCCTCGTGCTCGCGGCCGGGCTCGCGTGGTTCGCGCTGGGGCGGGGCGGCTGGCTCGGCTTCGCGCTCGCGATCGTGCCCGGAGCGCTGCTCGTCGCGAGCGGCGTCGCCACGCTGTTGGGGCACGGCGAGGGCCGACTGCGCGACATGGCGGCGCTCGGCGGCGGAGCGGGCGCGCTGATCGCGGTGTTCTTCTCGCCACTGTGGGGCGTCGCGGGCGCGCTGACGTTGCTCGCGCTCTCGGGCGGGGCGTTCGTGGCGGCGGGTGCGCTCACCGCACGCGACGCCGAGCGCGTCGAGGGCACGCCGCACTTCGAGCGAACGGCGAGGCTCCACACCGAGATCGCGACCGACCAGGCGATCCGCGGCGCGATGCTCTCGCTGGTCCCGTTCGCGCCCGCGAGCGAACGAACGCGCCTCGCCCGCGAGTTCGACGAAGCGAGCAAGCTGTGGAGCGAGCGCGGCTGGGACTCAGCGCCCGCGACCTATCACGTGGCGCCGCCGCCCGCGGAGCGCGTCGCGAGTCGGGCGCGGCGCACGCTCGGGGCGGCGTTCGAGGAGCTTCGCTTCGAGAGCGGCTACGCGCCGCACGCGGACGAGCCCGGGCGCGAGCGCTACCTTGGCTACGAGCCGAATCGGCTCGCCTTTGCCTGGTTGTTACGGGCGAGCGACTCCAGCCGGCCGTGGCTGATCTGCCTTCACGGCTACCAGATGGGCACGCCCGCGATCGACCTGCAGGTGTTCCGCGCCCAGCAGTGGCGCGAGCGCGGCTTCAACGTCGTGCTGCCCGTGCTGCCGTTTCACGGCCCGCGCCGGCTCGGCGCGATCTCCGGCATCGGCATGTTCGGCGCGGACTTCCTCGACAGCGCGCACGCGCTCGCGCAAGCGATGTGGGACGTGCGCCGCTTGATCGGCTGGATTCGCGCGCAGGGCGGCAGCGAGATCACTTGTTACGGCCTCTCGCTCGGCGGCTACTCCGCGGCGCTGCTGGCAAGCCTCGCGCCCGAGCTGCACGCCGTCGTCGCCGGCATTCCCGCCGCCGACTTCGTGCGCCTCGTCTTCACGCACGCTCCCGCGGCCGAGCGCGAGCGCATCCTGCGCGCGGGCGTCACGCGCGAGCTCGCCACGAAGGTGATGCGCCCCGTCTCGCCGCTCGCGCTCGCGCCGCTCGTCCCGCACGAGCGCCGCTTCGTGTTCGGCGCGCCCGACGATCAATTCGTGCCGGCCGACCAAGTGCGCGACCTGCTCTCACACTGGGAGAAGCCGCGTCACGTGTGGTTCCCCGGCGCCCACGTCACGTTCCGCGTGCACGCACAGGTGCAGGCGCTCGTGGCGGAGGCATTGGTTTCCGGAGGACCGAGAGCATGACTCCTCGAATTGCCGGCGTATTCCTCGCGGCGCTGCTTGCGACGAGTGCCTTTGCACAGGCGCCCGCCGCCACGGCGCGCTCCGTCTCCTGGCTCGCGGGCTGCTGGGCTCATCGGGGAGGGGAGGCCGGCTCGGGCGAGACCTGGATGCCGCCCGCAGGCGGCGCGCTGCTCAGCGTCGCCCGGCGCATCGAGAGCGGGAAGCTCGCCTCGTGGGAGTTCCAGCGCATCGTCGAGCGAGGCGGCAGCCTCGTGTTCATCGCGCTGCCGTCGGGTCAGAGCGAGGGGCGCTTTCCGCTGAAGTCCCTAACAGCTCACGAAGTCGTGTTCGAGCGCCCCGAGGACGACTTCCCGAAGCGCGTGATCTATCGCCTCGCGCAGAACGGCAACATCGCCGCGCGCATCGAGAGCTCGGATGGGAAGGAAGCGATCGATTTTCCGATGAAGCGGACGCACTGCGAGAAGGCGCGGAAGCGCTGACCGCGCGCGGTTCTACCGAAGCACGAGCTCGACGGGATCGCAGTCGAGGCCCGCCGCGACCAGCACGAGGGTCGCGTAGTCGACCGCCTCGTTCTCTTCCTCGACGTGCTGCAGCAGGTTCAAGTTGAATGGCAGGCGCATGCCCGTCGCGCGCTCTTGGGCGTCGCCGATCGCTCGCACGAGGTCGCGCTGCGACCAGCCGCGTTCGCGCCGTCGTCGGCGAATGCCGACGCCGTCGGGCACGACGCGCGCGTGATCCGCGAAGCGCGTCACGCGCCGGCTCGCACGCGCGGGCGCTCGATCCACTCGAGGCACGCGCCGTCGGGGTCGGGGAAGAAGCCGGCGTGAAGGCCCTCGATCGGGATGTCGGGACCCATGTCGAGCCAGACCGAGCCCGAGTGCGCGAGCCCCAACGAATCGAGCTGCGCGCATGCGCGCGCAGCGTCGTCGACGAGCAACGCCATGCGATAGAGGCCGAGCGCGTTCGCGCTGCGCGCGGCGCCGCGCGCGGGCAGCGGCTGCTGCCACTCCACGATGCGAATCGCGAACGTCGGCGTCGCGGCGAACGTCGCCTCGCGCCAGCGGACTTCGCCCGCGAGGCCGAACGCGACGCCCTCCGCGCGGCAGGTCGCGGGCGCGCTCGCGCGCAGGCCGAGCAGGCGCTCGTACCACGGCACGGCGCGCGCGAGGCTGGCGACGTTGATCGCGACGCCCGCGAAGCGCGGCGTCGCCGCGCCGGTCGCGTCGTCGGCGATCTCGAGCAGCGCGCCGTCGGGGTCGCGCGCGACGAAGCCGAAGCGCGCGCCGCCGAGGAGCGCGGGCGCCGCGAGCGCGTGCGCGTCGCCGAGCCGCGCGTGCAGCGCGCTCGCGCTGCGCGCGCCCAACACGAGGCGCGAGAGGCCGAGCTCGTTCGCGAGCGCGGGCCGGCCCACGGGCGGCGGCTGCTTCCACTCGAGCAGGTCGATGCCTTGCGCCGCCTGGCCGCGGTCGTCGTGGATGATCCATGCATCCCACTGCACGCGGCCCGCGAGCCCGAAGCCCGCGCCGTCCTGCGGCACCGGGTTCGTGTGCGAGAGCGGCATGAGGCCGAGCGCGTCGCGATAGAAAGCGAGCGAGCGCGCGAGGGCGGAGCAGTTCACGTTCACGTGCACGACGGAGACGAAGTCGAGCGCCATCTCGCGTGGCTAGCACACGCGCTGCGCAGCTCTGCGAAGCGCGCGAAGGTGCGCACATGCGAGCGAACCTCGAGCTGAAGGCGCACTGCGCGGACCTCGATGCCGCGCGCGAGCGCGCGCGCGAGGTGGCGACCGAGTGGCTCGGCGTCGACGAGCAAGTCGACACGTACTTCGCGACGCGCGCAGGCCGGCTCAAGCTGCGCGAGTCGAGCCGCTCCGGCGCGCAGCTGCTCCCGTACCTGCGCGCAGACGAGCCCGGCGCGAAGCGCAGCGATTATCAGGTGATCGCGGTCGAGGACGGACCCGGTCTCGTGCGCCAGCTCGCCGCGATGCTGGGCATCCACCGCGTGGTGCGGAAGCGCCGCGAGATCGCGCTCTACGAGAACGTGCGCATCCACCTCGACCGCGTCGAAGGCCTCGGCTCGTTCATCGAGCTCGAGGCGGTGTGGGATGGCGCGGAGAGCGGGCTCGCGGAGCAGCAGCGCAAGCTCGCCTTCCTGCGCGAGAAGCTCGGCGTGCGCGACGCAGACCTGATCGCGGGCAGCTACGAGACGTTGTTAGGGCGGCGCGAACCCTGAAGCTCGCCGAGCGAGCGCACACACGAGCGCGCCCCGCAGCACGGTCTGCACCCGAAACGCGGCGGGGCCGAGGGCCGGGGCGAACTGCGCAGTAGCCCGCAACGGCCACGAACCTCCGGGCCACGCGGATGCCGCGCACCGCATCTGGCGCACCGCCCCGCATCGCCGCTGCGGCGTCGGGCGCGTGCGCCGCGCCGGACGCGTAGCTCCCTAACACCGCGGGGCCCAGCGCGAGCCGAGCCCAAAGCAAGCGCCGGCGTGCGGGTGCTTGCACAGGGCACAGAAGGCGAACGAAGCTGGGCGCCTCGCACGCCGAGTTGCGCAGCCCACGGACCCGCACTTCGAGGCGAGACCTCGAGAAGTCTCGCCACCACGCTGCGCTTCGAGGCGACTCTATTCCTGGAGGACTCCGCGATGGGTACGTTCGACGCGCTGCGGCAGGCGGAACGACGCCGCAACGAGCGGCGCGCGCTCGAAGCCACGGCCGCGCCGCGTCGTTTTCGCGTCGTGACGATCGCGAATCCGAAGGGCGGCGTCGGCAAGACCACGCTCACCGCGAACCTCGCCGTGTACCTGCGCGCGCTCCGCGAGGACCTGCCCGTGATCGTGCTCGGCCTCGACGGCCAGGACGGGCTCGATCGCACACTCGCGCCGAGCCATGCAGCGCCAGCGCCTGACTTGCTGGACGCGCTGGCTTCGGGCGACCTCTCGCGCGCCGCGTGCTTGGGCGAGTTCGGGATCGAGTTCGTGCCGAGCCCGCCTTCGCGCGAAGCGCTGAGCGAATCGCTTCGAGACGCGGGCGGTCTCGGCCGTCGGCTTGCCTCGCGCGACGCGGAAGGCGTGGTCCTGATCGACACCGGCAGCGAGCTGGGCGCCCCGGTGCGCGCCGCACTCGCGCAAAGCGATCTCGTGATCCTCCCCGTTCGCGATCTCGAGTCTCTCGCGCAGGCAGAGCGCCTACTCGCGCTCGGCGTCGACCGCGGACGATTTCGTTTCGCGCTCAGTGGCCTCGACCTGCGCGTCAAGTTCGCAGACGAGACGCGCCCCGACGTGCTCGCGCTGCTGCTCTACGAGCTGCGCGTGCGCGGGCTCGCGCACTTCGCGACACCGATCTCGCGCAGTCCTGCGGTCGAGGCGCTCGGGACGACGCCGGATGGGCGGCGCCGAACCGTGCTGCACGGCGCGCCGACATCGGTCGTGCACCGCCAGCTGCATGCGCTCGCGCAAGAAGTGCTCGAGGCGCTGGATGCACTTCCCGCCGCGCCGACCGCGCCCGTCGCGGAGCCGGTCGCCGTGCTTCCGCAAGCTCGCGGTGTGCTGCAGTGGCTGCGATCACCGTCGCGTGTGACCGCGACGTAGCGACATTCGAGCACGCTGCGCCCCACCCTCGCGAGATTCAGCTTCCCGTCGCGACTTCGCGCTGCTCCTCGCGCCAGCGCTTCATCGAGCCGTCGAGCAGCCGCACGTTCGCGAAGCCCGCAGCGCGCAGAATCTCGGCGGCCTTGCTCGCGCGCCCGCCGACTTCGCAGTACGCGACGACGCCTCGCTCCTTGTACGCCGCGAGCTCCGCCGCGCGCGCTTCGAGCTCCTGCACCGGCACCAGCGTCGCGCCAGGCACGTGCCCCGCCGCGAACTCCTCGGGAGTCCGCACGTCGAGCAGCAGCGGCGCCTCCTCGCGCGCGAGCACTGCGGCGAGCTCCGCAGGCTGCACCGGTGCCGAGTCGTGCGACGACTCGGCACACGCTGCGAAAGCGATCAGCACGAACGCGAGCGAGCAGAAGCGTGCGGCGGTGGACATGTGCGCACACTACCGCGCAGCGGCCCGACGAGTTGCGCAAGAACGACCCCAACTCCGAGTGATGCGACGCGTCTGCGCGGGATACCGTGCGCGCATGCCGAGTCTCTTCACGCGCATCATTCGGGGCGAGCTGCCGGGCCGGTTCGTCTGGCGCGACGCGCAGTGCGTCGCGTTTCTCACCATCGCGCCGCTGCGGCAAGGGCACACGCTGGTCGTGCCCATTCGCGAGGTCGATCACTGGCTCGATCTCGCGCCCGAGGAGGCGGCGCACCTCACCGTGGTGGCGCAGAAGATCGGGCGCGCAATGCAGAGTGCGTTCTCGCCCGTGAAGGTTGGGCTGATGATCGCGGGCCTCGAGGTGCCGCACGTCCATCTGCACCTCGTGCCGATTCACGAGCTGCGCGACCTCGACTTCGCGCGCGCCGAGAAGAACCCCGCGCCCGCCGCGATGGATGAAGCCGCCGCGAAGCTGCGCGCCGCGCTGCGTGCTGCGGGGCACGCGGAAGTCTCGGCGTGACGCGCGCGCTGCTCGCGCTGTGCGCGGCGCTCGCGCTAGCCGAGGCTGCGCCCGCGAAGCCGACCGTGATTCTCGTCTCGATGGATGGCGTGCGGCACGACTACCTCGCGCGGGGCGAGCTGCCCACGTTCGCGCGCATCGCGAGGGACGGAGCGCGCGCGGAGTCCCTCACACCTGTGTTCCCGAGCATCACGTTCCCCGCGCACACGACGCTCTCGACCGGAGCGCATCCCGACGTTCACGGCATCGTGAACAACACGTTCACGCCGCCCGGCGGCGAGACGCTCGCCTACGGCACGACCGGCGTCGCGCTCGAGGCGGAGCCGCTCTGGGCAGCGGCGGAACGGCAAGGCGTGAAAGCGGCGACGTTCTTCTGGCCGATCTCGGAGACCGCGTGGCGCGGCGTCGCCCCGAGCTACTCACGCGCGCCGTTCGACTCCGAGCTGCCCGAGAGCGCGAAGGTCGAGCAGATTCTCGCGTGGCTCGATCTGCCGGAGGCGCAGCGGCCCGGCCTCGTGATGACGTGGTGGCACGGCGCCGACGGCGCGGGTCACGAGAACGGGCCGGACGCCGAAGCCACGCGTGCGGCGCTGCGCGATCAGGATGCCGAGCTTGGGCGCCTCATCGCGGGCATCGACGCGAGAAAGCGCTGGCACGAAGTCACGCTGCTCGTCGTGAGCGATCACGGCATGCTCGCGCCCGAGGACGTGCTCGACGCGAACGATCTGCTCGCGGAAGCCGGCGTCGCGGGCCGCGCGATCAACGCGAGTGCGCTCGCGCTCGTGACGCTCAGCGAGCCGCGCGAGGCGGATGCCGCCGCGAAGCAGCTCGCGGCCGCCGACCCGCGTGTGCGCGCCTACCCGCGCGCGCAGCTTCCCCGCGCGCTGCGCTTCGCGCACCCGAACGCGGGCGACGTGGTGCTGCTCGTCGATCCGCCGCTCGCGTTCATGGACTCCTACACGCGGCTCGACTGGTGGCGGCGCATCTCCTCGCTGTGGGGAGGCGAGGTCGGCGTGCACGGCTACGACGCGGAGAAGAGCCCCGCGATGCGCGCGATCTTCTGCGCGCTCGGCCGCGGCATCGCGCCCGGCGCGAAGCTCGCCCGCGTGCGCGCGCTCGACGTCGCCGCCACCGTCGCGCACCTGCTCGGGATCGCGCCGCCCGCGCAGAACGAAGGGCGCGTGATCGCGGGGATCGGAGGCCCGTAGCCATCGGTGCCAGGCACGGATGGCTACGCCCGCGGGCGGCCTTTCGTGCCTGGCACGGATGGCCAACTACGGCTTCGGCATCACGTCCGCGCTGATGCCGTGGCGCTTGCCCGCGGTGTAGCCGCCGTCGACGGTGAGCGCGGCGCCGTTCACGAACGAGGCGTCGTCGCTGCACAGGAAGAGCGCGGCGGCGGCGATCTCCTCGGGCTCGCCGAGGCGCCCGAGCGGGTGTGCGGAGACCACGCGGTCGGCGACTTCCTTCATCGTGGGGTCCCCGAGCGCCGCGGTCATCGGCGTGCGGATGAAGCCGGGGCAAATCGCGTTGGTGCGGATGCGGTGCGGGCCGTAGTCGATCGCGAGGTTGCGCGTGAGCAGCACCACGCCGCCCTTCGACGCGTTGTACGGCGCCGTCGACTCGCCGCCTTCGAGCCCGTACACGCTCGCGAGGTTCACGATCGAGCCCGGCCGCTTGCGCTTAAGCATCGCTGCGAGCGCGTGCTTCGCGACGAGGAACGTGCCGGTGAGGTTGATGTCGACCACGCGCTTCCACTCTGCGAGGTCGAGCTCGTGCGCGAGCGTGCCGCCGGCGACGCCCGCGGCGTTGATCACGCAGTCGATGCCGCCGAGCGCCGCGTCGATCGCCGCGATCGCGCGCTTCACCTGCTCCTCGTCGCGCACGTCGGCGCTCTCGAACGCGTCGAGCGGCAGCGCGTTCGCGGGCCGCGACAGGTCGAGCCCCGCCACGCGCGCGCCCTCGGCCGCGAAGCGCTTCACGCACGCGCTGCCGATGCCGGACGCTGCGCCCGTAACAAGTGCGCGTTTTCCTGCGAGACGTCCCGACATCGTGGCTCCTTCGTGTGCGAGGGCGCGCACGTTATCGCGGTGTCGGAACCCGCCGGCGTAGAGTTCGCCGGATCGACCGAGGGCAAGCCATGGCGACCCAAGTTCACGGCACGTGTGATCCGCAGTTCGACGCGGTGCGCGAAGTCTTTGCGCGCAGCTTCGAGCGCGCGGACGGGAAGAACGAAGTCGGCGCGTCGGTGGCGCTCTGGCGCGAGGGGAGGCTGGTGGTCGACTTGTGGGGCGGCTTCGCGGACGCGGCGAAGACGCGCCCGTGGGCGCGCGACACGATCGCGAACGTCTACTCCACCACGAAAGGCGTGACGGCGCTGTGCGCGCTGCGCCTCGCGGAGACGGGCGCGCTCGATCTCGACGCGCCGGTCGCGCGCTACTGGCCCGAGTTCGCGGCGAGCGGGAAGGGCGCGATTCCCGTGCGCTGGTTGCTCACGCATCAAGCCGGCCTCGCCGCGGTGCGCGAGAAGCTGCCCGACGAAGCGCTCTTCGATTGGCGCGCGACCTGCGACGCGCTCGCGGCGCAGGCGCCATGGTGGGAGCCGGGCACGAGGCACGGCTACCACGCGATGACGTTCGGGCACCTCGTCGGCGAAGTGATCCGCCGCGTCGACGGCCGCACCGTCGGCAACTATTTCCGCGAAGAGCTCGCGCAGCCGTTGGGACTCGATTTCCAGATCGGCGTGCACGAGGCGGACCTCGGACGCTGCGCGGAGATGGTTCCGACGCCCGTCGCGCCCGGCGAGAAGGACGCGCTCGCGACGTTCGCGACCGAAGGCGGCGGCGCGTCGGTGACGGCGCACGCGTTCAACAACCCGCGCCAGCGCCGCGGGGTCGTGAACACGGCCGAGTGGCGGCGCGCGGAGCTGCCCGCCGGAAACGGACATGGCACGGCGCGCTCGCTCGCGAAGCTCTACGGGATTCTCGTGAACGGCGGCGCCCACGAGGGCGTGCACGTGCTCTCACCGGCGTGGGTCGCGCGCGCGCGCACGGAGCAGGTGTTCGGCAAGGACGCGGTGCTGATGGGGATGCCGACGCGCTTCGGCCTCGGCTTCATGCTGCGCCACGACATGCTGCCGCTCGGACCTAACAAGAGCTCGTTCGGCCACCCCGGCGCGGGCGGCTCGATCGCGTTCGCGGACCCCGACGCGCAGATCGGCTTCGGCTACGTGATGAACCAGATGCAGGCTGGAGTCGCCGGCGACCCGCGCGGGTACCGATTGATCAAGGCTGCCTACGAAGGGCTCGCGGCCTAATCGTCCGGCCGCCAGTCCTCGCTGCGGATCTCGCGCCCCGTCATCGCGTCCATCACGCGCGCGACGCCGAGGCAGTCGCCGACGTAGCGCTCGAAGGTGTCGCGATCCTCGGGCGCGAGCGCGAACCAGACGGCGCGCACGTAGACGGCGCGCTCGTCGAGTCGCCACGCGGCGACGAGGTCGCCGAGCGCGTCTTGGCGCATCGAGCTGCACAGCGCCTCGCTCGTGCTCGCGCTCGGGCGCAGCGCTTCGCGCAGCGGCGCGAGGCGCTCGCTCATGCGCTCGGGAGCGCCGATGTCTGGCGTGCTCGCGTCGGCGGGCAGCCAGCCCGTGAGTCCGTCCGAGGTGCGCGCGAGCTTCCAGCCGCGCTCGATGCGGTCGACCGCGAGGCGCGCGCCGCTGGGCTGCTCACCCACGCTCGCGGCATTCGCGCTCGGCGCTTCGCGCAGCGCGACGTGCGCGGCGAGCATGCGCTCCCAGCGCAGCTTCGGCGGCGCGATCAGGAGCGGCGGTTCTTCTGCCGCTGCGTCGCTTGTTAGGGGGTCGGGCGCGTTCGCCGCGACATCGGGCGCGCCGCCCTCGTCCCCGGGCTCGGCGAAGTCGGCGTCGCGGTCGTGCGCGAGCGCGCGCACGTCCCGGAAGGTGCAGCCGCACTCGCGGTGCTTCGGGTCGGCGGCGACGCGCACGGTGAGCTCCTGCGTCTCCCGCGCGCGCAGGCGGAGCGAGCTCGTGACGGGAGCCAGGAAGAACGGCGCGCCGTCTTCGCCGTAGGCGCCGCACTGAAGCGGCGGCAGCTCGAGCGCGCTGCCGCGCGCGCGCAGCTTCACGTGCGCTTCGAGCAGTGCGTCGCTGCCGCCGATCGGGCGACAGCGCTTCACCTTCAGCTCGACGCGGTCGCGAAGCTCCCGCGGAAGCTCCGGCGTGCGAGCGAAACTCGCACTCGCGCACAGTGCAGCGAACGCCATCGCGAACCAGCCGAGCCGCACGTCGATCTCCCGAGCTCGCGGCTTGTGACGTTACGCTGCGCCGGAATGTTCTCCTCGCCCACGCTGCGCGCGAGTTGCCTACGCCTGCTCCTCTCGGGAGAGCTCGAAGCGAAGCTCGCGCCGCTGGAGGGCGCGTGGCAGCCCGGCGGGGCGCCGGTTCGCTGCGCGAGGCCGGCGCGCGGCGTCTCCCTAAGGATGGGCGCGGGCGCTGCGCCGCTGCCGCGCCCGGAGCAGCTCGGCGCTGCGCCGGCCCGCGCGGCAGCGCTCGCGCGCTTCGCGCACCACGAGATTCAGGCGGCGGAGCTGTTCGCCGCGGCGCTGCTGCGCTGGCCCGAGCTGCCGGCGCCCCTCGCTCGCGCGCTCGCCGGCGTGCTCGCGGACGAGCAGCGCCACGCGCGCGTCTATCTGGCGCGGCTCGAGGGCCTCGGCGCGCGCTTCGAGGATTTCGCGCCGCACAGCGATTACTTCTGGAAGCACGAAGCGGCGCTGCTCGGCGGCGAGCCGGCGGCGTTCTTCGCCGCGCTGGGTCTCACACTCGAGCAGGCGAACCTCGACTTCGCGGGCATCTACCGCGACGCGTTTCTCGCTGCGGGCGATGCCGAGAGCGCGGCCGTGTGTGCGCAGGTTCACGCAGACGAGATTCGCCACGTCGCGCTGGCGGCGCGCGCGCTGCGCGAGCTGGGCGTTCCCGGCGCGGGCGACACGCAGCGCTTCGAGCGCGCCGTGCCGTTTCCGTTCTCGGCGGCGCGCGCGAAGGGGCGGCGCTTCGATGCGGACGCGCGGCGCGACGCGGGCCTCGACGCGAAGTTCATCGCCCACGTGCGCCACGCGCGCTCGCCGCAAGAAGCGCCGCGTGCGCGCGCGGGCCTGACGTTGCTCGCGAACATCGGAGCCGAGGAGGGCGCGGGCGCAGAGCGTGCGCGCGGCGCGCCGCAGCCGCGCGCGCTCGCGGCGCTGTGGCGCGCGCTCTGGGACGAGCCGCTCGCGTTCGCGTGGCTGCCGCGCGCAGGCGTCGCGGCGTGGTGGAACGACGAAGCGGCGGGGCACGCGGCGCGCGATGCGAACGCGGCGCTCTTCGGCGTCGCTCCCGGGATCGTTCGCGCGGCGCACGACAAAGCGTTCGCGTGGCGCGCAGCGTGCGAGGCGAAGCTCGTTCCGCCGCTGCTGCGCGAAGTGATTACGGTGCTCGAGCCCGAGCAACTGAGCGCGCCCGGCGCAGCGCGCGAGATCGAGGCGCGCATCGCGGCGTGGCCGGCGTGGGCGCGGCGCAGCTTCGTGCTGAAGCCGCGGCTCGGCACGAGCGGGCGCGGCCGCGCGGTCGGCGGCGAAGGGCGCGAGCCGCGCTGGCACGGCGCGCTCGCGCGGCTCGCAGAGCGCGGCGGCGCAATGCTCGAGCCGTGGCTCGAGCGCACCTGGGACGCCTCGACGCAGCTCTTCATCGCGCCGAGCGGCGAGGTCGAGCTGTTAGGGACGCTCGCGCAGATCGTGACGCCGGCGGGGATCGCGCTCGGGCATCGCGGCGTGATCGATGCACGTGGCGAGATCAGCTCCGGGCTCGCCGCCGACGCCGAGCTGCGAGCTGCGGCGCTGCGCATCGCAGAGGCAGCCGCGCGCGCGGGCTACCGAGGGCCGTGTGGCGTCGACGCATTCGCCTTTCGCGATCCCGAGGGCGGCGACGAGACGCTGCGCGCGGTGGTCGAGCTCAACGCGCGCTTCACGCTCGGCACCGTCGCGCTCGGGCACGTCCGGCGCGCCCTACGAGATCGCGCGGACTTCGCGAGGGAGCTGCCGGCGCGCTTCGCGTTCGCGCTCGACGGTGCGCAGCTGCCCGCGCGCGCGGGGGCCGTTCGCATCTCGCTCGGCCCGCGCGCGGCCCTCGAGCTGGAGCCCGTGCGCGCTTCGTGACCTGTTCGTGACCGCGCGCCACGACGCCCCACGTCGGTGTCACTTCAGCGTGGAACGAGAATTGGGGTTCTTCATGCTGCGCGCGTTCGGAATCGTCTCGCTCACCTATCTGCTCGCGGCTCCCGCATCCGCATCGACGGTCACGCTCTTCAGCGACGACTTCGAGAGCCCGGCCTACACGCTCGGCACCGTTTCCACCAACCAGCACGATCCGTCGACTTGGCAAGGCGGCTGGAATGGCGTGTTCGCGAGCGCGACGATCTCGGACGATTTCGCTCACACCGGCACGCAGTCGATGCGAACGAATGGCTCGCTTTCGGGCGCGGTGAAGGCCATCCCGAACGCCGGCTCCGGCTTCGAGCTGAACAACGCGCAGGACTGGTGGGTGCAGGCCTGGGTGCGCGTGAACTCCGGCAGCAGCGGGGCGCAGATCGCGCTGGCGAACGGGCTCGGTGGTTGCCCGCTTTTCAGATCAGCGGATCCGGCGTGCCCTACCCGAACACGTGCACTCAGCACCTCCCGGGTCTCGCTTCGCTCGGATCGGCGGCGTTCGACCAGTGGTTGCTCGTCGAGTTGTTCCACACCGCTTCGATGGGCCAGGGCATGGTGATTCGCCTCTCCGGCGCCGGCGTCTTCGAGGAGTACCAGCTCCAGAGCTACAGCGGCCCAGGTTCGGGGAACCCCAGCTCGCTCGCGATCGGCGGCGACGCGTACTGGGACGACATCCGCGTCGGCTACGGCCCCCTGCCGGCCGCGGTGCCCGCACCGAGCGCGCTCGCGCTGCTCGGCTGCGCCGGGATCGCGCTCGCGCGTGCTCGAATGCGCGCCCGCCCCTAATCACTCCGCCGCGAACACGAGGAACGACTGCCGCTCGAGGAAGTCGTGCTGCGCGGTTTTGCGGAAGCCCGCCTGCACGAGCTCGCGCTCGATCACGGCCGGGTCGGTCGCGTGCGAGAACTTCTCGGGCAGGAAGTCGATCACCGCGAGCCGTCCGCCGCTCGCCAGGTACTTCTCGCGCAGCTGCGCGAAGTACGCGACGCGATCCTCGATGTGGTGGTACGTGTTGCACGTGAACACGAGGTCGACGCGTTCGGGCAGCTTCGCGTCGTCGAAGGCGGCGAGCACGGTCGTCACCTGTGCGAGGCCGTCGTGCGCGGCTCGCTCAGCGACGCTCGCGTTCAGGTCGGCGTCGACGTCGGCGGCGTAGACGCGCCCGCTCGGGCCGACGGCGCGAGCGAAGTGCCACGTGAAGTAGCCGCCTCCGGAGCCGAGATCGGCGACGCGCATGCCCGGCGCGAGCGCGAGCGCTTCCACGACGCGCTCCGGTTGCTGCCAGCGGTCGCGGGCGATGCCCTCGTATGCGAAGCGCTTCAGCGTGGCGGGCGAGAACAGCCAGAGCGCGCCGCCTGCGAGGGCGACGGCGGCGGCGAGCGCGAGCACGGCGACGAGAAGGCGGCGAAGCATGTGGACCTCGGTCGGGCGCTCGCGGCAGTATGCGCCCAACCACACCCGAACGAGGGGGACTCGCAATGGACGAGATGCAGCGCGTGCTCGACGAAGCGGCGATTCAGCGCGTGCTCGTGCAGTACTGCCGCGGCGTCGACCGCGGCGACGAGGAGCTGATCGCGGCTTGCTACTGGGAAGACTCGATCGACGACCACGGCGGCTACAAGGGCAGCGGCCCCGGCTTCGCGCCGTTCGTGGTGAAGGCGCTGAACGCCCACGCGATCAACACGCAGCATCTCGTCGCGAACGTCACGATCGAGCTCGTGGGCGCGAAGGCGTTCGTCGAGAGCTACGTGCTCGCGCGTCACAAGATTCGCCGCGACGGGCGGCTCGTCCTCGAGACCTTTGGCGGGCGCTACACGGACCGCTTCGAGAAGCGCGGCGGCGAGTGGCGCATCGCGTACCGCCAGGTGATCCACGACTGGAGCAACATCGTGCCGATCACCGCCGAGTACCCGAACGAGGCGTTCGAGAACGGCAAGCGCAGCCGCGAGGACATCACCTACCGGCGCTGACGCCGGTTCCGGATAGAGTGAAGCGCCGCGCCCCGATCGCCCGCGCGTAGCGCTGCGTTCGTGGCTCGCGCTCGACGGTGGAGGAATGAGCATGCTTCTGGTCCCCCGGCTCTCGCTAGCGGCGGCTCTTGCCGCGCTCGCACTCGCTTCTGCGCAAGCGCAGGAGGCCGCCGCGCCCGCGGCTCCCGCCGGCGAGGTGGAGGAGCTGATCGTCACCGGCACCGCGGCGACGGATCGCACCGCGCTCGACAGCCCCGTGCCCGTCGACCTGATCAGCGGCGAAGACCTCGCGCGCACGGGCGCGGTGGGCGACGAGCTCGGGCAGGCGCTCGCGGTCGCGGCGCCGTCGTTCAACTTCCCGCGCCAGTCGAACTCGGGCACCTCCGACCACGTGCGCGCGGGGCAGCTGCGCGGCCTCTCGCCCGATCAGCTGCTCGTGCTCGTGAACGGCAAGCGCCGCCACGGCTCGGCGGTCGTGAACTCCGAGACGAAGATCGGGCGCGGCACCGCGGCGGTGGACTTCAACACGATCCCGCTGGCCGCGGTCGAGCGCGTCGAGATCCTGCGCGACGGCGCGGGCGCGCAGTACGGGAGCGACGCGCTCGCCGGCGTGATCAACGTGCTGTTCGACGAGGATCCCGACCGCACCGAGATCGAGGTCACGACGGGCGCGCACTTCACGCACCACGAGCCGACGGGTCGCGACATCAGCGACGGCGAGACGTTCACGCTCAACGCCAGCACCGGCTTCGCGCTGCCGAACGAGGGCTTCCTGCGTATCGGCTTCGAGCTCGAGAACCGCAACAAGACCAACCGCGCTGGCTTCGACGACGTGCCGTTCTTCGAGGACCCGCTGAACGCCTATCTCGCGGGGCGCCGCAACTACACGATGGGCGACCCGAAGACCGACGCGTACGGCGCGTGGTTCAACGGCGAGCTGCCTCTCGCGGAAGGCAGCCTCTACGCGTTCGGCACGATCAGCCACCGCGAGTAGCGCGGCGGCGCGGCCTTCTACCGCTACCCGATCAGCTCGCAGAACGAGCCGAGCATCTACCCCGATGGCTATCGCCCGCACACGCGCGCCGACGATCTCGACTTCGCGCTCACGGGCGGATCTTGCGGGCTGGGCGGCCGACACGAGCGTCGGCTTCGGCCGCGACGAGCTCGACTTCGGCGTGTCGAACTCGCTGAACCCCTCGCTCGGCCCCGCGAGCCCGACGCGCTTCGATTCCGGCGGCTACGAGTTCGGGCAACTCGCGCTGAATGCGGACGCGACCCGGGAGTTCGCGGTTGGCGCGCTCGACGGCCCGCTCACGGTCGCCGTCGGCGTCGAGTACCGTCGCGAGATGTACGAGACGAAGCGCGGCGATCTCGAGAGCTACGTCGCCGGCCCCGTGGTCGGGAACTCCATCGGCGCGCAAGCGGGCCCCGGACTAACGCCAGGCGATGAAGTCGACCTCGATCGCGACGTGGTCGGCCTCTACGTCGACCTCGCGGCCGAGGTGCTCCCGAACCTGCTCCTCGACGTCGCGGGCCGTTACGAGCACTACTCGGACTTCGGCAGCGAGGTCACCGGCAAGCTCTCGGCGGCGTTCACGGTGGGCGACGCCGTCACGTTCCGAGGCGCGGTCAGCAACAGCTTCCGCGCGCCCGGCATTCAGCAGAACGGCTTCAGCGACACATCCACCAACTTCGGGACTGCCGGCGCGCTCGTGCGCACGCGCACAGTGCGCCCCGACGACCCGATTGGGCAAGTGCTCGGCGCCGACGAACTCGACCCGGAGCAGTCCTTCAATGCGAGCCTCGGCGCGACCGCGCAGTTCGGGGATTTCTCCGCGTCCCTCGATCTGTTCCACGTTGCGATCGACGACCGCATCACGCTCTCGGAGCGCTTCTTCGGTCCCGGTGTGGAGGCGCTCGTTCAAGCGCTGCCCGGCGGTGCAGGCATCGAGTCCGTGCGCTTCTTCGCGAACGCCATCGACACCACGACGCAGGGAGTCGACGTGGTGCTCGGCTACGGCCACGAGGTCCTCGGCGGATCACTCGGGCTCGACGTGGCGTTCAGTTACGCCGACACAGAGATCGACTCGTTTCGCGATACGCCGAGCCAGCTCACGAACATCGATCCGACCTTCCGCCTCGTCGGCATCGAGGAGTCGAACACGATCCTCACGGCGGCGCCGAAGACCAAGCTCGTGATGACCGCGGATTGGGAGAACGAGCGCTTCGCGTTCTTGCTGCGCGCGAGCCGCTTCGGCAAGGCGCAGCGCGTGTTCAACTTCGGCGGCGGCTTCGAGCCCTCGCAGTGGTACGGCTCCGAGTGGCAGCTCGACCTCGAAGGCGAGTGGCGCGTGACCGAGATCGTCACCGTCGCGCTCGGCGCCGCGAACGTGCTCGACGAGTACCCGGATCGCTCGATCTACGACATCACGTACTTCGGGAATCTGCCGTACGACATCCTCTCGCCCGTCGGCGTGAACGGCCGCTACGTCTACGCGCGCTTGAACCTCAGCTTCTGAGCGCGCCGTTCTGCGCGCGCAGCTCTCCGTCGTCGACCAAGCGCCCGTGCGCAAAGGCGGCAGCGCCGCCGAGGCGCTGCGCGAGGCGCTCGCGCTGGCGGAGCGCTGCGATGCGCTCGGCTACGCGCGCTACTGGGTGGCGGAGCATCACAGCCTGCCCGGCATCGCGAGCACGAGCCCAGAGATCCTGATCGGGCAGATCGCAGCGCGCACCCGCGCGATCCGCGTCGGCAGCGGCGGCGTGATGCTGATGCACTACAGCGCGCTCAAAGTCGCCGAGAACTTCCGCATGCTCGAATCGCTCTTCCCTGGCCGCATCGACTGCGGCCTTGGGCGCGCGCCGGGCAGCGACCAGCGCACCGCGGCGGCGCTCGCGTACCCCGGCCAGCTGCGCAGCGTCCACCACTACCCGGAGCAGCTCGACGACCTCGCCGCGTTCCTCACGGATGAAATGCCCGCCGGGCACCCATTTCGCGGGATCCAGGCGAGCCCAACGCGGGACGGCGTGCCCGAGCTGTGGCTGCTCGGCTCTGGCATCGACTCGGCGCTGATGGCCGCCGAGCGCGGCCTGCCTTTCTCGTTCGCGCACTTCTTCGGCGCACACGCGGGCGGCGGCCCGAAGATCGTGGCCGCCTACCGCGACCGCTTCCGCCCCTCGCGCTGGCTCGCCGCGCCGCGCGTGCACGTGGGCGTGATGACGATCTGCGCCGAGAGCGAGGAGCGCGCCCGGTACCACGCCGCGAGCCTGCGGCTCTCGCGCCTCAACCTCGCCCGGGGCGTGAACACCGGGCTCGCAAGCCCCGAAGAGGCGCTCGCCTACCCGTACTCGCAGGCCGAGCTCGACTACCTCGAGAAGGCGGCGATGCCGGCGGTGGTCGGCGACCCCGGGCAGGTCCTCGCGGGGCTCGAGCGCGTCGCCGCCGACTACGCCGCGGACGAGCTCGGCATCGTCACGTTCTGCTTCGACTTCGCGGCCCGCGTCCGCTCCTACGAGCTGATCGCCGAGGCCGCACGGCTCGCGCCGCGAGGCTGAGCGCGTCCGCCGGAGAATCGCTCGCGATTCCGAGAGGTTACGCGAGCGGGGAGAGTGGTGGCCCAGGCCAGAATCGAACTGGCGACACCCGCATTTTCAGTCGGTCGCGGCGGGCCGAAGAAACGCTGAAACCACGGGAACTTGCGGGGTTAGATTCGCCCCGAGGGTAGTTGGAGGGGGCCACTCGGAGCGAAGTGGCCCCACGGTGGCCCCACCTCAGGCGCTCCGTGATTCCAGGTGCTTCGTCGCCCAGATCGACCCCGAGCACTGGAGTAGACGGCTACCTGTGTTTCTTGGCGCTGAACGAGCCGGTGCTCTTCGGCGGCCTGCTGCGCGCACTCATCCCCCATGAGCTCAAGGCGTTGGGTAATGGACTGCCGCTTCTCGACGTGCGCGTGTACACGCGCCCGGAGCAGCCGGCGAATCGGGCCGTGCATGACGTCCCGGGATCTCTCTCATGAGCGCAAGGCGAACGCCTGCGTGCGCTCGGCGTGCTGCGTGCCGACGAGGGTTAGGTGCGAGAGCGAAGACCCGGTGAGCGGACGGGAAGACATCCTGCGCGAAGCGCTGAGTGCATTCGAGCGCATCAAAGCCGACCCCGTGGAGATCGATCGCGCTCCACAGATCGCTCAGCAGGCGCACGACTTGCTGGCCCGCAAGACGCCGAGCTGAGAGCACGCCGGAGGGCCACCGCTCTGACTACCCAACAACCAGGCGACCGAGCCCGGCGGGGGGTGTGGGCGCCCACGGATCAACGCGGAGCTGCCCTGCAGCGAAGCGCTGATCACGAATACAATGTGGTCATCTATGGATGCGCGACGAGATGAGAACGGCCGCTTCCTCCGCGGGCCTGGACGACCCAAGGGGTCTCCCAATCGCATCACGGCGAACGTCCGCAGCATGATCGAGGAGGCGCTCGCGGCGGAAGGCGGCGTCGCCTACTTGCGCAAGCAGGCGCGAGAGAACCCACAGTCGTTTCTCGCGCTCGTCGGCAAGCTCTTGCCGAAGGATGTTCGGACGAAGACCGATCTCCCCACGGTCATCTTCCGAGACTACACGGGGCTAGGGGCCGAGGTCCTCAAGCGCGTGGACGCGGAGCTAAAGCGAGAGAAGGGTTCGGCACCCCGCGCGTAGTTTCGCCCGAGATGCTGCGCGTCGACCCCGACGAAGCCGACTGGACGCTCGGAAACTGCGCCATAACAACTGCTCCACCGAAGCCGACCAGCGAGATCGGGCGCTCGATAGGGGCGCCGACGGGAGACCCGCCGGCGACCGAATCTCGGCGCTCAGGTTGGCCCGTGCCCCGGGTCCAGCGGCGATCGGCGAACTCGCGCAGCCGACCAAGCGATCAGATCGTCAGCGCGTAGACGACGTGGCTCCCGTGCCACGCCGACTTCCGAGCGCTGTTCGCGCGGTCCTCAACGAGTTGCGCGAAGCCTCGGGCGGCCGCCTGCGCAGTCGCGAGCGCGTATCCATCGCGGTACGCGGCTCCCAGTGGCTCGCGTGGGTGTGCGGCCGCTCGGCCAGAAGCTCGCCGGCGAGTTGTTACTGGCGAAGCTGATGAACGGCGGCGCCTGGGTCGAGGCGGTGGGCGCGGTGCCGCTCGTCAGCGCGGTGCTCTCCGCCGCGGCGCATCACGACGCGGACACGAAGCTGCTCGGCTTCTTCGTGCGCAAAGAGGCGAAGAAGCACGGCAAGGGTCAGCAGATCGAGGGCGCGTTCAAGAGCGGCATGAGCGTCGCGCTCGTCGAAGACACCACGACGACGGGCGGCTCCACGCTCGAGGCGCAGGGCATCGTGCAGGCTGCCGGCGGCAAGGTGGCGCGCGTGCTCTGCCTCGTGGACCGCGGCGAGGGCGCCGCCGAGGCGTTCGCGGCGCGCGGCGTCGCGCTCGAGGCGCTGTTCACGCGCGCCGACCTGCCGGTGTGAGCTGCCCCGTCACGGGTAGCGCCCGAGCTCTCCACGGAGCGCCGCGCGCGCGCGATTGAGTCGCGAACGCACGGTGCCGACCGGCACGCGCAGCTGCGCAGCGATCGCCTCGTAGTCGAGCTCTTCGACCTCGCGCAGCGCGAGGATCAGGCGCTGCTCTTCGCTGAGGCGCGCGAGCGCCTCGTCGAGGAGGTTGCGCTGCTCGGCGCGCTCGATCTCCTGGTCCGCGCCGCACATCGTGCAGCTGCGGGCCCAGTCGAGCCCGCCGCGTTCCTCCCACTTGCGCCGACGCAGCTCGCTGCGACGCAGGTGGAGCGAGCGGTGCACCACGGCGCGCAGCAGCCAGGCGAGCACGTTCTCGGGCGCGCGCGGCGCGGCGGCGAGGGTGCAGAGCGCCTCCTGCACGGCGTCGTGCGCGAGGTCGGGATCTTGGAGGATTCGTTTGGCGATGCGCAGCAGGTGCGGCGAATGGCGCCACGCCGCGCGCGCGCGCGCGTCGGGCGTGTCGTCGCCGAGAGACTCGGCGAGGGCAGTCGTCATGGAGCACTTTCCAGGCTCGCGGCGCGGAAGCGCGCGAGCGGACGGCATGAATCGCGGGCAGGGCGCTCGCTGCGCCCGGCGCTGGAGGCGAATCAGCCGATGCTGGGCGGTGCGCGTGCGCGCGCGACGTCGAGCGCGTGGCTCGGACCGCCGAGCGCGATGCGCGGCGCGTCGCTGTGCGAAGCAGCGGGCGCCGCGACTGATGGTGCGGGGGGCGCCTCGTCCAGCGGGTTGCCGTGCAAGGGGCCGCACAAGGCGCAGGAGGCCTCGAGCGCGCTGCTCTCCGTGACGTCGTGAAGCGCGTGGCCCGCTGCATGTGCCGCGCGCAACGCGGGGAGCAGCGCGAACGCAAGCGCCAGCGCGAGTGAAATGACGTGACGGCGGAGAAGCATCTTCACGCCGATTAGTTCAGCGCTCGCTGTCGCGCAACTCGCAACGAACCCGAACCACCCGAGCGGCACTCGTCAGGCGATGCTCGAATGGCTCGTCGTCGGTGCCGGGATCCACGGCACGCTCCTCGCGCACCGCTTGCTCGCGTCGGGCCGCGTCTCGCGCGATCGCCTCCGCCTGCTCGATCCACACGACGAGCCGCTCTCCGCTTGGCGCTTGCGCGCGGAGACCGTGGGCATGCCGTTCCTGCGCTCGCCGTCGGTTCACCACCTCGCAGTTGAGCCCGGCGCACTCGTCGCGTTCGCCGCAGCGCGAGACCGCGGCTCCGAGTTCATCGGGGCCTATGGGCGCCCTTCCACCGCGCTGTTCGCGGCACACTGCCGCGACCTCGTGATGCGCGAGAAGCTTTGCGAGGTCTGCGTGCGAGCTGAGGCGCGCGGGTTGACGCGCAGCGCGCGCGGCTTCCGAGTCGAGACGACGAGCGGTGCGCTCAAAGCGCGCAACGTCCTGGTCGCCCACGGGCGCAGCCGTCTCACGCGCCCCGCATGGACGCGCGAGCTCGCCGCCGCCGGTGCGCGGGTCGCCCACGTGTTCGAGCCGGGCATCGACGCGGCCCTCGCGGGCGCGCAGCGGATCGCAATCGTGGGCGGAGGCATCACGGCGGCGCAGCTCGCCGTACGCCTCGCCGAGCGCGCGCAGCTGACCGTGATCGCGCGTCACCCAATCCGAGAGCACGACTTCGATTCCGACCCGGGCTGGCTCGGGCCGCGGCACCTCGCCGACTTCGCGCGGCTCCGCGATCCCGAAGAGCGCCGCGCCCGGATCCGCAAGGCGCGCAATCGCGGCTCGCTCCCGCGCGACGTCGCTCTCGCGGTCGACCAGGCGCGCACGCGCAGCGCGCTGGACTGGCGGAAAGACGAAGTGCGCTCCGCGGGCTTCGCCGGTGGCACGATCGCACTCGACTGCGCGAGCGGCGCACGTCTCTCGTGCGACGCCGTCGCCCTTGCGACCGGATTCGCGCCCGAGCCGGCGCGCGATACGTGGCTCGGCGACGCAGTCGACGTGCTTGGCCTCCCGTGCGCACCCTGCGGCAGCCCGCTGGTCGACGGCGCACTGCGCTGGGCGCCGGGCCTTTTCGTGAGCGGCGCCCTCGCGGAGCTCGAGATCGGGCCCGCCGCGCCGAACATTGCGGGAGCGCGCATGGCGGCAGAGCGAATCCTCGCAGCGCTCTGAGTGCGAACTCGGCTGCCGCGAGCGGCACTCCTTGCGCATGTCGAATCAACCCGCTCGCCGACTCCCTGTCACGGTGCTCTCTGGCTTCCTCGGCGCCGGCAAGACGTCGCTGCTCAATCACGTGCTCGCGAACCGCGAAGGGATGCGCGTCGCGGTGATCGTGAACGACATGAGCGAGGTGAACATCGACGCGCGCTTGGTCGAGCGCGGCGACGCGAACCTGCACCGCACCGAGGAGAAGCTGGTCGAGATGAGCAACGGCTGCATCTGCTGCACGTTGCGCGACGACCTACTCAAGGAAGTGGCAGACCTCGCACGCGCCGGTCGCTTCGACTACTTGCTGATCGAGTCCACCGGGATCTCGGAGCCGGTGCCCGTCGCGCAGACGTTCACGTTCGAGGATGAGCACGGCGTCAGCCTCGGGCAGCTCGCGCAGCTCGACACGATGGTCACCGTGGTGGACGGGGCGAGCTTTCTGCGGGACTACCGCGCTTCGCAGACGCTCGCTTCGCTCGGCCAGGTGGCCGGCGAAGAGGACGAACGCACCGTCAGCGATCTCTTGATCGAGCAGGTCGAGTTCGCCGATGTGCTCGTGATCAACAAGCTCGATCTCGTCTCCGAGCGCGACGCCGACGAGCTCGCCGCAATCCTGAAGGCGTTGAATCCAGGCGCGCGGCAGGTGCGCGCCCAGCATGGCCGCGTTCCGCTTCCGGAGGTGCTCGGCACCGGCCGCTTCGACTACGAGCGGGCGGCCGCTTCGGCGGGCTGGATCCGCGAGCTCGAAGCCGAGCACGTGCCCGAGACGGAGGCCTACGGCATCTCGAGCTTCGTGTTCCGAGCGCGGGCGCCGTTCCACCCCGAGAGGCTCTGGGAGTTCTTCAACGCCGACCCTGCGTGGGGAACGGTGCTGCGCTCGAAGGGCTTTTTCTGGATCGCGTCTCGGCACCACCTCGTGTGGGAGTGGGCGCAGGCGGGCGGAGTCTCGTCGGCGCGGCCCATCGGAGGGTGGTTCGCTGCGACCCCGAGCGAGGAATGGGGCGACGAGCATCCCGACCGCGACTCGCGCTGGGATCCGATCTTCGGGGATCGCCAACAAGAGATCGTGTTCATCGGGCGACGCATGGACCGCGCGGGCATCGAGAAGCGCCTCGCCGAGTGCCTCCTCGATGAGGGCAGCGTCTACCTCGGATCGGATGCGTGGCGCACGCTCCCGGACCCTTTCCCGCGCCCGGAGCCGCCGTCAGAGGCTCACGCGAAGGACGCATGAAGCGATGACGGCGCCCGCGCTCGACCTCCTGCTCCGAGGCGGAAATCTCCTCACCAGCGCAGGGGTGACGCGCGCCGACATCGGCGTTCGCGACGGCAAGATCGTCGCGCTCGGCGACCTCGAGCTGGAGCGCGCGGCGCTCACCGTCAAGGCTGAGCACCTGCACATCATGGCCGGCGCGATCGACACGCAGGTCCACTTCCGCGAGCCCGGCCTCGAGCACAAGGAAGACCTCGCGACGGGCACTGCCGCGGCCATCGCGGGAGGCATCACGAGCGTGCTCGAGATGCCGAACACGCAGCCGCCCACCCTCGATGCCGCAGCCCTCGCAGACAAGCTCGCTCGCGCCAGCGGCCGCGCGTGGTGCGACCACGCCTTCTACGTCGGTGCGAGCCCGAGCAACGTCGACTCGCTCGCCGCGCTCGAACGGCTTCCTGGCTGTGCGGGCGTGAAGCTGTTCATGGGCTCCTCCACCGGCGGTCTGCTCGTTGCGGACGACGAGACGATCGCGCGCGTGCTCGCGAGCGGTCGCCGCCGAATCGCGGTGCACGCGGAAGACGAGGCGCGGCTGCGCGAGCGGCGCGCGCTGATCGGCGCGGGCGCGACCGCGGCCATGCACCCGGTATGGCGCGACGCGGAGACCGCACTGCGCGCGACGCAGCGCCTGCTCACGCTGGCCGAGCGCGCCGGGCGCCGCGTGCACGTGCTGCACGTGACCACTGCGGAGGAAGTCGCGCTGCTCGGGCGACACCGTGCGCTCGCGAGCGTCGAAGTGACGCCGCAGCATCTCACGCTGGCAGCGCCGCACTGTTACCAGGCGCTCGGGACGCTCGCGCAGATGAATCCGCCGATCCGCGACGAGCGCCACCGTGCTGCGCTTTGGGAAGCGGTCCGCGACGGCCGCGTCGACGTGATCGGCTCGGATCACGCGCCGCACACGCTTGCAGAGAAGGCACGCGCGTACCCGGAGTCGCCTTCCGGCATGCCCGGCGTGCAGACGCTCCTGCCGCTGCTGCTCGATCACGCCGCCACGGGCCGCCTGCCGCTGGCGCGCATCCCCGATCTCATGAGCGAGGGGCCCGCGCGCGTGTTCGGCATCGCGGGCAAGGGATTCCTGCGTGCGGGCTACGACGCCGACTTCTCGCTCATCGACCTCGCGGAGAGGTGGACGGTGGAGAAGAGCTGGCTGCGCAGCCGCTGCGGCTGGAGCCCGTTCGAGGGAATGAAGCTGACGGGCAAGCCGGTGATGACGGTGCTGCGCGGGCGGATCGCGATGCGCGACGGGGAGCTGATCGGAGCACCGACGGGAGAACCGCTGCGCTTTGCATGAGCGCCCTCCGGTCGTGCGCCGGCGGGGTGCCGCCGCGAGGGAACGCAGCCTCGCCGAACGGCACTCGCCCTAGCGATGGACGCCGCGCGACTGACGCTCTTCCTGCTGACGTCATTCCCGTACGCAAGCACGCAGCGTGTGCTCAGCGAGATCCGTCGTCGCTTCGCCACGTTGCAGTTGCAGGCACCGAGCCTGCCCGATCTCGCAGGCGCTGCGGTACTTCCGGTCGAGGCTCCGCCGTCAGTCGAGCCGGCAGTCCTGACGGAACAGTGGAGCGATCCTGGATTCCTCTCCGAGTGGCTGGGCCGTCCTGCACGCCTTGGGGGCGTGGTCGCGCTCCTCGATGCACACCGCATGCTCGGTGATCTCAGCTCGGACGACCGACTCGCAGATCGCGGATGGGCAGCGACTCCGTTCGACGGCCGAAGCGTCGCGGATCTCCTGGTCGAGCAGATCGAATCCGCGTCGATCGTCGTGCTGCTCGACCCCGACGATCGACTCGAGGCAACGCGACGCAAGGTGCGCGTGTTGAATCCGACGGCGCGGATCGCGTCGTGCAGCTCCGACGATCTCGAGCTGCCGCCCAGGCTGCTCTCCGTGGAAGCGACTCCTCACTCCGTGAGCACGCCTCCGTGGCTTCGCGCACTTCGCGGCGCGCCGCCCTGGCACGAGGGCTTTCGCGAAGGCCACTGCCTCGACTTCCGGAGGCGGCTGCCGTTCGACCCTGAGCGACTCGCTCGGTGGCTCGAGCGGCCGCTGCCCGGCCTCGTGCGCGGCAAGGGCTACCTGTGGCTGTCCGATCGCGATGACGAGCGAATCGGGTATTCGCGCGCGGGCTCGCTCCAGCGCACGTTCCAAGCGGGAGGTTGGTGGGCGAGCGCGGCGCCTGGACGCTGGCCTGCTTGTCCTACGCAAGCCGCCGATCTGCTCTCACGCTGGGATCCGCGCGTCGGCGACCGAGAGCAGCGGCTCGTGTTGATCGGCGATGACTTCGATCCCGTCGAGCTGGAGAGATCACTCGACGAGTGCTTGGTCTCCGACAGTGCACGCGGAGGCGTGTGGGGTCTCGGCAGCCACCCGGGCGGCGCGGCGTTTCACTAGCGCGACTCGCCCCGGAGCTGCGCATGCCTCGTAGCGCCGGACGCTGCGCAGCGTCGCCATCGCTGTCGTTGCCGAGGCATCGCGGCGGAACGTCGCGCACCCCACCGGCACAAGGCGCGGGAGGGAGATGCCATGCGGCGCGGGTCATTCATCTGGGCAGTTGCGTTTGCGGCGACGGCGAACGCGCAAGAGCCGCCGCGGAGCGAAGAGTCGCCCGGTCTCGACGAGACAGTCGAAGAGCTGATCGTCACCGCCCAGCGGCGCGAGCAGCGCGCAATCGAGGTGCCCGCGAGCCTGCACGTTCTTCCCGGCGACGCGCTCGCCGCTCGGGGCGTGCGGGACGTGCGAGACGCCTTTGCGGCGGTCCCGAACCTCCAGTTCAACATGCTCGGCGACGGCGGTGGTGGCACCGGCATCGCGATTCGCGGCGTTTCGGCGGCCGGCGTGTTCGGCGTGGATCAGGCCGTGGCGATCTACGTCGACGGCGTGTTGATGAACGCGGAGGGAGCTTGGAACCCGCGGCTCGTGGACGTAGACCGGGTCGAAGTTCTGCGCGGACCCCAAGGAACGCTCTACGGGCGCAACGCACTCGCCGGGGCGGTGTCGATCATCTCGGTGCAGCCGAATCCGGAACGGCTCGGCGGGTTCGCGGAGGCGACAGTTGGTTGGTTCGGAGAGTTCGGCGCGAGTGGCGCCCTGAACGTCCCACTCGGTGAAGCGGCCGCGTTCCGCGTCACAGCGTTCGGAGCGCAGAGCGACGGCTTCATTCGGAATCGCCTCGGTGGTCGCCGCTTCGGTGGCCTCGCGGAAGGAGGTGTGCGCGCACAGCTTGCCGTCGAACCGGCGGAGCGCTGGTCGTTGGCACTGGCCGCGGACTACGCGAAGGACGACGGACGCAAGTGGGGCGTCGGCGATCGGGTTCGCGTTGCCGACGAGCTCGCAGTCGACGTTGCGACGCCCTTCCTCAGTGAGCTCGAGAACTACGGCGCCGCGCTCACCGCGACGCGGGAGGGTGCCTGCTGCGCTGGGTGAGCATTTCCGCCTACCGCAAGACCGAGTCCGACGGCAGCGGCGGCGACTTCACCTCGTCGCCGTTCGTGAAGCAGGGCTACGCGCGTCGCAATCGTCAGCTGTCCCAAGAGCTTCGCGTGCATCGCGAAGGCACTCGTGGGGACTGGGTGCTTGGCCTCTACGCCTTCGGCTACGACGAAGAGCGTGTCGACTTTTTCGGCTTCACGGAGCTGACCCCCGCGGACACCTTCTTTCCCGGACAACCGGAGCTGCCGGCCGGTTATCAGGAGCAGTCGATTCCGGACATCGAGGCGCGCAGTGCATCGCTGTTCTCCGACGGCACTCTGCGCGTCGGCGAGCGCTGGGAGCTGACGGCCGGCCTCCGAGTGAGCTGGGACAGGCGCTGGATCCGCTACGACCACGCCGGGACGCTGCCGGGCTTCTCGTTCTTCGCACCGACGCTGCGCTTCACAGACTCGTTCGAGGAGACGACCGTCACGCCGCGGGTCGCCGTGCGCTACGCGGCCAACGACGCACTGAGCCTGTACGCAACGATTGCCCGCGGCCAGAAGGCGGCAGGCTTCAATCCGAGCTTCGCGTTCTCGTCGGACCTGCTTTACGACAAGGAGTCGGCGTGGAGCTACGAGATCGGCGCCAAGGGGATGGCGCTCGATGGCGCGATCGACTTCGCGCTGTCCGCGTTCTACTTCGATTGGCGCGACAAGCAGGCCTACTACTACAACGGCTTCTTCGTGACGATTCAGAACGCGCCGAAGGCGCGGTCCTACGGCGCAGAGCTCGAGCTCGCGTGGCGGGCGAGCGAGCGGTTGAGCATCGGCGCCCAACTCGGCTGGCTGCGAGCGAACTTCGTGCGTTTCGAGAACGCGGGCGACTCGAGCACGGGGTCGCCGGTGGACGCGAGCGGCTTCCGGCTGCCGCTCGCACCGCGCTTCAGCGGCAACGTCTTCGCGGAGTACGTGCTGCCCCTACCGCGCGAGATCTCGCTGCGCGGTCGCCTCGCCTACGACTTCCGATCGTCGTTCACCTTCGACGTGCTCGAGCGCTCGCGAACCGAAGCGGTGGGGCTGCTCGGCGCGACGCTTGCGCTCGAGCGAGGTCGCTTCGAGCTGTCGTTCGCGGCCGAGAATCTCGTCGACGAGCGCTACCTCGCGTACGCCTACTCGACCGATCGCGGGCTTCCTGCGGAGCCGCGGACGTTCCGCGGCAGCTTGCGCGTGCGCTTCTGACCCTCAGCGTCGCGCATCTCCGAAGCGCAGGCGCCACGACGCGAGCCAGAGCAGCGGAACGACGCCGATCGCGAGCGCGATCGGCGCGACGGAGGTCCAGCGCTCCGCAAGCACACCGCCGGCGCCCCAGCTCGCAAAGCCAGCAATCTGCAGCACCGAGTACTGCGCGGTGAAGTCGGTCCCCGCGGTCGAGCCACGCGCGCGATCCATCATCATCGCGTAGAGCGTCGTGGTGGAGAAAGCGACACCGAAGTGGGCGGCGGCGATGCAGGCGACGAGCGCGGATGGAGCGGGCGCTCCGCTCGCGAACGTGGCAAGGCCCGGCGCTAGCGAGAGCGCGAACACGGCACCCGCGGCGCGGAACGCCCGCTCGCGCGGACGGCCCCGCATCCATGCCCCCGCCGCCCCCGCCCCGCCGATCCCTGCCGCGCTCGAACAGACGCCGTACACGAGGCCGATCTGCGTGAGATCCAAGCCCGCGTCGACGAGCGCGCCCTGGTAGGGAACGCCGAACAGCCCGTAACCAAGACCGAAGCCCGCAAGCCACACGAGCCAGCGGCGCATCTCCCAGCCCCGGCCGATCGCAGCGAAGTCTGCGAGGCGCGCGCGGGGGAGGCGCGCCAGCGAATCGGGCTCCGAAGCTCGTGCCGCAAGGAGAAACGGAATCGCGTAGAGGGCCGCGACCCCATAACAAGTCGCGCTCCAGCCCCACAGTCCGACCCCCACCACGGCCACGCCTCCGCCGAGAAGGTTTCCCGCCATCTGCCCTGCATTCAGCGCCGCGTTGCCGTCGCCTCGCTCGTGTGACTCGAGCACCACGACCGCGAGACCGTGAGCCGCCGTATCGACCGTGGCGCAGAGCGTCGTCAGAAGGACGAGGAAGCCGATCCCGAGCGCGCGATCTCGGGCGATCACGTCGGAGACGTCGGCTGCGCCGAGTGCGCACACGAGGGCCGCAACACTGGGCAGCAGCGTGATCACCCAGCTCCGGTAGCGACCGAACCGCTCGCTTCCGAAGCGATCGACGAGCGGCGCCCACGCGAACTTGAAGGCCCACGGGAGGAAGGCGAGCGAGAGCCAGCCGATCTCTTCGAGCGAGGCTCCCGCACGGCGCAGCAGCACGGGCAGCGTGGTGTTGAGCAGCGCCATCGGTAACTGCTCGCCGAGACCGAGCGCGAACAACAACGCGAGCCGATCACGCCGCGTCCGTGGTTTGCGAGGCCGGTCGTCCACCGACGAGGCGAGGTGTTCGGCCATGATCCGAGCGGTGCCGACGGGAGAGCGCGAGTTCCTGCGCGACGGAACCTCCCGAGGCCGATCGGCACCCTCTGACTCGCCGACCGCGAGGATCGTCATGTCCCTCTCATTCGGGTTGTTCGTCAACTGCGGGGCACCCGAAGGACGAGACGACGCCGGCGTGCTCGATCTCGCCGTCGCGCAGGCGGATCACGCGGAGCGGCTCGGCTACGACCAGGTGTGGCTCACCGAGCACCACTTCATCCGCTTCGGGATCAATCCCTCGGCGCTCGCGTTCGCCGGGTACCTGCTGGGGAGGACGCAGCGGATCCGCGTCGGCACTGCCGTGACGCTCGCGCCGCTCTACCACCCGCTCCAACTCGCCGAGCAGGCAGCGCTGCTCGACCAGCTATCGAATGGCCGCTTTGACTTCGGGCTTGGGCGAGGCGGTTATCGACGCGACTTCGAGGAGTTCGAGATCGACTCGGCGCGCTGGGGCATCGAGGTCGAGAGGACTCTCAGCGCGCTCGAACGCGCCTGGGCGCCCGGTTCCGACGTTCTGCCTCGCCCGCGAACGCAGCCGTTCCCGCCGCTCTACGTGGCGAGCACGACGCCCGCTTCGCTCGACCGAGCCGCGCGTATCGGAGCGCCGCTACTCCACTACTTCGCGACACCGCTCGACGCGCGCGCGAAGGTCGAGGCCGCGTACCGCGAAGCGGCGCGAGCCGCGGAGGCTCCGCCGCAGCGCGGGCCGCACGTGCACAGCTTCGTATGCGCCGTCAGCGACGACGCGCCCGCAACGCGCGCTGCGATACGCGACTACCTCACGCGCTCCTTCCGAGACGGAGACCATCCGCACGTCGGCGGCGCGGCGAGCCGCGGACGCCACGGCCCCGAAGGAGCGCCGCGCGACAATGCCGCGCTCGCGAACGGCGTCGCCGACGCTGCGCTGATCGGGACCCCGGCCGAGCTCGTCCGCGCATTCGAGACGCTTCGCGACGAGCACGGCGTTCGCAACGCGGCGCTCTACGTGGAGCCGTGCGGGGAGCGCAGCGCCGTACTCGAGACCGTGTCGCGTTTCGCAACGGAGGTGATGCCGCGGCTGAGCGCGAGTCAGCGCCTTCGCGCCGACCACGCGCCGTAGATCAGCGAGCCGAACACCTTCTGCACCTCCTCGAAGCCGGCGCCCTCGAGGAGCGCGACGATGCGCGCTTCGTCGCGCAGGGCGGGATCGACGCCGATGCGCGCGAGCATGCCGTCGGCGAGCGTGGGCTCGATGCCGGACATCACCGCCTGGCGCCGCCACGAAGCGAGGAGGAGCTGCCGGTCCTGGCCCGCCGCGACATGCGCGTCTGCGGTGAAAAGCAGGCCCCCCGGGCGCAGCAACGCGGCGAGCTTCCCGAAGAACGCGGCAGCCGCATCGTCGGGCACGACGTGCTGCGACACGAGGATTGACGTAGCGGCGTCGAACGCGCGGGTCGGCACAAAGGCGTCGAGCGTCTCGGCCCGGAGCGCGATGCGCTCGCCCAAGCCTTCGTCCGCAACCCGGTGCGCGCAGTGCGCGAGCATCGGCTCAGCGGGCTCGATCGCGACGAAGCGTGCGTCCGGAAGCGAGCGCGCGAGCGCAAACAGCTCTTCACCCGTTCCGGCGCCGACCACGAGCACGTCGGACCGCGGAGGCAGTTGCGTGAGGAACGCGCGGCAGAGGCGGTAGAGCCCCTCGCGTCCGGGGATCGCCGCGTCGGCGCGCCGCGCGTAGTTCGCTGCCCATTCGCCGTCGTAAGTCGCCATGCTTCGTCTTCGTCCGAGCCGGTGCACTCACGCAGCGGTTTGTCGCCACACCGCGACGTTGCCGTCGCCGTCGATCGCGGCGAGCAGCCGATCGTCCGGCGAGAACGCGACGCGTTCGATCGCGCCGCTGAGCACCGCGGCGCCCGCGGTGCGCGCCTTGCCCGTCTGCCCGATCGACCACACCCCGACGCCGCCATCGCGGCCGCCCGAAGCGAGCAGACCCTTGCGGTTCGCGAAGCGCAGCGCGGAAACCGGCAGCTGGTGGAGGTCGAGCAGCAGCGGGCGGCTTCCCTCGGGCCCGCGGCCGGAGAAGTCCCACACGCAGATCTGCTTACCGCCGCCGGTGGCGAGCCAGCGCGATCGCGCATCGAACGCGAGCGCCGTGGGCTTCACCTCGTAGCCCGACATCTCCGCGTCTCGGCCACTCGTGCGCCGCCAGAAGTGCACGCTCGATTCCTGCGTCGCGCACGCGGCGATCTTCGCGTCCGACGAGATGACGAGCCCGAGCAGCGAGCTCTTGTACGACAGGCGCTGCTCGAGCGCCCCCGTCTCCGCGTTCCAGAATGCGACGGCGCCGTAACAACTCGTGCCGAGCTGCTCGCGGCAAAAGGCGAGGCCGCTAACGGTGCTGGCGTGGTCGTCGCAAGAGAACGCCTCGCTGCCGTCCTCGCGGTAGACGCGCGCACGCTTGCCGGCGGCGATCGCGTAGCGCGCACCGTCGGGCGACCACGCGGCGTGCTCGCCCCAGCTCGCGCCGAGCGCATGCTCGCGCCGCAGCGCGCCGCTCGTCTCTTCCCAGAGTCGCGCGGCACCGTCCTGGCCCGTGCTGAGGAGTCCTCGCGCATTGGGATGGCCGGCGATCGCGAGCACGCCGCCCGGGTGCGCCTCGACGCGCCACGCCTCGGCGCCGCTTTGGGCGTCGAACGCCGCGAGGGCTCCGCTCGCATCGCTCACGAACAGCCGCGCGCTGCTCGCCGACCAGGCGAGGTCCGTCGCCCAATCGCCGGCCTTCGCCTGCCAGAGCAACGCGAGGGCGCCCGTGGAATACGCCTTGCCTCCCGCCGCCTTCACGCGAGACAGGCCCGGAAGCCAGTCTCGATCTCGGCGCGCGGCAGATCGCGCCCGATGAACACGAGCTGGTTGCGGCGCGGCTTGCGGCCCCAGGCGCGTTCCGGCTTCGCCTCGAAGAGCATGTGTACGCCCTGGAACACGTAGCGGCGCTCGTCGCCGGTGAAGGCGAGGAAGCCCTTCATGCGAAAGAGATTCACGCCGTGAGTGCGCAGCAGGTCGCCGATCCACGCGTCGAACTTGTCCGGGCGCACGTCGCCGTCGGCCTCGATCGCGATCGACGAGACGGCCTCGTCGTGCTCGTGCTGCAGCGCCCAGCGCCGCTCGGCGACCGGGACAGCGCTCGCACCGTCCGGCAGCGCGATGCGCATCGAGAACTCTTCGGGGAAGTGCTCGGTGAAGACGGCGACGTGCGCCGGCTCCTCGAGCGCGAGCCCGAAGTGTTTGACGCCAGGGCCCTCGAGCACGGCGGACGCGTGCTCCCCCGTCGCACGAATGGTCCCGCCGGGCGCGACGCGCCGCGCCGGCTCCGAGAAGGCGCGCATCGCCTCGTCTGCGGCCTCGCGCAAGGACGCCTCGTCCCAGTGGACCACGGGCGTCACACGGATCGACATGGTTGGGTCGGGCCCCTCGGCGAGCTCGAGCGTCGCGCGTCCGGCCGGCAGGGCGTAGACGCCGCTCCACTCGAACGGGTACTCCGGTTCGAGGAAGGTTGGTCGCTTCGCCAGCGCGCCGTCGAGATCGAAGCCGCCGATCGAGAGCACACGCTCGACTGCGATCTCGGCGTTCCGCGTGCGGAAGATTCTCGCCATGCCGTTCATCGCGCGGATCCGCGTTTCGAGCGTGTCGAGCTCGCGCGGCATCACGAGGTCCGTCTTGTTGAGCAGAACGACGTCCGCGAAGGCGACCTGCTCTTCGCACTCGCGGCTTCGCCCGAGTTGTTGGGCGACATGCTTGGCGTCGACGAGCGTGACGATTCCGTCGAGCCAGAACTGCTCACGGACCTCGTCGTCCATGAAGAAGGTCTGCGCCACGGGACCCGGGTCGGCGAGGCCGGTGGTCTCGAGCAGCACGTGGTCGAACTTGTCGCGGCGCTTCGCGAGGTTGCCGAGGATGCGGATCAGGTCCCCCCGCACCGTGCAGCAGATGCAGCCGTTGTTCATCTCGAAGATTTCTTCGTCGGCGTCGATCACGAGCCCTTGGTCGACGCCGATCTCGCCGTACTCATTCTCGATCACGGCGATCCGTTGGCCGTGTCGTTCGGTGAGGATTCGATTCAGCAGCGTCGTCTTCCCGGAGCCAAGAAATCCGGTGAGGATCGTTACGGGCGTCCTATCCATCGGGGCGCTCCTTTTTCTCGAAGAGCGCGCGCACGTCGGCCTCGACGACCTCCGCGAGCGGTTTGTGGATCGAGCGGCGGTCCGGCCGCGCTCCGGAGCGCGAGACCGCGATCACCGTCTCGAGCGGCGGGCAGCCCGGCTCGCGGCATGCGAGCTCGATCACCAACACCGTGTCGTCGTCGGCGAGCTGAGCGTGTGCAGCCGTCCACGCCTTGATCGCGCGCACGAGCGCGATCCGGGCGCGCGCGTCGTCAGCGCCGTTACGCAGCATCGATCGCTCTGGGCGCGTCGCGCTCGGCGAGCCACGTGCGCCCGTCCTCGAGATGAACGACGCGGGTGATCTCGTTGGGAAGGCTCGCCGTCTCGTGTGCGGTCCAGACGATCGTGAGCGGACGCGCGCGCGAGAGCTCACGCAGCCGCTCGACGACGCGCGCCTGCGCGCGCCGATCGATGCCGGCGGTGGGTTCGTCGAGCAGCAGCAGCTCGGGATCTGTCGCGAGCAGTCCGGCGAGTGCGACGCGCCGCCGCTCGCCGAAGCTAAGCGAGTAGGGGGAGCGGCCGGCGAGCGCGGAGAGCGCGAGCGCGTCGAGCTCCGCGAGCGCGCGTGCGTGTGCCGCTCCGGCGGAGACGCCGCGCTGCAGCAGCCCCCACGCGACGTCGTCGCTGACGGTCGGCGCGAGCAGCTGGTCATCCGGGTTCTGGAACAGAAAGCCGACGCGTGGATCGAGCCGGTCTGCGAGCCGCGAGCGCGCGTCGAGCACGTGTCCGAAGCGGTGGAGCGCACCGCTCGCGATCGCGTCGAGGCCAGCGATCGCGCGAAGCAGCGTCGTCTTGCCCGATCCGCTGTCGCCAACGAGTGCGATCCACTCGCACTCGCCGGCGCGAAAGCAGATCTCTTCGAGCAGGGGCCGCGCCGCGCGTCCCGCGAGACTCACCCCGACGAGCGCGAGCGTGTCTCCGCCCAAGCACGGCGTCGCGGCGCCGCCCTTCCCGCGGAGCTGCGCACACTCGGCGGCGCGCTCGCCGCGTTCGATCGCACCCGCGAGCCCGTTTCCGATCAAGGAGCCGAGTGCGCCGAGCGGCGCGCTCGCGCGGCCGAGTCGCGCGCGGACGGCGCATTGACGCGCGCGCCATTCCGCTTCGAGCACGCGGGCGTGAAGCACCGAGCGGTCGATCGAGTCGAGGACCGGGAGCGGCGCCCCGAGCGCGCTCACGAGTGCGCGGAAATCTCGCCACGGCGTCGTCGCCGCGAACCAAGCCGCCCACGCGCCTCCGCACACTATGCGCGCCGCCACCAGCGCGAGCTCCGAGGTGGCGCCGAGCGCCCAGTGACCCAGCAGCGCCGCGGCGGCTGGCGGCGCGACCCACACCGCGCGACCGAGCGCGCGGCGGCCACCCTCTACCGCGCATGCAACGACGCCGCAGCATCCGAGGGCGACGATCGGCGCGAGATCGGCGAGCGCCGCGTTCGCGAGCAGCGCGACGAGTAGCGCGGTGAAGCGCGCGGCCGCGGCGCGCACGCCGAGCCGCTCAACGCGCATCATCACGCTGCTGCGACGCTTGCACGAAGCGGCCCGTGACGAAGCCGGCGCCGAACAGCAGCGCGATCGTCGCGGCGAGTCCGAGCTCGCTCCCGCTCAGGTCGAGCAGCGAAGCACGCGCCGGCTGACCCGCCCGCTCCGCGGTGGCTGCGAACACGCTCTCGTCGATCCCGGTCACTGCGCAGCCGGTCAGCGCCACCACGGCGAACGCGGCCGCTGCCGATCGCCCGAGCCGGAGACGGGCCGGGACGCGGTCCCGCGCCGCCAGCGCGCGGAGCGCATACGCGGACAGCGCGCCCTCGAGCACCGCGAGTGGGATCTGGGTCGGGGCAAAGCCGAGCAGCACGGCGGTGAAGGTCTGGGCCGGTGCGACGGAGCGCGCGAGGCCGAACGCGAGCAGGGCTGCATCCCCGACGTAGACGCACAGGTCTGCGATCGCACAGCTGGCCGCGACCGCGGGGAACGCGGGCACCCGACAGGCGCGCAGCAGCGCGAACAATGCGAGCGCCGAGACCGGCCCGATCACGCCGAGCGTGAGCAAGTTGGCGCCGAGTGTGGTCAGCCCGCCGTGCGCGAAGAACAGTGCATGGGCCGCGAGCACGCACGCAGTCGGCCAGACGACGCGCCGCACGCCGACCATCAGGGCGAACAGCGGCGTCAAGCAGATGTGCGAGCTCGCCCCTGCGACCGGCACCGGAATCGGGAACAGAGACGCCGCGAAGATCACTGCGGTCGCGGTCGCAGTGAGAGCGCGTTCATCCGGGGGAGCAGCGTGCCGCTCGCCCGCCAGGCTCCAGGTGAGCGGGACCGCCGCCACGGCCGTCCAAAGCGCGGCGTGCGCGAGGGGGAGGGTGCCTTCAGCGAGATGCAACGCGGGGGCTCCAGAAGCGCATCCGACGCTAAGTGCCGACCTGCGCCGCGAAGTTCCCTCCACGTGCGCCCTGCTCACACCGCGGAGACTGAGGGAACTAGAAGATAGGGACCGGCACTTCGTCCTCGTGAGTCGCGTCTTACGTCTCGCGACGGCCCTTCTCTGGGGAGCTCTGGCCTCCGCTCACCTCAACGCGGAGCCCCACGCTGGCGCGCACCGCCACGAACACGCGGCGCCCCACGCCGGCGAGCTGATCGAGCTCGGCGAGGAGTTCGCACACGTCGAGCTGCTGCGAGACGTCGCAGGGGGCCGCGTCACCGCGTGGATCCTGGACGGCGAGGCTCAGCGCGGCGTGCCGATCGCTCAGGCCGAGGTGGTGATCGCGTGGCGCACTCCATCCGGCGCGCCGCTAAGGCTGGTCCTCCGCGCGGTCGAGAATCCGCTCTCCGGCGAGCGCGTGGGCTCGACATCGCAGTTCACGGCGACCCATCCGCAGTTGAAGCGCCCGGGTGCAGTCGACGGGGAGATCGAACGCATCGAGCTGAAGGGGCGTGCGTTCGAGCGCATCCCCGTTCGCCTCGACTGATCGCGAAGGAGGCCGCATGCAGGGCGATTCGGCAGTGACGCAAGAACCTCCGAAGAAGAGGACGTGGCGAGCCGCGTTCGGCTTTGGTGCCTACCTCGCGTTCGTGTTCGGCGGGGCCCTGTGGATCGCCGGCTCACCGGAGACGGCGGAGGCCGACCTCAACCGCGCGGAGCGGGCGAAGTACAGCGTCGTGTCGTGGGCGCAGCTGACCCGCTCCTCGGTTCCGGCCACTCTCTGGGAAGAGCCTCGAGCGCCCGTCGTCCTCCCGGCGGATGTAAAGGCGCTCGACGGCAAGTCGGTGGCGCTGCGCGGCTTCGTTATTCCGACGTGGGTGGAGGCGGGCGGCGTCCGAGAGTTCGTGCTCGCCGCGAAGAACGAGATCGGCTGCTGCTTCGGCGACGGGCTCACCATCAACCAACTCGTCGTCGTCAGCGTCCCAGAGACGAAGAAGCTGAGGCTCGAGCCCTACCGGCTGATGACGGTGCTCGGAACGCTCGCCGTCGGTGAGGAGCGGAGCGGAGAGATGTTGCTGAGCCTCTATCGGATGACGGCGGACGACGTCCGCGATGAGTGAGGCGCCCGCGCTCGAGCTTCTCGGGCTCCGCAAGTCGTACCCGGACGCCGAGGGGCGCGAGCTCCGGATCGTCTCCGTCGAGCGCTTCGTGCTGGCCCGCGGCGAGCAAGCGGCCCTCTTCGGCGAGAGCGGATCCGGAAAGACCACACTGCTGCACCTCGTGAGCGGCATTCTCGCGCCCGATGCGGGCGTCGTGCGGGTCGCCGGCGAAGAGCTCACGGCGCTCTCCGAGGCCGCGCGGGATCGCCTGCGCGCCCGTGCGATCGGCATCGTGTTCCAGACCTTCCACTTGTTAGGAGGGTACGACGTCCTCGAGAACGTCCTGCTCGCGCAGAACTTCGGACGCGGCGAAGACGAGGCCTACGCGCGCGAGCTGCTGCGTCGCGTGGGGCTCGAACGCCACCTGCGCGCCAGGCCGGCGCGGCTCTCGGTCGGGCAGCGACAGCGCGTCGCCGTCGCCCGCGCGCTCGCGAACCGCCCTGCGCTCGTGATCGCCGACGAGCCCACCGGGAGCCTCGATGGCGCAAACGCCGCTGCCGCGCTGACGCTGATCCGGGAGGCGTGTGCAGAGGTTGGCGCGGCGCTGCTCTTGGTGAGCCACGATGCGGTGGTGCTGAGCGCGTTCCCGCGGCGCCACGCGCTCGCGGATCTCGCGAGCGCCGCGTGAGGGCCGGCATCGGCCTGCGCGTGCGCCGAAGCCTCGCACGCCACGCACTTTCGAGCGGCGTTGCGGTCGTCTCGATCGCGCTCGCGTGCGGACTCGCGGTGGCGGTGTTCTCCCTGCGCACGCAGGCTGAGCGCGCGTTCACCGAGAGCCGCATGGGCTTCGACGCGGTGCTCGGCGCGCGCGGAAGTCCGCTCCAGCTGGTGCTCAACTCCGTTTTCCATCTGGAGACGTCGCCCGGCAATCTGCCGTGGTCCATGTTCGAGGCGATCGCGACGAACACGCTCGTGAAGCGGGCCGTGCCTTACGTCGTCGGTGACAGCTATCGCGGGCACCGCATCGTCGGCACCTTTGCGGGCGCGTTCGATCACGCGAGCGCTCCGCGCCTTCGAGCCGGAGGGCGGCTGTTCGCGGCCGGCGCGCGCGAGGCCGTCGTCGGTGCGGCCGTCGCGGAGGAGGCCGAGCTCGAACGGGGCGCCCGCTTCAAGCCCTATCACGGGCTCGTGAACGACGCCGCGGCGCAACACGATGAGGAGTTCACCGTCGTCGGCGTGCTGGAGGCGACCGGCGGCCCCGCCGATCGCGCGATCTGGGTCCCGCTCGAGGCGCTCTATGCGATGTCCGGGCACGTGCTGCGGGGGGCGGGCGAGGAGCGCCGCGGCGTCGAGGCTGCCGGCGATCGGGCGAACTGGGAGGTGAGCGCGGTGATGCTCGAGCTGCGCTCGCCGCAGGCTGGCTTCGCGCTCGATCAGCTCGTGAACAAGCAGGGCAAGGTCGCGACGCTGGCATGGCCGATCGCGACCGTGATGGCGGATCTGTTCCGCAAGCTCGGCTGGGCGACGCGCGTCCTCGGCTTCGTGGCCTACCTGGTCGTGGTCGTCGCGGCAGGCACGATCCTCGCCGCCGTCAGTAGCGCGATGAACGAGCGACGGCGCGAGATGGCGATCCTCCGTGCGCTCGGCGCGCGCCGCGCGGGGCTCTCGCTCGGAGTGGTGCTCGAGTCCGCGACCCTCGGCGCCGCGGGCTCGATCCTCGGACTGCTCGTGTTCGCAGGGCTCGCCGGCATCGCTCGCGAGATCGTGCGCAGGCAGACCGGCGTCGCTCTAGATCCATGGGTGTGGCATCCCGTGTTCGCGTACGCGCCGCTCGGCGCGACAGCGCTGGCTTCGGTCGCCGGCGCGATTCCAGCCGTTTTGCTCTATCGGACCGACGTCGCGACTCAGCTCGCCAGCACGGAGTGAACGATCGTCCGGTAGGGCGCGCGCCCTGGAACTCACGGCTCTCCATCGGCACCTCCGACAAACGAACTCGGAGGTTCCTTGCCGACGTCATTCCTGTCCCAACTGCTGTTCGTCGCTACCTCGCTCGCGGTCGGCACGCTCGCTCACGCCCAGGCCGCACCGACTCCGCCCGCGTCGGATCGCGTGGAGGAGCTCGTCATCATCGCGACGCGCACGGAGCAGCCGTCTCTGTTCGTGCCCGCGGCCGTCTCGACGCAGGACTTCAGCGAGCTTCGCCAAGAGGGCTTCCTCTACGGCACCGACGAGTTCCGCGGCGTGCCGGGAGTCTATTTCCGGCGAGGCGTGGGGCCGTTGGTTGATTTGGGACGGTCGTCGTTGGGCCATCGACGATGGAAACCGGGTTCGCGAACTCGTGCGCCAGAGCGTGCTCACGCTGTACATGGACGCCGCGGGTGCGGAATCCGATCGGCAGCGGGACGCATTCGCAAGCGCCGCGAAGCGCCTGCGTCACGCCAACCGCATGCAGGCCGCCCTATGGATCGCGGCCGGGGACCCGAAGTTGACCGTGCATCACATGATGCTCGACACCGATCCGTGGCTTCTGAATGTTGAGAACGGGACGATCGATCTGCGCACCGGGAATTTGCGCGAGCACCGGCGCGAAGACCTCATCACGAAGCTCGTGCCGACCTACTTCGACCCGAGCAAGGACGCACCCGGTTGGGATGCATTCCTGAATCGAGTGCAGCCTGACGCCGCGATGCGGGACTACCTGCAGCGCGCAATCGGGTATTCGATCACCGGGAGCACGCGCGAGGAGTGTGTGTTCCTAAACCATGGGGGCGGTGCCAACGGGAAGACCACTTTCATCGAGACGTTTCGCTTACTGCTCGGGGACTATGGCATCGCGCTCCCGCAGGAGACGGTGGTCCGCGCTCGCTTCTCGTCGATCCCCAACGACCTCGCTCAGCTGCCGGGCCGCCGTTTCGCGACGATCGTCGAGACCGGCGAGGACCAGCGCCTTGATGAGGAGCGGATCAAGGCGCTCGCGACCGGCGACAAGCTGCCCGCGCGCTTCATGCGCCAGGAGTGGTTCGAGTTCGAGCCGAGATCGAAGTTCTGGATGGCGACCAACCACCTTCCAACAGTGTCCGGCGACGATGACGGGATTTGGCGGCGGATTCGCCTCGTGCCGTGGGCCGTTCAGATCCCCGAAGCCGAGCGGGATCGCGACCTCCGCGAGAAGCTGCAGGCTGAACTGCCGGGCGTTCTGGTTTGGGCCGTTCGTGGCTGTCTTGACTGGCAGCGTGACGGTCTTCGGCCACCGAACGCAGTTACTGCTGCCACAGGCGAGTACCGGGAGGAAGAAGACGTGATCGGCGCCTTCCTCCAGGAGCGGTGCGATTTCGGCCCCGCCCTAACGGTCTCGAACAAGCGACTGCGGCGGGAGTTCTCGGGTTGGTGCGAGCAGCAGGGGCACCCGCTGCCGAGTCCGAAGGCGGTTGCTTCACGGTTTTCGCGGCGCGGCATGCTGAAGTGCAAGGTGGGCTCTGACAGAGGCTGGCGCGGTCTCAACGTGCGCAGCCTCGAGGAGGGAGAACATGCGAGGGACGGATGGGACGGTTAGGACGAGATTCCAGCTATCGATCAGATCCTACGCGCGCGATCCGGTGATGAGATAAGACGAGGAAGATGTGTCCCATCTGGCCGGCTCCCAAAGGCTCCGCGACGCGCGTTTGCTGATGCCCCAACCCCGTTTGGCGGCCACGCCCACCGGTACAGGAAACTAGGTAGTCGCCATGAAGAAGAAGCCCTCCGGCCCTCGATATCGAAACCTCTTCGCCCGCGGCGGAGTCATCTACTACAGGCGCAAAATCGGCGGGCGTCGGCTGAAGGTCAGCACAGCGACGAGCGACTGGAGTGAGGCCGCCGCATTCCGCGATCTCTACGAGCAGCGGAAGGGCATCGGGCGCCTCCCGCTCGCGATACTGGACACGCCGACATTCGCGGCGTTCGCCACCCGCTATCTCGCTGAGGACACATCGCACCTCGCCGGGACGACGCGGGCCGATCGCGAGGGGTACCTGAGGCCAGACGGGCCGCTGATTCGCTTTTTCGGTGGGCGCAAGCTCGACGAGATCACCGCGCCGATCGTTCGCGAGTGGTGGAACCAGGAGGTCCTCGGCAGGAGCCGTTCGATCTCGACCGGCCGGTCCTACCTCTCCGCTCTCGCTGGCGTGGTCGGCTACGCGACGGATCTCGGGCTTCTAGAGGCGAACCCGCTGCCCGCGTTCCGGGAGCAGCTGCGGCGCCGTGGGCGCACGAAGGGCGCGCGCGCACGGTCGGATTCGGGAAGCACGATCCGCCCGATCGAGAGCCTCGGCGACCTCCTGAGCTTCACGCGGGCCGCGTTCGCTGAAGCCGAGATCGACCTTGCGCAGACGCGAAGCGTTCAACGCCACAGGGAGACTCGGCACGCGCGGTCGCTCGAGGAGCGGACCGGGGGCTTGCGAGCCGTCGTCGCGATCCTCTGCATGTTGGACGCTGGCCTTCGCGTAGGCGAAGTAGCGGGCATGACTTGGGGGCAGGTTCGCTGGGGGTCCGATGAGAGCGACCCCAATCGCGCCATCGTGATCGACAGGTCTCGCCCTCGCGGTGGAGAGGTCGCCCCTCCGAAGAGTGGACGCCGCCGAGTGGTCGCACTCTCTCGGCGCCTACGCGCAGCACTAGAGCTCTTGTATCGGATTCAGTTTCGCCCCGCCCCCGAAGCTGCGGTGCTGCCCGGCTTCGAGCCCCACAACTTCTCGACGCGAGCTTGGAGGCGAATCACCGAACGCGCTGGGATCGGGCACCGGGCACCGAAGGACCTCCGCGACACATTCGCCTCGTGGGTGCTCAGCCTGGGCGTCCAGCTCGGGTACGTCTCCCAACAGCTCGGCCACGCGGACGTAGCCGTCACGGCGCGGCACTACGCACGCTGGTGCGGCGGCGACGTTTACCGGGATCCCATGCCGCTCGAGGCTGGGGAGGTGCCCGCGGATCTGATCGCGCGGGCGTCGGAGTGGTCCCAGAGTGGCCCCACCCCCGAGTTCTCGTGGCGCGACGAGATCGAAAAGCTCAGCAATCTCGCAGGTTTGGTGGTGGCCCAGGCCAGAGTCGAACTGGCGACACCCGCATTTTCAGTGCGGTGCTCTACCAACTGAGCTACCGGGCCGAAGGCGCGGCAACGTACCTCACGCATCTGGTGGGGCCATCGGACCGCCCGAGTTTTTTCGCTCGTCCGCGCGACCTGCTCGCATTCGTACGAATTCCGCACTTCCTTTGCCACTTCGCGCCCTTGCCTCCCACTTAAAGCAGAGGGAAGGCAGAGGGGATTTGCATGAAGCGGCTGTTGCTGGGTCTGCTCTTTTCGATTTGTGCCGCGAGCTCGGCACAAGCCGTCACGTTCGGCTTCGACTGCTTGGCAGGACCGTCGGCGGCCTGCGGAGTCGGTGAGGCACAGATCAGGGTCGAGGTGACCGACGCCGGCAGCGGCATGGTGAACCTCGTGTTCACGAACACCGGGGCCGAGGTGTCCGCGGTCCGAAGCATCTACTTCGATCGTCCCGAGAATTTCGCCAAGCTCGTGCTGTTGGGTGGAGCGGGCACCCGGTTCAAGAAGGGCGGGAAGCCCAAGGATCTTCCGGGCGTTCCGAGCTTCATGAGCGACTTCCGCTTCACGGCGCGGTCGCCGCAGGACATCAACGGCCTCAACCCGGGCGAGAGCCTCACCATCGTGCTCAAGCTGGCGTCGGGTCGCACCTTCGCCGACGTGGTGAGCGCGCTCGAGAGTGGTTCGCTGAAGATCGGCGTCTTCATGGTCGCCAACACGCCAACGACCGGAGAGGCGAGCCTGGTGAACCTGCCGAGGCCGGTACCTGAGCCCGTCGCCGCGCTGATGGGCGGTGTGGCTTGCCTCGGCCTCGCGCTCTTGGGTCGCCGCCGCTAGCACGCAAAGCCCGCAGCCCGGCGGACTCCGCCGCGAATCCCTAACAACCCGTGGCCCGGACGTGCGATAGCGTCCGGGCCATGTGCTTTTCGAGAGCCGCGCACGCGGCGTTCTTCATCGTATTTCTCGCTGCGCGGCTGTCGTTCGCCGCATCTCCCGATCCCGCGACGGGAACGCGCGGGATGGTCGTCACGCCGCATCCCTCCGCGACCGCGGCGGGCGTGCGCGTGCTCGAGCGCGGCGGCAACGCGATCGACGCGGCGATCACCGCTGCCCTCGCGATCGCCGTGGCGCAGCCGAACTCCACCGGCATCGGTGGCGGCGCGTTCATCCTCGTGCGCCTCGCGGATGGCCGCGCGTTCGCGATCGACGCGCGCGAGACGGCGCCCGCCGCTGCGCACGCCGAGATGTACACGCGCCCCGACCTCGCGGCAGACGCATCGCGCTTCGGTGGGCTCGCCGTCGGCACGCCGGGCCTGATCGCGGGCTTCGCGCTCGCGCTCGAGGAGCACGGCACGATCTCGTGGAAGCACGCGCTCGCGCCGGCCATCGCGCTCGCGGACGAGGGCACGCCGCTCGGGCCCTACACGCGCCGCTTCATGGGCTTCATGCGCGCGACCCCGCTGCCCGCGCGCTTTCCCGAGGTCGCGCGCATCCAGCTGCCGCCGGAGCCGATCGCGGGGGGCAAGCTGCGCCAGCCCGAGCTCGCGGGGACGCTGCGCCTGCTCGCGAAGCGCGGCCCGCGCGCCTTCTACGAGGGCGCGCTCGCGGAGAAGATCGCGGCCGCGGCGCAGGCGAGCGGCGGCGTGCTCACGGCGCGCGACCTCGCGGGCTACACGCCGCTCGTGCGCGAGCCGCTGCGCGGCGAGTACCGCGGCGTCGAGCTGCTCGCGTTCCCGCCTCCGTCGTCGGGCGGAGTGACGCTGATCCAGACGCTGAACATTCTCGAAGGCTTCGACCTGCGCGCGAAGGGCGCCGGCTCCTCCGAGTCGATTCACCTCGTGAGCGAGGCGCTGAAGCTGGCCTTCGCCGATCGCGCGCTTCACCTCGGTGACCCGGCGTTCGTGGCCGACATGCCGGTGAAGCAGCTGCTCAGTGACGAGTACGCGGCGAAGCTGCGCGCGCGCATTCGCGCGGACCGCGCGAGTCGCGTCGACGGCTCGCAGCTCGCGGTCGACGACGCCGGCACTGCGCATCTCTCGGTGGTGGACGGAGCGGGCAACGCCGTCGCGATCACGCAGACCGTGAACGGCCCCTACGGCGCGTGGGTCGTCGTGCCCGGAACCGGCGTGATCCTCAACAACGAAATGGACGACTTCGTCACGCAGCCGGGCGAGGTGAACCAGTGGGGCTTGTTAGGGCTCGCCGATGCCGCGAATCGCGTCGAGCCGGACAAGCGCCCGCTCTCGAGCATGGCGCCGCTGATCGGCATCGAGAACGGGCGCGTGCGCTTCGTGGCCGGCAGCAACGGCGGGCCCCGCATCATCACCTCCACCTTGATCGCACTGCTCAACGTCGTCGACTTCGGGATGGACGCGCAGGAGGCCGTCTCGGCGCCGCGCTTCCATCACCAGTGGCGGCCCGACGTGCTCGACGTCGAGGGCGAGACGCCCGCCGACGTCGTCGCTGCGCTGAAGGCGCGCGGGCACGAGGTGAAAGTCTCGGACGAGATCATCAGCGGTGTCGAAGCGATCGTGGTCGATCCGAAGACGGGCGTGATGAGCGGCGGCGCCGATCCGAGGCGCGACAGCAGCGCGATGGGGCTCGACTAGAGCGCTAGGCGGGGCTCATCGCGCCGAGCGTGCGGTCGACGCTCGCGCCGAAGTCTTCGCCCCACGCGTAGGGCAGGTCGACGAGCGTGCCGCCGTGTGTCGCGGTCTCGGCGAGGTGCAGCGCGTCTGACAGCACGCGGCGCTGCATCGCGACATCGCGGGCCCGCCCGAACGGGTTGCCCATCGGGAAGTTCACGAACACGCTGCGCGGCGGCAGCACCTGCGCGGTGAGATCGCGCCCCGTCGAGACGAGCACGGTCGGAATGCCGCGAGCTTCGAGGACGCGAGCGACCAGACCCACGGTCTGGTGGTCGAGCGGTCAAGCGGGCACGAGCACGAAGAGATCGACGTGCTCCTTCGAGAGCGTCTCCGCGAGCGCGGGCGCTGCGACCTCCGTGACGTGCGAGCGCTTGTAGATGCGCCCCATGAAGCCGCTGTAGTGGTGCGGCGCGACTTCGGCGATCACGACTTCGCGCGCGAGCTCGCGCAGGCGCTCGAGCGGGAACACGCAGTTCACGTCCTCGCGCGCCGAGCGCACGTCGTAGTAGGAGTCGTGCACCTGGAAGTCCGGCGCGGAAGCGCCGCTCGCGATCGCGTCGAGCCGGAACTCGTTGCGCGCGTCGGGATTCCACGCCGGCATCGCGCAGTGTGACACGCCTCCGGAGGTGAGCAGCGAAACGCGGCACTCGCGCAACGGCTTCGCGAGGGGCGTCAGCGGCGCTTCGCGGTGAATCGTCCATTGATAAGGCGGGAAGCCTTGTGCGCGGTAGCGCGCGTTCAGGCGATCGACGTAGCGGACGGGTTCCACGCGCACCTCGATCTGGCTCGGTAGCGCAGCGCGTTGCTCGCGCGCTCCATCGTTCAGGCCGCGCGGGCTCGCGTTAGCGTGCGCTCCGATGCGCCTCGCAAAGCCCTGCATCGACGTCGGCATCCTCACCAACCGCGGTGAGGAGCAGCTCGCGTTCTGGCAGAACGAAGTCGGGTTGCCGTTCGAGGAGCGGCTGCCGGTGCGGCGCGGCTTCGTGCAGATGCGCCACGCGCTGAACGGATCCGTGTTCAAGCTGAACGTGGTGGACGCGGAGATTCCCGGCGCGCCGCCGAGCGGCTACCGCGAGCTGTGGATCGCGCGCGAGGGTGTGGCAGCGCCGCGCGCGCTCGCAGATCCCGACGGCAATCGCGTCGTGCTCGTGCCGCCGGGGCACGCGGGAGTCAGGGGAATCGGCGTCGTGCTCGCGGTGCGCGACGCGGCTGCGCACCGCGCGTTCTTCACGCGCGCGCTCGGGCTCGCCGAGGAGGCGCCGGGCGCGTACCGCTGCGGCACCTCGCTGTTCCTCGCGCGCGAAGACGCGAGCGCGCGCGGCGACGTCGTGCGCGACGGCCTCGGCTACCGCTACACGACGATCCAGATCTTCGACTGCGACGCGGAGACGAACGGCATCGTGGCGCGCGGCGGCGTGCTCGGTGCGCCTGCGATCACGCTCGGCAAGACCGCGCGCTTCTCGTTCGTGCGCGATCCCGACGGCAACTGGATCGAGATCTCGCAGCGCGCCTCGCTCACCGGCCCGCTGCCCGAATGACGCGCGCGATTCGCTGATGCCTGCATCGGCAGACGCCTTCGCCGCGCCCGCGTGGCTGTGGATCCCGATCACGATCGCCGCCGCGCTCGCGCAGAACTTGCGAACCGCGGTCCAGCGCAAGCTGAAGGGCGCGCTCTCGACGAACGGCGCGAACTACACGCGCTTCGTGTTCGGCATCCCCCTCGCAGCGGCCTGGCTCGCGGCGCTGCACGCGGCGGGCATCTCGCTCGCTCGGCCGAACGCGCAGTTCTTCGCCGGCATCGCCGTGGGCGGCGTCGCGCAGATCCTCGCGACCTCCGCGCTGCTCGAAGCCACCGCGCGCCGCAACTTCGCGGCTGGCATCGCGTTCTCGAAGACCGAGGCGGTGCAGGCGGCGTTGTTCGAGGCGCTCGTGCTCGGCGCCGCACTCGCGCCGCTCGGCTGGCTCGCGATCGCGGTGGCGACTGCGGGCGTGATGGCGATCTCGCTCGCGCGCCCGAGCGACGCGGGGCTGCGCGATCCCGCGCTCTGGCTCGGCGTCGCTTCGGGGGGGCTCTTCGCGATCGCGGCGGTCGCGTTTCGCGCCGCTTCGCTCTCGCTCGCGCATCCGTCGTTCCTGATGAGCGCCGCCACCACGTTGTTAGGCGCGCAAGCCCTGCAGACCGCACTTCTCGGCGGCTGGCTCGCGCTGCGCGAGCCCGGCCAGCTCGCCGCGGTGCGCGCGAACTGGCGCGTCGCGAGCCTCGCTGGCGCCGCGGGCACCCTCGCGAGCGCGGGCTGGTTCACTGCGATGACGCTCACCGTTGCCGCCTACGTGCGCACGCTCGGCCTCGTCGAGCTGCTGTTCACGTTCGCGGTCGGCCGCATCGCGTTCCGCGAGACGCCCGCGCCGCGCGAGATCGCCGGCGCGCTCCTGCTCGCCGCGGGCATCGCACTGCTGCTGAACGCGGGTTAGCGCGGCGCCGATTCGCGCCGCGGGTGCGCGCGATAGGCTGCGTCGCATGCCGGCCGCGCGCCCGCCCGTGACGGGCATCGTCACTTGCTTCAACGAGGAGCGGCACATCGCTGCTTGCCTCGAGAGCCTCGCGTGGTGCGACGAGATCGTGGTGCTCGACTCGTTCTCCACGGATCGCACGGCCGAGATCGCGCGTGCGTTCCCGCGTGTGCGCTTCCTCGAGCGCACTTATTACGGCGCCGCCGCCGCGAAGAACTTCGCGATGGATCAGGCGCGCCACGAATGGATGTTCATCCTCGATGCCGACGAGCGCTGCACGCCCGAGCTGCAGCGCGAGATCGAGGCGCTGCTCGCTGCTGGCCCCGAACGCGGCGCTTGGTTCGTGAAGCGCCGCTGCTTCTTCCTCGGGCGCGAGATTCGCTTCTCGGGCTGGCGCAACGATCGCGTCGTGCGCTTGATTCGGCGCGGCGCCGCGCGCCACGAGGACGCGCGGGTGCACCCGAAGGTGGTCGTCGCGGGCGGCGCGGCGTCGGTCCTGACGAATCCGCTCGTCCACTACGTGGTCGAGGACTTTCACGCCTACCTGCAGCGCATGGTGAAGTACGGCTACTGGGGCGCGGCGCAGGCGTGGCGCGAGGGCAAGCGCGCGCACTCGTTCGCCGACGTGCTGTTCCGCCCCGCCTGGCGCTTCCTGCGCACGTACGTGCTGCAGCTCGGCTTTCTCGACGGCGGCGTCGGCATCGCGTTCTGCCTCTGCCAAGCGTTCGCCACTTACGCGAAGTGGTCCGTGCTCTGGAGCTGGCAGCTCGACGCGAAGCGCGGGCGCGAGCCGCAGCTGCCGGAGTTCGAAGCCCGCGGCGACGCCTGACTACGGCTCCTCGACCAGCTTCAGCGCGCGGTTCGGGCAGTACTTCACCGCAGCCTCGACTTGCGCGCGCATCGTCTCCGGGATCGGGTCGAGCAGCAGCTGCGCCTGCCCATGATCACCGGCGCGCTCGACCACGAGGAACGCCTCCGGCGCTTCGCCCATGCACACGCCGTGGCCTTGGCAGAGATCGCGATCGATCACGACGTGCAGCTTCATCTCGCGCCGCGCCTCCGGTACCGCAGCCGGCACGGGTCGCTCGTGCGCAGGATCAGACTCGGCATCACGTCCTGATAACTCTCGGGTGCATCCACCAGCTCGAACTCGTAGCGCGCGAGCAGCGCGGCGAAGATCGCCTTCACTTGCAGCAGCGCGAACGCGTTGCCCACGCACTTGCGGCGCCCGCCGCCGAACGGGATGTAGGCGAACACGTTTTCCGGGAACGCGCGCTCGGGATCGAAGCGTTCCGCGTCGGGGAAGCTCTCGGGCAGGCGGTGCGCGACGTAGGGCGAGACCACGACGACGCTGCCCGCCGGAATCACGACGTCTCGGAACGCGAGGTCGCGCTTCACGAGGCGCATCAACGTCACGAGTGGCGGATGCTTGCGCAGCACCTCGAACACGAAGCGCTCGAGCGCGGGCAGCTCGCGCAGCGCGGTGTGTGCGAGCTGGCTGCCCGGCGCGACCACCGCGTCGATCTCGCGCACCACCCTCGCCGCGTGCTGCGGGTTGCGCGCGAGCTCGACGAGCGTCCAGGTCGCGGTGTTCGAGCTGGTGTGAAAGCCCGCGAACATGATCCAGATGACCATGCCTACGATCTCGTCATCCGTCAGGCGGCGGCCATCGAGGTACGCAGCCTCCATGAACGACTGCAGCATGTCGGGCGACGAGGCGCCCGTGCGGCGTCGCTCCTCGATCACTGCGGTGACGAGCTGCGCGAGCCGCGCGCGCGAGCGGTCGCGCTTCGCGAACGCCTCCTCCTGCGCGTAGGGGTCGACGATCGAGGACGCGCTCACGGCGTGCTCGAGGTCTTGGTAGAGCGCCCCGAACTCGCCGGTCAGCTTCGCGCGGAACTCGCTGCCCATCAGGCAATGCGTCGACGTGCGCAGCACGAGCTCCTTGAGCTCCTCGTAGAAATCCTTCTCGCCCTCGTCGTCCCAGGTCGAGACGTACGCCTCGACTTCGCGAGCGATCACCTGCGCGTAGCTCTTCATGCGATCGAGGCGCAGCGCGTTCGATTGCATCTTCACCTGCTGCCGCTCGAGCTCGAGCGGCGCGCCGTACTGAATGCCCGCGCCGAACACCGGGACCATGAAGTGGTACGGCTCGCGCGGGCTCAGCTGATCGTCGCCCGCGCGGAACACGGCTTCGTAGGCGGCGGGGCTGCTCAAGAGCAAGTGCTTCGCGCCGCCGAGATCGAACTCCGCAAGCTCGCCGCACTCGCGATACGCGCGCCACATGAAGTGCGCGGGGTGCGCGTTGAACTCCTCGAAGTGCCCCGAGCCGGGCTTCGCGCCCGACACCTGAGGCCAGCGCGGTGCGCTCACGCCGCGCTCCTGGGTCGCACTCTCGGGAACTCCGGGTGACGGAACGCGTCGCCGGGCTTCAGGCGGCCCGACAACAGCTGGAACACGCTCGTCGCCTTCGCCTCGGGGATCTGCTTGTCCGTGAGAAACGGGCGCCGCGCGTAGTGTGCGTCGGCGCCGAAGAAGCGCAGCGAGAGCGTGCGGCGCCGCATGTCTCGCCGCGTCGCCGCGCCGCCATGCAACAGGCCCGGATGAAACACGACGGCATCGCCCGGCTCGACCGCGAACGACGTGATGTCCCACGCGCCGCGGTTCTTCTCGATGTCGGGCAGCCGCGGCAGCGAGCCGTCGCCGTAGATCGGCAGCGTGTCGTCGCTCGGGTCGAAGCGCGAGCCGTCGTACATCGGACCGCGGTGCGAGCCGCGCACGAACTCGAGCGAGTGCGCGGCGTCGACCGCGTCGAAGCTGATCCACACCACTGCGATCTGCTCGCCGTCGACGGGCAGGTACGACGAGTCCTGATGCCACGGCGTGCGGCGCGTGTCGCCGCCTTCCTTCAGGAACACCTGCTCGTACATGAACCACACGTCGGGCGCGCCCCACAGCGCAGCGCACGCGTCGGCCGCGGGCGTCGCGTGCACGAGGTCGCGATAGACGGGCTGTGCCTTGCGGTTCGCGAGGTCCTGATAGAAACGCCCCTCGCCGCCCTGGTACACGTTCGCGCTCGGGCTCGGATTCGCGAGGCTCCACTCGTACGCCGCGCGCGCTTCGGCCAGGTCGTGCTCCCCTAACAACCCGCGCAGGCACACCACGCCGTCGCTCCGGAACGCTTCCCGCTGCGCGTCGTCCACGCGAATGCTCATGAGAGCACGTAGTCGTCTGCGTTCACGGCGCGCGTCTGTTGCCAGTACCCGAGCAGCGTGAAGGGCCAGTTCTGCGCGACGCGTCCGCTCGCGCTCTTGTACCAGCTGTTCACCTTCGAGACGCCCCACGCCATCTCGAGGTTGCCCTGGTCGATCCAGGCGTTGTAGCGGTCGTGCACGTCCTTCTTGCAGTCCATCGCGCGCTTGCCGCTCTCGAGCAGCAGGCGGATCGCCGCCGTGATGTACGTCATCTCGCACTCGCTGAAGTAGATGATGCTGCCGTTCACCACGATGTTGGTGTTGGGGCCGTACATGAAGAAGAAGTTCGGGAAGCTCGGTGCGACCAGGCCGAGGTAGGCCCTCGCGTTGCCGTCCCACTGCTTGTGAAGGTCCGCGCCGTTCCGCCCCAACACCTGCATCGGCGTCAGGAACTGCGAGGCCTTGAAGCCGGTCGCGTAGATGATCACGTCGGCGGCGCGCTCGACTCCCGCCTTGTCGACGACACCGCGGGGCGTGATCTCGCGAATGCCGCCGGTATGCAGGTTTACGTTGGGGCGCTTCAGCGCCGCGCACCACACGCCGTTGTCGACGAGGATGCGCTTGCTCGCGGGCGGGTACTTCGGGACGACCTTCTCGGCGAGGTCGGGGCGATCCGCGAGCTGGTCGCGCAGCGCCTGCGCCAGCATCGCGCGCAGCTCCTCGTTGCTCTCGCTCACGCTGTCCTCGCGCTGCCAGCCCTTCTGCACGCGCACGCGCGGCAGGAACCAGCCGTCGCCGGTACGCCAGAACAGCCAGAAGCGATGCCAGTGCGCCGCGTGCGGCACGTGCGAGAACACCCAGCGTTGGCCTTCGGGAATCGGCGCGTGGTAGTCAGGCGCCGGCAGCAGCCAGTTCGGCGTGCGCTGGTAGATGTCGAGTTGCGCGGCCTCTTCCGCGATCACGGGCACGAACTGCGCCGCCGTCGCGCCGGTGCCGATCACCGCGACGCGCTTGCCCTTCAGCGAGACGCCGTGATTCCAGCGCGCCGAGTGCCAGCTCGGCCCCCCGAACTTCTCCATGCCCGCGATGTCCGGCAGCTTCGGCTGATTGAGCTGGCCCACCGCGCTGATCAGCGCGTTCGCCTCGATCACGTCCTCGGCGCCGTCGGGCTTGCGCACGCGGATGCGCCACACCGCGCGATCTTCTTGCCATGCCGCCTGCAGCACTTCCGTCTTGAAGCGAAGGAGCTTGCGCAGATCGAAGCGCTCGGCGCACTCGCGGAAGTAGGAGAGCAGCGCGGGCTGCGTCGAATAATGATTCGGCCAGTCCGAGCGCTGCGCGAACGAGTAGGAGAAGAACGAGTTCGCGACGTCGACGCGGCAGCCGGGGTACGAGTTCTCGTACCACGTCCCGCCCACTTCGTCGTTCTTCTCGAGGATCACGCACGCGACGCCGGCTTGTTGCAGGCGATACGCCGCGAGCAGGCCCGACATGCCCGCGCCGATGATCGCGACGAGGAATTCGCGCGCCGGCGCGAGCTTCTCCTTCCTCCACTGCGGCGCGCGCAGGTCGTTCTCGCCGACCGAGAGCTCTTCCTGAATCAGCGGCAGATACGGATCCGCGTCCGCGCTCGGCGTGACCCAGCGCATGATCGCGCGCAGAAAGTCCTCGCTCGGCGTCTTCGGCGGCGGGCAGCCCGCATCGCGGTACTTCGCGAGCACCTCGAGCGCGAGTGCGCGCGCGCGCGCCGCGGCCGCCTCGCCGCCCGCGAACCCGGACGGATCGCCCGCGAGCGCGATCGCGTCGGGCTTCACGTCGTCGCGCAGCACGCTGAGATCGCCGGTGACGTGCGCGAGCGCGGGGAGCAGCGAGGGCAGATGCGCCTGCGCGAGCGCGCGCGCGATCTCGTCGTTCGACTCGGTGATGCGCAGGGCGGGGCGCGACAAGTCCATGCGAGAGATCTCCCGTGCGAGAGGACGGATTGCATCGCAGCACGCAGGCGGGCGCTAGGGGACGCGGTCTCGAGCCGCCTGGCGGCGCTCGCTAGCGGACGCGGGTCCGACGCTCTAGTGAGCGTCGCGCGGCGGTCGTGCGGCGCGACGCCGGCGAGCGCCAGTTCTCTCCGGCGGTGCCGGCGGAGCTCTGAGCGCTCACGTCCCCAGCTTCCAGTTCGCCTCGGCCGCGAGCTTCTGCATGAACGCCTCGCCGTAGGCGTCTTCAGGCGCCTCGCGCACGAGGCGGTCGAGCACGTGCGCGTCGTGGCCGACGAGGATGCGCCACTTCTTCGCGCGCACGCCGTCGAGGATGATCTTCGCGGCCTGCGAGGCGGTGGTGGGTGCGTCGTTCTCGAACGCGTCGCCCATCGCGATCATCGCGAGTCGCAGCTGCTCGGCAGAGAGCGTGGCGACAGGAAGACCCGCGCGGGTCATGCGAGCACGCGCGTCGAGCAGCTGCTGCTCGCTCAGCTCCTTCGGGTCGCGCCCCAACACCTTCGCCGAGTTCTTCGCGATCGCGGTGCCGATGTGGCCGGGCATCACGACCGAGACGCCGACGTGCGGCGCGTTCACCTTGAAGTCGTTGATCAGCGCCTCGCTGAAGCCCTTCACCGCGAACTTCGCCGCGCTGTAGGCGCTGTGCGCGCTCTTCGGCCCGAGCGAGGCCCAGAAGCCGTTCACACTCGCGGTGTTCACGAGCCAGCCCTCGGGCGCGGCCACGAGCAGCGGCACGAACGCGCGCGCCGTGAAGTACACGCCGTTCCAACACACCGCGAAGGTCTTGTCCCACTCCTCGCGGGCGTCGCTCACGAAGCTGCCGCCGCCGCCGATGCCCGCGTTCGCGAATACGAGGTGCACGCACCTCGTCGCGTGCTCGCGCACCACGGCGTCCCGAAACGCCACGATCTGCGCCTCGCTCGACACGTCCGCGACTTGCGTGGTGACGCGCACGCTTCGGTTCTCGCGCTCACACAGTGCCTTCGTCGCGGCCATGTTCTCCGCCGACACGTCGCACATCGCGATGTGGCAGCCCTCCGCAGCGAGCTGGCGCGCGAGCTCGCGCCCCATGCCGGTGCCGCCGCCCGTAATCACTGCGATCTTTCCGTCGAAGCGCTCCATCACGCGTTCTCCCGTTGAAGGGAGCGAGGGTGCCGCGCTACGACGCAGCGCGCGACACCGAGGAGCCGCCATGCCCGAGCGCAATCTCCGCTTCGTGATCATCGGCGCCGGCATGGCCGGCATCATGAGCGGGATCAAGCTGCGCGAGGCCGGCTACGACGACTGGGTCGTGTACGAGAAGGGCGAGAGAGTCGGCGGCACTTGGTTCTATAACAGCTACCCCGGCCTCTCCTGCGACGTGCCCTCGCACATCTACAGCTACGCGTTCGAGCCCAATCCGGAGTGGAGCCATCGCTTCTCGCCGGGTCCGGAGATCCGCGAGTACTTCGAGGGCGTCGCGCGCAAGCGCAACGTGCTGGAGCGGATTCGATTCAACGAAGAGATCGTGCGCATGGAGCTCTCCGGCTCGCGCTGGCACATCGAGACGAGCGCGGGCCGGCGCGACGAGGCCGATGTCGTGATCGCCGCGACGGGCGTCCTGCATCACCCGATGATTCCCGAGATCGCGGGCCTCGAGACGTTCGCGGGCGCGCGCTTCCACAGCGCGCAGTGGGACCACTCGGTCCCGCTCGATGGCAAGCGCGTCGGCGTGATCGGCACGGGCTCCACCGCGATCCAGATCACCGGCGCGCTCGTGCCGCGCGTCGCGAGGTTTTCGCTGTTCCAGCGCACCGCGCAGTGGGTCGCGCCGCAGGACAATCCCGCCTACACGGACGAAGAGAAGACGCAGCTGCGCCGCGATCCGAATGCGCTGCGCGCGCTCAGCATCGAGATGACGCGCGCGTTCCACGAGAACTTCTCGAACGGCGTGGTCGACGCCAACAGCGAGCAGATGCGCCTGCTCGAGCAGACTTGCCGCGATCACCTCGAGAGCGCGGTGAAGGATCCCGTGCTGCGCGAGAAGCTGCGCCCGAACTACCGCGCGGCCTGCAAGCGCCTGATCATCTCGGGCGAGTTCTACCCCGCGATCCAGCAGCCGAACGCCGAGCTCGTGACGGAGGCGATCGAGCGCATCGAGCCGCGCGGTGTGCGCACGAAAGACGGGCGCCTGCACGAGCTCGACGTGCTCGTGCTCGCGACGGGCTTCCGCGTCGACCGCTTCCTACGCCCGATTCAGGTGGTCGGCCGCGATGGCGTGAAGCTCGACACGGTGTGGGCGCAGCGGCCGAACGCGTACCTGTCCATCTCGGTGCCCGGCTTCCCCAATCTCTACATGCTGAACGGCCCGAACGGCCCGGTCGGCAATTTCTCCCTCATCACCATCGCCGAGATGCAGCTCCACTACATCCTGCAGCTCGTCGCTGAGCTGCGCGCCGGCCGCGCGCGCGAGGTGTGCGCGAGCGAGGCCGCGATGGCGCGCTTCAGCGCCGAGTTCGACGCCGCCGCGAAGAACACGATCTGGGCGACGGGCTGCCGCAGCTGGTACCTCGACTCGCGCGGCGTGCCGGCGGTTTGGCCGTTCACGTATCAGCGCTTCGTCGACGAGATGAAGGGGCCGAAGCTCGAGGCGTACGAGCTGCGGGCGTGAACGCTCCCCCCGACGATCTCCTCGCCCCGGACGCCGTCGCCGACCCGCACGCGTTCTTCGCGCGGCTGCGCGAGCACGCGCCGGTGCACTGGAGCGCGCGGCATCGCGCTTGGCTCCTCACCTCGCACGCGGAGGTGAGCGCGGCGCTGCGCGACAACTCGCTCTCGACGGCGCGCATGGACGCGTTCGCGGCGCGGCTCGCGCCCGCGCGCCGCGAGGCGCTCGCGCCGGCGCTCGACTTGTTACGGGGCTGGATGCTCTTCAACGATCCCCCCGCGCACGACCGCATGCGCGCGCCGGTCGCGCGTGCGTTCACGCCGCGGCGCGTGGAGAAGCTGCGCGGTGCAATCGAGCAGGTCGTGGACGAGCTGCTCGCCGCGTTCGAAGCGCGCGGTGGCGGCGACTTCGTCGCGGAGCTCGCGCATCCGCTGCCCGCGATCGTGATCGCGGATTTGTTCGGCGTGCCCAAGGCGGACCGCGACATGCTCGTGCGCTGGTCCGCGAAGTTCGGCGTGATCGTGTTCGGCGCGACCGAGCGCGCCGACTACGAGCAGAAGGCGCGCGAGGCGGGCCTCGAGCTGCGCGACTACGTCGCCTGGCTCGTGGCGCAGCGCAAAGCCGCGGGCGAGCTCGGCGACGACTTGTTGGGCGCGCTGCTCGCGACCGCCGGAACACAGGACGGGCTGCGCGAGGAGGAGCTCGCGGGCGCGTGCTCGCTGCTCCTGTTCGCCGGCCACGACACGACCGCGAGCCTGCTCGGCAGCAGCGTGAACGCGCTGCTGCGCGACGACGCCGCGCGCGCCGCGTTCCCACGCGATGCCGACGATCCGCGCGCGCCGGCGGCGATCGAGGAGCTGCTGCGCTTCGAGGGCCCGGCGAAGATCATGATGCGGCGCGCGCTCCACGCGCACGAACGCGGCGGACGGCGCATCGAAGCGGGGCACACGATCTTCATGGCGCTCGGCGCCGCGAACCGCGACCCGGCGGTGTTCGCGCAGCCCGATCGCCTCGACCTCGCGCGCTCGCCGAACCCGCACGTCGCGTTCGGCGACGGCATCCACTTCTGCCTCGGCGCTCCGCTCGCGCGCCTCGAGGCGCGCATCGCGCTCACGCGCCTGTTCGCGCGCTTCCCGAAGCTCGCGCTCGCGCGCGAGGAGGTGCGCTGGCGCGCGACGATCTCGGATCGCTCGCTGGTCGAGCTGCACGTCGCGATCTGAGGGGCACCTCAGCCAATCACGCCTTCCTCCGCGAGCTTCGCGAGCTCTTCATCCGTGAGTCCGAGCCGCGTCAGCTCCTCGAAGGTGTGCTCGCCCGCAGCCGGCGCCGGGCCGCGCACGCCGACGTCGGCGCCGTACATCTTGAACGGCGTGCCCAGCGTCTCGAACTTGCCGAGCACGGGGCTGTCGATCGTGGTGAACCAGCCCATCTCGCGCGCCTGCGGGTCGTTGATGACGTCGGTGAGCGTTGCGACCGGCGCCCAGATCAAGCCCTGCGCGTCCATGCGCGCGGCCCACTCCGCGCGCGTCCGCGTCGCGAAGATCGCGTCGAGCGCGGCTGTCAGATCGCGTGAGCGCTCGCGGCGTTTCGCGAGCGAGTCGTAGCGAGGGTCGCTCGCCCACTCGGGCTTCGCGATCGCGGCGCAAAACTTCGGCCAGTACGGGTCGGGCATCGGCATCACGAGCAGCACCCAGAGCCCGTCCTTCGCCTGATAACTGTTCCAGATCGGATTCGCGGGCTGCGTGCGCACGTGGCGCCCCGGGTTCTCGCGCGCCACGAGCGCGGCCTGCATGTCGCCCGCGAGCGTCCACATGCCCGTGCCCTGCAGCGTCACCTCGACGTGCTGGCCCTCGCCCGTGCGATCGCGCAGGCGCAGCGCGGCGAGCACCGCGGCGAGAATGTTGAGCGCGGTGGTGTGGTCGCCTTGGCCGCCGCGGCAGAGCGGCGGCGGCGAGGGCGGCTCGCCGAGCAGACCCATCAGCCCCGAGCGCGCCCAGAACGCGGCGTAGTCGAAGCCCGGCCGCGCGCGATCGGGCCCGCGCACGCCGTAGCCGCTGAACGAGGCGAACACGCAGCGCGGATTCACGGCGCGCACGTCCTCGTAGGTGAGCCCGTACTTCTCGCGCCGCGTCTGCACGAGGTTGGTGAGGAACACGTCCGCGTCCTTCGCAAGCCGCTTCACCAGCTCGGGGCCGCCGGGCTTGTCGAGCGCGACGGTGACGGAGCGCTTGCCGCGGTTGTCGAGCTCGAAGCCGTAGTTGCCGGCGAACTCGTGCTTGTATCCCATCGAGCTCAGCAGGAAGCCGCGAAACGCATCGCCCTCCGGCGGCTCGATCTTGATCACTTCGGCGCCGAGATCGCGCATCAACGCGGCAGCGGCCGGCGCTGCGAGCCAGTTCGCCACCTCGATCACACGAACGCCTTCGAGCGGTGCGGGCATGAGAGCTCCTCGATGGAAGGAGCGCATTCTATGCGCGCCGGCGCAGAGATTCGCCGTGATAGGTTGCGCGAATGACGACTCCCGAACGCGACCTCACGAAACACGACGACCTCGGCGACTTCGAAGCCCGCGAGCTCACGTTCCTTGGCGAAACGAAGCGCGTGTTCGTCGCGGGCAAGGGGCCTGCGGTGATCGTGATGGCCGAGATGCCCGGCATCTCGCCGCACGTCGCGCGCTTCGCGCGCTGGGTGACGGGTGCGGGCTTCACGGTGTGGATGCCCGACTTGTTCGGCCGCGCGGGCGCGCCCGCCACGATGGCGCGCGCGGTCGGCACGATGCTGCGCTGCTGTGTGAGCCGCGAGTTCAAGGCGTTCGCGGCGAATGAGTCGAGCCCCGTGATCGACTGGCTGCGCGCGCTCGCCGCGCACGCGTTCCCGCTGTGCGGCGGCAAGGGCGTGGGCGCGATCGGCATGTGCTTCACCGGCAACTTCGCGCTCTCGCTGATGCTCGAGCCCGCCGTGCTCGCGCCAGTGCTCTCGCAGCCCTCGCTGCCGATGGGCCGCGCGGGCGGCATGCACATCTCGCCGAGCGAGCTCGCGCAGGTGAAGGCGCGCATGGAGCGCGAAGACCTGACCGTGCTCGCGTATCGCTTCGAAGGCGACTCGTTCTGCAAAGCCGAGCGCTTCGCCGCTTATCAGGCCGCGCTCGGCGATCGCTTCGTCGCGCGCGTGCTGCCCGATTCCGCCGCGAATCCCGACGCGCAGATGAAGAACCCCCACAGCGTGGTGACGATTCACCTGATCGACCGCGAGGGCGAGCCCACGGCGAAGGCGCGGGACGAGATCCTCGCCTTCTTCAAGACGCGGCTCAGCTGACCAGCGCGTGGGCAGCAGCGAGGCGGTGGGCAAGGTGACCGTGTGGGAGACGGCGTAGCGCCCGAGGAGGACGCGGATTGGACGCGCAGCTGCGCCTCGAGGATGTGGACTTCGGCCTGCACGAGCTGCCGGGAGAGTCACTGTACGACGTGCTGCGCCGCTTTCGCGAGCGCGGGCCGATCCAGCCGACGCGCTTCCTCGGGCTCCCGAGCTTCGTGATCACCAGCTACGACGCGCTGCACGCGGCCTTCCTCGACGAGCACGTGCTGCCCGGCCACCGCATGTATCAGGCTTCGTTCGAGCCGGCGGTCGGGAAGAGCTTCATTTCGGACCCCGACCCCGCGAGCCATCTGCTCTTTCGCAAGCTCGCGACGCCCGCGTTCCGTTCGCGCGCCGTCGCCAGCTACGAGGAGTCGGGTCTCGCTGCGCTCGCGAACGAGCTCGTCGATCGTTTGGCTCGTCGCGACGAGCTCGATCTCGTGCGCGACTTCACGGCGCGCTTTCCGTATCTCGTCATCAGCCGCCTGCTCGGTTTGCCGCGCGACCGCGAGGACGAGTTCCACGGCTGGGCGATCGCGCTCTTCGCGTTCCGCGGGGATCCGGCGGGAGCGCTCGCGGCCAAGCAGTCGCTGACCGAGTTCCTGCTTCCGCTGCTCGAGGAGCGCAGGCGGCGCCCACAGAACGACGTGCTCTCCGAGCTGCTCGCGGCCGAGGTCGAGGGCCGCCGGCTCTCGGACGAGCAGGTGCTTTCGCACATCCGTCTGCTCTTCCCGACGGGTGGCGAGACGACGCATGGCGCGCTCGCGAACTTGCTCGCGGCGCTGCTGCTTCGCGACGGCGCGTGGCAGGCGCTGTGTCGCGAGCCGCACAAGATTCCCGCCGCCGTCGCCGAGGGGTTGCGCTTCGACACGTCGATCGCGGTGCTGCCCCGCCTCACGCGCTCCGAGCCGACGCGCTTTCGTGGCGTCGATTTTGCCCCCGACACGTGGGTGCTGTTCGCCATCGCAGGCGCGAATCGCGACCCCGCCATCGTGGCGAGCCCCGACCACTTCGACATCGACCGCGTGCAGCCGCCGAATCTCACCTTCGGCCGCGGCGCGAAGAGTTGCCCAGGCATGCACCTCGCGCGCCGCAACATGGCGGTGGCGCTGGAGACGTTGACGCGGCGCATGCCCGACCTCGCGCTCGTCGACCGCGAGGCCGCGCTGCCTCGCAAGACGGTGCTGCGCGCTCCCGCGGCGCTGCGCGTCCGGCGTCGCGGCTGACGCAGGCGCAGCGGCTCGAGCTCGCCCGGCCTCAGCGCTCGCCGTCGCGCTTCACGAGCACGCGCTTGCCGCGGATCTTCGAGCCGCGCAGCGCGTCGATCACGACCTGCGCCGCGTCGGCCGGCACCTCGACGAGCGAGAAACCGTCGGTGATCTCGATCGCGCCGATCGCCGAGCCCGGCACGCCCGCCTCGTTCGCAATCGCGCCCACGATGTCCGCAGGCCGCAGCCCCGCAGCGCGGCCCGCGTTGATGAAGAGGCGCACGCGATCCCACGCGCGCGGATCGCGCCCGCCTTCGTCGCGCCGCTGCGACCCACGTCGCTGCGGCGCGCGTTCGTCTCCGCGCGGCGCGAAGTCGCGCGCGCCGCGCCCTCGCGCGGGGACGCGCTCGTGAGGCTCGTGCACGCGCGGCGTGGGAATGTCCTGCTCGTCGGCGCGCGCGCCTTCCTCGTCATGCGTGGCTTGATGCGCGAGCTTCACCGCGGCGGCGGCGACGTCGAGCGGGTCGAGCTCGGAGGCGAGGTCCTCGACGAGCTTGCGGAACGAGTCGAGCTCGCCGGATTCGACCGCATCGCGCAGCGCGGCGCGCGTCAGCTCGAGCCGGCGATTGCGCAGATCATTCACCGTGGGCAGCGTCGCCACCGCGATCTTGTGCTTCGTCGCGAACTGGATGTTGCGCAGCAGGCGGTGCTCGCGCGGCTCGACGAAGGTGATCGCGACGCCTTCGCGCCCCGCGCGCCCAGTGCGGCCGATGCGGTGCACGTACGCGTCGGCCTCGGTGGGAACGTCGTAGTTGAAGACGTGGCTCAGGTGCTCGATGTCGAGCCCGCGCGCGGCCACGTCGGTCGCGATGAGCAGGTCGGCCGCGCCGCTGCGGAAGCGCTTCATCACGCGGTCGCGCTGCTCCTGCGCGAAGCCGCCGTGCAGCGCCTCCGCGCGATACCCGCGCGCGTTCATCGCCTCGGCCAGCTCGTCGACCTCGAGGCGCGTGCGGCAGAACACGATCGCGGAAGTGGGCGACTCCATGTCGAGCACGCGCCCGAGCGCCGCGTGCTTGTGCGGGCGCGCCACGACGTATGCCGTCTGCCGCACGCGCGGCGCCTCACCGGCACGCGCTCGCGCGGGGGCGATCGCGATGCGCACCGGATCGCGCAGGTGCCGCTCCGCGATCGCGAGGATGCGCTTGGGCAGCGTGGCGGAGAACAGCGCGGTTTGGCGGTGCTGCGGCGTGCGCTTCAGGATCGCGTCGAGGTCGTCGGCGAAGCCCATGTCGAGCATCTCGTCGGCTTCGTCGAGCACGACGAGCTGAACGCTCGCGAGGTCGAGCGTGCCGCGCTCGATGTGATCGAGCGCGCGCCCCGGCGTCGCGACGACGACTTCCGCGCCGCGCTGCAGCGCGCGCAGCTGCTGCCCGATGTGCTGGCCGCCGTAGATCGGCAGCACCGTTGCGTGCTTCGCGCGTCCGTAGCGATGCAGCGCCTCGGCGACCTGCATCGCGAGCTCGCGCGTGGGCACCAGCACGAGCGCGCGCGGGCGATTCGGCTCCGGGATGCTCATCACGATGCGCTGCACGATCGGCAGCGCGAACGCCGCGGTCTTGCCCGTGCCGGTCGCGGCTTGACCTAACAGATCGCGCCCCGCGAGCAGCGGCGGAATCGACTCGCGCTGGATCGCCGTCGGCTCCTCGTATCCCAGCGCGGCGAGCGCGTCCGCGAGATCGGAGTCGAGGCCGAGCGCGGCGAAGCCGGAGGCGGGGGCAGATTCGGGGTCGGACATGAGCGGCAGCCTAGAGACTTCCGGCTCCCCACGAACCCTGCGAGGCGGCCTACGCCGTCCGCGCGCGCAAGAAGCGCAGCACGCCGATGAACGCGAGCGCGAGCATCACGTGCACCGCGATCACCGGCGGCCAGCCGAGCAGGTAGAGCGCGTCGTTCGCGGGGCCGGCCTTGAAGGGGCCGCCGCCGAACGCGAGGCCGCGCGTTCCGAAGAATGGATGCAGGATCGCCGGAATCGTGAACAGCCACGCGGTGACGAGCGCGCTGCGCACGAACCAACGCTCAGCGCGCGGCGAGAGCAGGAGGAAGCGCCCGCCGAAGGCGAGCGCCATCAGCAAGAGGCCGTGCGTGATGCCTTCCATGTGCGCCATGCGGAAGCCGCGCGAGTCGCCGGGGATCTGCACGTCGAGCGAGCCGGGGATCGGCCACAGCACGATCTCGCCTAACAAGTGAAAGAACCACGCCCAACCGACCACGACCGCGGCCGCGATCAGGCCGAGGCCGTTCGCGAACAGCACGGCCCGCGCGCGCTCGGAGAGCGGAGCGTGCGCGCTCACGAGCAGATCGCTCGCGGCAGCTCGCCGATGCGCGCCGTGTCGAGGCGCAACAGGCGCGGCTCGCCCGCGTCGTAGAGCCGCATCCAGTCGCGCGCCCACTCGGGGTCGGCGAAGCGCGCCGGGTCGTGCCACGGCGAGAGCGCCTCGAGGATCCACGGCGTCACGTACCCGAACAGGCGCAGCATCACGAGCTTCAGCTCGATGCGCGTGCGCCACGTGCCCCACAGGCCATCGCGGCGCAGCAGCATTCGATACGCCTCGCGCGTGCGCGACAGCGTGTGCCACATCGCGTAGGCGAGGCCGCGCACGCGCAGCCACCAGTCGCCCGAGATCGCCTGATAAACGCCGAACGCGGCGTGCTTGTGCTCGAGCTCCTCGACGAAGTGCCACAGCACGAGCGACGTCACCGCCGGATCGGCGCCGGCGAAGAGATGCACGCGGTCGCGGATCAAGTAGTGCCCCAGCGCGAGCGCCATTGTCTCGAAGCCTGCGGCGTAGGCGAGGCGGAACGCGAGCGGCTCGCGCGAGAGCGCTTCGTAGTCGCGCGCCAGCTGCGCTTCGTACTCGCGAATGCCGTCGTAGCCGAGCGCGATCACGCGATCGTTGAAGCGGCGGTGTTGCCGAAAGTGGTGCGCCTCTTGACCCACGTAGCCGCGGGCCTCCGCCGCGAGCGCCGGGTCGCGAAGCTGCGGAATCGCCTCGCGGATCGCCTCGATCAGGAACGGCTCGAGGTACGGCATCAGCAACGAGGCGGCGTTGACCACTTGGCTCCACGCGGGCCGCGCCGGATGCCAATGCGCAGCGAGGCCGTCGGGGAAATCGAACTGCACGCGGCGCACGAGAATGGGCACGCGCGCACTCTATCGCGCGGGGACGAGCTCTCGTGCGAGCATCGCGTCACCGAGGAGGCAAGCCGTGGCTGAGCAGGCGACCAACTACGACGACGTGAAGCAATACCGGCTCGATCCGGAGCGCGAGCGCGAGCTCGTCGCGACGGCCGGCGAGTGCGTGTTCTGCTGGGCGAACAAATCCGGGCATCCGCTCGGGGTGATTACGGCCTACGTCCCGATCGCGGGGAAGATCTGGATGACCGCGACGCGCGAGCGTGTGCGCGTGAAGGCGATCGCGCGCGACGGGCGCTCCTCGGTCGTGATCACGAGCAAGGGCACGCCGATGGGCGGCGGCAAGACCGTGACGTACAAGGGTCACACCGTGATCCACGACGACGCGAAGACGAAGCAGTGGTTCTACGGGCTGCTCGCGCAGGGCATGGCCGCGGGGCGCGACGACGGCAACGAGTTCACGAAGGGGCTGCGCCCTGAGCTGTTCGTGAAGTTCCTCGACACGCCCGAGCGCGTGGTGATGGAGTTCACGCCCGAGCTGTCGATTCCGTTCGACGGCGACAAGATGGCCAAGGGCACCGCGGCGGCGTACGCGAAGCTCGCGAGCGAGCAGTAGGAGCGAGCGATGAAATTCTGGCGAGCGACGGGATTCGGTGAGGCGCGCGAAGTGTTACGGCTCGAAGAGCGCGAGCTCGCGCCGCCGGGCGACGGGATCGTCGAGCTGCGCGTCGAGGCGACGGGCGTCGGCTTGCCCGACGTGCTGATGACGCGCGGCAACTACCCCGCCGTGCGAAAGCCGCCCGTCACGCCGGGCCAGGAGATCGCCGGCATCGTCACGCGCACGGGCGCGGGCTGCACGCTGAAGCCGGGCGACGCGGTGATCAGCATGACGCGCTTCGCCGAAGGCATGGGCGGGTTCGCGGAGTCCTGCCAGGTGCCCGAGTCGCTCATCTCGCGCCGCCCGCGCGGGATGTCAGCCGAGGAAGCGGCCGGCTTCTGGGTGCCGTTTCACACCGGCTACGTCGGCGTCGTGCAGCGCGGCGAGCTGAAGGCGGGCGAGACGCTGCTGGTGTTAGGGGGCGCGGGCAGCTCAGGGTCCGCAGCGATTCAGCTCGGCAAAGCGCTCGGCGCGACGGTGATCGCGACCGTGAGCTCCGCCGACAAAGCCGAGTTCTGCCGCACCCTCGGCGCCGATCACGTGATCAACTATCGCGACGTGCCGATCAACGAGGGGGTGCAGCAGATCATCGGCCGGCGCGGCGTCGAGATGATCTACGACCCCGTCGGCGGTGCGGCGTACGAGCAAGCCGTGAAGTGCATCGCGCGCCACGGCCGCGTGATTCTGATCGGCTACTCGAGCGGCACGTGGGCGAAGGTGGATCCGCTGAACGCGGTGCTACGCAGCTACTCGCTCGTCGGTGCATTCCCCGGCGCGCGCACCCTCGACGAGACGCGCGCGCATCACGAAGCGCTCTGCGCGCTGGCCGAGGCGGGCAAGATCCGCACGCCGATCGATCGCGTGTTCCCGTTCGAGCAAGTGCCCGAAGCGATCGAGCGCGTGGGGAGCAATCGCGCGGTGGGGAAGGTGATCGTTCGCGGGACGGTGTGAGCGAGGCGTCGATCACGCTCCAGCGCGAGCTTCGCTGTTCGCTCGGCTCCAACGCTGCAAGTGATCGAGAGCGTGCTGGTACCTGAGCACGGCGACGAGACCGAAGCACGAAGACAGCAGGAACGTGAGCGGTGTGACCACGGCGAGCGAGCGGCCGAGCGCCTGCGGATCGCTCGCGCCGTCGAAGACGTAGTCGGTCACGAGCGCGACGATCGTCGCGCCTAGGCCCATGCCAACGAGATTCGCCACGAGGATGGCGAGCGCGACCGCGAGGCCGCGCATTTGGTTGGGGACGACTTCCGTAATCACTGCCGCCCACACCGCCGAGGTGAGCGCCGTCGCGACGTAGGCGGGTCCCAGCATCCACAACGCCAGATACGGATCGGGCACCGTCGCTACGCCGAGCATGAAGGGCGCTGCGCAGGCACCCGAGAGCGCGAGCAGGACCATGCGGCCGCGCGCGTAGCCGCGCGTGATCAACCAGTCGCCGAGGTAGCCGGAGCAGACGACTCCGCCGACGCCGAAGGTCACGCTGAGCACCCCCATCCAGCGGCCGACTTCCACGACGGACAAGCCATGCGTTCGCTGGAAGAAGGAAGGCAGCCACGAGCTGTTGCCGTAGCCGCCCATCGCGATCAGCGCATAACAAACGACTGCGCACGAGAACGGCACTCCGATCGCTCGCACGTAGTCGAGGAACTCCCGCACGCTGACGGGTTTCTGCGCCAGCGTGCCGTCGGCGCTCTGCGCCATGCGCAATGCGCCGACGCGCTTCGGCTCGCGCAGGGTCGCGGCCCAGAACGCCACCAGAATTCCGGGCAGACCCAAGATGATGAAGACCAGCTGCCACGGGAAAACTTCACCGAGGAGCGGCAACTCGATCCGGCCCTCGCGCTGCGAGACCTCGTGAATCACCTGCGCGCCGACGAACAGCGCGATGCCTGATCCGATGGCGGTGCCGAGATTGAACACGCTGAGCGCGAATCCGCGCTTCGTGGGCGGAAACAGGTCGCTGATCATCGAGTAGCCGGCGGGCTGCGTGGTCGCCTCGCCGATGCCGACGCCCATGCGGTAGGCGAACAGCGCAGCGAAGGACTTCGCGGTGCCGCACAGCGCGGTCATCACGCTCCAGAAGAAGATGCCCGCGGCGACGATGCGCACGCGATTGGCGCGATCCGCAAGCCAGCCCACGGGCAGTCCGAGCGTCGCGTTGAAGAGGGCAAACGCGATGCCGAGGAGCAGGCTGATCTCGGTGTCCGTGAACTGGAGGTCGCGCTTGATGGGCTCGATCAGGAGATTGAGCACCATGCGGTCCATGAAGGAGAAGACGAAGCAGACGAGCAGGACGGCGACGACGTACCAGCTGTAGAGCGGAGCGGGGTAGGTCTCGCCGCGAGCATCGCCGCGTTCCGCCGAAACCACGTGGCCTTCGCCTGTTTGCACGCCGTGCTCTCCTGCCTTCTATCGACGTTGCGACAAGTCACCGAGTCCGCGCTCGCGTCCGGCGTGGCGCTCGCGCGCGACGTGTGCGAAGTCGCGCGAGCGCGTCGGAGTTGCGCTCACATCGCGCAGACCGCCTCCGTTGCGCCTGTTCGCCGCGCCAGTCGAGCCGGGCGGCGCGAGGGACGATCGAGTCCATAACAATCTCGCCGAGGTTGCATGGCGCGCCGGGAGGGGCTCGAACCCCCGACCCCCAGGTTCGAAGAACGAAAAGTAGTTATGGCGTGTCGCGTACTTGCACGAGCGCGCTTATCAGGACCGCTCGGGAGCGCTCACGAGCGATCACCAGCACGGCCCCACGGCCCCAGACGGCCCCTGCGCGCGACGGGGGAGGGGGCTCTTTCGGCGGCCAACAGGTCGAGCAGAGGAGCCGCGCACTTTTTTTCCCGAGCGAACTACGAGCAAAGGGGGCCCCGTGATCAACCTCGGGGAGACCCCGGAAGAGGGGGCCCCAACGGGGGCAAGGGGCGGCGATTCGAACATCGCGTCTCTGTCAATGCCGCGCTCACCGGATGTCCCCTGGTGGGCCCCCTCCCCCCCTCTCGATGACGGGGACTGAACCTCGATCCCAACAGTTCTACGAAAAAGGCGACCCGCGATGATCTCTCCCAAGCTTGCCATCCTGCGCTTCTGCCTCGGCTGCATCGTGGACCCGAACGAGCCCACGTCCCCGGCGCAGCAGATCGCAGCCTGCCCCTC